>Ga0228711_1001235_pt1 | contig 36883 bp, 17 predicted proteins | sample MedpolnodulmetaG_2_FD_177996 | JGI IMG/M metagenome (GOLD analysis project Ga0228711, IMG submission 177996) | Root nodule microbial communities from Medicago polymorpha collected in Santa Monica, California, United States - brown nodules | ecosystem: Host-associated > Plants > Roots > Nodule... | reverse complement strand
ATAGTCTCGACGCTTTATTATTATCCTTCTTCATATTAAAGCTTGACTACGGATATATTTAAGAATAGCGTTCTTTATGATAATGTAATCTCATGATTAAGTCACACTTAATATATTATTACATGAATTGTCTATTCTAAGGACTTTATTAACATTACTATAAATATAATAAAGATTGCCATATATTTATTCAATAATAAAAGTCATGATACATAAGATAAGTTCAACATAAATTATTGGCCTCTAGGGCTTACACCAACAGTCAATACAATGTGTATTTATAGGCAATATGTAAAGTACATTAAGCCTAATGACATGCTAATACACTAGATTAGGCTAAGTAAGACTAGCTAGCTTGTAACTCAAGTAAACTAGGATAGGTGGAATTTATTGTTGTAGTTTGAGGTGCATTCCGTTCTTCTTTCTCTAATAGTTCCCCACAAGCTGGAGAATGGTATATATTCAACATTTCCAGCTTAAATAATAGATTATTGAATGGTTGTGGAAGAAGAGGCTTGGTTAAAAAAATCTGCTAGCTAATCTTTAGAGGATACAAGAAGCTCCATAATGTCTGCTTGCAGTTTTTCTCTAACCAAATGGCAGTAAATCTCAAGATGTTTGGTCCTTTCATGAAAAACTGGATTAGCTGCAATGTGTAAGGCACTCTGGTTATCACAATAGAAAACTTGAAGCTTGACAGTAGAAACATGCCAATCTCTGAGTAAGTAGAGTAACCACTGCAATTCACAAGCTGCTGCACCCAAAGCTCTATACTCAGCTTTTGAGGATGATCTGGAGACAGTCAATTGCTTCTTAGTTCTCCAAGATATGAGGGATTTCCTAAGGAATAAGCATTGACCAGAGATTGATCTTCTGGAGTCTAAACAACCAGCACAATCAACATTTGAGAAGCCTAATAAGCATAGAAGATTCCCTTTGAAAAAGAAAACCTTGACTAGGACATTTCTTCATATATCTTAAAATACTAGTAGCTGCCATAAAGTGTTTCTTAGTGGGAGAAGTGAGAAACTGGTTAAGTTGCTGAGTAGAAAAAGTAATGTCTGGTTTGGTGTTGGTTAAGTAGATTAATCTTCCTATTAATCTCCTACATGAAGGGACATCGTTATATGGTGCTCTAGAATCATTCTACAACTTGCATGAAGGATCAGAAGGTGTAGAGACTAGTTTAAAAGCAAGATAACATGTATCAGCAAGAAGGTCAAGGCAATATTTTCTTTGACATAGAGATATTCCTTGTGAAGAGTGAGCTACTTCTAAACCAAGAAAATACTTCAACTAACCAAGATCTTTGATCTTGAAGGAACAATGCAGAATGGCTTTGATAGCTTAAAATTCAAACAAGGAGTTACTAGTAGTTATGACATTATCAACATACACAAGCAAAACTATGAATGTAGTAGCAATTTTCTTGATGAATAAAGAGTGATCAGAAGAAGATTGTGTGTAGTGATGTGAAGTAGCAAAGATGTAAGCTTCTCATACCACTTCTTGCTTTCCTGCTTAAGTCCATAGAGAGACTTTATGAGCTTGCACACTTGATTAGGTTTGGAGGGAGTAATACTTTGAAGAACAAGCATGTACACATCTTCTTGTAAGTCACCTTGCAAAAATGCATTATCTACATCTAGTTGATGAATGTTCCAGTTATTGATAGAAGCCAAAGCAATCACAATTATGATAGGTATAAGCTTAGGAACTGGTGAATATGTATCAAAGTAATCCAAGCCTTCAATCTGATTGTAATCTTTAGCAACAAGGTGTTCTTTGTACCTTTTTATGGAGCCATCTGCATATGTTTGATCTTATAGATCCATCTGCAACATATAGGCTTGACATTAGGTGGAAGGTCAACCAGTTTCCATGTCCCAGTATTTTCAAGAGCAGTAAGCTCAACTTTCATAGCTTGCTTCCAACATTTGAATTTGCTTGCCTCAACATATGAAGTAGGTTTAGTTTTTGAAGCAATGGACAATGAAAAAGCACAATGAGAAGGTGATTGTTTATCATATGACATGTAATGGGAGATGGGGTAAGGGACATGTGAAGAAATTGAAGAAAAAGATGCATCAAAAACATTGCAAATGTAATCTTGTAAATGTTGAGGTGGATTAATAGTTCTAGATGATCTTCGTAAGATAGGTGGTGGAATAAGTGATATAGGTTTATCAAAGTCATGGTGAGGTGGATCAAGGTCTATAAATGGAGGTGGAGGTGCTTGTGGAGTTTGGGAAATATCAGTAGATAGATTTCTTGGTGAACAAGAAACTGAGGGAAAATAATCTCAATTAGTGGTAATGGAGGATGAATTGGATGGATAAGTAGGTAAGATATGCTCATGGAAACTGACATGCCAAGATATATTTATTTCTCTAGTGTTGTATATTTTAAAGAACATGTACTTTAAAACCAATGGAGTATCCTAGAAAGACAGATTTTTTGGCTCTGGTTGTAAGTTTGGATCTATGTGATTGGAGAGAAGTGGAATAACATAGAGAGCCAAAAACTTTGAAATAATCAACATTAAGTATAGTGTCATGAAGAAGTTGGTAAGGTGATTTATTATGAAATGTAGGAGAAGTGACTTTATTCTTGATGAACGTAGCATGCAAATGAGCATAAGACCAATAAGATGCAGGCAACTTTAACTAGCAAAGAAGTTCTCTGCCTACATTCAATATATGTTGGTGTTTCTTTCAACCCTCCCATTATGTTGGGGAGTTTCTACACAAGATTTATGGTTAAATATACCATTATAAGCATAGAAGGAATTGAGTAAAAATTCAGGGCCATTATATGTTCTGATGGTTTGAGAAGTAATGTGAAACTGTGTGTCAATAAGAGTGATGAAATTCTTAACATGTTGAGACACTTCATGTTTTGATTTTAGAAGTACAATCCAAACAAATTTGTAAAAGTTTATGGTTATGAACAGAAGTGATAGACAATGGACCCCAAATATCAAAATGTAAAAGTTCAAATTTGCTAGAAGCACCAAAAATGCTATTGGTAAATGGTAATTTCTTTTGTTTGACAAAATGACAGATATCACAAGTAGCATGATTGTCAAATGTTAAATTGGGATACAATTGAGACATATGAGATAACCTTTTACTGGAGCTCAAGAGATATAATTGAGAAAAACGGAGAGAATTTCAATAAAGAGAATATATTATATTCTCCCATCCAAAAGGGGCTTCGCACCAAATATACATTAGTACACACACGTATCACCCTTCCATTTCATGCATGACTATAATATAATGCATATTATAAGGACCAACCTATAATATGAATGACAGGTGGATTTGACAACTTCATACTTCTTTAAAATACAAAGTTACTAGTGTCTACAACTTTTTGACATCAATGAACCAACCTTCAAACAATAATCATAATACTCTTATTTGACACAAGTATGTCCCTCTAAAAGTCAACATCTTTGTGTGGCGTCTTTTGCAACACCGTCTTCCTACAACCGAATATGATCATATGATCATATGTTTTTGACCTCTTACTATTTTGGACAAATTTGGTATGAAATTTATAATTGGCTCGGAGTGGTTTCAGCTACACCAATTCGAGTAAAGGATCACTTGCTTCTTTTACGATCGTTAGGTGGCTTCTAAAAAAAACATGTGTTCTGCTTTTTACTGAATTTGACTTTCTTGCATTTGGATTATTTGGCGTGATAGGAATGCTAGAGTTTTTCAACAAAAGGATAATTCCATCACTCAACTTATAGATAAAGTTAAGATCCAATCCTTCTGGTGGTTGAAGGCAAATAATCATAATTTTGCTTTCAACAAAAGGATAATTCAATCACTCAACTTATAGATAAAGTTAAGATCTACCTTAGTTCTTCTCTGGCACACCTTGTGCTTGAGAGACTAAGTTTTGGTTGATAAATTTCATTTTAACTTCTTCCAAAAAAAATAATCATATTATAGGGTGATCTACTAGTTCACTACAAGGAAATTTAATATATTTTTTTAAAAAAATAAAAAAAATAATCGGCTACCATTTCCTTGAAATTAATTTTGCTTTAATTTTGTTATATTTAAATACATTTATGTCAAAGATCCCCTTTATTTAAAAATAAAATTAATACTCTCTCTTTATCGCATCGCGAATCCACTCTCACTCCTGATCTCCGCCACTCTCGCCCAAACCATGCTCTGACAACCACCACCTCGTCGATCTGCATCATCGCTTGCACTGATCTCCACCACTGCCTATGTCGATTACTCCGATAACCACCGTCTTAGCTGAGAACCTCAAACACTAACATTAGTTTGTAATCATTATATATTGATGGTGAATGAATGCCTAATTTGACAATTAGTCAACATTTTAAATTCCTTAAAAAAAACATTTTAAATATGATTTCTACCTATCAAGATTAATCACTTTTTGATTAGATACACAAACAAAAATATAAAAATCTAAATAGCTAGGAGAAGATTACGAAATTGCTAGGAACTTGTAGCTAGTGATTTACTTCAAAATGATTGCGGCAATATATATCCTAACTAAATAGATAGGAAGTAAAAACTTTTGAATAGTATATTGATACGTATTAGTTGGAAAGTAGTTAGGATTTTTTAATATTAGTTGCCAATTAACTAGGAAATATTTTGCTAGATAACTTGCCGCACAATCAATGTTACACTTTGGACATCATGATTAAAAGCTAGCTAAGTGTGTTTAGCAACCAATTAGCTACGAGTTAGCTACCATTTGTTTTGAAGCAAAACAATGATTTTCTTGTAGTGGTTACAACTGAATCATTGAACGAAGCCAACAAGATTTTTCCCAAACTCTCCTCTTGAGCTCCAGTAAATAAAAACGTTCATTTCGAAAGAAAGGTAAACACTAATGTGACTATTTTTCACTTACCTCAATCTTTTACTAACTCGAGCGCCTTAGTATTTACATGTACAATACACCGTCAAAAACTCCTATTGTCATCCTTCATCGCGCCATCAACCATTGTTCGACAGCCACTTCAAATATCAACTACTTCAATTTTTTTGAAAAATAGTTGAAATAAATTACGGTGACCATGTTGCGTTTTTGTTTGTTTTTGCTAATAACATCATCATCGCGTTTGATGTTAAACATACTCTCCAATTCTTAATATATAAGAAATAAGAAAGAAAAATAAAACAAAGATTAAGAGTTTATTTTTACAAAGTTGAATTGTTATTTCAAATACACTTGAGAGTCAATTGATCCTAACCCTACTTTTAATATTAATGTTTTTCTATACACAATGTGTGCAGTTAAGAAACAAGTTTTTCACGTCTATTAAATAGGGATATAAAGAGAATTCTAGTAATACACTTTGAAATGCATTTTTTTTCTTCTTACAATAAAGACTAAAAACTACCCCAAAAAATTTCCTATAATAAAGAAGACTTACATACATATGCATATTTTAGCAGATATATTTTACATACAAACTTTTTTTTTGAACTAGAATTTTAAAACAAACTTATGTGCATATGATTTGTTTTTATCCAACACGAATTAATGTGTTAAAGATAACAATAAAAAGTGATTGATAGACACCTAATTTTTCTTTAATTAATCAAAAACAAAATTATGCTTAATTTGGATCACGTTGAAAATTATGGTTAATAGTTAAATTAATCACAATTGATAACCATAATTTTAACTATGAATCAAATTAATCTCCTATTCAATTGAATTAGTTATATATTTAAATGTGATTAATCGGATATTCTAGTTGTATTAGTGACTAAATAGAACAAACTAACATTCTCTCTCCAACAAAAAAAATTATCCGCTTTCTCTCTACATTATACTCATTGTCGATGGTGGTGATGCGATGAGATGATGTTGTTGTATAAATTCTTTGTATCACTATTGCACTGCGATGTCTGTTGTTGGTGTCTCAGTTTGGTCGTTCTTTGTTGTTTTATACTATAAGGGTCTGCTCACGACAACAGTTGCTCGTTTCAAGAATGGGTGTCCACACATGTATGCCCGTTCTGGGTTTTTCTGTGTTCACCACTAAGTTTAGGTATCTGGTTCATGATTGGCACTCGTACGCGGGTGTGTTGGGTTGTACTCGTGATTGTTGTTCATTTGCTGGGATTGATTCTTAGATCCACTCGTCCTCATTTGAATGTGTGTATTACGTCTTTTATGGTTGACTAGACTTACACTTTTATGTGGATATTATGGATCAATTTCCCTCTCAATTTTTATACTTCTTTGTTCCTTATTAATCTCTCTTTTTCATATGAGAAATAATATTTATACAATCAATTTTAGACAACTTTTATGACAGTCATTTTTCATCTCTTCTTATCCGATAAAAACAATAGAGAGAAAGAAGAAGAAGAGAGAATGAAAACACATGTGAGTATGAGAGAGAAAGTTGTTTTAAAAGTTGTAAAAAAATGATGGTACAGCTATCATTTCTCTTCTCATATATGTTACAATTGTAAAAAAAAAATGTGTTTTATTTGAACAGTCATTTATATGTTAACTGATGAGACAATTATAAGTTTATAAAAGAAAGTATTTATTGGCACAAAAACCAAAACAACATAAAGAAAATAAAATCATAATATAAACATTGAAAAGAAAACTATTACAAAATGATAGTACAAGTATCATTTCTCTTGTAAAAAGAGTAAGTTGTCTACGAAGTTGTTTATTTATCATTACTCGACAATAATTGAGGAGCCTTGACTAACACAGAACGCAAGTTGCAATAGTTGGCCGGATGGCAGGTGCCCCACAACAAAACCTTTTTTTCTTTAATAAATAAAGAGAAACATTGACTATTAGTAATTCTTTACTCTTGATTTGCATTATTTCACGACTCTTCCCGTCATTGTTGAATATTGACCCAGAAAATTGGAAATATATCGAAAGTATTTTATCACTTAAAGACAAATCAAACGGGTACTTCTCATATGTCATCTCAGATCTCGCTCTCATCCAACTTCAGTATTTCATTGACTTGCTTTTATACGAATTTTCTTTTGAAGATCTATTAGGCCAACAATGCGATTTCCTATCCACAAATTCTAACTCAAGTGTTAAAATATTGAAACGGTTAGGTTACACGTTATGATCATGTTTGAATCTTATCTCTTACATATATGAATGTGAGTTTTAATAATTATTTGTCATTTCATTTCATGTATCTATCTAAAAACAATCCAATTTCTTAAAGTTTATTAGTTATGTATCATCATCAAATCATTTTAAGTACCCAACAAAATTTTATGGTACCAACTGATCTTCTAACTATAATAATACTCTATTAAAACTCGTCATTTTCCTATATATGTGGGTAACAACCTGACTCTAATATCACACGACAACGAGGACTAGTTATGTGTGTTTTTCTTTAAGATTATTATTGGTCAAAATTTACTTCATTAATTTTTTTTTTATTCTCTTGATATTGCTAGGTGTCAAGTCTAGAATTGAGTTCCTCAAGGTTGAAGAATGAACTTGCAACCAAGTATTTTCTCAGGAGACAAACATAATTTAATAAATAAATTTTAATAAAAATAAGGAACAATAATTATAGGATTTAATAATTGCAGAGGATTTGGCTGAATTTGCCTAAAGATACCATATCTTTTTTATCACCGAAATTCCTTTCCAACGGTCTTGAACCCACTTGGCTCATAGATGGATACCATGACTATTTTCACGGCTGGGAAAATATTGATATCAACAGACATTTATGAAACTCCCTTATTAGCTAACTTAAATCTCCCCTCCTTGATTGAATTTTGAATGGACCTTTAAAAGATAATGAAATTGGTTAAAAAAAATGGTTATACCAATAATGCCATTTACAACACCTTTTGCCTTTGATCTCCTCAACTTGAGGGCTCATGTGACTATCTAATAGCTGAATCTACTTATCTTTTAGCAGATGGGGTGAGGGCTGAGGCACCCTTATCAAATTGGATTTTATAAATAGATTATATTATTTCACCAATAATTCTATTGGGTTTTTATATTTTGTAGTAATATTTGTAAAAAAAAATTAATTATTTAGTTGCTATGTAACTACAAATATGTCATCATGAGGTGATTTATTTTACAATATACTTTTTTAAAATAATTATATCTATGAATATATGTGTCAGGGAACAGACCTACAAGGACCAACCGAATTATCCAAGAGATCGTCCAATACCAAGGCCCATTAAAAACAAGACAATGAGACCCAATTAAATGGGATAAGACAATGTCCATCGAGGTGTCCACCTCAATAGGACATGTGGTGTTATACATGAGTCAACCCCTTTAATCACTTTGTCAGAAAAATCACCACGAAGCGATGTGAAAGAGAGGCTATCGACCTAAACGACAACCTCATTCGACCTCGTATATTAACCTAACACCTTCACTGCCTTAAAGTGTAACCAACATTTGAATCGCTATCAAGTTGTTCCTACAAATTAGGGCTTCACCTGAACCGGATAAGTGCGTCCATCTATCTTCGGTTCCGTTACATCGAGCATATCCTTAGACATGCATGAGTCGTTCCTAAGTACAGGGGACTCAGTTAAACTAAATAAGTTCTCCCGCCTATCTGAGAGATTAGTTACTCTAATGTCTAGATTAACTTCGTAGCAACAAGACTAAAGTAAAGGAGAGAATATAGTAACCAACAAGGAGCCTATCACCAGACTCACTACTATAAATATGGGGCATCTCCCCACATGTATGACCACTCCACTTTGACCACACATATACTCACCTTATAATTAACTAATATCTCACTTCGCTACATGCTAGAACCCAACCTACTTGATCTTTAGAGTGTCTTTTGTAGGTGCATTCCCTATTTAGAGAATGAGCTTACAAGAATAAGGAGCGTACGAGAGAAGATGGAGCATACACCCAATCGCGGTGAGTTCAATCACTGACGAAGGAAGCACACCCCCTGCTTAGTAGGTACACACTGCTGATTCATAGGGGAACAATATGCAATAGTCAAAATCAGCTAAACTTGACTTGAGGAGCACTGCGGATATGAGGAAAACACAATGACATTTTTACCCAATGGGGACTGTGCCATACACCAATGAATACTCATTGACATATACAGAGACAATGTTAAGATGAATTTGGGTTGACCATCAATTTTGGCGTCTCATTCGAAAAGGGTCATAATATATCTTGTATTATTATATGTATACAAACTTGAATTTTTCTCTCATCAAAGAATTTTGAATAAAAACTAAAGTCCCTTAAATGTACACGTTCATTAATGACATGATGACGTGCAATGGTAGAGCCACGTGAGGACTGGGTATGGCCATGCCCTACCCATTAATTTTGTGAAATTACCATAATACCCATGAGCTAATTTGAATATTACAGCCATGCCATTCACACACTCCTTTTTTCTCATAACCAAAAGAAGCGTATCGTTTCCTTTTCTCCCTCGCGAGTCTGCGACTGGCAAACCTCCATCTCCTTTCCCTCACTCACCAGCAATCAGGCCGCGACCGGTAACTTCCGTCGAACTCAAAACCTCCCTCTCCTCTCTCTGTATCGATCTCTGACTCTAATTCTTCATTTGTCTCGGTCTCTCCACAAACCCTAAAACTATTAAAAAACTTTAAGTGTAGGATCTCTGATTCTTCATTTGTTTAGTAACGATATTGCTTCAATTTTCTCATAACCCTAATCAAAACAAAAGGGATTTTTTATTTTTGATTTTCAACTTTAATTTTCCCATAACCCTAATCAAAACAAAAGGGGATTTTTTATTTTTTATTTTGTTAATAATATTGTTTACCCCTAATTCAATTTTCAACTACTGTACTGATATTTGTTTAATGGATATGGTGTGTATCTTACTGTTGTACTGATACTTGTGTCATTGGGTGTGTATGTTGTTGCTTGCTGTACTGATATTTGGGTCATAGAGTGTGTATATGTTGTTGTTTTGTTTCACATTGGCAGTAGCATTGTCAATTGTATATTTGTTTCATTATTTTTATATGAATTGTAGATTTGGGTCAATGGGTGTCTCTGTTACTGATGTACTGATATTTGTAGTCAAAATGAAAAATTAAAAAAAAATCTATTTATTTTTCAAGAGGAAGGCCGATGATATTGAAAGAGATGAAGAGGTTATAATTTCTTCATCCAAACCTGAACAAATGTGTGAGAATTTTTTGTCGACGGCCATCCCAAACTTTTTTGTTTGGCTCCGCCACTGATGACGTGTATTATAACATGACTTTAATTTCATTACACAACAACACATTATAACATGACTTTAATTTCATTACACAACAACACGTTAGTTTCTTAGGGGAAAATCTCTCAAAAATTCAAATATAACCCAAGTAACGGGTCGTTTTTTTGTTTCTCACAGGGCTCAGAAAACAAGTACACCTTCGGTCATTATTATAAGCAAAAAATCATTTTTTTAGATTCCTTTAATAAATGATGCATGTGGTCTGTACAATATACCACACACATCATTTATTGAATGAATCTAAAATGTGAATTTTTACTTATAAAAGTGACGGAAGGTGTAGTTGATAATCATTTTCGGTGATTACGCCTCATATAATTTTTTTCATGAGTTGTCCAATCTATTAAACAGTTCATACATCCTTGTTTGGTCAAATCTTCAAATAAATATTTTTTGAAGGAGTATTTAGAATTCAAATATTGAAAACTAATATAAACCACAATTGTTTTTTACCGGGACATAACCGATATTTATTAACACTAATACATTGCTTTCCTCAACAAAAAAAATTAACATTAATACATTGCTTATAAAAGAAAATAAGGAGAGTTGTCCTAACGTTGCTAATGGACCACAAACTAAGGTTAAATAAAAAAGTCTTAGACAGAAACAAATTCGACCCGTCGTAATGTAATAATAATTCCCACAACGACAAGTAAAGCTTATATTTGTGGTAGCTAGTATAGCTCTCTCAAGGTTGGAACAATTAATGATCAATCGATGAGGCTGTCATGCAAATAAATAAATCATAGTTGCAAATCTTTACTCATTGCATCGATTGGCATATAATAATACTAAGCAGTAGTCGACAGTGTACCTGTTTGTCATTTAGTCACTAGGTTCCAGCAAGGGTCCACGAGGACAGTTTGCATTCGCAATTTCACACGCAGAAGATGTTTTAAAATAGAATTTAAAATCATAAATAACGTGTCCAACTTGTTGAGTCACACAATGAAGATTATGTTATTGAGTGAGAGATATGGAGTGTTGACGATTCTATTTTACCATACCATGTGGGAAGACTTATTGGTCTACGATGATGTAAGCTTTTGGCCTATATAACCCACTTGCAAGTTAGATCGATATCTTAGTACTTAAACAGTCACTACAAATTTTGAGATAGTAAGTAGTGTGTGTTTGTGTGTGTTTGTGTGTGTTTTGTGATATTGTGTCAAGATGAGTGACGGGAAGGTAGTTGAAGCAAAGGCTCAAAAAAATCTTCAAGATTTTGATCCACAAAAGAAGCCTAAGAGAAACAAGTATGCTTTTGCTTGTGCTATGTTGGCTTCCATGACTTCCATTTTGCTTGGCTATGGTAAATAATTACTATACACCATCTCATATTTATAGTTTATTTATTGTACTCTTATCCATATTTTTTCTTCAAAGAGAAACAAGTATGCTTTTGCTGGTGTTATATTGCTTTTTTAATGGTAAAAATTACTACGTTAATTATTATGTTACTATTTTCTTTAATCATTTGCCAACATTTTATCCTTTGTTGTTATGAAAGAAAAATGTTGATTTTTGACACGTCATCATGTTACAGATATTGGTGTTATGAGTGGCGCAGCTATCTACATAAAAAGAGACCTCAAAGTATCTGATGGGAAAATTGAGGTCCTTTTAGGAATCATCAACATCTACTCTCTCATTGGTTCATGTCTTGCGGGCAGAACCTCCGATTGGATTGGTCGTCGTTACACCATCGTGTTTGCCGGTGCCATTTTCTTCGTCGGTGCCTTACTCATGGGTTTCTCACCAAACTACAACTTCCTCATGTTTGGCCGTTTTGTCGCTGGAGTTGGCATCGGCTATGCTCTCATGATTGCCCCGGTCTATACCGCTGAAGTCTCCCCCGCTTCCTCTCGTGGCTTTCTCACTTCTTTCCCAGAGGTTAGTCTCTTCTTTAATTTATCTATATTTTTTCAAAGCTCGTTTATTATGGATTAAAAAAAAGTAAATTTTAGGATATTTTTTTAGATGATTATAAAAAAATTTAATAAAAAACTACTCAAAACAACTCTTAGTTTTTATATCTTGTTTAGATTCTACTCCCTCCATTTTTTTCTTTTTTGATGTTTTAGTATATTTAATATTTATTTTCCACAAATTTACCCTTGTTGGAAAACACACCATAAAACCATTAAAGGAGTTGTGGCATCACATGTAAATTTAATCATAAATAAAGACATTTTAGTCCAAAACAAACAAATATTTATATGTTTTAATTATTCCTTAAAACTTGTGTCAAAAGCTAAAATATCAAAAAGTTAAAAAATGGAGGGGGTAGTTTTTCAAAGAGCAGTACTAAATCAACCAATTATATATTGTATTTTGGCGGAAAACATGATGGCAAGTTGATATATAATTGTGGAGCAATGCTATACATCAAGAAAGATTTTATCAAGAAAAATTCAAAAATGACATGGCAGAATAATCACCCTTAGATTTTATCAAGAAATTGTCCTGAAATTAATGTTAGCCAATAAAATCCCAGTCTGGCCGGAAATCATGGAGTGGTGGGTGTTATGTATTTTTTTTTTATGAAATGTTAATAAATGAGATTGAAATCTAAGGGTGATTATTGTGCCATGTCATTCTTGAATCTAAGGGTGATTATTGTGCCATGTCATTCTTAAATCTTTCTTGATAAAATCATTCTTGATATCTAGCATTTTCCATAATTGTGCCACCTAATTACTTGTTGCCTTCGGGATCAATTCGCGAGCAATTTTTGGGGATACATATCGTTTCCCTTTTTAAAATGTCCGACAAACATAGAAGTTAATGGAACATTTAATAGAATAGTAAATTCTCAATTGAATAGCTTGATAAATAGTGGAAAGATAAGTAAAAGTGGACAAACATAAATAACTCTTATAAAACTGGAGCAATAATTTGATAGAATAGTAAATTTCAATGGATGTTAGTGGAAAATTTGTTTAGGGTGTGCCTTTTAAAAGAAATTATGCATTTCTGTATTTTTTTTCACATATATTGCATATAGAATCTTTACTAGTAGTATATCTATTTAATATTCATAATACAAGATACTATAAGGTGTAAAAAATTAACATTTTAATTGATTTTATATCTGCAGGTTTTCATAAACAGTGGAATATTAATCGGATACATATCAAACTATGCATTTTCAAAACTATCACTTAAATTAGGTTGGAGAATGATGCTTGGAGTAGGTGCAATTCCTTCTGTAATCCTAGCCGTTGGAGTTTTAGCCATGCCAGAGTCACCACGATGGCTCGTAATGAGAGGTCGTTTAGGAGACGCAATAAAAGTACTCAACAAAACATCAGATTCGAAAGAAGAAGCTCAGCTAAGGTTAGCTCACATAAATAGTCAATTTGATCGTACTCTCTTTATTTAAACATTTGAATGACGCTTATTTTTTTGTCGATAAAAAAAAGGTTGGCGGAGATTAAAAAAGCCGCTGGAATACCAGAAGATTGCAACGACGACGTTGTTCAAGTAAAAATTAAAAACACTGGTGAAGGTGTATGGAAAGAACTTTTTCTTTATCCTACACCCGCAGTTCGTCATATAGTAATAGCTGCACTTGGGATTCATTTTTTTCAACAAGCTTCGGGCATTGACGCTGTCGTTTTGTATAGTCCTAAAATCTTTGACAAAGCTGGGATTAAAGGTGACACACATTTACTTCTTGCAACCATAGCCGTTGGATTCGTTAAGACAATGTTTATCTTAGTGGCTACTTTTATGTTAGACCGATATGGTCGCCGTCCTCTATTACTCACTAGTGTTGGTGGTATGGTAGTCTCGCTTCTCACACTCGCTGTGAGCCTTACGATCATCGATCATTCAAACACAAAGCTAAATTGGGCCATTGGATTGAGTATAGCAAGTGTTTTGTCATATGTAGCAACTTTCTCAATTGGTGCAGGACCCATCACATGGGTTTATAGTAGTGAAATTTTTCCTTTGAGGTTGAGGGCACAAGGTGCAGCTTGTGGTGTTGTGGTGAATAGGGTCACAAGTGGGGTTATTTCAATGACTTTTCTGTCCTTGTCCAAAGGAATTACGATTGGTGGTGCATTTTTCCTATTTGGAGGTATTGCTACAATTGGGTGGATATTTTTTTATATTATGCTTCCTGAAACACAAGGTAAAACACTTGAAGAAATGGAAGCCTCTTTTGGTAAAATTTGGAGAAAATCAAAGAATACTAAGGAAGCTGAAAAAGACAATGCTCAAGTTGCACAAGTTCAGTTAGGGACCAATGTCTCAACTTAGTATATAAAAATGTGTATTAATCAATAGGGGTGATATATAAATAATATAATATATATAGTGGTCCTGTGTGTTTTAGAGTAGCTTTTCAAACGAAGTGACTTGTATGGAAAAAAGAAGTTTATAACAAAATTTCAATGATAAGAAAAAAATGGTGTTTCATTTCATTATGTTTTTTATTTTTATTTTATGACTCAATCTTGGAAACGGATCCCCTCCTATTGGATAAACGATGTTTAATAGTAGGGTATCAAGATTCCTTAATTAATAAGCATACAAAAAAGAAGGCAATGGTGGGTAAACAATCATGTAGAGTATTTGTTTTGTGACAATTATTAAGATGTACCTATAGACTTTGTCGGAAATAAAAAGGATAGACTATAGAGAGCCCATGCCTCAGTTAACAGTGCACGTGTATGTGAGTATTTTCATACTTGAAAACGAGGCATGGGATGAGAGGCGTAATAGATGAGAGATATGCAAAGAAACCTTGTTTGCTTGTTTCATCAAAAAAAATTATGGAAGGGAAGATAGGATAGATATGTGATGAATAATAGTTAAATAAAAAAATAGAGATTATTTTAACTCAATAAAAAAGGTAAACTGTTTTTTTTATTATATAACTATTGTTTAAAGTTAGTGGCCAATAGAGTCCTGAAAAGTGTTTGATGTAGAAAAAATGGTACCAAAATTTAAGAACTCTGTTAAGTTTTTTTATAAAGTTATTTTTGGTGTGTTGGATGGAGAGATTTTAATGTGAAAATCAGATTGGGGCCAATTCCTACTCCAGGGGCCTTTTGTTTTAGTTGGTATGCTTTGGAAAGAAAAGAAAAAAGAGTGATTGAATTTATTAGAGTTGTTCTTTTAGAGCATTAAATTGAGGACTGCATTATGTTATGCAGTCACAATGTTAGTAGTAGGAATTGTTGTTGTTAATTTTGTTGTTAGGCCCTTTATTTTGTGTATTTGTATTGAACAAGTTGGGACATTACTCAAAAATTTCAAAGTTAAGAACTATCTCTTCCATGTGTTAGAACTATCAAGGCTCCACAAAGGTTAAATGTGTTCAATTCCAAGCTCTACGCGGGAGTGTAAGGTTCTTAGCATGTAATATGGTGAATCGGTTGATGAATACTTCGCAAGGACTCTTGCAAACGAAAATCAAATGACATCTCACGGGAAGAAAATGGAGCAACTCTTAGTCGTTGAAAATATTTTGAGGTCAATGACTTCCAAATTCGATTATGTTGTGTGTTAAATTAAAGAATCCAATGTCGTCACAAACTTCCATTGAGTATTTACAAAGCACCTTACTTGTCCATGAGCAACATATAAAGGGCTCACTGTGAAAAAAATGAAGAAAAGGTTCTCAAGATTTCAAACTCTAGAAGGGAATATGGTTATTGTAGGGGTTTTAGTGGATCAAAATATCATGAAAGAGGTAGATAAAACAAGGAGTTTATTTAATGCTTCAAGTATCATAAGCTAGAACTCTACCAAACTGTGTATCCAAGTTGGGAGGAGAATGCTAATTTGGCTAAATTAGAAGAAGATGGGGAAAGGCTTCTCATTGCTCAAGAGGGATTGAGCAGTGGTGCTAGGTAATAGGTGTGGTTCCTAGATTTTGAGTGTAGCCATCACATGGTGGGAACAAATGAGTGACTATTTGAACTTGATGATAGCTTAAGTGAGTCGGTGAAGCTTTAAAGTGTGTTTGGATGAGGTAATTGAGAAATTTTAAAGAATTTAAAATTTTAAGGAATTCAAATGTTTCAATTCAATTGTTTTCATTCTTAAATGTTATTGTTTGGATTAAGTAATTAAAAAAATTATTGTCATCATTTTTGTGCAACTTTTATAAATTTTATTTTTTGGTCCAAATTTGAAAAATGAAATTAGGGGTCAATTTGAAATTTTTAAAAAAAATGAGGGGTCAAATTATAATTTTTAAAATTTGAGGGGTCCATTTGCAATTTTTGAAAATTTATTGGGGTCAAATTTAAAAATTTGGGGACCAAAATGCAAAATTTGAAAAAATATAACAATGAAGAATTTTAAAATTCTTAACTTTTAGGTGTCATTTGAAATTCTCTAAATTTAACTTGAACAAAATACTTCATAAATTTCCATCATTTTAAAAATTCTTCAAATTGTTATCCAAACAATGGAATTCACCTCAAAGTATTTGAATTCCCTCAAAACATTACATTCTCTCAAAACATTATCGAAGTAATAAAATATAATTCGTATTCACATGAATTGTTCTATCTCTTTCTAGGTAATGAAGTTATCATATCGGATGTATAAAAAAGGGGTGGTTGCATAGGGCAATTCATTTGGTTCAAAAACATTCAAGTAATCATAAAATGTAAATAAATCCGTTTAAATTTAAACATAAAAATACATCAGGTCTTTCAAATCATCTATTGCTCCCATTTGGTAAATTGCAACCATCCTCTACAATTATTCTCATAGTTTCACGGTAAATTAACAAAATAGTTCTAATCAATCTTTTGACTCAAAACTCTTATCTAAGGTTACAACCCCATAATCTCTTGCGTAAATCCGTAACTATTGAAGGTTTCACTAGAACGTTAATTTTTAAATTTAACCTAACAATCCTCTATCTATAAAGTGACCCGTTAGGTTAAACAAAATTATTAGATCGAATTCAACAAATATGACTAGTAGTCAATTGATATTTAGATTCATTTCATATGTGATCAAGATATAAAAAGCATTACACGTAAATAATTCTGAATAAAACTAGGATAGTAATTGTATTAAATATAGTTTATACAATCATATGGTTCAAACAACTTACAATAGATTCGTCTAAGACCTAATCAATGGAAAATTAGATACTCATGGTTAAACCACAAATAACTAAATCAAAGAAAAACGCTATTACATGAATTAGGATCACTATGAGTTGGATGGCCAGCCACCACGAGATCCTGAGTTCTTAGTTGTGAAATATGTCTTTCAGATCTAGAAAATTTGAACCTTCCATAAGAAATGAAGTTCAAATTTTATAGACTTGGTTTTGAAACGACAAAGTTGTGCCACAATGTACACAAATTGTGCCACATTGCTTTATTAAATTCAAATTTTCTCCTTTGGTGCTCACAAAATCGCGCCTTAGAAGCTACAAATTGTAACATGATTTGTTAGGTTGTAGCAATTGCTCCAAACTGAGCTGAAATTATATCACGATACCACGATCATGACACGATTCTTCTAAAATAGAACCATTGATTTTCTTGATATCTTCGGCTCCAAATTGTCTAAAGCAGCTTAAGATTAGCTAAAAACATATAAAAATGACTAAAATAACATCTACGACAGAGTGTCATCATAACCCCAAACTTACATTGTTTTTAAACTAGTGCACACAATAGTCGGCATGCAGATCTACTATATTACAATATACTTGAAAAGTTTTTAAACTCTCAATCAAATTTAATATCTTAGTATACACTTTTAAGAATATTTAGGGTTATAGCGGGCTTAGGTAAAAGGTGTATGTTTAAAAGAATAAATTTTGGAGTGAAGCATATCCTGCTATGTTTGAGCTTTTTTTTTTGAAAAAAAAAAACTATTTTTTTAACTAAAAAAATCAATTTTTTTATTTTTGTAGTGTTTGTTTCAGATTTTATTAAAAAAATAATTTTTAGCCACAAAATGAAAAGCTATTTCAAGTAGCTTTTCAAACATCTATTTTTTTTTCTAAATACAAGGACCTCAAGTGTAAGAGTTTCAAATCTTAAAAAAAATGATTTTTATGTTAGTAAACAAATAGAATTAATTTTTTTTTTTTAAAAAAAACTCTCTAGATTCTTTTAACTCAAAATCTATTTTTTTAAAAGCTGAAACAAACGCACCCTTAAAATTTAGTGGTGACATAAAACACAAACAATGCCTAACTCCAAAAATATATTGGGTTCTGATGATGGAACATGATATGATATTTTAGTCTATGTTTTTAGTTTTTTTTGGGAGGAGGATAGTGTTACAGATTGTGTTGTGTTATTGCATAATATTGTTTTGAAGGATCAGGTTCTTGATAGGTGGAGGTGGCTTTTAGATCCTATTAACGGTCATTCCGTTAAGGGAACATACCATTTTCTCACTTTGGTAGATGCTCCTCCTGAACGGGGTCTCTTTGACGATGTATGGCATAAACAGGTGTCGTCAAAGGTATCTATTTTCGCATGGAGACTACTTCGCAATAGGCTTCCAACCAAGGACAACCTAGTTCGACGACAAATTCTTCACCATGACGACACTGTGTGCGTGACAGTCTGCGGTTCTATAGAGACAGCCGACCACCTATTTTTCACTTGTGACATCTTTAGTCGTGTGTGGTTTTTGGTTTTGCATTGGCTTCATTTATATTTTGTTCCTCCCATTGAGATTCGTTGCCATTTACTTCAGTTTTGTCACTTGGCGGGGTTATCGCGTTGTGCTCATTCGTTCCTTCGAATAATATGGTTTTCTTATGTCTGGGTTATTTGGAAGTAGACATGTCAACAAAACCCGTGTCCATGGGTACCCGCCCAAACCAACCTCGATTTGATGGGTTTTCCCCGATTTGACTGGGTTTGGGTTTTCCCCGATTTCAAAATACGGGTACGGGACGGGTAACGGGGATATATATTCTCACCCCAAACCCATACCCAAACCCTACCTGAATGTAGAAAGGTCATTTTTTTTGTTTTTGTTGAGGGGGTTGATAATGATATGTCATGTTATTTGGTTTGATAATTGTCATGATATAAGAACTTTCATTGATAGTTAAAGGAGCAACCGAATTATTCGGTAAGGAAATGCTAAAATGAGCGCAAATTGTTGGATAATGCATTACAACATTACCATTGAAGCTTAAAAAAACTCTTTTTTTATTAAAAAAAACATGATTCACTACGGGGACGGGGATGAGACGGGAATACCCGAACCCATTGGGGACGAGGATGGGATTTAATTTCTCGTCCCCGTTGGGTATGGGTAGGGTAACGGGTAAGTATATGGGAGTAGGGGATGGGGATGGGGAAGGCAAAACCCGTCCCCACCCCCGCCCCATTGTTGTTCCTATTTGGAAGGAGCGGAATAAACGCGCTTTTCATCAACAGGTGGCTGATTTCTACAGCTTAGCAGACTCTGACAAATTGCTATCTTTTCAATGGCCTAAGGCTAACATGTCCACCTTCGTTTATAGCTATTACGACTGGTGGAACCACCCTTTGTACTGTATGGGTGTCATGATGTAATCTTCAAGTTTTTGTTTTTCATTTGGAGTGCGTTGTTGATGCACCTGTAACTTGACATTGTATCTTTGTTGGTGGCTCACTCTGCATGCCTTGTGCGAGTGGAGTCATTTTGGCTTGTTCAAAAAAAAAGAGGTCATTTAGAAGAGTTGTCAATAGTTTAAGAAACATTTTGTATTGTTTTCATTCAAGTTGTTGTAATTCAGTTTTATCCTAAATCATCCAACTTCATGGGTTAGTTTATCTTATTCAAAAATAACAACAAAAAAAAATAGTTTATTTTCATTGTTTCTAGTTTTCAAGATAATATCTAGTCTAGAGTTAGTTTGTTTTATTTTTATTTAATATAAAACCAAAAAGAAATATCATCTGGAATACAAATTTGTAGAGGTGTTCGCGGTGCAGTTTTGAGGCAAAATGTCATCTGATCCAAAATAAAAATAACACGCGGTATAGTTTGGATGAGTATTCTAAAAAAATCTGAAAAGATCTGATCCAAATATATGTAGTTTAATTTAGATCGATTTTAAGATATCCAAAATGCAAAATATATTTTTTTAATTTACTTTTTATTAATATTAATTTACACAAACACGGTAAAATAATAGGTTTTTTTGGTGGTGGTCGGGGTTTGAACCTCAGACCTTGCATATATTATGCATTGTCCATACCAACTGAGTTAAGCTCACGAGGATAAATAATAGGTTTGATACAAAATATATTATGAAGTTAAAATTACAGTATGAAAACTATCGATTATTTTTTAAACATATGAAGTAATAATAATTAGATTAAATTAGTGCAATATATAACATTAAACCCAACAAGCAACATAATAATATAATGTATAATACTAAAAAAATAATAAATAAGTATTAATATTTACTTTTTCGATTCGGTTTAAAAAAAGTGATCTGAAATCTAATCTGATCTTAGCGTTTTTACAAAACAACATCCAAACATATCAAAAAATATTTGACTTGATCTCTAATTTAATTTTTCCTCTTTTTTCTACTATGTTGTGAAACCTTTCCCATGCACACAAACACTAATATAAGCGACACCACAACAAAATAAAAACATTAATCAGCAATGATATTTCTACCTATCATAATTTTTAATTTATTTATGCATAAAAAAGTAGCAATAACAATACATACAAACATGTTTCCTCTAAAAAAAAACAAGACATACAAACATGAAATTGGTCATCACTCATCGATCACTAGTATCACTAGTGAGATTGATAAACCTTTATTATACAAGTCTAGATAGACCAACTCACTTCAGATGGTGGCTTCTGAAGGCTGCATTGGAACCCACATAAGATGGTTCACAGGTAAGAAGTGACAAACTGGAGTGTTCTTCCCAGCCGTAACCCTAAGCTGCCTAAATACAATATGATCTGCGTTCCAATCAGATGTGTCCAAATGGCAAATTCCAACAGCTTCCATTTTATCTCCATTTGCATCACCAACAAGTGACACCTTGAACACTCTAGTCCCTGTAGCTATGTAATGACAAAAGTAAATGGCATATGGATATGAGAGGGGATGACAAGCTACCCATTTGGGAGCATCAATATCATGTGATACTTCCAAAATGGTGTAATTTTGTAAAGGGGTGGCTGTCGGTGAGGGTTTGGTGGTGGTGAGAATATTATGTTTCGCGTATGAACCAAGGATTGTGTCAACAAATTCGAGCATGGACTCTAGAGAGTTTACACAAGTCAAAGTCTCCCCTGTAATGGTTTCCGCTTCACACTGTTCAAGTGATCCTAACATGGATTTAGCTTGAGGAGAATCTTCAGGTATTGAGAAGAGTTGAAAAACACTTGGGAGTTGTGACATTGCAAGAGGAATTGAGTCAGCCTCTTTTTTTGAGAGGAAAGGTGAAACCTCTTGGACGGGAAATTGAAGGGTCATTACATTTCCGACATAAAGATCGTCCAAATTGAAAAATCCTACCTTGAAAGCTTCTGTGCGATCCAAGTTAGGAGACGGGTGGCCTTCTAGATCTTTTGAGTTGGTAGATGGGGGGCCTTTTGGATCATTTCCAGCAGATACGTATCCTATAAGGTAATCTACTTGCTTTGCATCTTGTTTACCATAGGCAGTTGTGTAATCTCCATTGGATTCTTGTTGTTTGGCTTGATGTTTACCATATTGAGTAATGTAAGGTCCATTGGTTTCCAATTGTTTGGCTTCATGTTTACCATAGGCAGTTATGTAAGGTTCATTGGATTCATGAATATGGCTCTTGTACCCAGTAGTGTAATCTAGGTTCTTGGCTTCATGTTTACCATATTGAGTTATGTAAGGTCCATTGGAATCTGATTGTTTGACTTGATGTCTACCATAGGCAGTTATGTACCCGGTAGTGTAATCTGGGTTCTTGGCTTCATGTTTACCATATTGAGTTATGTAAGGTCCATTGGAATCTGATTGTTTGACTTGATGTCTACCATAGGCGGTTATGTACCCGGTAGTGTAATCTGGGTTCTTGGCTTCGTGTTTGAAATATTGAGTCATGTAAGGTTTATCGTTCGAGTCCACTTGATCTTGATCTCGCAACTCTACCTTCAAGTCTCTAGCATTGATATCTTGGCCAATCTACAATGACGACAATGAAAATATAAATTGAATGACTTTTTAAAAAAACAAACTAAAATATTAATCCCCTCAAAAAAATATTAATGTCCCAATTGATTATCCAAGTTGATATACTATTATCCATGTTGATTATCCAAGAAGAAGAAAATTAACTGCAAGGACCTTTAACCAAGAAGAAGAAAAATAAAATATTGACAACCTAAAGTTTTATAGAATATTGATATCAGCAAAATTAATACGAGATTCAAAATAACTATGAAATAATTAAATTTCTTAAAATATAGCAATAAATGATTATATACAATGGTTAGGTAGAGGAAATTTTACGAGGGCAAAATGTAAAGAAAAAAATAACACATATCCGTAAAGTTAATATATTAAATTTAACTAATAAGGAAAAAAAATTGTCTAATAGAAACGTAAATTAAAGCAGTACAAATGAAATAAAAACCAACGATAACTACTTAGAAAGGTCGAGCTCGATGATATTTCAAAAAGTTAAAATCGTTTATAATAATATTGTATTAGTTAATTGTATATTTGGTTATGCGGTAACAAGAATTAATTTTAAACAGTTATAATGACAGATAAGACAAGTAAGTTATAATTATAACTCCTTCAAAAAAATAGTTATAATTATAACTTGAAACTATATATATTATAGATGCTAAAAAGTAAGTATTTATCTTCAAGGACACCTATAGAAATTGCCTTGTTTTGTTCATTACGGGAAAATGAGGAGAGTGAAGTAAATATTTTCACGATTGAAATATTTGTTATGACAATTAGTAAAATGTCATTTATGTTTAAATGTGAAATTATTTTTGAAGAAATTTTGCTTTCCCTCTTTTTTCCTCCGTATCTAATAACTTAATCAAATAACTAAAATGTAAAATAATCTCTCATCTCCCCTCTCCAAGACTCCAACTATCACTATGTACAATTAAATTACCATAAAGAAGAAAAGGACTACTGTGAGGAACTGAAGTGGATGAGTAGCCATTTTTTTTAAGTATTGTGGATGAGTTATTCCACTTGAAGAGAACTACCCTATTTATAGGTGAGATTGAGGCCTTTTTTTTTTCTTTTTTGTTTGGAAGAAGGTGTTATCGAGGTTCCCTTCTTGCTTTTTCTTGTTGACTCGGTTTCCTTCTTACTTGGATTGGAGATTTGAGAATATAATAATGTAATTGGTCTTATATGCAATATGAGTAAATATCCTCTTCATTTATCAAAATAAATTAAGTATGTAGAAATGAATTATCTCAAGTGTAATATGCGTGAATGGTTTTCCTCAATTATTACTTCTCTACCATTTCCTCAATTATTACATCTACATCATTAAATATAAGAGTTTGTCAAAAAATATATATATAAAAAAAAGATATTGAATGTGGGTTAAGATGTAACAAATGAAAAAAATTAAGATAATCCGTTCTCCCACGACATGGTTTGTAAAGACAAATTTGAAATGAGTGTGACAATTTCGATGTACACGATCCCCTTTTTCCTCCCCGAGAATAGCTTTTTTATGTGAAATTAATAATTTAAGAGGAGTGCTATGAATTGAAGATGGATGACAGTGTAGCTAAACATGGTAACTTGACAAAATCATCAGAACCCAACAATTCATATTTTTCATAACATATAGAACAGTGTATTATCGTATACGGTCATTTGACATGATAATACACTCTTTTTAATATAAAATATATTGGATAATTTATGTATCTTATATATATTATAGGTCAAATACATTAGTTATTCAATGAACATAAAAAAATGTTTTTTTTTATAATACTCCTCCGTTCTTTTTTAAGTGTCGTTCTAGTGTGGATTTTTCGTTTCTATTTAACTGTCATTCTGGTATTTTTAAGGGTATGATTTGTCAATTATACCATTTGTCAATTATTTTTATATTTTTCCAAAAAAAAAACTTATTAATGTTGTATATTTGGAAAACTTAAGTTTGTTTTTTTTAAAACAAAGTTTATTTATTTTTTTTTTGTTATCTTAAAATTTAAACAAAATTTTGTTACCTATAGTAATGGTTTCATGAATAGTTAAAATTTTATAAATAAGATGAGTAGTAATTGTTAAAAATTTTAAGTATAAAGTAAATGAACAGATCTGAGAGAAAAATAAAATAAAAGACTCCATGAATGTTCAATAGAAAGAAAGAGTGGAAGACTCATTGGAACGGATGATGAGAGGTGAAGAGAGAGAAATAGTTGAAGACTCGTTTGACAAGATAGAAGAACAATATTTAGAAAAAAATCTCTATTATTTATGAGAGAGTGAAAAAAATAGGAATTTGTTGAAGAAAAAGATAATAACTAACAAATGTTTCTTACGAGAGAAAGATAACATATTAAATTTATCGGAAAGAGAAAGTGTGTGAAAAAATAAGAATATATTGGTGGATTAAAATGAGGGTATAATAGGAAGAAAATGTGCAAAAATACACTTTGCTATTTTTGTGTTAATATTCTAAAACGACATTTAAAAAGGAACGGAGGGAGCAGTGATTAGAGTGTGTATCATCTTATAGAGTGTTAAAGATGACAAGAATTCATATATGTTTTTAGTTTCATTTAATAATCATTTTAGAGTAAAAGTAGCAAGTTTTATTGTATTTTAGGAGAGTTTTGTAAAGGATTCGTTCAAAAGTCATGGAAGAGAAAAAAAATGGGAAAAAGACTTTGGAACATGTCAAAATCACCCAAACTAGACAACTTTGTGACCATGCTATGCTTATTACAAATTTAATCATGTTAGATCTTGGGGTATAATCAATCATTACAAATGTTTTGGTGAGAAGAAATAGGACAAGGAATGAAGAAAAGCAAAATGAACAGCTACTACCTAACACGCATCGCGACATTGAAGGAAAGTCATAAGTGTTTTACCATTGCCTCACTCACCGTGAACTCGAAGCTTCATGTCGTAAGATATAGAAGAATTCAAATGTGGTTCGTTACTGTTTAAGTCGCAACACAGACTTTCATATCGCATCATGAGAGATGGAAAAAGTTAGCAGAACCACATGCTGAGGAAGTCGCTTACTGAAGGTGCGCAGTGCATATATGAATAATATTTGGGTTGTGGGACTTAATTTGCTAATCCAAATAGAACATTAGCTTGCTTAGAAATTAAGACAAGAGGCAAGCAAAACAAGAAGCATCCACTAGAAGAGAATATAAGAAACATAAATTAGGGTTTTGGAGAAACCTCATAAGGAGGTTGCAGCGACAAAGAGAGGATGGAGAATCAAGGAGTAAGACCATCATGGTTGTGTTAATCATTCTTCTCTCCATGTCTAACTAATTTCTCTTTGATTAGATTAAATAGATGATCTTCTCTATAATGTAATTGTTCATGTAACTTTAAATTATCCTACTAGTTAGTTGATTACTTTGCTATTTTTTTTGTTAATATTATTGTTAATGCCTTTTATTTAGGTCACAATGAGTACTAACCCTAACGTTGTTAGCTGGACTTATTTTAATTGTTCTACTATTGATTAGATTTAGATATAAACTAATGATAGTTGTTACTTAGTTTTGGCGTTCGTAAACCTATTAGGGTTATGGACTTCACTGAGACATTGAGGGCTAATAACCGTTGAAAAGAAGTGACCAAGACATTGACCTAACTATTTTGATCAAATATATTAAAATCAAGTAATCAATTCAAACTATGTTAAAGTTTCTAGTTACCGAATAGTTCAGAGAAGGGAATCGAAATGACTTAATCATTCTCCTTACCTTGATCTTATTCGATTATTTCTTTTCTATAAACAAAATTTATGTCTAGTGCAAAATTCCCCCAATTCGCAAATCATCAATATTGTTGTAGAAAATTCACAATCCATATGAAGAGGAACTTTTTATTAATATTACTATTTTTCGACACACTAATACACTTGCCAGAATTTTACGATTAATACACTATATGATAAGTTTCAGAATTAACTTATTATATCTTATTGTCTCATAAAATAGTGCATTGAAACATGATATCATATAATTATATATCATATCATGTCTCTTTAGGTGTAAGAATTATGATCTCATTTTTTTCCTTATGTATTTTTCCAAAAGTATTACTTTATTATTCAAAAAGGTAAATTATATATTGAATTAATTCAACAAGATAACATTACCTTATTATCAGTAAAAAAAAATTGGAAAACAACAATTATATATTCAAAAGTTTTATATTTAGGATTAAATATGCAAGTTTCAATACAAAATTTCTATTTAAAACTTCTTAACATGTGCAAACTTGCATATGATAAAAAAACCCATTATATTATATATTAACAAATTTGTACTTAAGATCTCAAAAAGAAAATTGTTCTTAAGATTCTCTCCAAAAAGAATGTACTTAAAGTACCTAATTTTTATATGCAAATTTGTCTACAACGGGTTAACATTGATGTGATATCATATACTCTCTCCATCTTGAATTATATGTCATTCTAACAAAAAGAAGTTTTGTCAAGTTTTATGTTATTTTATGAAATCAATAAGCATTAATGTTTATTTTTCTATTATACACTTTAGTATTTGTTATTCTTTCTTTTTCGATTCTTATAATTTCTCTATCCCATATCATTATTCATTAGTGAAAAATATTTCTTTTGTCCCTAATTAAGTGAGTCGTTTGATCATTTCACACATATTAAAAAAATGTATAAATGAAGGAGAAAGAACAATAATTTTAAATGTCCTTGTCAAATATTTATGCATTCGCCATTACCATAAATATAAAATGAAAGATATTGATTTAAGAGTTATGAAAGTAATATTAATTAGATTTATAATTGAAAAAACATAATTAACATTGCATTGAAAAGTAAAATGAGATGGTTATTTTGAGACTTTTTTTTTTAAACGACTCAGTTATTTTGGGACGGAGGGAGTAATTTTGTAAAATAACTCATAGTTTCTCTTTCCTATACAAAATTATCTATAATTTTTCAATCTTAATTTATGTAAAACTAACAAAGTGACATATAATTTGGGACTTATGATGTATCCAACTAATTTGGGACATATTAAGTATTAATAAACATCTTAAAAAAAATTAAGGAGAAAAAAAACATCTTAATCGATGCCTATGATTTTGGTGATTTGTCTATTCATTCCTAGATACTATTTCCGTCTTTAACTATAAGTCCTCATAAAAAATAAAAAAGTTTAGTCTCTAAATGTAAACTTATACACAAATTATTTGCTGCATTTATTAATATTTTTTTAAAACTTACCCCTTATTAATATTGTCTTTATTTAAAAAGATGAAAAGTTAAAGTTATACACATTAATCTTTACAGGATATTTTAGAATAAATTATATATAATGGGGGCATTCTAAACTAACTATCTACTTTCCCTCAAAAAAAACTAACTATCTACTTTTCGTAATATATGTGAAAAAAGTAAAAACAACTTATAAAAAGGGACAAAGAGAGTGATATCTACATTCTCTCCGTCCATTACATAAGAACCTCTAGTATAAATCACAAGTATTATAACTTGGAATAATAAATTTGTCTGAAATGTGTGTTAAGTTTATGCTAACAAGTTATGAGACTTTTTAAGGATTTAAAAGATTATTTATTATATAAATTTTATGTAAAAAAAAAGTTTTTTTTTAAGATTCAATGTGTTGAATACACAATTTTCAAAAAAAAAGTTTATTCTTTTACCTTCTAAACAAGTGTCCTTGTTAGTATTTCCTTAATTTTATATAGTTTTCAGATTTAAAATCCTTAAAAAATAACTTTAAGACACTTGTTAGGACTTAGGAAGACCCATTAACCATTTGACATGTTTAAGAATTTATTATCCACTTGAAAATACTCCCTCCGTTCCAAATTATAAGGAAAAAAAATCACACTTATTAAGAAAATTAAAACATAAGAATTTAGAGTATAGTTTTTTGTGTTTTCTTTGAAAAAAGTTTTATAGGAAGATGTAAAAACAATTTTCATTGACTATTGGTTATGGAAAAAATGAAAGAGAGAGAAAATTAAATGTAATTTGCATTTAATTTTATGAGAATAAACAAAAGTTTTTCTTGGCAAAGAGATTTTTTTAAAAAAACAAGATTAAATAGGATAAAAGTTTGTCTTTTTTGCTTATATTTTAGGATAAAGAAAATGAGTTTTTTTTGCTTATATTATGGGACGGAGGGAGTACTATGTTTCACTTACCCAAAAATTAAGCAAAAACAAATAACTTTAAATAGAGTAGAATTCAATAAATTAAGGTATATTAATGGGGAAAACTAAGAAACATTGTATTGATATTCTAAACTAATAATTATTTTGAGACCGAAAAAAATGATAAAATGTCAATTAAAAGGAGAGAATTAGCGTCTCATAAGTCTTAGTTTAACTGACAAAAATACCAAAATTGTTAAACCGAACGTGTTGTCATCTCGTCTATCTATAAAAATAAAAATAAAAAAGAGAGAGATAGCAATGTAATTGGGAAACAGATGGAGTGAGTATTACTCCGCATTTGACATGTTTAAGAACTTATTTTCCACTTTAAAATTGATTGTGTTCCATTTACCCAAAAATTAACCAAAAAAATAATCCATTTATCCAATAATTAACCCAAAATAGTACTAATAATTGACTGTGTTTCCCAAAACTATTAATGCATGTGCACGTGTATTAGCAGGAAGTCAACTAGCTTCCATCAATAACGGATCATGGTCTGTTAAAATCCACACATTTTTACCAACTAACCTAGAGAGACGGAATAATCCTAGGAAATGATTTTAGGAAAGGATAACAAGTGTCGCCTGGGTCATTTGTTAAAAAATTAAAAATAGGATTATTTACTGCCTCCCCATAATACATGACACAGTTGATCCTATTATGCATACCAATGCATAATTTTGAACTTAAATATCTTGAATAATATATTAGAAAAAATTATGAGAATTTGATATTTTAAAAATAGTCATCGGGATGAATTTAAAGACATTTTATATGATATTATTTATCTTTGTATATTAGTAGAAAAATATAGTCAAAGTAAGTTAGGTAATTATTTCTCATTTTCAAATGGGTTATCTATTGCGGGACGGAGGGAACGGAGGGAGTATATCTGTCTCTTTGTATAAACATCTATTTACTCCATCTTTCCATATATCTAAACACCTATTTGACTTTATTTTTTTCTCTAAATGTAAACTCCTTTTTAAATTACTAGATGCATTTATTATTTTTTTTCCTAAACATACCCCTAATTAATACCAATAACTTGTCTTGAAACATGAAAAGTCAAATTTAATACACATACAAACAAATGTCAATTTGGTAATAAAAACACACAAAATAAACACATTAATTACACTAACAATTTTTCTTAAAAAATGTGAAGAAAAAAAACAAGGGGGCTTACATATAGAGAAGGAGGGAGTAATTAAAAATTTGTCCTTAAATATAAACTATTTTCTGAATTATTAGATGTATTTTTTTTAAAACATACCCTTGAAAAAAATAGGTAGACATCCTTTTTTATGTACCTCTCATGTACACCCCCATATGGCAGGGTATTTTAGTAATTTCACATCACATCATCACCCATTATCATCTCTTCTTTCAATGTTTTTGCCACATGCACAATTGTGTGTGGTGTATGCCACCTAAGGTGGTCCATGTATAAGAGTTCTACCCTTAATTAATACTACTACATCCGAGCCTAAATATAAAACATTTTTGCCAAAATTATGAAAATTAAGAAAATTAATAAAGTTGTTTGTAATCCAATTATTTTTATAGTTTTATCTTTTAAGAAAAATAGTCAGTTTATTTTTTCAACATGATATTTATTGTCGATTGAAGAAAATAATATTCCCTCCGTTTCAAATTGTATGTCGTTTTAGGGAAAAAATTGTCACAAATTATATGTCGTTTTAGGGAAAAAATTGTCACAAATTATATGTCGCTTTCCAATACCAATGCAACATTAATGTTACTTTTTCTATTATAACCTTAACTATTTATTAGTATCTCTTCTTTCAATTCTTTCATTTATCTTTCTCATATTATTTATTAAGGACAATTTTGTAAAACAACTCATAATATCTTTTTTCCACACAATATTAATTGTATTTCTTAATATGTGTGAAATGCCCAAAACGTCATACAATTTGGGACGGATGGAGTACTAAATAGGGTTATGAAGGTAAATAAATAATTAATTGTGTTGGAAATAGCAAAGAGGTTCTATAAAAAGGATAGAAAAATCTCAAAAGAGTTTTATAATTAGGAGCGGTGGTAGTATTAACTTGTCTTGAAATATGAAAAGTCAAATTCAATACATATACAAACAAACGACAATTTAATAATATTAACATACACAATAGACACCTTAATTGCACTGACATTTGTTATTAAGAAGTGTGAAAAAAAAAGGAACTTTTACATATATATATATATATATATATATATGAACGAAAGGAGTATATAAATTTTGCATCCAAAATAACTCTTTTCCAACTTCTAAAAAAAGAATTTCTAAAGTTTTATTTTAGCGGAAACAATTTTTAAAGTTGAAAAAGTGTTATTTGCAATATAAAATTTGTCTTTTCTTTCTATTTTTAATTCTTTAACAAGTGGCCTAGCATGATCTAGTAATTAAATATGTTTTCAATTCATATAAACTTATCAAATTATATTTTTCTTACCCATAAAAAAAAAATCACACTTTTAGTATCTACGAAATTATCTTGCAAGCAGTTTAGTCTTAAAATGAGTCACACAATTTATCACACCTGAGTAACTTTTAAGTTGTGTGGGAGAACTAGCTATCTAAAGGTTGCGAACTTTAAAGTTGGAGAATTTAATAAAGAAAAATACTACTAACAAACGTCATTAATAGGGGTGGACATCAGGCGGGTTTGGGCGGGTTCGGGCCCAAAGTGGCAGCCCAGCCCAACCCGCAGGGTCCAGACCTCCAGCCCAATTGTGCCCAAAACTAGTAAGCGGGTAGTTCGGGTTCGGTTTATCGGGTTGCACGGGTTACCGGGCGGTTATATACGGGTTGGACCTTATCTGGCCCAACATGATTTTGACAGCCCAATTGAATTTTTTTGTTTTTTTTTTTAAATTGCTGTGTTTATTTTTTATAAAAGAGAGGCATGTCTAGCATGTTTATATAGATTTGCTAGATTTTTAGCTTATTATGTGAAATTAAGAATTTGAACTAGATGTTTAAAACAAGGATCAATTTTTGACCAACTTTCAAATTATCAAAGACAACAATGACATTTAAATTTGTACTAGATTAAAACTAACAAGTTAAAATTATCAATACAATACACAATACATATAATGCAGGAGATGCATAAATAACATTGCAGACCATTGTAAAGATTTAAATTAGTACAGTCATCCAGATGGAAAAGAAAAGTCTAGAGTATCAGCTGTAGCAACATTATGCATTATATAAGGCATTGTTCAATATCAAGTTAATTCAAATGGAGCATCATCTACACAATAAAAAACAAGACATTAGATAAACTATAATTATACAACTAGAACAAATAAAATAAACTTGATAAAATACTTACATCATCCAAAGTAAAGTGGATCTTGATGCTTTGAGATTCAAAGCAAATTTGCACATCAATAGAGAGCAATGGCAGGCTTAACAAAAGCTGCAGATACAAAAATAGTAAGCCAAAAGCATAAAAATGATGAAAATATTGATACCAATTCAAACCACAAGACTTTGAGCAAAAATACCTACATATTATCAACAAATGAAGGCTTAATTACTGATGTGGTCCCTTAAGTTATTTGTTGGTTACATTTTAGTCTCATAAGTTATTAACGTTTTGGTCCCTTTAAGTCATCTTCTGTCAACCAAATAAATCTCCACCGTCAAAACCGTTAACCCAATGTCTAAGGTAGATACACATTGCAAGTTGTCATGTCACGGTTCACATGTGCCTATTTAACGTTTTGGCAAAAGACTAACGGTGAGGATTTATTTGGCTAACAGATACTAACTTAAGGGAGCAAATTGTAACGTTAATAACTTATGAGACCAAAATGTAACCAACAAATAATTTAAAGGACCAAATCATTAATTAAGCCACAAATGAAAATCACAAGCTGCTCAGTTTTACTCAAATTAATCTTCTGGTTCTGCATAATCAAAATTAGATGATATCAGTATTCAACCAAAAGAAGAGAAAAGCCAAAGGCCCCTTGTTACAAAAAGACACATACTGACCTCAAAACCAGCACAATACTCACGCTGCTACCAGCCACAAACAGACCCACTAAGCAGATAAAAACACTCAGAAAAAACTCGCACATCAGACCATACCTGAGGCAGTACCAATGATTCAAATGTCAACAAACTGTTCTCCAAATCAGCCATAGCCATAATAGTAAAAACAGCTACAAAATAGTCCTTGTGATAACAAAATAGAAAAATGTAATTAAGATTTTATAGTAAACAAAATCAAACACAACTGCGTAATAAACAAAAACAATAAATTGAGATTTTATACCTCCAAAGCTGCTCGTAGTCACAAAAGTTATGCTGCTACTTATGCTCAAAAAGTCACAACATTATGTGATAACAAGGTTGGTGTCGTCCAAAAAATACATTCCTATCCCACTTCTAAATTATATGCATAAGGCAACAACACTACACAATAAAATACATATGTTAGGATTTCAACATAAGTAAATATTATTAGATTAAAAGAAGGTTAATAATATACCTATGACAAAAAGTTGTTATGCCAAGCCAAAAAATCAAAAGCTGCAAGAAAAACAGAGTATTAGACAATATTGTTTCGAACCGTAAAAAAGATGAACATAAAAATATGTAAACTTACATTCAAATTCATCATACACAGCCAGGTGGCTGTGAAGATGAGCTACCAGAAGCAGCTGCATTTTGAGATCCTTCTCCAACAGACATTTTTTGAAACTCTGCACATATTCAAGAATACAAATTTTCAGAATCATTTAAATTTATTATAAGGCTGTTGTTTAGCAATAATAAAAATATTTCACCTGTTATGATGTCTTCGGAAAGCTCAGCCTCCTCCATAAGTTGCAAGTCTTTAAAGTAAGTGAACGACGGTTTCAACCAATTTTGGGAACAGATTAATGCCTCTGCCATCTCTTCCTTTAGAGAGGTCCTGTAGGTTTCTATGACTCTCAACTGTCCTAAATGGCTGCTCATCTAAAATTATATAAACTGCCAAAGCCTTCCTACAAGCAAGTTGGTTAAATCTAGAGCTAACCGGAACCAAACTAGAACCCTCAACAGCTGGAAATGTAAGAATGGTTTGGTTGGGGCCATTTTTTAGAAGACTTTGAAGGATATGACATTTGTTCATATGGGTGTTCAAGTTGGAGGTACCATGAGTCTTAGGATCACACAAGTATCTTTGATGGCAATGTTTGCAAGCAGCAGTTTGTACGTCAACCTCACTATCAGGTAATCTTATAAAGTGTTCCCAACAAGCCGCTGTTTGTCTAGGACCATTTGCATTAGGCTTTCTTTTCTTTGTCGGTTGAGTATTAGTCAGTTCAGGTCCAGCAACTTGATGTTGATGTTGAGTTGATGCTGCACCAGCTTCATTATTCATAGTTTGAGTTGATGTTGCTGCAACAGCTTCATTATTTACAAATTTTAGGAGGTGAGTATTAAATATTTAAGGGTGTGAATTAATAATTTAGCCAAACTTTAGAGCTGTAATAATGATTAAGGGTTTGTAGTAAAATTTTAAGGGTGTGTATTAATCATTTAGCGCAACATTTAGGGCTATAATAAAGTTCAAGGGTATGTAATTAATATTTAAACAGCCACATACATCAAGAAAAAATGCATCAAAAACATAAATAAAGTCAAAAAACATAAGTATCGACAAATTAGCAGCCATGGGTATATTAAAAATCATGCATAAACTCAACATAATGCGCATAAAAGACATGGATTAAATCAGCAAACATGAGCATTAACAATTCGGAAACCACGGGCATCAAAAGTCATGCTTAAATTCAAGAAAAGTGTGCATAAAAGACATGAGGAAGATGAGTATTGTAACATTCATCTAACTGATTTTTTAGAAGCTTACAACACCATTAACGTTGAAGGAGTCTCGGCGTCATACAAACGACTTAGGTTGTCTGTCTATTCTCTTAAAGGACGAGGCAAAGATTGGTTGAAAGCACACTCAAGTGGTAGCATAGCCACTTGGGACGAGCTAAAGAGGGCCTTTCTAAGCCGTTTTTTTCCAACCACGAAGTACATGGCAAAAAGGCGAGAAATCTCCAGTTTTCAGTAAGAAGACGGAGAGAACCTCTATGATGCATGCGAAAGATATAAGCTGCTACTTAATAGGTGCCATGGGCATAACTTCTCTGAAATGGAGGTAACATTTATCTTTACTAACGATCTTAAGACTAGACTGCTTTTAGATGCTTCTGCAGGTGGTTCTATGAAGATCAAGACATCAGTCGAGATTAAATAATTAATTGACAACATGTCCTTGAGCAAACAGAGGTCCCTAAATGCTTTACTTGCAAGTCACAAACTTCTTAGATATAAAATTGAAGCAATAGCTAAGATGTTGGAAGCACAAGAGGTGGCTAGGCTGTCAAAAAATAACAAAGGATGCGTCTTTTGTTAGCAAGCTCATGAAACTGGAGCATGTCTTCCAACAAGTTTGGGGTTATCCCAGGAACAAGTGAAGTGCATGGGAGTTGTTGCTAGACAGCAAAGGTACCATTTCTCTAACAATTTTAATTTTAGTTGGCCAAATCGTCAAAATTTCCTTTCAGGTTGAAACAATAATTCAACCATCTCAAGCCACCAATTCACAACAGCCCAAAAAAAGACTTGAGGAAAACTATTGCCCAATACATGAAGACTACTCAAAGTCAAATTGAAGCTCTCTCAAAGAATCAATAAGAATCTCAAAGAAACAGTGTGGCTTCAATGAAGAATTTGGAAACTCAAATTGGGTAATTCTATACACAACTCTAATCATGAAATCTCAAGAAGTGATGAGTGCAAGATGGTGGTGAATGAGGAAAGTGGTCCATAAGAATCTGACATTGAGGGAGACAACAAGCTGAAATACCAGGTAAGTAAATCTAGCCCTTTAATTGTGCCAACTGAGAAATATAAAAAGAAAGAAAGATAGACAGAATGCAGGTACTCATGGAAACTCTAGAAAACATCAATATCAGATTTACGTGCATTCTAGAGTTTCCAAGAGTACCAACTTTCTATCTATCTTTCTTTCTTTTTATATTTCTCAACTACTAAACGGCTAGATTTACTTAGCAGGTGTTTCAACTTGTTATCACCCTCAATGTCAGATTCTTTTGACTAGTTTCCTTATTCACCACCATCTTGCATTCCTCACTTCTTGAGATTTCAAGATTAGTGAGTTATGTAGAGATTTTCCCAATTTGTGTTTCCAAATTATTAATTGAAGCCTCGGTGTTTCTTTGGGATTCTACTTAATTCATTGAGAGAGCTTCAATTTGACTTTGAGTAGTCTTTATGTATTGGGCAATAGTTTTCCTCAAGACTTTTCTTGGGCTGTTGTGAATTGGTGATTTGAGATGGTTGAATTATTGTTTCCACTTGAAAAGAAATTTTGACAATTTGGCCAACTAGAATTATAATTGTTAGAGAAAGGGTTGTTGGAACAAAGGGTGTTTCGCAAAATCACCTCTTAAGTTTTGATGATAACAAGGTATTAAAATTATCAATTGGATATGCTAAAACATTTGTTCAAGTGTACATGATCTTAATCAAAGCACTATTCATAAAGGTTCTGATTGAACAAGTTAAAGAGCAAAGGAATTTTTATTGAAGCTTAAAGCATCTGAAAGAAATGTGTCTGAAGAAAGCGCTCCTGAAGACACGTCATCAGAAGCAATGTTATCAGAAGCATCTCATCAGAAGCTACTTCACCAGAGTTGACAAAGTACAGTGTACGAAGTGTACAACCACTAACTCTGCGCATGCCTCTGCAACCACCATCTCTGCAACTTGTCTCCACATCAAGACAAGAATAACAGTAATGTTGCTGCAGACGTTGTTCCGTTTCAAATGGAATGGATTTGAAATTAGTTCTTGATAGGACAATTATCAAATCAGGCAAAAGATCAATGGTGAAGAATCAAAGCTTCAAGCAAGACAAGTTGATGTACCGGCTAGTTCTCAACGTCTCTCAAATCCTCTATAAATAGGGATAAAGACTTGAAGAACAAAACATAACACTATAACAAGAAAAGACCAATACTCTCTGAGCAAAACGTCGCAAACTTAAACACATCAACAACTTAGAGAATTCTTACAATAGTTCATATCTTAGAATTCTCAAGTGTCTAGAAAAACAGAGTCTGTTCTGTTCGTATTGTTT
>Ga0228711_1001232_pt1 | contig 36902 bp, 31 predicted proteins | sample MedpolnodulmetaG_2_FD_177996 | JGI IMG/M metagenome (GOLD analysis project Ga0228711, IMG submission 177996) | Root nodule microbial communities from Medicago polymorpha collected in Santa Monica, California, United States - brown nodules | ecosystem: Host-associated > Plants > Roots > Nodule... | reverse complement strand
GCATTATCTTTTCTTTTTTTTTTTTTTTTATTTTTTTTTTTTTTGGGGGGGGGGGGGATGTGAGTATTGAGGCAAAATCCCTAATTAATTTTAAAGATAATAAACCATTATGATTAATGGACTTTGATTAATTCCTTGGTATTTAACTTGTGCTCTTAAGTGTTTTACTAAGACAGAAACAAGGCTTAAATCATACCAAGATTCAAAAAATCAAAGGACATTTGAATTCATGATCTAACACTGAGGTCAGAATGTTGCTCAGAGATCAGAAAGTTGTTCTTACACAAGCCAAGAATCTCAAAAACATTGATCAAGGTCATGCAAGGCACATGTGACATGGTTAAATGTCCAGAAAACTACATTGCATGGATCAATCAAGCATTAAAGGTATATACAAGGATTATGTCAAAAAAGATACTCAATATTCATTTAAGACTAAAGATACTCAATATTCATTTAAGACTATGAACATTGAAGAACTAGGAATATTCCAAAAGAGAATATTATCCTAGATGTTAAAATCACTGCTCTTCATTGTTGTTTCACTATTAGGATTTGATTACATCAAATGGTAGTCTAACAAATCATCCTAAGTGAAACAAAAGGAACATTCTGATGGTCAGAATGTTCAGCTCTGCACATGCTTACTTTATGAACAGTACAGTAAGTGAAAAGCAAAAAGGCAAAAGCAAAGCAAATTTGTCCTGCTCAATCAGAGATAGACACGCATGGGAGTTAGTATAGTACATAGACCACACAATCCCTCAAAGCATGGGCATGAAGATGCAGAATCCACTTTATCTCTCCTGCACCAATCCCTAGGCAAATCTGGGAAAGTAACTTTCTGATGTATGTGGAAAAGCCCGTACTTTGGTTATTGCCCAAAAATTCATATGAAAAGCATATGACATGCCCAGAAATTCATGTGTTCATTCATACATGATGAACCCAGATGAATATCATGATGAACCCAGATGAAGATCATCAAGAACACAACAACATTCTGAAGTTCATCTTTGATCAGAATGTTCACCTAGAATTTCAAGTAAAAGCTTGTGGGACCCAGGACACATGGCATAACACCATTGGACATCCTACAACGGCTATATGAGCTCAATGAATCTATAAATAGAGATCAGAGGCTCAGTATTACTTGCACCATTGCAAAGCATACAAGAAAACAACTGAAATTGTTTGAAGCTCTTGCAATTAAATTGATCATCACTGAAGGCTCTTTTTACCTTCTTTATAGTGTAAATCAATTCTCTTTGTTATCTCTTTTATAGATAACTTCTTCTTCCTCTTCTTCTGTTTGATTCTCAAATATTCAACCTCCATACAAATTGTAAACAAAATCCCATCTAGCTTTAAGGGTACTGAAGTGTTAGTTTGAGTAAAGGTTGTAAAAGTCTAAGTGGTTAACTTAGCAAGAAGGTGCAAGCCTACTGAGGCTTAGAGAATACAGAGTTGTAATAGTTCAGGTGAACAAAGATTGTAAGGTGCAGAATTTGAGAGGTTATCTCAAACATCATAGTGGAAACTCTCACAAGATTGTGAGGAGTGGACTAGCCCACATTAGGTGAACCACTATAAATCTCTGTGTGTTCTTTCTCTCTTCTCTATACTCTTTAATTATAGTATACACAACACACATTTACTTTATTAAACAGTTTTGGTGTATGAACTTCAAAACGTTCTGAAGTCAGAATATTAACTTAACTATTCCAAGTAAACAACTTGAGAATTACTTTTAAGTTTCAGGATAATTTTTAAAGGGTCACAATTCAACCCCCCCCCCCTTCCTTGTGACTATTTTATCTACTTCAGTGAGGATAATAGAAAAATTTCTTGGATAGACTGGGATATTGCTTGTTTGGATAAGGGGGTTGGAGGTTTGGGGGTAAGGACACTTAGGGAGTTTAATTTGGCGTTGCTAGGAAAGTGGTGTTGGCGGCAGATAACAGATAGAAAAGGTTTATGGTTTAGATTATTAGCAGCCAGATATGGCTTGGAGGGAGGACGGATAAAGGCTGGAGGTAGAGAGGTGTATGTTTGGTGGAGGGAGATGACAAGGATCCGTGACGGTGAAAGGGCAGCGTCGGGCAATTGGTATGTTGACAACGTTCGCCTTAAAACTGAAAACGGATTAGAAACGTTGTTTTGGTTGGATAGGTGGTTAGGTGAGGTGCCTCTTCGGCTTCGTTATCCGAGGTTGTTTGAGTTATCAGAGAATAAATTATTAACTGTGGCTCAAACGTATGCTTTGGGTTGGGTGTCGGAGAGGCATGGAAGTGGAGAAGGCGGTTATGGGCGTGGGAGGAAGAGTTGGTAGAGGAGTGTAGGACTTTATTACTGACAATTTCTTTGCAGGAGAATATCAATGATGTCTGGACGTGGATTCCTCACCCTTCGACAGGTTATACAGTGAGAGGGGTGTATCGTACTCTTACTGATGGTGCACTCCTCAACCATGATGTAACTTGGATCCCAGACGACATTATGTGGAGGAAGGACATCCCATTTAAGGTATCGATTTTTGTGTGATCAACAATTATGTGTTGGTGAGTGTCGAGTGCTGGAGACTGATGTTCACTTGTTTTTAAATTGTGGTATTTTTGGAATTATTTGGAAAAAGGTTCAGAGTTGGTTAGTAGTTTACACAACTCTGCGGACAAATTTAATAGAGCATTTTTTTTCAATTTAGTACAGCTTCAGGTTATGCAAAAGGGAGGAAGAACTTCATGTTTTTGATTTGGTTTGCGACATCTTGGGTTCTCTAGAAGGAAAGAAACAACAGAATTTTCCGAGGCGAAGAGAACACTACTCTTAAGCTCCTGGAAAATATTAAAATTCTTTCCTTCTGGTGGCATAAGGCAAAGTTTACAGCTTTCCCTTATCAGTTTCATAATTGGTGTCAAAACCTTTGCTTTGTTTGGGTGGTGCTTAATTTTTGTTTTCCTCTTGTTTGAACTCTCGTTATAATATTTGAGCTTCTTACTCGGCACACCTTGTGCTGGTAAGATAGCTGGCTGTTAATATATTTCATTTTGATTTCTTAAAAAAAAAAAAAATACGATTTTAGCATTAAAAAATGGAATTTAACTTACATATACTCTTCAATAATTTTTTTAACCGACTCAAATGATATTTTAGATATGTTACTTTTTTACTCTTTAGGTCTGTTGACATAAAATTGTGAAAACTTTTGTGCAAAATGATCAACACCGACCTAAGTAAATTATTTATACCCCTTGGAAAAAATACCATGACCGCATCTATGACTCCTTGTTCTCTCTCAAACACATAACCCTTACAATGTGCACAATAATCCATGACAGATTGACAGTTTCCAATGAAGATGTAGTTTAGTTTTAACCGCTGATTCTTTCTACCATACGCCACTTACAAAATGTCTGTTTTTTAGAAAATGATTAGTTTAGTAAAATTTTATAACTATACGTCTTTCTTTGAATTCCCACAAGCTTTCGGGTGCTGTTAATCTAAACAATGTTTCAGTTATTGAGAGCTTTGCTCTTGCAATTGAGATGCCTTGGAACTTGGAAGTTGTGTTGATTTGTGTGATGATGATGATGGGTTTGAACTTTGAAGGGAAAATTGTTCTTTACTCTAAGCCTATTGTGCATTTCAAGTTCAGAATTGGGAAGAAGCTCAATGGAGTCTTTGGTTGCAAGACATGAAAAGAAATATTCTTTGAGAATGGCATCTTTGCCTGACAGAGAATACTATAAGAGCAGTGTCGAGTTTATTCTGCGACAGTCTATGGAAAACCCACGAGGGGCATCCACTGTGTGCCACATGCATATTACCAGTATCCAACACATTACCTAACCAAGCTCAAGGAACTTTGTTCATGTATATAATGCTTTTATTGTGCACATTACCATTTCATGGATTGGCCCCCAAAGTTAATTCAAGGTGTAAGCAAATCATTCACATAAGTATGGTCAGCTTGTGGCTACCTCATCATAAATAAATGGCTCTAGTAGTAACATCCTGTCAAAATTACAGACAGGTGCCCAAAACAAAAATGTAAAGTATGAAGCTACAAAAGAGAAATCAAATGCTAAAAAAAAAAACTTATCCAATGTTACAGAAAATAATTTTCTCCGTCATATAAAGAAGGTGCTTAATCCAACTATAGAAAAAGTCATCAATGTCTCAGCCTCTCATTCATTTCAACCGGAAAGATTTTGCCTCGATGGTTGAAGATCATGAAGTTCAAGTTGCCGGGTAAAGAAACAATCCTGCATCCAAGGTAACAAACCGTGATGATTAGGATTTGGGATCCAATTAATGCCATAAAAAGTCACAAAGATAGTAAAGTCGGACTAAGTATTACTACATCATGAGGTTCTTTATCTTAGTATGAACAGAGTGCAACAGCCGTTAGGGGAGAACAATTGAAACGTTTTGGACTTGGACTTTGCTCTTAACTTTTTCTCGAGTGCGATGTTTTATCATAAACACCACTTACATGGTAGCTTCTCGAGTGCAATGTTTTATCATAAACACCACTTACATGGTGGCTCAATTTTTTATCTCAATCTCATAAATGTAAAAACAAACGACTCAGTAATAAAAAAAATAGGCATAAAAGGGTATCTGGAAAATGGTGTCTGAATGTGGAAAAGGGTATCGGGAGTATGCTTTTGTGCAAACACTGTTCATATTTCCACATACTAAACATCATGCCATATATTAATGGAGAGTGCAACTAACAAAAATCTTGTTCCTGTTTAGAAAATTGTTATATCGATTTGGTGAAATAAACAAGTATGAAGTGGAGATGATCAATAATTGAAATCATTGAAGCTTAGGTCTTCTGAACTCTAGTAATAGAATAAATCTCTTATGAGCACAATGCTCATAGGACATAACTAATTAAAACTGCAAGATAAAAAAAATCAGAATGATTTTTTATGCCTCGTTTATTAGAATTATTTAAATGCATCTCGAGTTTTCAATTGATTGTGTCTAACAACCACATGCTCGTGCAAAAATTACTCTTGGTGATATTCATGTCATGCTTAGGAACAGTCAAAATTTTGTGTCTCTTATTATTGAGAAATAATGTCAAATTGAGTATAGTTATCAAATCCAGTTGACTAGTATCTAACAACAGGAATATGAAATTATGAATGAAGAATCTAACAGAAGTGGCTTAATATCCCTAAGGATAATTATTGGATGCATTTGAATTATAAGCTACTGTACTATTAGGGTGCGTTTGATGGTCAGGATAGGAAAGATATATCATTTCCTGTTTTAATCTTTCGTTTGATGCACCAATAGGATATGATAATTTATTCCTTTTACTTATCCTATCCTATCACTCCTTTGTATTTTCTATCCTGAGTTTGAGCTGGGTTAAAATTAACCTATCAGGTTTGATAAATGAAATCCTTATTTTGCCCTCACTTTGCCTATCCTCGTCACCTTCCTCTCATCTTCTTCTTCCTCTCACTCATCTGTGCCAACAATTATGCTATTCTCAAAAAAAAATTCTCCCTTTGTTTGTACCCTAATCCTCTTTTCTTTGATTCTTTTTAAATTTTTAAAACCAGAAATCTGTGAAATGGATGTAATTTGGATTCAATTTCCTCGTTCAATTTTTATTTTTGATAGATTCCAATTATTCCTCTTTTTAATAAATTTCTCTTCTTTCTTTTTTATTGATTCCTCCTTTTTATTTTTGTTCGATCTCAATTTTTTAGTTGATGATTGCAGTGAAGCTTCAAAATCAATTCCCCTTAATTCAAGCACATCAGTTTTCAATTAAACAAAAAAAAAATCAAACCTTTTGAATCAATTGAGCAAATTGAACATATATGTGTTCTTTTGAAAATGAAATCCCTTTTGCTTCAAAAGATAGAAGAATATGTTGATAAAATAACGCCTCTGCAGCGATTAATTTTGAAGATATGCGAATTGCTTTTGTTTTGGGTGTAGTTATTTAATTATATTAAATTGAAAAAAAGTTAAAATATGTAATTGATCACAAGGGTAATTTTGTCATTTAATTGTAATATATATCATATCCGATTTGTTATCATGTGTGCATCAAACACATAATGAGATATATGTTTATCCTAACTATATCATATCATGTCTCTATCCAACTTTATATCATATCATGTCTTTATCTTATCCTGACCATCAAACGGACCCTTAGTATTTGTTTACGGAAGGGAAAGGAATGAGAAAGGAAGTATACTATATTATAGAAGAAAAACAGCTACAGCCCCTTCTCCATCGCTTGCTTATATGGAGAAGATATCAGTCTCGGGAAGGGGTTTGATCAAGAACAGATAGCACTTTGGGGGGAAATCTACAGACATGACTAGCACTTTGAGGGGTTTGCTTTCTCTACTACCAAACCTTACTCACAATTTGGTCAGCTTTTCCCACTCCCATCTTCGCCTACTATCCCACTCCCACTCCCACTGCCCAAATCTATTCCTGTCACATAGGTAGGTTGTTACACTCAATGTTGTCAAAATATCACCACGAATTTTGCACTCTGAACTCACTTGTTTCACAGCTAATCCAAACAATAAATCTAACACCTCGAATTTAAACCTATTTGTGAACTATGTCAATTTTAAGTATATAGGAAAAAGAGCAACTCAGACTAGAAGTAATTCAGTTCATATCAACCTCCTTTTCCAACCATCTTAACTTCCAAATCTTTTAAGTTTCAATTCCTCAACTATTTCAGCCCTCTATGCTAATAAAATCCTAAGACAAATTCAATGACCAACTGAACTTGACCTTGATATACCATTACCAAGCATAAAATGGCAACAGCAACTTATGTCAAGTATAGAGTAAGGGCCTGTTTGGATTGGCTTATTTGAGCTTATATACTGCCATAAGTTTTGCGATACTGTTTGGGAGAACTTATAAAAACAGCTGATGACATTTTTCATAAGTTTTTTTAAGCTTATTTTCATAAGTTCTGCAAAATAGGTTATGGAAACAACTTATAGCATATACAAAAACAATTTAATTTAATTATATATTTTGTTATAGAAATAGCTTATGTAGGCTTATACATACACGTTTATCATGATAAGACGTTTATCATGATAAGCGTTTATGTTATAAGCTGCAAATAAGTTGTTTATCCAAACAGGGTAAATCAACATTTCAGTTATCGAAATTGGAAAGATCGAGCAATTTAGTCCCTCGAATTCAAGAAATAGCAAATTAGTCTCAAGTCTTAAACTAAAGAATGTCAATCAATTAAGTGTTCTACACAAATATCTCTTTAGTAAACATCCATCAAAGCTAATGAAAGATCTACATATTGACTTTAATACTCTCTTGTTGCATCAAGAAAAACATAGAACCTTTAAAATTATGATATTAAATTTGGAAAAAGGAATTAAAATGACTGGCATTGTTCAATTTAAGGGACTAAATTGCTACTAAGAAAATTTGAAGGACTAAATTGACGGACTTTTACAATTTCAAGGACTAACCACTAAAATGTTGAGTTACCATCATGTATAAGATCTCAGAGAAACAAGAAAATCAAATCAACCAATAGCTTAAATTCACAATCACCAAAATCCAATTTTCATAAAAAGAGAAACAAAGAAATATTTACCTGTTCTCATCAGAATCTGGGAGGATACACAAAAACTTCCCTGGCACAGTCAAAGCAGCCCAAGTACAAAACAATAATCCTAAAGTAAGTTCAATCACAACCTACATATTCAAAACTCAACACTCAGAAAATTCCAATTAACACCAAACACAAATAAAAAAAAATTAAAAAAAACTCACAATCAAAGGAGACCCAGAAAACTCTTCCTCTGTAATCTTCAACAAAGTCCTATCTGCAACCAAATCAAACCCAATTTTCATATAATCAACCACCAAATCAATGAAACTTTTTACTGTGAAATAAATTCAAAATTCAAATACATAAAATAAAAGAATTATATAATTACATTGAATGGTTGAATAAGCAGCGTGAAATAGAATGAGAACACCGATGAATCCAATAGTGAAACCTAGACCCATTGTGTTTCGGTGCGATCTTGTTTGGTTTCAGAAGGACAAAGGTCGGAGATTTCGATGAAGACACGGTTGGAGAAGTAATTAGCTCGAAGGGTACACCAAAACTTGCTAATTGCAATTTTTTTTCTTAATCAATTGAGTAAATGTTTGGTTAAACCGAAGGGAGCACGTTTAGAAAAACCCTTATTATATATAAATTTTGTTAAAGGGTTAAATATGTTTTGGAAAATGCTAAGCAGGGCCGTTCTGACCTTGGATAAATGAATAAAAATAGAAATTGTGTTGAAAAGTGATAAAAAGTGATCAAGTTAATTTGTGAAAAGTTTACAACTTGCTGTTTTCAATGTAAACCTACTAATTTTGGTTACCTAAACTATTGCACTGAGGGCACTGGTTAGCAAGACCCATATGTTTTTGGTCCCTATAAAATTGAGATATTTTAAGTTTAATCCTTACTTAATTTTAATAATTCTTTTAGTCCCCAGAAAAATTCTGCACTCAGTATTAGTCCCTCCTCAATTCAAATTTGTTTGATTTATTCGTTTCATATTAAAAAATTCAAAATTTTAGTAAAGAGTTAATTTTGACCAAGTCAATGCACATGTGGACGCCACATGTGTAATTTTTTATTTTTTAAATTATTAAAATAATATTTTTTTTTATTTTTTAATAATAAAAAAAATTACACATGTGGCGTCCATGTCAGCTTTGTGGTCAAAATTGGTCTTGGAGACAAAAACTGCAAAAGGGTAATATTTAGAGGGCGGTTTTGTATTTTATTTTGTTAAGGGCCAAAATTGCAACTTCTTAAAACATAGAGGGCCAAAACTGCTATTAAGCTTATTTTTTTAATACCACCAACAATATAATATTAAGGGTTAATTATGTTTTTAGTCCCTATAAAATTGGGACTTTTTAAGTTTATTCCTTACTTAATTTTAATAGTTCTTTTAGTCCTTAAAAAAAATTTCTACACTTAGTATTAGTCCCTTCTAAATTCAAATTTGTTTAATTTATGCTTAAACTCTTGAGTTTTTGAACAACTTTTTGCAGACGTGTTAAGAACATTATTAATAGTTCCTCTGCAAAAAATTGTCGCAAAATTTGATTTTTACGTCAAGATTTTGTTTATTTTATCTTTAACTTTTGTCATTTTAAAAAATTCATATTTAATTCGTTTCATGTTAAAAAAATTTAAATTTTAGTAAATGAACCTTTCATAGTGTTCCAAACTTGTCTCAAAAAAATTTAAGAGTTTAAGATTAATTATATAAACTTTGTTGTAACAGGGACTAAAATTAGAAGTTTTTTTTTTGTAGGGACTAAAAAACCTATTAAAATTAACTAAGGACTAAACTTAAAAATTCTCAATTTTATAGGGACCAAAAACATAATCAACCCTAATATTAATGTAGAAAAATTTGTTTAAGGGTATTATTAGAATTATAAAAAATGGAGCAAAAAATATATATCTCATTCATATATAATATTGTAAAATTGTTCCTATTGTAATGTGATATTTCCTATTTTAATGGATTTAATTTTTTTTATTAAATTTTAAAATAATATTATTAAAAGATAAAATAGTTTAAATGAAGGGTAAAATAGGTAATACAAAAAGTCAGTCCAAACTAATGTATTTTAATTGTATTTTCATTATACATAGTATAGATATATTTATAAAGAAAGTATATGAATTTAGGCTGATTTTTTCACTTTCCAATTTTACCCTTCATTTAAAGAAGTTTATTTACTATTTTTTTTTTGTATAATATTACTTAAATTATTAATTAAAAAATAGTTAAATCACATTCAAATAGGAACGAGTTCACTGTAATAGGAACAATATTATCAATAATAGTGTATAAAAAAAATATGAGACTTTGGGTTAGATTTTTATCATTCCAATTATACTATTAAACAAATTTTTCTATTATAATTTTATATTGTTGATGTCATTGAAAAAGATAAAATTTTATAGTGTTAAATAAGTAAATGGTCCCCCTTCATATACCGACATTTGATTTGGTCCCCGTAAAATATTTCTTAGGCCTTTGGTCCCTCCAAAAAAATTTCATCTATAAAATTAATTTATACTTTTTAGTTATCTCATGTCTAACCTTCATATTTTTTTAATTAAATTTTCCAGAAATTAATAAAGTATTATCATAATCTCTCCCAAAAAAATTAGAATTTTTAACAAAACATGAATTAAATATTAATTTTTATGTTTTTTGTGTTAAAAAAATCATAGTAAATTCATGTTTTGTCAAAAAAAAAAATTTCCTATAATAATAATTGGTGTTGGCGTCATTAAAAAGATAAGAATTTATATTATATTTTTCTTATATTACCGATGTCATTCAAATAGATAAACATGATTAGTTAGTTTGTTATAATTTGAAAGTAACAAGCATTTATATTTATACTTTTAATCAAAATCAAAATTTAATAATAAAAGCGTAATTCATAATTTTCAAACGTTAGTGCATTAAAAAGAGCGGAAAGACGTGCACTCACGTGCCTGTTTTTTCGCTAATCTATAGTATATATAAAGAAAACTACCCCTTTCATTACTTTTGGGTTGGATTTTTGTTTTCAAACATTCCCTTAATTTTAAATACAAATAACACATGTAACAAATAGATAAGAATAAATTTAATATAAAGATTAAAACAAATGTAACTAACGTGAGCAAAAATTAATGTTAAAAATTGGACTTTAAATCCTCCAAAAAAAAAGATTAGTAACAAACATGAGCAAAAAATAATGTTAAAGATTAGAAAAAGATTTGTTTCTTTTTTTTGCTAAGCAGGGAGAAAGACAGACATCAGGAGTCTATACCGACATCCCAACTAGGTTGGCACCTCGGGAAGCCTTCGTCCTATGCCCGTCTAACTCTAAAATTTTATTTAAAAAAAGGGAAAAAATATATACAAGGAGGGGGCCTAGACCAAAACCCTCAAAGAAAAAACAAAAGGAAACATAAAAACATAAAAAAAAAAATAAAAAAAAAAACGACTACGAAAATCTATAATTGGAACCTGAGATGTGTTGCTTGTAGCTTCTACGTGTTGGTTAGGAGCACCTTGGTGCGCTTCAGAATAGTCAATACAATTCCCAACACCATCCTTAAAGGTACCACATCTTGAATTGCAACAAAACTCATCACAATCAGCATCACATTGTTGATACACAACGGTTCATTGTCTGAAGTGTTCAGTTGTATATGATCTTTTTCCATCACTGTAATTAGCTTTACAATTCAAATCACATTGAATTCCATCACATGAACCCAGAGATATTGAGCATGTAGCTTCTACTCCGATTAATTGAACTCTTATAATCAGCTAGTGCTCAAAGGTCTAAAACATAAGGCACAAGGAAAAGTGGATAACCATACAACTAGAGTCCAATTAGAAACGGTGAATCACTTTTGAGACCATAGAGAACTTCATTTATCATAAACCAGTTCATGCAAAAGAATGCAGAAAATAAAACACAAGATACTCATGAGGAAGGAGGAGGTGAACCCTTTGCACGGGTGTTATACGAAGCCTTGCCTAACACTTTCTTTTTAACTGCCTGCTGCTGCTTCTTAGAGAGGACTTGCGTGAATCCCTCTTCCGCCATCTGTTGGTCATACTCACGAATACGGGCCCATAAATCTAAATCACTCTGGACATTTTTCGAAATCGGAATTTCGTGGTGCTGAACATGATTACCACGCACAGGAGCGATGGCCTTAATTTCAACATTTGTTTCATCACTGACATCATTTCCTGCTGTTCTTGGGATAGTTTGAGTGTGTGCCGACCGTTCCAACTCTATAACATCAAGAAACGGAGACTGTGTTGTTGCTGCATTTGCGACCTCAACATGTTCCTCTTGAGTTTTGGTGATTTCCTCAAGTACATGAACCGAAGTGTTAGGCAACTTATCTTGCTGAACTTCTTGTGCAACATACAATGTTGTCGGTATGTCCACTCTTTTTAGCACTATATAAAGATAACACTATATTTCCACTCTTTTTATTGCGCTAACGTTTGAAAATTATGAACAGTATTTTTCTTAATGAAATTTTGATTTTATTTAAAAGTAAAATTATAATTGTTTTTTCTTTCAAATTATAACATATCAAACTAAACATGATTATATATTTCAATGAAACCAACAATATAACAAAAAATATAATCTAAATTCTTTTTTTTTTTAATGACACAATTAATGAAAATTTTGGGGATGCACAAATACAAAATGTGGATATGGAAGACAAAATTAATGAAAATTTTGGAGATGCACAAATACAAAATGTGGATATGGAGGACACAGCTAATGAAAATTTTGAAGATGCACAAATACAAGATGTGGATATGGAGGACACACTTAATGAAAATGTGGATATGGAGGACACACTTAATGAAAATTTTGAAGATGCACATGCACAAATACAAGATGTGGATATGGAAGACACAATTAATTTTACATCATTGTGGATATACACAAATACAAGATTTGTTAATTTTACACGATTAATGAAAATTTTGAACATTAATTTTTTGTTGATGGATAAACAGATCGTCAAGTATTTTTTGTTGATGGTCTAGGCGGAACAGGTAAAACATTCATTTATCAAGCATTAATGGCAACTTTGAGAAATAAAGGAAAAATTGTCTTAGCAACCGCGTCATCTGGTATAGCTGCATCATTATTACCGGGTGGTAGAACTGCACACTCCCGATTTAATTTACCTTTGGATGTACAGCCAAATTCCATCTGCAATATAAAAAAGCAAAAAGATCTTGCAAAGCCTATTAGAGTAGTAGCTGCCATAATTTGGGATGAAGCCCCAATGACAAACATATATTGTTTGGAAGCATTAAATCGAACACTAAAATATATTTTAGATTGTGATGCTCCATTTGGTGGAAAAGTTATGATCATGGGTCGAGATTTTCGTTAAGAACTAGTAGTAAGGCACAAATGATAATTGCATGTATTATTAGGTCTTATTTGTGGGCTAATACCAAGGTCCTACATTTAGTACAAAATATGCGATCAATAAATGATCTTGAATTTGCACTATTTCTTATGCGAATTGGTGGCGATGTTGAACCTACCATATCCAATGATATGGTGAGGATACCTCCTCAAATTGCATTACCATAGGAAGAAGAACAATCAATACAAACCTTTATTACAAACCTTTATTGATCATATTTTTCCACAATTAGATTTGCACGGAGGGGATGCATCGTATATGGTCGAAAGAGCCATAATTACACCTACAAATGATGATGTTCAAAAATTGAATGATATAATTATCAATCAGTTTCCAGGAGAAGAACATAATTTGTTGTCATTTGACGACGTTGAAGGGGATACTCAAAACTTATATCAAAAGGAATTCTTGAAGTCAATTGTTCAAAGAAGTATCCCACTACATATTTTAAAGGTAAAAAATGATGCACCTTTGATGTTGTTGCGAAACATAGACCCTACATGTGGTCAGTGTAATGAGACACGATTGTTATGTCGTGGTTTATTTAAGAATATGTTGGATGTGGAAATCCTAGCATGAAGCAATGTTGGAAAAATAGCATTCTTGCGCAGAATTAAATTAAAAACAACTGCGAAAAAAGTTTCTCGTTAGACTAAGTTTTGCTTACCATAAATAGGTCTCAAGGGCAGACCCTTCCCAATGTCGAAATCTATCTTTCACGACATGTTTTCAGCCATGGTCAATTATATGTAACTTTATCAAGAAGAGTTTCTCAAAATTCAACAAAAGTTTTCATTAAAGAAGGGAAAATAGAAAGAGAAGATTGAGACTTTACGAAAAATGTAGTTTTTAAAGATATTATTTTATCGATATCATAACAATGATTCTTTTACATAACATGTCATTTATACATTTATGTTATGATGTTACTAATTACTATTAGAATAAACAATAAATGATCATTATTTTACAGTAGACAAACTAAAATATGTTGAATTCATAAATAATTTTGTTATATGCCTTTACAATATTTTGTTTATAAATCAATAATTTCCATTAATATTTTAAAATTTTAATCAAAATTATACGAACAAACATAACAAAATAAGTACATGCATTAGTGCAGTAGAAAAAGCGGACAGACGGGCACGATAGTGCCCGTCTTTCCGCTAGTATATATAAAGGTTTTTTATGTGACAGAAATATCTCAACATACATCATATATTACTTTGATCTTATCTACTAAATATTTTATTTAAGTTATAATTAATTTATAATATTTCACGTAGCATAAATATCTCAACAAAGGCTCGACCAAAAAGAGAAAAAAACTCAAAAAAGTACTTATTATATTTTAAAATTTCATTTGAACATATTTTTTAATAACTTAAACTATTTAAACATAATTCAATTTTAAATGATATTATCTATCTATCTATATATATATATATATATATATATATATATATATTGTTTTTTATATATGTGTGTCACTCACATGTGAATTTTTAATGTTTTCTTTTTCTTTCTATTTGATAATATCCGTTAAATATTTCATTTGATGTTTTAGCTGTTTCTTTGGTCAAATGAAAATTAATTAAAACTAATGTGGTAGTCTGTCTGTACTTTTTATTGCACTGATGCGTATAAATCACGAATAATATTTTTTTATAAAATTATGATTAAAATTATTTTGATTTTGATTAAAATTATACTTATAGATAATAGATATTTTCCACTTTTATATTGTAACAAACTATACTTATATTTTTCAATGATATAAAAATCATAATAAATAAAACATAAATTTTTATCTTTTTGAATGACACCAACGGAATATCATTCTTATTGTTAAATTTGTTTAAGAGTATAGTTGAAAGTGAAAAGGGTAGTTCAACACTATATATTTACTTTATTTTTTTAAGGGAATAAATATAATATAATATTTAAAATTATAGAATATTTAAATTGTATAATATTATTTAGATAAATTATTTAATATTATTATAAGATAAGATAAGATTAGTGTTGTTGACTGTCACCATATATTAATTAATAATTAATACAAACTATAATTAGTGTTGTTGACTGTCACCATTTATAAATATTACCCTTAGTATAAACAAAAGTGGATGTCATAAGAGTTGTGTGCCAAGTCCGATGAGCGAACGTCCAACGAGTGATGGGGTTAACATCAACCACAGTCAAAATGACACAATTTTGACTCAATCAGTGTCTGAAACCACCACCAGTAGCCTATCACCCATTTTACCAGATGAATTAATCCAAGAGATCCTCATGAAGGTTCCGATGAGACCTCTGATACGAATGAAGTGTGTGTGCAAATCGTGGCAAGCCTTGATCTCCAGTCCCCGATTTGCAATATACCATCTTCTATTGACCGGTCTCTACCATGAGGACTAATAAGCATCAAAATCGCTTCTTGCCCATGGAATTATTTTTGAAAAATCAATCAATTCTTGTCAAACTTATTAGCATTAGAATTAGACACCATTATTGTATTCTTGATTCCTGAAATGGGTTGTTGTTTCTTTATGATACTAATAATCAATGCAATTTTATGTTGGTCTCTTGATGTTAAATTGAAGTATGGTATATTTTAATAATTTCGTAAAATTTTAGAATAATAGAACATAAGTTGATATCAAGTGAAGTGACAAAAAATCAAATTTAATCCTTGAATTTTGACAACATGGATGATCTACAAAAGTTTATAGATTTTAGTGTGGCAAATTTTGCATCGAATTATAATTTTTAATTTGAAGAGTGAAAACTCATTTTAAGAGGGACAAAAGTTAAATCATAGTTTAACTTTAATAAATTATGCATAATTTAACTTTAATACAATACTTTTTTTTTGTTAGGAACAACTTATATACTTATTACTGTCTCAATAACTTTGTTTTAAAAAAGGCTTAATTGCAGTTTTAACTCCTAAGTTTTCCAAAGTTGCGATTTTGGCCCCTAAGAAAAAAACTACAAAACAGCCTCCTAAGTTTTGCAACTGTAGCAGTTTTGGCCCCCAAGACTGATATTGACTCGGTCTACGCTGACGTGACACCCTAAGTGAGGTGCCACGTGTTATTTTTTTTTGCCTTGGGGGGCCAAAACTGCTACAGTTGCAAAACTTAGGGGGTTGTTTTGTAGTTTTTTTCTTAAGAGACCAAAATCGCAACTTTGAAAAAGTTAGGGGGCTAAATCTGCAATTAAGCCTTTAAAAAACCATATTCCTACAAAACCATTAAAAAAGAGACTGAAAGTAAAAAAAATAAAAATGACAGTGTAGTCTTCACTATGAACTTTGTAGGCTTCACTATGATGTCCCGCATCGGAAGTTTAGAGAGTAAAGAGATGGAAATTGGTTATAAATAAAAGGAAAAGAAGTTAGGGCAGTGAACTTGTGGAGCGTATGGTCATGTAATGACCAACTTCCCACAACCAAATGCAGTTAATATTTTTTTCCGGGACTTGAAGCAAATTACGTTATATTATTTAGCCAATAAATTTTAGGTTCTATGCAGAAAAGGCCTTTAAATTTAATTAGTTGAACCTAACGAGCCGAACTGAGCTGTTCGCAAACTATAAGCGAGTCGAACTCGAGCTAAAAAAAAGTTTGCATCAAACTCGAATCGTGTTTCGAGTCGAACGAATTCTTGTCAAGTCGAGCTCAGATGAGTTCGGTTTGACTCGAAACATTTCCAGTCCTAATGAGTGCTAATTGGTGTGGATATTTAATCTTTCTTTATGGGTGTGTTTTCCTCGCTTGTTCAATGTTTCAAATAAAAAAATAATGTATGGTGGGGGAAGTTGGTATGTGGGAGGCGTGTGTTAGAACCATGTAAGTTAAAAAAACAATATCTCTATAGTATGTTTTAATGATAACAAAACTATTGATGAACAAACAGTTTGTCTACTAACTGTGTCTATGAGAATGCAAATTAGTACAGGACAAATAAAAGAATAAAGTCAATAATCACGTCTTAATGCAATGGTTGAACATCCAAACAAAGAAGACATACAACTATCCTTGAGGAAAGGACAAGTGGTCATCAAGAAGAAGATAAATTGATCAAACCCGCAATAAGAAAGCAAAATCCTCAATTCAACACATTGTCAACAAACACATCCTTTTGCCAAGAAGTCCAAGCCATCGTTTGGACTTGATGATCATTTACAAGGTCAAATGCATTCGCATCTAGTTCAAATATCTAACCAAGCAATTATCTGGGAGATTGACACATTCAAATATCATGGCAATTATATGATTTTTTTCAGGCTCTTCAATCAGAGCAGTTACTTCAAAGACAAAGAGATACAACATATACAAGTAATTTACCATATACATCCTTACAATAGATATATCTCAGCTCTTGTCGCATTGTTCAATGGTGGAATTCTTGAGCTTGTATAAAGAGAAGCTACTTATGTTGAGATAAGTGTTATTTTTGTTGTTGTTGCAATCATCATTGGTGTTCCAACCATATCATTCTATGTGAATATCATTAAGTGCTAGTGATCAAAATACTGCACTTAAAAGAAAAAATTTGTGTTCTTATTTAAAAATAAAATCAAATAAAATACAAGGACATGATTTAGGATCCTAGTAAAATATCCTCTCAAGTGATAATTGTCTGGATCATTAATAAATCAATCAAGAAGACATAAACACACTTGAATTGATATATGGCTTTTATGTAATATCCTCCATTTTTGATATACCATCCTAAAATGAATTTGTATCAGTTAGATACAAACTCAAACCCCATTTTGTATCATGCCTAGTAGTGAAACAATGAAAAAGTCTCAAGAGACTCTAAACACTTTAGATAGTCTACAAAGACTTTAAACATTAGATCTTAGTGGGTGTGAGAAGATGGAACAGAGTTAGTTAAGTCATGATCATTTTCAGTAACTCGTCATGGTTATAGTAAGTGGGTAAATGATAAGATGATTATGGTTGGTAACAAGGTAAGTGATGGGGGTAATGTACTTAGACAATATTTATGCTTTGCAAAATATTAGACGGATACCTTGAGTATTGTAATCTAGAGTTTATAGTGAAATAATTACATCCCATCCCATGGAGATGGCAAAATCACTCTAGTTATGGTGGATTGGACTAACTATGAAGTTGATAATGATAGGATAAATTCATTGCTCTCTCTCTATTTATCTATGTGTGTGTGTATATATATATATATATATGTTTTTATGGAGTTCTTTATGGCTTAACCTCACCTTGTATCTTTAGTTTTAAAATGAAGTTAAATGTTTTAGATAAAGGATTATTATGTTCAACTTTAGAAAACAAGATATCTTAATGAAAATGGTTAAATAAGAAGAAAAAATCCAAAAAAATAATTAAAACCTCGTTTCATGTGTTTTACACCCACCTTCGGGGTAGGTGGAATTGGTCCTTGATTAGATGTAGACAAATTTTTGCTTGGGAGGAGTCTTTGGTCCACAATATGATGTTATTTATTTCCAACGCTTCTTTGCGACTTAAAGTGATTCGTGGGAGTGGGGCTTGGAGAATGGTGGAGTTATTACAGTTAAGTCCTTGTATTAATTACGTGCAACTTTATGAACGGATCAGTTCGGTAAGACAATTTTGGAACCTTATGTCTTCCGTCATACTTGGAAAAGTGCTACTCTATCGAAGGTTTTTGCATTTTTGTGGAAACTTACTTTGTATTGGATTCCAACTAGGTTGAATTTGTTTTGGCGAGGGGTAACTCCTCATATTGAACCAATTATTTATGTAATGTGTAAAGCTGCAATGGAATTGTCACTTCGTCTTCTTTTACAATGTCGATTTTTATCAAATGCATGATACAAGATGCTTCGATAGTTGATACAAGTTATACTAATTTCATTGATTACTTTTTATATCTTATGCAACCCTTATCGAGTCGGGAGGTGGTAAGAATATGAAAATTAGGTCGATGCTAATTTGGCACGCTTTTCTTTGGCTGGTGTATAAAGTTATGAATGAGCGATTGAACAACAACGAAATCTAGTCATTTAAGGATGTAGCTAGTGAATAAAATCAAGGAGATGGCATAGGTTTGGTACATGGGGAGATTGGCGAAGAGTCCATATCTTCTTTTAATAGTGTTAGGACCTCGTGAGAAGATTGATGACAATGTATCTTGTTTTTATGAAGACAAAATTTAGTAAGCCATTTCTGTCTTGGTTGTAGTTAATCTAGCTACTAGTTATATTTGATTATGGGTTCCCTTTGTAGTTTTTCTTGGTGTACATACCTTAAAATCATGTTTTTTGAGGTTATGAGATTTTGCCAACTGCTAAAATCATTCTACACAAGGCATATGGATTTTGTTTTTTGAGTGGTTGTCGTTGTTATGACTTGTGCGATGCGGATATACACGTTTTTTAGTTTTCTTACTCATCAAGTTTTAAGGGCTGAGCAATATGGAGATCGAGTTTAAGGTTTGACATATTGTAAAAGACATCCTTAGAGATACCAAAAGAGAAAACACTTCAAAACACCTTGGAAATAAATCACTGAGTATCTTGTCCATGAGAGGATCTTCTTCTTCTTCTTCTATTTGGGTACATCTTGTGCTTGAATTTGAAATGTTTTTATATATTTAGTTGTTTCAAAATGAAAACAAAGCTTCGAAGTGTGTAAAAGTTGTGTTTGACATCAACTAGTGCATATGGGCAAATATTTGTTGAAAGAGATCAACTCTTTAAATGAGTCTTAGTTATCTTGAAGGGATTATTCTCTACATTTTTTTTGAAGAAACTAAACTAATCCACTCAAATTGGCACAGAGAATAATCGAACTGAGACTTTGAGAAAGAGCATATTTCATGGTCTCAAGCCAACACCACCAAACCAAGGATTAGTCTATACATTTACACATGGAAGACACCTTTTGTTTACATATAAAAATGTTTTTCATAGCGAAAGTGTTAAAAAAAGAAGCTTGATTCAAGTTTGAAAAGTTTCTAACAATATTTGTAGAATTTAAATAGCTCACCTCTAAATTAATTCTTGAAAATATATTATTGGACCAATAATTATAAAGAGATTTCATATTTGAATCTTAAAAATGAGCTCATAGTAGCACTTACAATGATAGGAAATTACACAGAAAGGTATGAGCAGAAAGTGACTTAGGATTACAAGACTTGATTTATTACAACAACATGGTTTTATGCATAATGGAGTTTATACACATTAATATAGCTGAGCACAAGGAGACTTATAGTCTAGTTAAGGTTTTAATGGACATTATATTAATTCCATTTTCTTAATAGTTAATGTTTCAAAATATGGAAACAAGTTTGTTTATTCATAAATAAGCATTAGAACTTTGGCAATCTAAGAGAGGGCATCAGGGAAATTTACTAGTCAAATATAGTCATGGATACAATAAATATTGTACTAGTCATAGATATAATTTAGTTGTGTCTCTACTAAATAGGTGTGCCATATCATATTATTTCAGCATACATATATGGTCATAATGTAAAGATCTTTTCTACTATTTCCAAAATAACAACAAACTTTAACCAGTGCTCACATGCCGGTAGTAACTTTTGTTACAACATTTTTCTCAAACTCAGGCATGCCTTGTATTGAGCTTGAGCCTTCTCAATATATTTTGTTGTTAAAATAAATAGCAACCATTTATCAATGAACTATATTTAATCTTTCATGAGTGATCTTTTGTTGTTGCCATTGAGAATAAATGACTTATACTTCTCTTTTAAGTGCAATACTATGATGAAACAATTCTTGATTAGCATCCTGAAATTAATGGAGTCTTTCTTCTAGATCATGAACTACTTTCAAGGACTAAAATTGGTTATGCACAAAATAAACGCATGTTGAAGAATGATTATCTTAAAACCTTTAACGTTTTTTAAAAGCTTAAACCTCAACACATTCAGGAGTTTATTGAAATTAAGTTTGGATTCCTGCAATAATTGTATGATACAACAATTATGAGAGTTGTTAGATTTTGCGAGAGAAGATTTTTCTCTAATTTATAGAGTAATAATTAATAACATAGACCATAAATAACAATTTAATAAAAAATGTTAACATAGAGTTCTAATTAGTTAAAGTAAAAACTTAGAATAAAGAATTAGTGTTTAAAATCAATTAGTTTATTTTCATGTAATGTTAGTGTTAAAACTTTATAGTAAACACCCACTTTAGTTTCTGAAGATAACATGTGATGTTACAAAATTCCTATAAAAAAACACTTTAAAGTCTTAGGAATCACCCTTCTTTTAGCCAATAGAGTTATCAATTAGCTTCATATTTTTTGTTAATTTTGAGAAAGTGTCAACTTTCTTTTACACATAATATACTTATTTGGGCTATGTTTGGTAACACAAATAAGTTAGCTTATACCTTCTTGGATTAGCTTATAAGCTTGTTGGATGAAAACGTGATGTGTTTAGTAACAAGCTTTTCTCACGAGCTTGTAGCTTTTTTTAAAATGCTATTTGAAGTAGTTTTTGAGCTTATAGCTTATAGATTTTTACATCTTCTTCCAATAATAACCTTATTATTTTATTTTTATTACTTTTTTTAACCCTTTTGTAAACAAAACAACCGTCCCACTCACTCACCACTCGCTCACTTTTTATTTTCCTCTTCTCTGATACTACTTCATTGCTTCATCCACTATTATTTTACTCCTTGCTAAGAATTGAAGATGCATGCTTAGAGACTCCTTACCAGACACGAGAATTGATTAATGTAAGAATTTTCATATTTGTTTTCTCTCTTTAGCACGTTATAAATTCTTAAAATTGTTTGAAGGTTTTCACTTTTTTTTTCATTAAGTTTTTAATTGAATTTATTGAAAAAGAATTGGGTTTCTTCCTCAAAAATTCAGAAACAAGAACGAGAAGAAAATATGTTAATGATGGTAGTTTTTTATTTGTTGATAAATGTTTTGATTCATATATTTGTTGTGTTTTTAAAACAACTAACATACCTTATCATCAACCAGTGAAAATACGAGAAAGTTGTTTACACACAAGTGTGTGTGTGTGTGTGGTTGAATTGAATGTGTTGTGCTAGAGTAAGCTTGATAGCAACAGGTTATCAGTTCTATTGATTTTTTTAGCAATATAAGGTGACATTGGCATTGCTTGATTAAATGAGATGTAGAGGAAAACTAGTTATCAAATTCTTTTTGTTATAGAAAATTGATCCATTAGTTTGTGTTGATAAAATTATAAGATGACATCAAGTAGCGAAAATATGGAGGGAGGAATGACTTTTAAATAGACCAAAAATGACCATGAAAAGATTTTTGTTGAGCTTTGTAGTAAGTTCATTAGGAAAAACAGCCATGCATCATTTAGATGGAAGGAGATTAACCAAGAGTTTGAATCTATCATTAAGCAAAAATGTGTGGACAAAACTTTGAAGAATAAGTATGATTATATGAAGAAGAAGTGGCGCATGTGAAATTTTTTGAAGTTTGGAGAAACTGGCTTAGGATGGGATCCTCTTACAGGAAAACTTAGTTGTTCAGATGAGTGGTGGGATGGAAAGACTAAGGTTAGTTTCTTTCATATGTCAATACAATTAAGTTAGGATAAAAAATGTGAGTAAAATCTCTAATTCAATCTTTCATATGTTTATGCTTGTTGTGAAAGTGACTCAAAATTGGAGAAATTGAAGTTTGCTGAATCTGTCAAAATCGGGGCCCGAATGGAGCTGTCCAGGGCTCGAATTTGAGTGTTGTTTTTTGTCTGTTGGTTTGGCAAAAATCGGTGGCCGAATGGAGGAATTCGGAGCCCAAATTTGTCAGCAGAAAATATAACAGAAACATATTTTTGGGCTGAGATTTTGTTCCAATTTATGAGGGATACTTTTACTATAAACATAGACATTGTATCAGTGTAAACGGGCTGAAACAAGGGTTTAGAAAGGCAACAACAAAACTAGGGTTTGTATAGAGTTTGTCTCTTGGCAACAAACACTAGGGTTTGAGGGTTGATTCACCTTGGGAAACACTATTAGGATTAAGTCTCTTGGTTACGGGAAGAGATTGAGACTTTGGGTAGAATTAGGCGGAAGACTTATTCTTGTAACCCATTGATATCTCATCATTATAGTGAAACGGAGGGCTGCTCTCTCCCCCAGACTAGGTCAATTTGGACCGAATTGGGTAAACAGATTCTTTTGTGTTCTCTCTTTTCTTTCTCTCGCTGTTTTCTACTTTTGGCTTGTGTTTATAATTGTTCCATACACTTTGTTTTGGTTGCTTGATTATCACTTGCCCCACATCAAGTTTGTTATTGGTGTGTTTTTTTAATCGAATTCACAAACAATGCTGAATATAATCAATATGATCCTCGTATGAAGGACTTATTTAACAATGATAGTTCATTTTGGCCTGATTTCATAGAAGGGACTAGCGGCACCCAAGTGCCTACCCAAGGTGTCAGAGCTACTCAAGTATCTAGTCAAAGTAATGAAGCTACCCAAGTACCAATGCAACCAGAAGTGTTGAAGTTAACCAAGTACATAGCCAAGGAAATGGTACAAAAAAAACTGCATTCACTCCAAAGGTGGCTAAGAAAATCATCAAGGAAAAGCGAAAAGGAAGACAATTAGAAGGGGCAGCAAAGTTAAGTAGTCAAATAGATGTCTTAGTATCAAACACTAGCACTGCAATGGAGATATTGAATTCTGATGATAGTTCGAGCAAACATGATAGTGTTAACTCAACTGTTGCAGCTGCAATCACAGTTATTAATAGGATGGTTGCTAAAAACAATATGGAAAAAAGGGAGTGCTTTGTGGTATTTTGCACTTACTCTGATTGAGAATGAAGTGAGACGAGACATTTTTATGAACATTGAGGATGATAATGGAAGGAAATATTGGTTGATGTATATGCAAGCTAATCAGAAGTGATGTTTTTTTTCACTGTAGTTGGTTGTTTCAGTTAGTGTTTTTTTAGTGGATATGTAATATTTAAAACTTCTACGAACATCATATGTTTGAATTATCAGATGGAAACTATGTATTTCTCTTTTTTTTTTAATCATGAGATGGGAACTATTTATTTTTTTAGTGTTAATAGGTCTTTACCCCCTGTAATATAGGTCATTTCCGGTTTTGCTCCCTGTAAAATTAATTTTTTTGATTTACCTCCTGTAAAATATTTTTGTTTTGATTTACCCTCCTAATAGGCCAAACAAAAACCAATTTTATTTTATTTTTTCAAGAAATTTTCATTTTTGTTTGGCCTGTTAAGGGGGTAAATCAAAACAAAAATATTTTACAGGGGTAAATCAAAAAAATAATTTTACAGGAGGAAAAATCGGAAATGACCTATATTACAAGGGTAAAGACCTATTAACCCTATTTTTTATTTATGAATGATTGTATTTATATGGTTATGAATGTTTATACCGTTCTTTTACTAGTAGGTACATCATGGATGTTGAGCGAAAAAAAAAGGCATGCACTTTTTTGGAGTGTGACATCTTGTGCAATAGGTGCAATGGCCACATATTACTATAAATATATTTTCAAAAAACCATGTATGACTTCACGTCAAAAAGGAGAAAATTGGGTGCAAGAGTTACTAAATGGGCATCCTGTTCGATGTTTGAATTCCTTTAGAATGGAGCAAAACTTATTTAACCAACTATGTGAAGACTTGCAATCAAAATATGGATTGCAGGCAAGTAAAAGAATGTCGGTGCAACAAAAAGTGGTGATATTTTTATATATACTTGCAAGGGTGCCTCTGATAGGGATGCTAGAGAGCGGTTTCAACATTCTGGCAAGACTATCGGTAGAACATTTCATGAAGTTTTGGAAGCCATTAGTGGTAGGTGCAAGGGATATGTGGGACTTGCACGTGATGTTATAAGACCAAAGGATACAATTTTTCAATTTGTGCCACCTCAAATTGCTAATGATGAGCGATACATGCCCTATTTCAAGGTAAATAGTAAAATACTAATAGTTTTTTTTTTCATCTCAAAATGAGCACCTAATTTAACTTGTTATCAAAGGATTGTATTGGATGTCTTGACGGGACCCATATACCTGCATGTATTCCAGAGGCAGATTAAATGCGTTATGGAGGGAGAAAAGGAATCCCTACCTTCAATGTCATGGCCAGTTGTGATTTTGATATGTGTTTCACATTTATATCAGTTGGATGGGAGGGATCAACACATGTCACACACATTTTTTTCTATGCAATCAACACACAAGCATTAAACTTTACAAAGCCACCACAAGGTATTGTTATTTTAATGTTTTCCTCCACATGTTTTTTTTATGCTAACAGAGTCTAATTTTTGTTTTCTTTCTTTAACATGTCGTTATTATTTAGTAGATAAAGGATATCCAAATAAAGAAGGATATTTGGTTCCTTACCCTAAGGTAAGGTATCGTCAGTCTCAATTTGAAAATGAGCTCCCAACCAATGCCTAAGAAGCCTTTAATCAATCGCATTCATCTCTTCGAAGTAGTATTGAAAAAAAGATGGAAGATACTTGGCCAAATGCCAAAGTATAGCATAGAGACCCAAATTGATGTTATAATTGCTGCATTTGCATTACATAATTATATTTGAATGAACTCACATGATGACTTACTCTTTACTATGGTCGAGCATAATCCAAATTACAGAGGTGATGAAAAACTTCAAGATGTTTATGATGCTGATACAAGCAATGAAATTCCAGAGGATAGATCGACTACGATGAGAGAGACTCGTAACAAAATAGCCAAGTTAATATGGAAATGATACATAGTAGGCATGTTTATAATATTATTATGTCATATGTATTTAAAGGATCTTATTTTTTTCTTAGTTATTTTCAAGTTTGATTTATGGTGTTTTCTGATACAATTTGAGTGGATATGCTGAACATGACAGTTGGCTCCAAAGAAAGTAATACATTTTATTAATTTAAATTGAGCATTGACTCTTGTTCAATAATTCATTTGATCCATGATGTTGATTTTAATGTTGTGTACATAGAAATTTGTTATTGTTACTAGGCAATTCATAGAAAAATAAATTACAAAGGAGTGATTGCACTCTTACATGTTGTCGCGGTGATTTTTGGATATTAAGCTATTGGTTTAGCATTGACTCACAAATTTTAAGTTCACCACCGAGCTTTTATTCTTTCCAAGGAAAAGGGGAAAAGATCGAATAAACCCTATATTTTTTTAGAGATGAAAGGTTCGGGGGTTGGTTACGGAAAGAGAAAGTATTAGCACCCTAAACGTCTATAGTACTCTATATAGGAACCTCTTGTTTTTATTTATTTTGTGCTAAAATTGAATTAATTGCTTGCAAAAAAGTTAACGGTAAATAAAGAAAGAAAGAAAATATTTTTGTATTTTGTTGATTTGGAAAGACAAAGTCTTTTGCCTACGTACTCGAACGGGATCAAAATCACGTAATTCGGGTAAAATAGTCGAGTGATTTGTTTTGATTGATTTTAAAGTTTGAAAATGTTTTTTGAAGAGAAGAGGCTGAAGTGGCATAAAAGTGAAGTTGATTGATTTTAAAATAAAGCCTAATATGATTAAAATTGATCAAAAGTTGATTTTGAAAAGATGAGGAATCACTTGCTTTGAAATCCAAGGTTTGTTAATAAAAAGATATTTTTGAATTTTTGAATATTTGCATGTTTTTGATTTTATGTTTTTTTCTACTTGAAGTCTAAAAAATTAAGCATGATAAAATAAACTAAAGCGCAAGGGATTTCATAATGTTGTTGGATCAAAATGAAAGTCCCCTTTTCCTTGGATTAAACTAAACTACTATTCTTTGATTTTTGTCCTTGGTTTTTCTTGTCCTTAGGTCTTGACATAAAGCGGAATAAATAAATATGCATGCAATGCAATTTTTCTCATTTATATATTTACATTGGTCCCTAAATACATTCTAAGGCATAATTAATCAACAAAATAAAATGACAAAACAATAATAACAAAATAAAATTACAAATGCATGAAATAAATAAATATGCTAAATAAAACAAAATGAAAGAAATAAAAAATGCATGAGATGATTCAAGGCATTAAATAAATATGCTAAAAAAAGAGAAAATAAATAAAAAGAAGTGCATGAGATGAAGTTAACTTAAATAAACTAAAAAGCAAAGAAACACTAAATAAATTATAAAAATAAACTAAAAAAAGCAATAAACAAAACTAAATAAATTAAAGAAATAGAAAAGCAATAAAGTAAACTACACTATAAAGAGAAAATAAGAATACCTAATAAACTAAAAATAATAAAAGGCAATTAAAATAAAATAACTAAAATAAACTAAAAAAAGTAAAAATTATTAAAGTAAACTAAAAATAAATAAAACCCTAAAAATGTTGCACATATGTATATGTGCTTAAAAAGGGAAAATGCTAATAAAAATAAATAAATACAAAGCAAAAAATAATAAATAAAAAGATTGCAAGAATAAAAAATAAAAAGGGGTGCACTATAAGTACACAAAAAGTACAGAAAAATGCCACTTTTTAATCCCCTTCTCTCTCTAAGCTTAACTTAGATAGAGAAGGTCTCATCTTCTCCTCTCTTATCACCGCCCGCTTCCTCTTTGAGTGTTGGCCGGTAAATATCTCCGGCACGGTGGGCGGTGGTGGCGCCACCGTGCCGGAGTACCAAACCACTCCTTTTTTTAAAACAAACTTCACTCTTAGATATCCTTTTCCTTCTAGTTTCCGAAAATCAACTAAGTTTTTTGAAACAAAATATCAAAACTCTAGATCTAGGTTTATACAAACAAGAAAAAAAAACAAAAAGTTACTATCCACTACCTTCTATTTGATTTTGGTTTGGTGTTATTTGATGGTGATGGTTTCGGATGTTTGGTTGTAGTTGGTTGTTGTTCTTGTTTGAATTTTTTTGGATTGTTGTTGGTTTTGTGATTTTTCGAAATTTTTGTAGTGTGTACGGTTTTGGTTGATTCAGGAGAAAGGTTTGTGTTGGTATTTGGTTGATGAAATTTGTGTTGTTGTTTCTATGGTGGCCGAATCTTGAGGTAAAATTAGGGTTTCAAAAATTTCTTATGTCCTCCTCTTGGGATGTGTGCATTTGATTATATAGTTGGTATTATTGGATTGAAATGGTAAAAAAAAAAAATTGTGTTGTTTTAAGGTTGAGGTGTTGCTGCCATTTCTGGAAATACATAAAGCTGTTGGACCAAAATAACCCCTGACTTAGAGGAACACTTCTGGACAGTGTTGAGGATATTCTTGACAATTGGATTTGGACTAAAAAGGACCATTGGACAAAAACTAAAAAAACAGAAAATTAATTAATTAAAAAAAACGAAAATGCCTTAATAAAAAAGAAAATTAATTAAAAATAAAATAAAATAAAAACACTAATAAATAAAAAATAATAATAAAATCTTAAATTGTCGCTTTCGGAATGAGGTACTTCAAAGTAACCAACCTCTCACGAAAAATTCCGGTTTAAAAGACGAGTAAAAAAGAAAAAAAATTGGATCAAAAGATGGGGTATGGCACATGCTAAAGACCATCATATCGAAGGTTTTATATGAATTGAGGTCTCTTGCCTCTCTCTTCGTTGAATTTCCCCGTGCTCTTTCTACTACTGTAACATAAGACCATGTGCAATGGAGTAGTTGAATGCCATGTTAAACATGTTGAACCATTGTAGGAGGGTGTTGAAAATGATAGAAAAATGATGTGGAGGTGAGAGGAGATGAAAGAAGTAAACATGTTGAATTCTGACACGCAGGGGACACGTGGCGCGCTCCTATTTGCCGAAGCTGACGCGTGTGATGCACTCACCGACAGGGCGCGTGAGGGTGCAGAATACTCGTAGAGAGAAAGTTAATTGGATAAAGACTGGCCACTTGGCAGCTTTCGATTGGCTGCTTGAATTTTTATCATATTAATAATTTGAACTAAATTATTTCGATTGGCCACTTTGTTTGATTAGTTGGATGTGTCAGTTACCGTGTATGAACTGTTACCGTGTATGAACAAAATACTTATAGTGTAAATATTGCCTACGAGCCAAATAATGTGGCCTACAATGCTTAATCGTCCACTCGACTAGTTTTACGGGTTGTGTGTGATAACTCCCATCATAGTGGAATCATGACGCCGCACATTCAATTTAAGTCTCCTTTCCTCGACATGATCCGTTGATATGGTCCTTGATGTGAAACTCCACTAAAGACTGTTTCTTTCATCCCACTCCTCAAAGCGGTTGGTGGTGCTGAGAATAAAGAACATGGATTTGTCGCGACAATATCCAGTTCCACTCCACTTTAACTCACTTATGAGTTTATGAGGACCCACATTGTGAGTTAGTGGTTTTGAGAAAGAATTAACTTCCTTGCTCAACTAATCTAGCATCCCTTAACCTTCGATCGACTAGGGGGGTTTCATCACCTAATAGTCTAATCACACCTTCAATCATCTATGGGGCTTATCGCCTAATTGCCTAATTGTCTATTTCTTGTGTTTGACTCACATGATAATTATTTTTAGGTGTAAACAAAAATAATGAAAGGAATATCTTTTTTTTATATATAAAATCTATATATTTTTGGTCAAAACATCAAATCTTGAATCTAAAAGTCACATGTTCGAACCTCTCTACTGCCTTTGAAGAAAAATAACTGTAAATACTTTAATACATTCTTTAAATTAAATATCTTTTCTATTTTAGATCGGAGGCTCGAGACACTATCATCTTACCTTAAGTTTTTTTTTTAAAGATCTCACCTTAAGTTGTTATTTTTTTTTGGGTAGATAGACGAAATGTTAAAGCCATTTTAAACTCACACACAAGTGGAGGTACCAGGGTTCAAATCCCGGTCATGACATCCGGCTTAACAATTTCGACATTTTGGCAGTTGAGGTAGGACTTCTGGATACCTTAAGTTGTTATTATTGAAAAAGAAAAAAAAATCAAATTTTTTTTAGGTTATTTATTATGAAAATATCAAACTATAATATAGAATGAAAAACAAAAAAATAAAGTAAATCTTTTCGGATTATCTTTGGTAACAAGAAACCGAGCTTACCCAACTTCTCACTTCATCAAAAATCAGAATATCCCACCACACTATAAAACCTAACCAAACCCTCTCACATTCTTTATTCACTTTTTTCACATCTCAAATCCCAATTCCCAATTCTCTTCATCTTCTTCCTCCATGGCTAACCAACCTGAATCCTCCGATTCGTAATCCTCTTCCACCTTCTCAGATCTCAATCCCTTCAATTTCTCAATTCAATTTTCGATTTCGATTCATTGAATCTGATTTGTTTTTTTTGTTTTTTTCAGGAAAGGAACCAAAAGAGACTTCAGCACCGCGATTCTGGAACGCAAAAAGTCACCGAACCGTCTTGTTGTCGATGAAGCTGTCAACGATGACAACTCCGTTGTCGCACTCCATCCTGAAACCATGGAGAAACTTCAACTCTTTCGCGGTGATACAATTCTGATCAAGGTAATAAATATTTTACTATTCCCAAACTAACCCTAATTCAAAACCCTAAAATCCTTTTGTAAAAAGATCTGATTTTTATGTGATTAGTATGTGATTAGGTGTTTGATTTGATTCATTGTTGATTTATTAGGGTAAGAAAAGAAAGGATACGATTTGTATTGCACTTGCTGATGAAACATGTGAAGAGCCAAAGATAAGAATGAATAAGGTTGTGAGAAACAATCTTAGGGTTAGGCTTGGTGATGTTGTTTCTGTTCATCAATGTCCTGATGTCAAATATGGAAAGCGAGTTCATATTCTTCCTGTTGATGATACTATTGAAGGAGTTACTGGGAATCTCTTTGATGCTTACTTAAAACGTGAGTTGCTTTTTACCCAGTGTTGATTTTGAATTTGTTTACAATATGCTTTTGTGTTTCATTAGTCACATTTGTAGTTGACCCGTTTTGATTATTGTTTGGATAAACAACTTATTTACACCTTATAGTACTTATCATGATAAACTTGCTTGTGTTTCATGAGTGACATCTGTATTGAACAGTTTTTCTGCAGCTTATAGCACAAGTGTTTGTGTTTCATTAGCACAAGTGCTTAAATAAGCTATTTTTATTTGGATAAACTACTTATAGCCCAAGCGCTTGTCTTTAATCTTTTTCTGAAGTAATGCACTTGTCATGATAAGTGCTTATGTATAAGCTTACATAAGCTATTGTTATAGCAAATGATAGAATAAAGTTAAATTGTTTTTGTATATGCTATAAGTTGTTTTCATAAGCTATCTTCGAGAACTTAATGAAATAATGAAAATAAGCTGAAAAAAGCATATGAAAAATGTCATATGCTATTTTCAAAAGTTTTCCAAACAGTCTAACAAACCTTATGTCAGTTAGTTAGACGAGGCTTGAAAAAAGAACTACTAGTTCATTGTATCATGGATGTATTTTTGGTCTGTTTTTAATACATGATAAGATATTTTGACGATGGCTGAATCATTGTATCATAGCTTTGTTTTGGGTCTGTTGTTTTTTTGATGATGAATCACCTTCGTAAAGAATACTATTGTTTTCCCTTTTCTGTGCATTGACCCTTGTGAATAGAAATTTATTTTCTTATTCTTACATGCACAGACAAAAAACTAGTCTGTTCATTGAAGTTAAATGTTGGCAGCACATATTATTACTTTTGTTCCGTCATTTTTTATTGGCTTTTATTTGGCTCAGTAACACACGTTTTTTGCATTCTATTTGCATTACATTTTTTGCATTCTATTTGCATTCTTCTTCTTTATGCATACTTAATCCTGTTTTTCTTTTGCAGCTTATTTCCTGGAGGCATATCGTCCAGTTAGGAAGGGAGATATGTTCCTTGTGAGAGGGGGGATGAGAAGTGTGGAATTCAAGGTTATCGAGTGTGACCCTGCTGAGTATTGTGTTGTTGCACCTGACACTGAGATTTTCTGTGAAGGAGAGCCTGTTAAAAGGGAAGATGAGGATCGTTTAGATGAGGTTGGTTATGATGATGTTGGTGGTGTTAGAAAGCAGATGGCTCAGATTCGGGAACTGGTGGAACTGCCATTGAGGCATCCACAATTATTCAAGTCTATTGGTGTGAAGCCACCAAAAGGGATTTTGTTGTATGGACCCCCTGGATCTGGTAAGACTTTAATTGCACGAGCTGTTGCAAATGAAACTGGTGCTTTCTTTTTCTGTATCAATGGTCCTGAGATCATGTCAAAGCTGGCTGGTGAGAGTGAAAGTAATCTGAGGAAGGCATTCGAAGAAGCTGAGAAGAATGCACCCTCAATCATCTTCATTGATGAGATAGACTCCATTGCTCCAAAGAGGGAGAAGACTAATGGTGAAGTTGAGCGTAGAATTGTTTCCCAGCTCTTGACCCTCATGGATGGGCTTAAATCCCGTGCACATGTAATTGTTATGGGAGCAACAAATCGTCCCAATAGCATCGACCCTGCTCTTCGGAGGTTTGGAAGGTTTGATCGGGAGATCGATATTGGTGTACCAGATGAAGTTGGACGTCTTGAGGTTCTCCGCATCCATACAAAAAATATGAAGCTTGCAGAAGATGTGAGTTTGAATTCTTCCCCCTAAGTTGTGTTATTTATCTAGACATTCTGTAATCTGAAAAGTTTTTCTATTATTTAATTTGCAGGTTGATTTAGAAAAGATTGCTAAGGAAACCCATGGTTATGTTGGTGCTGATTTAGCTGCGTTGTGTACTGAAGCTGCACTTCAGTGTATCAGAGAGAAAATGGATGTGATTGACCTAGAAGATGAGACCATCGATGCTGAGATACTTAATTCAATGGCGGTCACAAATGAACATTTCAGTACCGCACTTGGATCAAGCAATCCTTCTGCTCTCCGTGAAACAGTAAGTATTGTAGCATATTCGTTGTATACCAATACTAATCTTGCTGTCTTCTTGTTTTCCCTCCATTGCTCAATAATCTTTATGATTACACTTTCCAAACTTTGTAACTCCATGTTTGCTAATGAACCAGGTTGTTGAAGTGCCCAATGTCAGCTGGGAAGATATTGGTGGTCTTGAAAATGTTAAGCGAGAACTCCAGGAGGTAACTCAAGCTCTTGCATTGAATTGTATTACTTGTTTCTTCTCATCAGCTTCTGGGTTTTAATACTGTTTCTCTATTTTGCAGACTGTTCAATATCCAGTGGAACACCCTGAGAAATTTGAGAAGTTTGGAATGTCACCTTCAAAGGGGGTTCTGTTCTATGGTCCTCCCGGTTGTGGTAAAACCCTTTTGGCCAAAGCTATTGCCAATGAATGTCAAGCAAACTTCATTAGTATCAAAGGTCCTGAGCTACTCACAATGTGGTTTGGAGAAAGTGAGGCTAATGTGAGGGAAATTTTTGACAAAGCTCGTGGTTCTGCTCCATGTGTCCTTTTCTTTGATGAACTTGATTCTATTGCAACTCAGGTTTGTACCATATTGAGCCATGATTAGATTATCAGATAAAGTTTATGGAGCTCTAAAACATTATGTGCTTATGAAGAGAAAATTTATCAGAAAGAATATACCATAGAGTGCTAATTAGTGTGCCTTTAAGCTCCTGTAATTTTTTTCCTCATTAACTGTGTTTAAATTAAATCTGTTGTGTGCCTAATCTTGCAGAGAGGTAGTAGTTCAGGAGATGCTGGTGGTGCTGCTGACAGGGTTTTGAATCAACTGCTTACAGAAATGGATGGAATGTCAGCAAAGAAAACTGTGTTTATCATTGGGGCCACTAATCGACCTGACATTATAGACCCTGCTCTACTACGACCTGGACGGCTGGATCAGTTGATTTATATTCCCCTTCCAGACGAGGATTCCCGACATCAGATATTCAAAGCTGCCTTGAGAAAATCCCCCATCGCAAAGGATGTTGACATCAGAGCTCTTGCCAAGTACACTCAAGGCTTCAGTGGTGCTGATATTACTGAGATTTGCCAGCGTGCTTGCAAGTATGCTATAAGAGAAAACATTGAGAAGGTACATTTTAGGGCACCTTTTTTCTCATTCCCTATTGACTTATGTACACTAATGACTGTTGTAGAACTTTTCTAATTGGATTCAGTGTGAAACTAATTTTTTTCTCCCTAACTTCTATGTGGCAGGACATTGAGAGAGAAAGGAGGAGAAGCGATAATCCTGAAGCTATGGAAGAGGATAATGAAGATGATGAGGTAGCTGAAATCAAAGCAGCACATTTTGAAGAATCAATGAAGTATGCACGAAGAAGTGTTAGTGACGCTGACATTCGCAAGTACCAAGCCTTTGCCCAAACTTTGCAGCAGTCAAGAGGGTTTGGATCCGAGTTCAGATTTGCCGACACCAGTGCTGGTGGCACTACTGCCGCTGCAGCTGACCCTTTTGCAACTGCAAGTGCTGGCGGAGCTGATGAAGATGACCTCTACAGTTAGGTCTACAGTTTGCTATCTTTTATTTTGGAACTACAATGCTGCCTAATTTATGTACCTTTTGATTTGTTTTTATGGAATCTGGCTTCTGTTAGATTATTACTATTTCATTGCTCCGTAAAAGATATTGGTACATCATTAGGTGCGATCCTTTCTAAATATTTGAAACAATTATTTGGTCAGCTTCTGGGACCATATATGGTCACGGGTTCTCTCAACTCTTTTGGGGTCACTACAATTGTATTTCTGAGCGTACACATATTTAACAGCAATGATTCTAAATACCTTAAAGAATAAATTCAACAATTTGCATTTTCATATAGATGCCTATTTCTAATATTAGCTTATTTTGAATGTGAAATTGAATCATTGGGGTGAGAAATTGAAAATGATTCTGTAATGGAATGGAGTACTAATGTTATAAAAGTGTTTCCAGGTGGTATTTATATCATTAGCCACTATCATAACTTCCTTTGTACGTTTTTTGGTTACATGAGAAAAGGAAAGCAAAAACACAACAAAAAATAAAACAAGCCACGGGGATAACTAACACCCTACTGTCTGTCATAAGAAGTCTGTCATAAGAAGCAAGCGAAATTCAGTTGGAGGATCAAGAATAATCATAAGAAGTCTGTCATAAGAAGCAAGTGAAACTCAGTTGGAGGATCAAGAATAATCATGAAATCACTGGTAATCCTTATTTCAACATGAAGAATATTCTAGTAACCAATATTACCATTGGATCCACGCAAGAAACCTCTATTGGAGTCTCTAATTAGGTCATCAATAGCTACCATCCACAATAAAGATATATGTACGAGATGGTCCTCTTTGCCAAGCGATAAATTGAGCCTGATGTTTTTTACTCTCCTATGTGTATCACTAAAAGCATGAGCAAAATCACGTGTCATATAATTTACTTTTTGACAATAAATCAATAAGAGATTTGTTACTATCCTAAAAAAATTACACTTCGTACGCTTATAAATAGGTTTTTAATTTTACTTATTTTATTTGTGAAGTCATAAAACAATTATTTGATCCAAACAATTTTTCATAAGCTCAGAATGTTAGCAAATTGCAGATCGTTATAATTTTGCAAATCTAAATAAGAAGAGCTTTTTTTATACATATATTCATATTTATATTCGATGCAAATTAATATCAGTTTACAGTGAATATGTCTGGATTTTAGGGCGAGTTCTTTTTTATTTTTATTGAAGCAGTCAATATTTTATGTTAGATCGTTGATTTGAGTTATCCACGGATCAACAAGAGATATTTCCTCCCTTCTTCCAAAATTAAGGACCATTATGTTATCATTTATGTCAACAGTGCCAATCTTTAAGGCCAATAAATATAAATCCCTGTCAAATAAACAAATATATTCTTTCCACTTTCTGAATTAAGGGCATTATGTTATCATTCATTATGTCAACAATGCCACTCTTTGAGGTCAATAAAGACCTATCAAATAGACAAATATATTTTCTCCCTTTCCTGAACTAAGGACATTAAGTTATCATTCATTAGGTCAACAATGGCATTCTTTCAGGCCAATAAAGCCCTACCTCAAGAAATGGATTGCCATTCTTAGGTGTGAAAGTAGAGATAGTCTATTTTTTTTTTAAGGAAAGAAGAGATAAACACAAACATTTTAGATGAACAAGACTACACAAACTATTGATAAAAGGAGCTGTAAAATCAATATCTTCGTGACTAATGAGGTTGGGCCAAAAGTGCAGTTTTTTTTAAAAGATAGTGCCAATTTTTAATTTTTTTTTGCATTTTATAAAGTTAAGGGGGTAAAAGTGCTTTTTTTTTTGTTGAGGGGTCAAAATCGAAACTTTTACAAAGTTTGATGGCCAAAAATAAATTTAAGCCTGGGTTGTAGAAAAAAAAATCTAAAATTATTCACAAGTATTTCGTTTAATATCCACCCAACATAAGAATGACAATTTTTATAGCGCATACTTTGTCCTCTCACCCCTATTTTTCTCAAATAGAAACATACCCCTACAATTAATAACAAACTTTTGTAAAAATCAAATTTGAATTTATGGAACAAAATCACGTATGGATAATTTGAAGTTGAATATACACAGGAGGGAATTCATGTATAGTTCAAACGATACAAAAAGTTTTCAATATATTAGTTCGAATACTGAATTTAAGGACTACAATAACTAATAAACCTATATGTATTTAAACATGTGGCCGGTAAATAACAAGGCACCAGTGGTCTAGTGGTAGAATAGTACCCTGCCACGGTACAGACCCGGGTTCGATTCCCGGCTGGTGCAAATTTTTGCTTTTTTCGTCTACTTGTGTGGGGAAAAAGAAGCACTTCTGAGTTTCTTTTTTTTTTTTTGTTTTTTTTTTCT
>Ga0228711_1001231_pt1 | contig 36902 bp, 10 predicted proteins | sample MedpolnodulmetaG_2_FD_177996 | JGI IMG/M metagenome (GOLD analysis project Ga0228711, IMG submission 177996) | Root nodule microbial communities from Medicago polymorpha collected in Santa Monica, California, United States - brown nodules | ecosystem: Host-associated > Plants > Roots > Nodule... | reverse complement strand
AAAAAAAAAAAAAACTGATGCTTTTAATTAAAAAAAATACAATGCATCTTTAAGTACAAGATTTTGATGTTTTCTTACAAATTTTAGATGTTAATTATATTTACCTAAAAAAATTGCTTTTTGTTGTGACTTTTATTAGGAGTCCAACTTCTAAAATTAAAACGGGGCCTTCAAATAGCTTAAGACGGCTTGCATACAAATAGGCAAGCGGTCAACCAAACGACCATTGAGGGTTAGATAATATTCCACAAATAATATATAATCAATGAAAGTAAAACGACATATTCATTTTCAATGATCAATAAATAGACATTTAATTAAATCATTCAACAATGAAATTCCACTTCAACATTATTCATCAAGCCTACAAGCATAATAAAGCAATATATAAAAATTTACCTTTTTCATATATTCTCACATATTCACCAAGTTTCACCAATGCACATAATCACTCATTCACGTAGTCAAGTATGACATGACTCACCAATTATCAAGTGCATGCAATGTTCTAGACTTCTCTAGATGCATATGGTACCAATTGGATTCTAGGGATAATTTTACCGTATTGAATCAACATCCATGTAAGAGTACACTTCCACTTACGTATTTCACCAAAGCAATGTAAAAGTACACCTCCATTTATATTATTCATAAGACTCAACATGACTATGAATGCATGGACTTCAAGTAAAGACTCGACAAAACACACAAATCACCAAACTAACATATTCACCAAAGCAATATAAAGTACACCTCCAATTACATTCCTCATAAATTCAACACCATTTTCATTATCAAGTATTTATATTCACACAATTCAACAAGTCATAATCAACAAAGAGTCATCATCAAAATCATCGACAAGATTTATCACCATGAAGAAACACATTGTTCATATATCATCAAATCGCATGAAAACGAATATTTCACCACATCATGATAACAAACATTTAATTCACAAATCAAACACTGATTCATCCTTATTTCACCATATTATCATGAATGCAAAGCCATTTTCAAGTTATAAGATCATAACACTCAATTTTAGTAAAGTTCGTTTATTTTACAAAAATTGTCTATTTCCAATTTATTTCACCAAAAGAAGACATTCATGTTCAAATGCATCAATATATCATATTCACATAGCACATAACATCACAATAGTTCATACATATCAATATCATAGCTCAATTCTGGTTATTCCCAAAATTCACTAAGTTCGTCTCATTTTCTCATTTTTTAAAAAGAAATTCATTTTTAAAAGATCAAGTCCTAAGCCCACATACTCCTTACATAATCATTCTAAGCTCATTGTTACAGAAAACAAATGATAACTCCATCATTTTATTTGAGAAAAACAAGTTTCGGAAAATTCTACGTCCTTGACCATTTTCAACCAAGTTTCATTTCAATTCATCGAAACCATTTTAATCCAATCCAATTTATGTTCCAGTAGGTTTTCAAGATTAAACAGTAGTCAAATAGATCAAAAAAAGCACTTAGGGGTGTTCGAAAACAGTCCCAAAATCATGGGTTCTGTCCTGACCAACTCCCCATGGCGAGTGCTAGCTCGCCAGATGACCTCACCAGAAACACGAAAACCTGATTATTGATATGCTAATTAATCACATCATATTATATTATTATTCTCACAACTAATTTCATCATCCTTCAAAATCATTATTCTTTTTTGCAATTTTCGCATTGTCTACCATGAAAGGCTAAAAAAAGGGTTCGATAAATAAATTAAATTTAATGACCAAATATATTTTAACGATGAATCCTTAATAAAGTTAAGAGATGTTTTATTTAAAGCAAGAGTTGGGTGATCTACTGCAAAGGACAAATATGACACATGGATATAATTAAGAGATATTTTATATATTCTAATTTTAAAAATATTTAGATGACATAAACAAAGCATTAATGTTTTACATATAAAATGAGCACACACTTTTACATTTATTACAAACAAATTAGGAAAATATTTATTACAAACAAATTAGGAAAATATGACTATAAGTCTCAAGATTGTATATGTTGTCATCCTATTTATTTCGTTACTTCTTGTTGCAACGGAAGGCATACGTAAGAAGGAATGTCGTCAGGACTCTGATTGTCCATCTTATTTTTGTGCCGCACTTACAATTGCGAAGTGTATCCATTCTGTGTGTTTATGTAAATAGAAATTCTCAGTAAGTTGAAAAATAATTTTGTTACTGCTAAATGTACTTTTAACATGTTAATTATTTGACACTGTTTTCAATATGCTGATGATACTCTTAATACTTTCTTGTACAATTAATATTTCTCTCTCTAACTTTAAATTTATTTGACAGACACATAAGCACGTATAAGGCAAAGGCAACGATGGCTTCTTTGTTTTCTTTTACAAGATATACTACTACTATATGGAAATAAAAAAGTTTTTTCTCTTTTTTGAAGAATGGAAATATAAAAGTTATTGTATACCTATAAATGAGCTGAGATAAATAGAGATAGATGAATATGTAAGATTATTATTAAATAAATGCAGTATGAATATATAAAGTAGTCATTTATCATTTCAGTAATGCTAAACGGTGCGACATATATATGCACGAAGTGAGCACGAACAGTTAAAACATGTGGTTTCTAAAGAAAGAATTGGTGCAGGTTTATGAATTGTGTTTAGCCTGTGTATTTCTTATATTAAAATCAAAATATCAAACAAAAATATAATATACCACATCCAAGATTTCCACTCGACATCTTATCTTCTTTTAAGACTGCACTTTGGGTTACTAGACACCACCATCACCTCACCGCTTCAGCAAGTGCCACTGTCACTTTTTTTTTGTTGAGATTATCTTTCAGTCTAGTATTAAGCACTCTTAGATAAAACAAATTAAAAAAACTAAATACAAGAGAGAATGAAATATAGGTGTGTATTGTGCGTCGTGCGTTACACGCGAATTGTGTTTCGCACACTTAAGCATTGTTGTTATCATTTACGTCACTTATTGGTACACTATTTATCATTTATTATAGTCATTCCATATATTTTACGCAAACAAAAATTATCGTGTATTTCTTAATAAAAAAAATATACCGTGTATTTTAATGTTTCTTTGATACAATTATGAACAGGGTGGTCTCGAGGGCGGGGCGGGAGCCTAGGGCACCAATTTTTTAAAGGCGTTAAAATTATTGTTTTTACTTAGTAGTTAGTATATATAGATTTTTTTTAATTCATTTTGATTAATTCTATTGAAAATATATTTTTAAAGAACTTTGATAGTAAATGAATCTTTTGTAACAAAAAATGTAATAACAAAAATATTGAAAAGATTAAAAGGACATGATTTTATTATTTCAATCAAGACACCAAAAATCATAGGATTGATTATGAGCATACATTTCATGCATCTACTAGATACAACTAATTTTTTATAAAATAAAAATATAACTGCATATATTTTGTTGTAAATAGAACTCATGCATCCAAGCCATAAATAATACTAGCTTTGTCACACCAAAAATTACATAGCACGTCATTTCGCCCAAAATAACAAGAAGTTATACATAAAGGGGAAAGAATAAAGACTTTACCAAATTAAGCTCATTAACTATTGGTTAATTCTCATTATCATAAAATAAAATGGAAAGTAGTAACATTGAAGTGAAGCACATTATTTTTAATTTTTTTGACAAAAGTGAAGAACGTAGTTCTAATTAGAAGATATGGTTAGATAAAGTTATATTAATAATTTTTTTGACAAATAAAATTATACTTTAATAATTGGAAATGGCCTTTTTTTAGGACAATTTTTTTTATGGGACAATTATTATTAAATAAATGGATTTTTTTTTGAAGGAAAATAAATGGAGTATTATTCAACACTCGGGACCTATTGTGATATCGTGCTGGAAAGAAAGTTGTGATCGATAATAACTTCATAATACATATCTACAATATGTTACAGGAGTTTTAATGATATCAATACATCAGTGGTGATCTTCAGAATTTTCTAGTTAAAGCTTATAAAAGTAATATAAAAGCAAAATACATTGATAGAGTTACATGATATACAAACCCATCTTATATATTAAAATATACAAAATAGATTTCCAACGGCAACCCAACTCTAAAGCTCCTCAAATACACTAATGGGATTTCGTACGAGATAACTCACACTAAATAAAATGGGATAAGAAATTAATATATTAGTTGGTTCAATATATCAAATTACAGTAAAACTCAGTTTTTCTACATTTTTAAAGAGTAAATATATCTCTAACATAGTTTCTAATCCGTTCTTTAATCCAAACCGTTCCAATTCATGTCATCATCACTCGACACAGAAAAACAATACAACAAAAAATTTCTCCAATTACATGCATAGACTTTAAACGTGTATCATCACCATAATCATTTTCGTCTTACCAGACCCTACTTCCCAAAATTAAACCTAATTCCCAAAATTCACTCAATTATTTATATGCATAAGGGAGTGGAAAGGAAACCCCACCTTAGTTGAATAATTGAATAACGAGTTGTTGAGAGTGATGCACAAGATGAGGGTGAAAAGTTTCTGAATGAGGTATTGTTAGTGATGGCGATATTCATTGTAATCTTATTGTAGCTGATTAGGATTATATGGTTAATAGAGTTAATACTTTAAGGGTCTGTTTGGATCGAGAATTAGGAGGGAAGGGGAGGGGAGATATTTTAACGGAGGGGATAAGAGATATTTTAATTAAAAATGTGTTTGGTTCGCAAGGGGAGGGGAAGGATTTTAAAATTATTTTAGTGTTTTACCCTTAAACTTAATTAAATAAGGATAATAAAGTAACGAAACAATAACGAAGTAATCAATAACAACATGACGTAGACGATGAAATAATGGATTAGTAATAAGGTTGTTACAAGTAGTAATAAAAGTTGTTACAAGGAAAAATTGTTAATAATATGGAATAAAAGTTGTTACAAGGATAATATAACTTAATAATAATAAAAATTGTTACAAGGTAATACAACCTATAACTTAATAATCTATACTATATATAAAAAAAAACTACCACTTTCAACACACTTTTGGGTTGGACTTTTCTTTCCAAAAATACCCTTAATTTTAAATTTTAATTTTATGTTAAATACAAATAACACATGTAACAATTAAACTTATACTATATATAAAGAAAACTACCCCTTTCAGCACACTTTTGGGTTGGACTTTTCTTTCCAAAAATACCCTTAATTTTAAATTTTAATTTTATTTTAAAACAAATAACACATGTAACAAATAAATAAGAATAAATTTAATTTAAAGAGAAAACTCACACACGATTCCTTATGAATTGTTCTTACTGTTAACCAGTTATAAAATAACACGTGGGTTATTAATCGTCTCCGTTAACCCTCTTTTATCTCCGTTAACCACATATCAAACTCACAAAAAACTAGTACAAAACAAAAACTCATGTTACTTTTTTATCAGCCAATTTTATGTTGTACATATGTGTTGTTCCCCTCAATACAACCGACAAAGATTTCCAAGTATTTTCATATCCCTTCCACAAAAAACCATATTTTCATATTTTATTTTATTACTTCCACAAAAAACAGTATTTCCATTTTTATTTTATTATTTTATTAATATAAGTTACTCTTCCTTAACCTTTGATCAATTGTAAAAAAACGTGAGCAAAAAATAATGGTAAAGATTGGACTTTAAATCCTCTAAAAAAAGATTAGTAACAAACATGAGCACAAAATAATGTTAAAGATTGGATTTTAAATCCTCTAAAAAAAAGATTAGTAACAAACATAAGCAAAATATAATGTTAAAGATTGAACTTTAAATACACTGTCCCTAAAAAAAATACACTAAAAAAAAGATTAGTAACAAACATAAGTTGGGTTCTCACAGTTCATAGTTCGTTCCCGCATTGTTTAGTTTTCATCAACCTCTCTCAGCCCTCTGCATCAGAATTCAGAATTAACCTGTAAGTTTTTTTTTTCTTTCATGTTACAACAAATCAAAGTCGATTAATTTTATAGATTATATTTGACTTTGTTGGTTTATAAGTGATTATGAGTCAAAAATAATTTTGTTATATGCCTTGACAATATTTTGTTTATAAATCAATATATCAATATTCTCCATTAATATTTTAAAATTGAAAAATTTTCATCAAAATTCTACAAACAAATATAATAAAATAATCACATGCGTTAGCGCAGTATAAAGAGCGGACATACGGGCACGATAGTGCCCGTCTTTCCGCTAGTAGTAGTAGTAGTAGTAGTAGTAATAATAATAATAATAATAATAATAATAATAATAATAATAATAATAATAATAATAATAATAATAATAATAATAATAATAATAATAATAATAATAATAATAAAATGTTGTTTTAAGCATAATATAATAAAAAAATTAGAAATGTTGTTATAAGGATAATATTGAGATTTTAAATTAATCTAAGGATAATTTTGGCATCACAATAAAATTTGCTCCCCTCCCCTTCCCTTCTAAAAATTGAACCAAACACTTCAAATTAAAAATCTCTCCTCCCCTCCCTTCCAAAACTCTCGAACCAAACAGATCCTAAATAAGCCATATAATATGGACTAGGTATAAAAATGGCCTTTGTAAAAAAAATATTACATATTTCACTCCTATAATTTTGTATTCTTACTATTCTATTTTCACCTTGTTAAAAAAATATTTAGCCAAAGTCTGAAAATATCTCTGTAGAGGGTTAAAATGTCTGCAAAATTTAAAGGATGGAATTTGAGTTTTTTTTTATTTTTACAGGGACTATTTTTAGGTCTCGGCCAAATTAAATGGATTATATGAGGTATATATGAACCCTAGTTAGTGTTCAAAGGAATTAGGCTAATCAGATCTCAAAACATGAGAACTAGATTAAACTAAGAAAAATTCAACCTACTCTCTTCCTTTCTCTCCCTCTCTCTCTATATATATCTTTTAACTTACCGAAAAAGAAAAAAACTTATTACTTTCTCTCAAAAGTTCATTTTCTCAAGAACATTTTGTTGAACCAAAATGGTTTTGAAAAATGCCTAAAGTTTTGATGATAACTAGAGTATAAAAGAACAATTGGATATGCTAATATTTGTTCAAGTATGCAGAACCGTAGAATTAAATTCGTTGTTAAATTAAGTTTTTTTGGTTTGAAAGAACAAGATTCTGAGTACATATAAGATCATCTGAAGCAAGTGAGAAGTTGAAGACTTGACCCTAGTTATGAAGAAAAGTCAACTAGAAGTCATCGTTTGAATCAGAATATGAATTATGTTCATAAGCATTTGAAGATGTGAAGGACTGAAGGCTTTGAAGATGTCAAAACTCCGAAGACACGTTAGCATTAGAAGACTCTGATTGGATTTGTCGTCTTCTAAAGGAGGGTCACTTTCAGCCTCTGAATAGTACAATTTCTTGCCTTCTGACCACATGCATAAACAAATAAAGAAATTCAAAGACAAAATGAATGAAACATATCATTCAAAAAGACGCAAAGGAATTTCGAATGACTATTCAACAATATTAACTAAATCAAGCAATATTCTAACGGCTCTGATAGCGCTTCTCATGGACTCAATTTGTTGTGTTGGCCTTGTTTAACGTCTCTCAGATTTTCCCTTGTATAAGGATTTGAAGACTTGAAGAAGAATACAACAACACTATGAATTTACAAGTGCCCTTACTATATCAAAATCAATATAGCACAAACACTTAGATAATTTCTTATAAACTTTCATATCTTAGAAATTCTTATGTCTTTGAGTCCATCTGAACTTCATTGCATTACACCTATGATAGTATATCAAGTATAAAACCAAACATTCTTTTATTTGATTAAGTAAGATTGTAGAAGTCTCTTTCGGTTGTGATTAAGCATTACAAGTCTCTTTCTTTTGTGACTGAGCAAAAGAAGTCTCTTTCTTGTGTGTTTGATCATTTTGTAATCTTTGGGTTCATTCAGATTGTAAGTATCCAAATTCTCAGCAGAGATTTGATGTCATGTTGTGAAGATTTAATTATTTAATGTAAAGTTGTCAGTTATTTCCATAATGTTGAATGACAGTCATTTGTGTATTGTTGATCAATTTTCAGTCATGATATAATATTTTTGAAATATGAATGATGTATTGTTGTTGAATTATGAGCGATTTAATTGTTGTTGGATGAATTGTTGCTTGTTGAATGGTGTTTTTGACTAACATTTGTGCCTAGACAAGTCATTTTGTGTTCTGGTTGTGCGTTCCATCTATGCACTGCGTCTCTCACCGTAACTAATGTCTAACTACCGTTCCTAGCTACAAACGACAATTAACTGACGTTCCTGGAGCAACAATTAACTACTTATTTTCAACGAGCAGTAGTTAGTTGTTGCCCGATTATATTTTTCATAGTTTGAGGTGTCTACCGTTCCTAGCAACAAACAACAATTAACTGACGTTTCTGGAACAACAATTAACTACTTATTTTTAACGAACAATAATTAGTTGCTGCCAATGATATTTTTGCTAGTTTGAAGTGTCTGTAAACAAACCATAAATGTCTAAAGAACAATTTTCACCAACTTTCATCCATGTTCCAAAGTAAACCGATACTGCCTTTCTACTGCAACTTGAAATTTTCACTTCATGCTAAATATCCTTCAAGATCCTTAGTACCTCAAAAATTAAAGTTGTTAATTCTTTGAGTATTTCCAAGCCATCATGTGTGTTAACCAATCTACCAAAATATGGGAAGCCTAAAATAAAATAAAATAATCTACCAAAATATGGGTCATTGACCTTGCTAGATGCCGGAGTATTTCCACCACATTAGAGGGTGTATTGGATTGCGATTTAAACACATGATATGAAACTGGGGAGAAAAATGGCATGCGATAATAAGCTAGGATGATGATGATTATTGGAGACAATGGAAGAAAAAAAATTGTGGAAGTCTCACCGTTTTTTTTTTTTTTTTTAAGATTGTTGAGTTAGTGTTTTATTCATATTTTTAAAGTCTCACAAAATCCACCACATAAGAATCGAATAATATCTACCTATTTTTTAATACCAAAGACATTTTACAAACAATAAGAAATCACAATTGAATATCATCGAATTTCATTGTCATTAAAAAAATTATAAAACATGAAAGACATTTATTCACAAGATTTATTTACATTTTATAAAAGTATAAATTTTTTGTATTAACAAAAGTAAATTTTTTTTTAAAATCTCAATTCAATACATCCCTTTAGAAGGGCGAACCCACCATATGGCATGGTGGGGCTATAAGCACACCATATTATTGCCCTATGTTTTTTTATGTACGAAACACTCTAATAAGTTGCACCATGTCCTCTCTCGTTCTCGCTCGCAAACAAAAAAAATCAACCCAGTCTAGTTATAGATTGAATGACATAATGTCACGTGATATTGACCAATTTTTTTAATATAAAAGACTCTAAAAGAGAAGACAAAAAATAGTTGAATTGACATATGTGTAACAGTAATTGGTCCATGTGTGACATTATGTCAGTCCATCGTCCCATTACCTCTCTTCTTCTCTCCTCTTGCCTTTCCCAGACTCGGTTCTCTTTCTCTCACTCTATGTAAGCCAATTGATTTTCCAATTTCTTCTTCATTCTCCAATTGCTTGTTTTAAGGTTTTAGAATTGGGAATTGTTAATTGGGTTGAATTTGAATGTTGATGTTTGTTTATTGTTATCCTATTTATTAAACATTTAATTCTTCTTCAATAGATTTGGGATGGGCGAGTTTTGCAGAAAATACTTCAAAGGATGAGTTTCTTTATGTTTTGAGATGGAGTATATCTTGTTAATTGATGAGCTGAGTTTCTTATTGTTTTGAGATGGAGTATATCTTGTTTTAAGGTGTTGAACTGAGTTTGGGGAAATTAATTAATATATTTTTATATTGAAAAGCTAATCCAAGTAGAATTGTGTCACTATGTGTGTTTCAATGAGTTGTGAAAATGAGGAAAGATTAAAATACAATCATGCATTGAAATCAATAAGGTTTTTAATTTAACAATTAAGGTTTTTAATTTGGGATTATTTGTTGTTATTGTCATATTTTGGTATAGTATAGATCATCTTATTCAAGCTTTAGATAAGGAATATGTATTAGGTTGTTTAGCTTTATTGGAATGTCAACTTAGAAGATAAATGATAGAACCTGATCTTGTAAAAACTCTTAACATGTTATATGTGTTAGATTCTAAATAACTCGAGGGTTTCATGAATATTGTCATTCTGATACTCAAGTTGCTTTTTTAGAATATTTCAGAGTTCTGACCCACTATTATTATCTTTGTTATGGAAATTGCTAGATATCGCGAGAGATTAACACGCGAAAATTTCACAACCGTATGTATGCCAAATAATTTTGTTAAATGATACATATGACTTTCCTTGTGTTTCTGGCTTGGATGAAATTTAATTGGTTAGAAACCTTTTCAGGAGCAGTTCGGGATAATGTCTGTCGGGACAAATAGCGATGTTCTTTTGTTATTCACGTCTTCTTGTTTCTACTGATAACACGATATTTGGGAAAATTTGTAAATTTGACCGCCTCTGTCTTGGTTGCAGTTGCACCTTCATCCAATTCGTGTAGTTGTGCAGCTCCGACCATCACGACATTACCTAGATTCTAGTGGCTCAGAGAAGAAGAATGTTTCTACAACAAAGAAGCAGATATTGTGTTTGTTACAGCGAACTAGAAAAGACTGCACTACTATAAGTTGCAGGAATTATAATTTTTGCAGGATGACACTAATGTGTTTGATAATCTTGAAATGTTTTTCTACACACTTTTTACAAAAACAATATAACTAAGTCTTACCCGCCCACAATCTTGGATCAAACGACATCATCTTTCATCCATGTTATATTTCCTATTTTTAGTATAATTTAGTTCATAGTTTCTTTGAAATTTTAGCCACATCAATATCGAATGTCTAGATCCGCTCTTGTATCTGACTTTTTCTCAGAACATGATAGAATTGAGCTGCCTCCCAATCAAATGACTTCAAAATAGAACTCGAAAATTCTTTTCTAAAAGAAGATTCATGTTACAAAGTCTCCCAACACTAATTTGCTATTTATCACATGTTTTACCAATAATGATATTGACTAGGATCTCTATCCACTTTTGACAGGATAAAAGTATATTGAATAAAATTTGATTTGGTGATTTCTATTTTTTTCAAAGAAACACCGATTTTCTATTTATGTTATATGTTTAAATCATCCACATATATTTTGATCAAAGATCAAAATTCTAGCATATCATAAAATTAATCTACATCACTTAATATTCATACGAATCTGAGTTCCTATTTGATTATAATACCTTCAATATTTATGTTTACAAGTCACAGCATACGCCCTGTCAAAAAAAAAAGTCACAGCATACGTATATAAGTGTACACTCAAATAAAACTCTAGATTCTGGATTAAAATAAAACAAATCACATGATGGAACAAGAATTAGGGTTCTCATCATTGAACATGAGCCATCGAGAGTTAAACCCAGTCCCTAACGGATGCAAGACGGACAATGGTGGTTTCACAGGATAACCTTGTATGTACCTTTGCTCCATTTTATGATGAGCACCCACGGGGTGAACCTCCACGACAGAACTGGTTTGACCACAACGGCATCCATTGTCCTGATACAAAGGAGGTCGTAGTGGGTATTGGTACTTTGATTGTAGCACATCTATAATATCTTTGTTCGCACTTTCTCTCATTCTATTCAATGCATTTCTCCATTCCGAGATATGTAGAGTAAACAAAAATGAACCCAACACTTTAATTGCTAAAGGTAGGCCATTTGCATAATGAAGCATGTCACATGCCAATTGCTCATAATAACTAGTAATACCATCACATTTGAAAGCTTTTTGGTAGAATAACAATTGAAGAGAGTTAGTTTGATTCAAGAGTGGAACTTTGTAAACTTTATCCACTCCATACTCTTTCAAGATGTGCTCATATCTAGAAACTATAATGATTCTACTCCCTGCTGCAAAACATTCACGATTCACGGCTAATTTCTCCAGTTGTTCAATTTGATCAACGTTGTCAAGAATTACAAGGGCCTTTAAATGAAGCATCCTGCTGCGTATCAAAATAGTTGCCTCATAAGGATTGCATACCTGAAGGTGTTCTTCCTTTAGAATTTGACGTAGAATTTGCTTTTGCGCACCACTTGGGCCATCGATTCTATAAATTTTGCGTACATTATCAATAACACAAGATGCTTCAAATTCATTAGAGATTCTGTCATATAAAACAGCAGCAATAGTTGATTTCCCTATTCCTTTCGTCCCACAAATTCCTACAACTCGAACATCATCAGCCGAATCCAAAAGTAAATGTTTTTCTAATTCTTCTAAAGGAGAATCCATCCCCACTAAATCTTTTGAAAGACTTGAAAACTTGTGACCCAATGAATCCACTATTTGCTGAGAAATCTTTTCAATTTCTGCATATTGACGCCTGAAAATTTTAGAAAGTGAATCAATAAAACCAAATCATTACAATAAAAAGTAAAAGAAATGCATCTGCTGGACAAAGTAACACAGTTTTTTGGATAGGCAAAACAATCAATCTATGTATACTACGTAACAATGCCATTTTAAATTGAAGGTGTATCCGGTGTCTGATATGTGGTTACATTTAATCACTTCTTTTTCTTAAATTGTGTCAGGGCTTTGTAGCGTACAAGAGAAGATTACTTACTTGTGGCGTAAATCCCATCCAGTGATATTGGCCATTTTTGTCAGAGCTGTTCTCCATCTTTTCACCATCTCTAAGTCATGCTTAAACCTTTCTTCATGTTTTTCAAAGGCTTTAGCATATCTTCCTTTTTGGTATCTCACCTCCGATGGATCAACATCAGAGAAAATAGGCAGAACACGTCTTCCAGATACTAGAGCACAATAAAGTATCTGATCCAATTCTCGCAAGCACCATGTTGAGAAAGCATAGTTCTTTGAGAAAACCACGATGAAAATTTGAGATCCTTCAATTGCACGAAGGAGCTCGGGTGCTATGGATTCACCTTTCCTTATGTTTTTATCATCCTTAAATGATTTAATGCCTTTTCTTTTGAGGGAAGCATAAAGATGATCAGTGACATTGCAGCGCGTGTCGGCACCTTTGAAGCTAACAAATACATCATAACAATATTTCCTTCTCAATGGGATGATGCTGTTATTGGAAGCCATTTAAATTGCACAAACTGAAGCTGAATTGCTGAGTAATTAGTGGGAGTGTGTGACTAAATATGAGAAGAGTGTGGAGGAGAAGCTGTGGATGAGTAATAATAAATCAACCATTTGTGTGGTGTCTAGTTTAGGGCTGCAATGCATTGAAATTTCCAGCACCTTGCAGTTTGCCCCCAGTTCCTAGCAATTTCCTACCTCTTTCAGTTTTCCATTCCTTGAAATTTCTAGGATCTGTATTATTGCATCTAAGTGTCTATTTTGTTTAATGGAGTCTTAAAGAATTTGAAATCTAGAAATCAAAAAGGAAAAAGAAATTGTCTTGCTAATGTTGTAATGTTGTGTGCAAGTATGAGTTATATGTCCCATGTCGAATAGAAAAGTAAAGGTTGAACACCTTGTAAGTAAGAGGATCCATAAACTCATATTGCCTTAAGATTTTGGGTAAGAGTGTGGTGTCTCTCTCACTAGCGTGATTGTTCTATCCTCGATGTGGACGGTCCTCCGAGCTCCCTTCCTGACCCAACAGCTAACGGGTCATTGAAAATTATTATTTTGTTGTCTTTTGCAAAAGATTTAAAAAAAAAAAAGACAAAAATAAAGGGGTGAACAATACAAATGACAATGAGTGAACAATAAGGGTGAGTTTGTCAGTGAACTAATTTTATAAGTGGTTCACCATAAATCGGTACTTCAAATTATCGAAAATTTTAAGGATGGCTGGCGATATTATATTAAAATAAGAATTATATCATTCCTTGTATTTATGGTTAAAACGATGATTTGATTGAGATCAGTTCAATATGAGAGCAGCGGAATGTAGGTGGTGGAATGATGTTGGTTGAAGGTTTTTTTAATGTATGGTGGGTGAAGGTTTTGGTACAACTTTTATTTTTCTTTGTATGTTGCTACTTTCGAGTCCTAGTCTAGCATTCCTTGTGCTAGTTAGGATTCATTGTGATTTTAATAATTCTATTTCGCCTTCTTCAAAAAATGTGAGATACGCGTTTATTTTTTTGTTGTTTTAATCAAACTAATATCAATTAAATTATCATTTCAATTATAAAAATGAATAAGACCATTAACACCTACCACCAAATGACGATGTCCACTGTCGTTGGAGTTTTAACTAATTTTTAACTATGCCCACAAAAAAAATTAACTATGTTCATGTGGATCACTTATTAAGATCATCCATATTAGAACTTCTCATATATAAGATGATTGGAAACAAACAAAGAAGCAGTAGCAAAGCAGTGACGTCACAAAGCAAAACTAAAATCTAAAGCATGTAAAATACTTGATTGGTCACATACATTCTATTTGGATACAAATATACAATTAGAAAAAGTAGAATAGGAAAATAAATATATCTATTTCGTAAGCAATTAAATGAAATATATTTTGTGTAAATGCCTAAACAATGTGTTAAAATATTTGTGACCAAACAAATAACATAATCGACAATTTTAATAAATAAAATTTAGTTATTATAAATAATAGAAAATAATTTTTTATTCAAAAAACAACTCATTTGATATACCGATACACTCGAACAATTTTAGTATACCATAAAATTTACCTAACAAGACAGCTGGGGAAAAGAATAAAGAATAAGCCAAGACAAAAAATCACGCGGGAGATTTTAGAGAAAGTTGTTGGAAACTAGGAGTAGATGATGACATGTACAAGCAGCCAAAGATAAATGTTATTTTTTTTTTCAAGAGCCAAAGATAAATGTTGTGGACCATTAGTATTTATTTATAACTAGATATTGAATGATTTGAGAGAGAGACACGTTAATAGATGGTAGTTGTGTGTCCCTTTGAATTAGTCTCCTATAGTAGTTGTGAGTCCTTTTGAATTAGTCTCCTATATGCAATATAATTATCATTATCATTGCTCTAAGTAATTGAAAAATACATTGCATAATTTATGCATGGCCGAAATTCGAACCTCAGACATCTCATTTCTCTATATTTAATTGTGTGAGCTCTAATCACTAGAAGAAAAAAAAAACCAAAAACATTCCACCATGATAATGTAAATAGAATTAACACATAGAGTAGAGTAAGTATGACATTTTTCGTGAATTAAAAAAATACTACATAGTATTTTCGTGAATTAAGAAAAATAAATCTAGGTCGAAAAAAAATATTGGATCAGAACCGTAAGAAATCTTAGAAAAGATTCATAACATTATTGTCGAGATCATTTATTGAAAGAGTAATGATATTTGTTCTACGACAACTTTTGGAAATATCTTCTCTAAAAAAACAAAAACTTTTGAAACAACCTCCTTTCTTTCTCTTCTTATTTGTTAAAAACAATAAAGAGATAAAAAATTAAGAGAGAGCATAAGAACATAATGTGAGTATGAGAGAGAAGATTATTTAAAAATTATCACAAAATTGTTGTACAAATATTTTTTCTCTTCTTGAAAATTACTAAATTGTGTATATTGGTGTTGCATAAAGAGTTCATCTAGATATCAAACATCTCTTGCATAGACTCTAACCCGTACGATGTAGGGTTTTGTATATTTTCATATATAAGTATTAAACTGGTTATATTATTAATTTTAGAGTTACATTCAAAGTCATAGAACACAATCAAACTAAGTGATGATTGAGAGTGATCAATGCAAAATCCCAAAAAAAGAAATTAGAAACATTCAGTTTGCATCAACAAAAATGAATATGTAATCAACGTCATAAATTAAATTTTGTGAAAGTAATCAAACGTGGAAATAAAAACGATAAATCTTAGAGAACACTGTAATGAAAAGAAAATAATATACAAAATTTTGCAAGGGCTGCTAAATCTATAAAAATGAAAAGGATTTGCCATGTGGTAACATAAAGAAAAAAGAATAATGAAAAGGAATTGCTAAAAAATGAAAAGGAATTACTATTTAGTAATAGAAAGAAAACAAAAATAATGAAAAGGAACTGCTATCAGAAAAGGAACGGCCAATAGTGAAAAGAAATTGCTATCGAAAAAGAAACCACCAAGGTGTTAATGGCTTAAAAATAGGCCCTTAAGATTGCATATCCCTTTTAGAAGCAACAATATTTCAATAAAAATGTTAGTAGTCTGGTTGTAAAAGTTCTAAGGTGTTGTCATGTGTTACTCGGTTTGATTCTTTGCAAACTATTTTTTCACAAAAATTATTTAGACCCGTCAAAAAGGACGGGATTAAGGTTTAAGGTTGGTTGGAGACTATTTAATATTTAGTAACAAAGATAAGGATCATGTTAACTTGTACCCTAAGGGAACAAGTTAAGGAACTAAAAAAAGGAAATAATAAATCAAATTTGTATTGAAAACATAAATTGTTTAACGTTTACAACAATGAATACACAAGTTCCAAGAAAATGTTTCTATCTTTAGCTTTTTAACTTATGTCTTAAGGGCATAAGTTAACATTTCCCTAAAGATAAAGATATCTTTTTATCGTATTTTGAAAATCCATGATACAATATTATTGTAACTATAACATTTAAGATATTCCAAACAAAAATTTAATGAAAATAGCAATATTCCAAAGCCACTCACGCATATAGGCGTCCATCCTTTTAGCATCTCCCTCTCTATCCAACAACTCATGAATATTGATGAGAGGAAACTTCTTCAGGAAACAAACTAGACTCTGTTCGTAGGGCGACATCTTGGCGAAATCATAACCCATCACCGCCAGAGGATTGTTAGTCCATCGAAGAGGGAACTTCGGTTTCCCATCCACCATTATAGATGCAGTAGAACACTCCGGCGCACCTTGTATCCTGACGAACGAGTCTCACCATTCCTTCTTAAAATTGGAGGCATACGGAGGAAAGAGCCTTTTTCCAGCATGAGCGCATATAGAAATCCATGTTCCTTTGTTGACATCCTTAGTACCATAAAAATGAAAGGAGACGCCAACCGAAGGTTCCAGATTCAAGGACTTACACAGAATTTCAAAACCACGAACGAACGCCCAACTATTGGGACGGATCTGTGAGGGCGCAACATTCAAAAAATTTAACACGTCCATCTCAAAGGGCGTGAGAGGAATCTTCACGCCGAATTCTTCCAAAACCTCCATATACATAAAAAAAGATTCATCTTGCTCACCCGCCATCTCCTGATCACAAGCGCGCTCATCCGCGTCGCAAGATAACACCACGATGTCCTCTTCATTTCCTGTCGAGGACATGTGTAACTTACTACGAAAAAAGTTGATATCCGGAATGTCGGCATACAACGAATACTCCACACGAACCTCTTCAACGAAACAGGCCATTTCCCTAGACCTAGATCGCGACTCCTCACTTCTCAATTCGGATGAGGATGGCTGAAGTAGACAAATCTCTCGGCAAATGTCTTCTTTACAATCCGTTCCTGAAGTAGCAGAGAGAAACACACAATCACCATCCTACCCGAGCTATCGCTGATTTCGCTAGATAAATCACTGAATAAATTTTCCCCATAATTCCCTAAGTTATAAACCTCCCAATTGATAACGTCGTTAGAACCAGTGACATGTCTCAAACAATCCCTCCTCAACTGATCCCTTTCAGCTGGATCAGTGGGATCGATCACCTTAACCACATTGTCGCACTCTCTAATGAGAACCATCTCCTAGATTTATGGATAAGAAAGTAAAAAATAAAGGTATAGAAAGAAGAAGGATAGAGGAATACCTGAGAAAAACGAACAAAGCTCCCGAACAGAGATTGGAGTACGAACGGGAGAAGGCAAAAACGAAAGAGATAGCAGAAATGAAAATGAGAAAGGACAGCCGCGCTTTTATAAGAGGAGCTAAAGGCCGCCTCGAAAAACGTGTCAAAACCTTCAATCAGTGGAGACATGTGGACAAAAAACCACGATTTGAACACATCGACACCAACGAAAAGTCACGGAATCTAAGCCGTCAAGATCCCCTTAACCTTTTTTACAGAACGCGCCTCAATATAGTCGCCTTAACATGATAACCACACCCAAACAACAAACCATCTCGCCTTGTCCCAAGACTCATGCTTGGTACGCAGAGCATGCATGTATCCTTGGGGGGCTCTTAGAAACTTCAGGATCGCCCTAGGGGGATACTCTCAACACCGGACGTACATGTATCCTTGGGGGCTCTAAAAACACCCCAAGATCAGGGAAGGGGGACTCCCCAAAGCAACCAAGCATAACCAAATTTTTTAAGCAAATCAATCACTTCGCCTTGTCCCAAGACTTGTTCTTGGGGGTTTGTGAACCGTCATAATATTCCTAAAAGCCTCAGAGACCCTCAGAAGGACTCTTGAGCCCTCTAGAAGGCCTCAACGCCCTCTGTAAAGCCTAAAACGCCCTTCGGATGGGCTTTTAGGCCCAAAGCGCAATCCACTTCAGAACGCCGCCTTAGGCTGCTTCTAGAAGGCTCTAGAAGCCGCCTAAATTACTTAACTAACCCTGTTGCTTGCTGACCAAGTAAACGCATATTTGGCCCATAGAAGGGTGTTTTCCATAAAATACTAAACGTACAATAAGACGTTTAGTATTGGCCAATACAATAGTATTTTCAATACTATACTAAATCCTAATTCGATTATTTGGCCCAATTCAATAAGACGTTCATTTACAGCTGCGGACCATATCCATATGAACTGTCGAAGAGTTGTGATGCTATAAATAACACCCTCAGATTCCACCACAACCCTTCATATGATCAAACGATCGCCCGTTCATCGAGCCGTAAGGGTAGAACTAACTTATTTACTCTATGGGTCAAATCAAGTACAGACTCTCTAACTGAGAAATGTCCCCAATGTATTTAGAGATCTTTCTGACTTGGGTGTTGGAGTGTCTTTGTAGATACATTCCAAGCATTGGTGAAAGACTACCCTCAACCACCGATGAAGTTGCTTCACAGCCCCTACAACTGACTCTTTTGTTCTCTAGAAAAACAAAAATAATTGTGACGATATTTGTCGAAAGGAAGTTCTACGAATCTCATCACATGAAACCTCTTTGCCTTTTGACTATTGAAAACAGTGATTGAAACTAACACCAAAACCAGAGCATCTACCCGTTCTCATATGCTTATGAGCATCCTTAAGTTAACGTACCCATCTCTGAACAAAGCGCCAATACTAGTATTTTCCATATCAATGATGATCATTCAAACGGCGACTTCATCTCCGCCTCTTGAATAGACATAAGAAAAAATGGAACCCCCCATTTGTGAATCTAAGACGAATGAGATAAAAAATTCCTGGGGAAATTGCCTCATAGGACATCTAGAAGGTTTGTTTCATTTGATTTAACGATAATCACACGTACTTGGAGAGCTTAATCGACGGCTGGCCAGACTAGAAAACTTGCAGGCCTGCTAGATCGTCGTCACACCTTGGGTGTTGTCTCAGTGCATTCAAAGATAGGGCATTTTTTTAATATATTTTTCAAGTATGATAGTTTGGTATATATTTATCAAAAGTGAATTATTGAAGTGAAAAAAATCGGATAGTTTGGTAAATATTTTTCAAAACTGGGTTATTTATGTAAAAAAAATCGGATAGTTTGGTATATATTTTTCAAAAGTGGATTATTTAAGTAAAATGTTCAATAAAAAACTCACGCAGGAGTAATATATATTTGTATAAGACTGTACTTGCAAAAAGCACAATAAGGGATACTAGGGTTAAGTATCGTATTCTAGGGTTTAGACTGATTATTGGATGCCTTGAGAATGCTCTCAAGGGTTGTATTTATAGCCTTCTACGGGCCTGATTTGTGGTTACTTGGGCAGCAAGTAATAGGGGTGTTTTGGGTATTTGGGCGCGTTCTAGAAGCAGATAAAGGCGGCGTCCTAGGAAGGACGCGCCTTTGAGTCTGAGGGCCCTGAGGACTCTGGGAGGGTCTAAAAGCCCTTTTGAAGGTCTTTTAGGTCTTTAGGAATATAACGACGGTTCAAAGGCATAATTAAGACAAGAGAAAGTTGTAGGAGTTGTTAATGTACAAGCATTCAAGGAGAAATGTTGCGAATCATTAGTATTTATTTATAATTTCTTTTTTTTAAGGGAAGTATTTATTTATAATTTCCTCTACCAAATTTCAAATTCTTTCATATCTATACAACTACAGAAGAAACAAATACTAATCATATCGGTGGACTAAGGCATTGACAGAATAGAAACTGTACAATACATCAAAGTATTTTACTCACATGTATACACATTATATTTACTATGTATGGGACACATATATGAACTATATGGTATTATCAGTAACCCACTATATTACAGAATTACAAATTTACTCATGACAATTGAATCAAAAAATTATGACAACAGCAAAAATATAGACCTACTTATATGGAAGGAAAAAAAAATTATAGGTTGATTGATCTGGATACAGCACTCACACACTAAGCCTGAATCTAACTGAAGCATGTTTCACTTCCCTCTGGATTGATGCAACACAATGTGCTTATTCCCTTGTTTAAACTTACACGCTCTGTACGTGCATTGGGTGGACACGGAGGGGACATATGTTGTCCAGAGTACCGTATAAGAACACACTAGGATAATAAATCTTGTGTACTGAAGTAACTTTCCTATTCATTAGAGAGAAGAAAGGCTTTTTACACCTGATTTAGGGCAAGAACCACAATAGAAAAACATTCACTGGTTCTAGATTGGTGTTTTTCATTATGTAGTAAATTCAAGAATCACTCCAACTATCTGCATCATCGTCTTCATCACTTCCAGCCAGTGCCTGTTTCAGTAATTGACATTAGTTTAGTTTACAGAAGACGTGCCTTTTACCAAAACCTAACAGAGAACATACACCTTAAAGAATAAATTTAACAGATAAAGCGTGATAGACCTGGCGAATTGAATTTGCTTTCTCCAAGATGGCTGCAACCCTCAAGTTTGTTTTTGGACCTTGAACGTTGGGTCGTGTAGCCACAGCAGGCCTCAAGTTGAAAGACTGAAAACAGTATTTTTAGAATATCTAAATACAAGAATTTGATACAAAAAAGGTAAAAATAGCATCAACAATATCAAAGTTGCTAGCTCAGCTCTTACCTTCGTTCTAATCTGTTCTAACAGTGAGTCTCTTTCATCTACCTTTGGTGCTATTGGGGGCCTAACACGGTCAGTGACCTTCCTCAGCTGCAGTGGAACAAAGGCGGTTTGTCATGCAAAAATCAAGACCACATAAAGAATTAATTTGACGAGATTAAGAAAACTGTGTCTACCCTGCTTTTGTCAAGAGCGGCAACAACATCAAATAAATGGTTCTGAGGAGGGGGAGGAAGCTTGTTCTTTGATTTTCCATTTGGTATTTGACTATCAAACGCTAATGATTGAGCAGATTTATCCGATGACAGTGCCAGATCCCCCTCTGAAGGCTGCATGCTGAGACTAGGCTGCACAATTTCTGTACTTGGTGGTGACTCAGGTGAGACTAAATGATCTCCTTTATCCCTTTCCAGATCAATTGATGACTCCTCAAGTGTTGTGAATTCTAAAATAGTCTCTTCCATTATTTGATTTGGAGAATCAAAATCTTGTTCTTTTGGAAAAATGGAATCATCTACAGATACAGGACATTCAGCAGGTAGCTCTAAATGTAATTCTCTAGGACTATCCTTTTTAGCTTCAAAATTTGTATCTTCCATTATTTGACTAAAAGACTGAGTCGGCTTGTCTTGTTGAAAGATGGGGTCAGCCCCAGGAACAGCACATTCAGTGGGCAGTATTGGTGGGGATGGACTTGAGTCCAATACGCTTTCTCCAGTCCTATCCATTTGAACTTCTAAACTAGTGTCTTCCATAAACCAACTTGTGAGCTGAGTCAGTTTTTCTTGTTGATGGATGGGATCAGTCTCAAAAACAGCACATTCAGCAGGCAGTATTGGTGGGTATGGAGTTGATTTCAAGATGCTTTCTCCCTCTGAAGAAATGACACTTCCATGTCGAAGCCAACCATAGGATAGCATCGGTAATGTTAAAAAAGGGTTGTGAATTTGACTTCTCTCCAGGAGTTGGTAATTATGCTGACCATTTGCTTCATTTACCATTACAGGAAATTGCAAAGGAATAGCAACAGGATGCTCTGAAACACCCACGGATAACCCAGAGGAGTGTAGGCTTTTATTACTTCCCACAGCCACAGCAGGCAAGAAAGGATTCTGATACAGCGAGGTTACTCTTTCAGAAGTTGATAAACCAAATTGTGAGTTATAATCAGATTTAACTGGCTGTACTGGTTGAAATGATGTTTGACGTACACCTGTTTCTTCTCTCTGTGAAACTGGGGAAGCATTTTGCACCTTGCTCGTTATCCATTGCATTGGTGGTAGAGGGGGCATAGGTGGCGTCTCCTCAAGATTAATTTTAGTTTCCTTGGGAAAAGGATCAGGAAGTAGAGGTTTCATTGGATCCATGACATGCTTTGTTGGGTTAATCTTCTGATCAGATGACATTGATAAGGAACAATGTGAAGGTTCCTCTGGATGGACTTCAGAAGCAAACTCAATATGGCTTTCAGGATCCTGATGATTATAGGAAGGTGGTGAAAAACCATTTTTGCTGTTCTGTAGATCATTCTGACAAGCAAATACAGATTCTGACCCAGAGTCTAGCTCTGAACATTGGGTCGCCATTTTCATGTCATTGAGAGGAGAACCATCTTGGATTTTCTCCTTAGGCAATGAATGTTGAAAATCATTACAAATACCAGAGTCAGATATATCAGAAGGAACTGATTCGTTCAGGTTCAACTGTTTATCAGTAGAAGCAATGTCTGGTTGCTCCTCTACTATATGTGACGTTAACTCTGTCCAAGAATCTCTTGCAACTTCCTCATTGACTTCCATCTTTTTCTCATGAGGATCTTCGAAAGTAGAAAGAGATTCTTCAAGCTTTGTAAGACTACTAACAGGAGATGTGATATACGAAAATGGTTCTAGTTGATATTCTTTCTTCTCAGCATTCAAGTCTACGGAAACTTTTGTCAAGTCTATGGATTCTATTTCCATCCTATAGGAATCTGAAGAACTAAGCAAAGATTGACGCAAATTTGAAGGATTCGTTGATGGGGAAGAAATAGAATCTGAAGGTAGACAATTAGCAATATTTGCACCAGTATAGGCATTATCAAAAGAAGAAACAGCAGATACATCCAGATCTTTGGACTGAACTGTTACTGGGAACATATCATTTACCATGACATAATCATCCTGCAGTATGCAATCAGGGGAAGGTAGATGTTTCATACAATCATCATCTTCAACTGAACCCAAACTGCAGGTGGGTCCATTTATTTCATCGCCAAGCATTGTCATTGGTACCTCTTTAAAATTTGATAGCTGATCAGGATACAGAATTTCAACTTCTGCTGAATCGGGTACATCTTGTAGATTTCTGTGCGTAAAATCAGAGCATAGCTCCTCTGTAAAGCTAGTCTCTACGTTAGTCTCCAGAACAGGAAATGAATCTTCCAAGTCAAGTTGCATTGCTTTGTTATCATTATCAGATTTGAAGTCCTTATCGTCAAGCAGCAGTTTAGCACCCAAATTCAGGTCTACTTCCATGGGCAGGCAAATGGGATTCTCCTCTCGTGAACCAATGTCTCCAACAACCGATATTTCAGAGCAGTCCTTGTTAAGAGATTCTGTCTGCATGACTTCGATGTTAGAATGGTCACCACATTTGCCTTCATGAGCTAAATTTAAATCATCGGACACTTGTAGCAGAGTATTGGAACGGACACGAGGATCACAAATATCCAAATTGTTCAAAGAATTGTTGTCAAAACAAACAACTGGGCAATTATTATCTTTTATTGGGGAGGGGGCGTCTTCATCATGTTCAACAGGAGCATGTGGTGACTCATCTGATTGAGTTCTTGTAGGTAGGGCCACAAGCAAGGTAGCTGTAGCTCCATGGTCTAAAGACAACAATAAACATCCTGAATCCACCAGACATGTACCAGAAGAGACTGATCCAGTATCAGATATTGCTCGCCCATGATCATGTGCATCATCATAATGTGAGAAAAATTCATCACAAGTTTTTTGCAATTCAACAGTATGGGGAAGCTGGCTGGATGACATATTTTCATTCTCTGATGAGGAGATTCCAATAGATTGAGAATCTGAAAACTGAGCTTGCAGTTGGGTGTGTTCTTCATTACTATCTCTTCTGAATGAACTATTATCATCTGATGCACAACGGGTTCCTGCTGAACAAGAATCTGGCAGCCGAACTGGCACTTCATCACGCTCTTCACTTCTATCTTGTTCAAATGAACTAATTTCCTCAGATAATGACGAGTCTCCAAATGACTGTGAATCTGAAAATTGAGCTTGCAGCTGATGTTCTTCTTCACCATATGAATCAGTTACCTTTTGAACATTCAACAAGCTTTTCTTAGGTCTACACTCATTGTCTATTTCCAAGTCTGAGTCTATTGTAGCTAATGCATCCATATAATCATCAGCCTCACTACCCGCATCATCAGAATGGTATCCGTCTAGACTGCATTCTCTTTTATTTTGTTCATCATCATCCTCCAGTTCTGTTTCAACAGATACCTTGTGATGCTTAGAAGGCATTTCATCTGTCCCACCAGAAGAGAATTGTGCAGGCTCCTTAACAAAATAGCCATTTGTCATGTCCATTTTTGAGCATGAATTCAGTTCTAGTTTCTGCACATTTGATGAAGAATACATTTGTCCATTTCCCATAGACCTTCTCATAGGTGAAATGCCATTGATTTCAAGTATTTTAATCCCAGTTTCACTAGTGTCGTCTGACATTGATTTCACAGGCAGTGGAGTGATTGAAGTTTCACGCACCAATTTATGATCAGGTGAGGGCCTTTCCAGAATTTCCTCCATGTAACTTCTCCCAGATTTTGCTTCAACTGCAGATCCATCAAACTGTCTTTTTTTCAACTTCACAAGACGAGCAGGATCACTACACGCATTCTCAATACGCTCTTCAAGAAACAACTGATGCAGTCTGCAATAATGGAAATGGATTGAGTAACCAATTAGCCATTTTAAGAACAATATTTCATTAAACAAATCGGAGACATAGCTTAATGCCCCACAGTAAAATCATTGGAACTCACTTTGAATGTGATGGTACAACTCCAGGGGTTTCACCATCCCTCGGCCATTCTCCTTTCTTTTGCTGGATATGAAAATTATACATATTTAATATCCAAAAATGCAAATATACAATTTTCCATTGCATAGAATTTGATTTTTTTTTACGTCAATTAAAACAACTTTGCGAAAAAATTAGAATAGTTTTCGTACCCTAACTTTACGAATTTTCCTTTCCCTGTGAACTTCTATTGTTGGTGTTACAGAGGAAGCAGACTCTGCTTTAAAGAATGATGGATCACTATAACGCTTCAGGCATGACCCAGCACCAGCCACATCAAACCTTTTTGAGCCAAAAAGGAAATAAACTTTTCAGATATCCATAACATAATAACTAAATTGTATTTATTCTGAAATTTGGTATGTTTTTCAAATCCAGTCACCATACTTGTCTAGAAGGAAAAGTCTAGGTGGAGCACGACATTCTTCATATGAGTCCATTATGAATCTAGGTAAATCTCCGCGTGTAACAAGATGCTGTTCGGATCGAAGATTAGAACACCAGTCAATCCCTGCAGCACAAAAACCATGTTAAAATTTGTCAAAGGGTCCTATTATCACTTACAGTTCAAACTACAAACATAAATAATGAACAAAAGGACTCCGTTGATTAGCTAACCTCCATTTGTTAAAAAAGACGAATGATGAATTCGTGACAAAAACACTTTCTCAAGTGGAGGAATTTCAGCCTCAAGCTGCTGAACACGAGACATAAGACTGTGACCTCTTTCGGCAGTAGCCATTACTTCTTCATGCAAGTCGTGGAACAACTCGGCAGCAAACCTAATCAAAATGATACAGTTAAATGCAGAGAACTTAACAGCAGCTAAGGACTATAAAACTTGTAATTAAAAATGCTCAATGCCAAGACTAAAAATTGGAACTAAGTTTCTAATAATTCACTCCAAGGAACAGAATGTCATAATCACCGTACTTCTGACAAGATATATAGATTTTCTTACCATATGGATTAGTTATACTCAAAAGAATACCAAGCCTTCTAGGTTTAATTCAAGTTGCTGATTAAGAGATTGTGGATAGCAGATCATAAGATATATCATTGAATCCATAATACACAATGTACCCACCAAACCAAAAATTACAGTCTCTCAAATGTTAGTCAGCAATAAAATAGTCTACTTAAATCTTATTTCTCCTTCTATGATTTACATTTGGGTAAAGCAAATGTATCCTCCGCACGCAACTGTGAACTAATCTAATCCCCTTGGGGTAATTGAGATCCGTTTAAGGGGTGGACCTTCCCCAGCAAATATTTTTGCATAGTCATTCTATGATTTAATTATTAAATATAATTTTTACTTGTGAGTTGTGATTTAATAAAATAAAATAAAATTTCAGTAATCACACAAAAAAGCATAATTTGTCAAATCATTTTTACTGTAAATAACTCAATTTTTAAATCTTCCCTGAAACTTAGTTCCAGAAATTGTGGTTCACGCATGGTTCAACCAAATCAAATATTCCCTTTTTTATCCACCCAAAAAGCCATTACATACAAAGAAAAAAAAGTCACTACAAACAAAGAACCAAAAGGAATCAAGGAATCAAAGAAGAAAACACAAAGAAAAGGCCAAATAAATTAAAACCAATACAAAATCAAGATTAAAAAACTAATCTTCTAAATCAGTTACATAGATTCATAATAATATTATATCATAATTAAATTCCACATTCCAATATTAAATCATAATCACAAATTCTTAATAATATTTGCAACAAAAAAAAAAAAAAACAAAAAATTAACAAAAAAAAAAAAAAAAAAAAAAAAAAAAAACAAAAAAAAAAAAAAAAAAAAAAAAAAAAAAAAAAAAAAAAAAAAACTCAAATTTAACCACATAATCCAACCACCAAATTAGAAATTCCAAAAACTCAAACTTCAAATCAGACAAAAAATATCAAAAAATTCACTAAACTATCATTAACATCATCAACAACAACAACAACAATACTAAACAAAAATATCAAATTTAGAACTAAGTTATAATTCAGTTATGTATAAATTTAATTTCTCAAAATTTCAATGCAATCACAATTTCAAAAAGTATGAACACAATTCAGCATCAAGCAAGAACAAAAACAGTTACAGAGAGAGAACTGACTGAGCGAGGTCACCGAGCTGACGCAAGAACCCGACGAGTCCACTCATAGCAACAGCTTCAAGCAGAGCTTCAGAGTCATCTTTATCAGCGGCACGGTGCAGCTCTGGATCCGCCAAACCATGCGCATTCCGAATGTGGTACCTTGAGATAGGCATTGTTCGAATTCAAGCAATTGATAAACGGTGATTCTTCTACAATGCTCCAATTACAGTGAAATTGTTGTGTAGTTCGATGCTGCGTTTTTGGTTGGTTTCGCCATGGAAATGGAGGAGAGAGAAAGAAGAAAGAAGAGCCAACGACTATGAGAGAGACTAGAGAGAGAGAGAGAGAATTTTCTTTTTGTTCTTTTTTTATTCTTTTGTTTGAATTTAGTTTGTATTTATATATACTATAGGATTTCTTTCTTCTAAAGTCTAAACCAAACGACTTATCTTAAAAATTAGTTAAAATATCTCTATACATATGCACTAATATCAACTCGATTGATGAAAATGTCGAAATTAATATTGTCATTTCGTCTAAAAAAATTAATATATTTATTTAAGATTATTTATTGTGTTTAAACCAGTTAATTGAATGTTGAAACTAGTTAATTGAATGTTGAAATAATTGAGAAAGCTCTTTTAATTTTTTGCTATTATTTTTTGGGAAATGCTAACCGGTGTCTCCGGGGCATTGGTTAAGGATACTAAAAAGGGAAATTATATAGTAATTATTGCATTGAAAACTGTGTAATTAATCCATAAATAAGTCAACAAAGTTTCCTTTTATGGTTGTAATTAATCGAAATTTTGATGGAAGGAATAACATTAAATGACCCTTATTTTTTTTTAAGAACCTAAATTAGCACACTCAAATCGGTATCGAGAAGAATCGAATCTGAAACCTTAAGAAAGAACACAATATCATTAGACCAACTCAAATGAGTTAATTTTTTTTTTTATAATTATATGCGGACAATGTAAAAATGTTGCATCCATTGATATTATATCTCATCATGAAACTTAAAGAATTATTTCATAGTACAACAATCAAATACACAATTTTTTTGGATAACATTGAGTTTTTGTAATATTGGTGACTTTAGTTTATTTATTTAATAAATGAATATTTAAAATAAATAATTTTGATGAGGGGAACCATAAAGTTTTTTTTTATTAAATGATTGTTTTACTAAATATATTTTAAATAGAGTTTTTGACTGAAATTTTAAATATATTTTTTTGAAAGGAACTTTTATAATTTAGGAATTTCGACTTCATTTAGATTTAAATTTAGATTTTATAATATACTATAAGAGGTTGATTGTTATTACCTCCAGAAATGGCGCGCATTGTGGCGCTTACAATGCGGTAGGTGGTATTGAATCATGTTACATGTGTTTGGTGATAACATAACAAGAATAACTAATAAATCACTATTTTGAGATTTTTTTATTTATAAAAAAATTCCCAAACTTAAATATTTATTATGACTTTTTAACCCTTATTTAGTGTAAGTATTTTTTTAGATTTGTGAGAAGTATACTAGAAGTAGATGCAGGGGTGGATCTAGACATTTAATTCATGTGAGACTAAAATTTCTTGATCCTATAAAACATAACAATGACTTTGTGAGCATAATAAACAAACAATTCAATGGCCAATTAAGTGTTATTCCTTCCATCAAAATTGTGAGCATAACAAACAAAAACCATGAAAATAGTTGAACGATGATGCATTCAAAAGCTCTTATTATCTATGTTCAACATATAATGATCTTTTTTTTAAAAGAACATATAATGATCTTTGTTGCTTCAATTTAAAGCCTATAATGATCTTTTGTGTTTTTATTTATTATATAAAAAAAATGAAAAGTGCATGTGGGGCTATAGCCACACATAGCCCCAACATGGATCCGCCCCTGAGTAGATGTTCTATTTGTATACATAGTACTTGTATACATAGTAAGTAACTCTTAATTCACTTGGTAAGAAGTTGTTTCACATTCTTTAGAATCAACTTTCACTCATAACAAAGTTAAACTTTGTCTGTATGTTTGTTATGATCCTCTTGACCCTTGGACCCAATTTATAGGAAAAGAGAGAAATGAGACATTCTACTTTGCTTCATTTATCTGTCATTATTTTATTGCCGATTTATGAGAGATAGACACAAGTGAAACATTAGTGAAAACTAGGGTTTACTTGTTGAAAAGGGATGTCACTACAACTTTTTATCATTTAAGCTATATTATGCGTTATAATTTGTCATGTACATGTACATTTGTAAAACATGGAAACTATTAAGTGATAGTCACAGTTGAAGACAAATTTACATTTTGAACTCTATTGTTTGATCAACTCTAAAGTTCATACAAAAATAAAACCCTGATAATTCAGAGTTCCTCCATGATATAAATAAAGTCTGTTAAAATATTATTCTAATCAGATATAAATTTGTAACAATTCATTTTAACTCGAGTTCATTAATCAAAATACTTTTGTTACAAGGTGTATAAATTAAAATTTATTCATAATTCATATTCCTTAAAAAAATTCATAATTCATATAGTATACTTAGTGTAAATTTATTAGTCGTAAAATTCAAGTAAGATTTTTTTTTTCTTCTACATAATTAGAACATTGAATACGACCCTGCTCCATCCTAGAAGTTGTACTGATATTCCCTCCTTTTCTCAAAAAAAGATTGTTCGATTCTCATTATGAACTTTGGAAAATCAATTACAGAATAAAGTAAGAAACCAAAGTGTTCAGTTTTGATAAAGATGGAGTGGACTATCGACCTGCCTTTTTGTTTCCTTTTATTTTCAACGCTCATGCTTTTTTCTCCCACGAATTATTCATCACAAAAATTAATTCTTAGTGTATATAATATACAAGTTTGAGAAAATAGAGTCTCATGGAGTAATTTTTTTTTTATTTTGAAATAGAGGATTAAAAACATTGTCCATAAATCTTTTGGATTACTCTATCAAAATTCGGCTCCTTAAGCTTAAGACAAGCTTAAATCACGGGTGTCCAATTTTTTTAATTATATAAAATCATGCGCACCAAACCTTAACAGAATCAATAAGACATGGCAATTCCTGGGACCACCCATTGTCTGGACATATTTACAACAACAAAGTAACACATACTTTAATTTATTCACACTAAGTAGAATACATAATAGAGTTCTTGCATGGAGATTATTTGGTTAAGTTGTATTTAAGTTTTGTGGAATGAAAGCTTATAATATTAATATTGGTTTAAACTTTCATATGTGGTGATCGAGCCTTTTTATTTGTATGAACATCGACTAACTTATTTTTGTTTCCTTTGGTTACGACAGAATGTTTGGTTGTAAACTTTTAAGGTCTTTCTTGGCACATCTTATGCTATTAAGTACTCTCTGTTGTTAATATAATTCATTTTTACTTGTTAAAAAAAACGCATAATACATAATATATGTTACAACTACAAAGTAACCTATCTAAAGAATATATTTAATCACAAAACAATAAGTTACATACTTTCTCAAATAAATAATGAGATGAAAAAAATGTTCTCGTGAACTTAACTCAGTTGATAAGAATAATAAATAATATATATAAGGTTCGGGGTTCAAATCCCGGACACCATTAAAAATAAAAGAAGAAACAAATAGATTCACAATACCTTATGACGTTAGAGCACATCCAATTTTGAACAAATATAACTAGTTTAACTGGGTTTCACATGCTAGATCACTTTTAAAAAATTCATTTATTTTATGTTTTAATAATGCAACTCTTAAGAACTTATAATGGATCCCACAATTTATTAAAGAACTGTACTAATTAGGACAAGTTTCTTCACTAAGCAATTGTCCTTGCAAGTTTCTGCCACATTATTAGCCTCCAATTGTAAAACTCATTAAGGATAATGGGATGTGAAGCCTGGATACGAAATACGATACGAATACGATACTACATCGATACGGGAAAATTTCAAAAATCAAGATACGATACGACATGGATACGTTAATAAAAAAAATTATATAATTAAACGTACATTATAATTATAACTATTTTTTTAATATGCAAATATATTAACAAACACAAGAAATCAGTCATAGGCTCGTAGCACATCAACATAAATATAAATAATATTGACGATTAAGAGAGTGGTGATTAGTCAATTGCATACGCAATATATACCAAAAAGAGCACATTAGTGCTATACATCAATGTTATACTATATCCAAAAGGAACATTGTTAGTGCTATACTATATTGATCCAAAAAAGAAGCACTATATCCAAAAAAGAACACATCACTACTCAAGAGTTAAGTTATTTTAAAAATATCGAATAATTATTTTTTAAAAAAATAAAATTTAATATTCGGATACTCTCTAGATACGTATCGAGCAGGTATCGGTGCAGGATACACAGAGGATATGGTACGTCATCCATTTTGAAGTATCAAGGCTTCATAGATAATGGAAAATACTTGGATGACATAGTTTTTTGGTGTCAATGGTGTCATAGGTTCATTTTAGATGAGAGAGAATAATTAAAATAATTTATTTAGATGAGAGAGAATGAGTTGTTAAGAGAGAGATAGACACAAAGATATCAATGACACCAATGACACCAAAAGTCAATGGCACCCATGTGCTACCCAAGAATAATAAGTTTCTTCACTCAGGACTACAATTTGGAAATGCTCTAATACCATTTATATATAATATGATAGCCTAGGGATTTTTTAATCACACTCAAATTTAAATGCATTTTTTAAAAATCTTTTCTAATAATTGAAAATAAATAATATAATGGTCTTCTGGCTGGTAGCAATTGTAATCTTTTAGATGTTTGTATATGCCAAAGTGGATATAATGATCATGTAAACTTTGCTTGAAAGTTTTGAGAATTTTCTATAGGAAATTGTGGTAAGCAATGATACAATTTTCTATTCTTAAAATGATCAAAGATCACCATCAACAAACAGTGTAGGCACCATATAGGCATTAGGTTTAGGCATGTTGGTTGATTACTGTGTATATACGTAGTGGTGGAATTTCATTGGTAGTGGTTTAAACAAACAATGTGCACTTTTTTCTTGTAAAGTTAAGTTTGTATTTGATTTTGGTAAGTTTGGTTGATTCCTAATATAGTTTATAGTGAATTCGGTTAGTATATTACAACTAACATATATATATATATATATTCTCTTTCCTTGGGTGTCCCACATATATCTTCAGTTGGTGACCTTCAATATGGTTATTTAATTATTTTCACCTTCTCCTAGACTGGTTTTGGCTTTTTTGGACCTACCAAATTACTTTTTTGTTTTGACAAAGCTACCAAATTGCTTAACTACTATGGTTAATTGTGACTTTGACATCTTTGCAAGTACACAAATTAATCATACAATCAAATGATTTTTAGTTTACTTAATACCTTTTGTTAGACATAAGATTTATTCATGAAATTTTGCTTGTAAATTTCTCAAGACAAAAAATAAAGGAATGTTTGTCATTTCTAATAAGTGGTTTAAGCAAGTGGTTTTATATTTGATAAACTCAAATACTTGGCGCATGAGATTATCAAATATAAAATTTTTCACAAATTTTAATCAAAACTTTATTATTTTAAAATTTGTTATTCTTCACAAAATTAACATAAACATTTGAGATTAATGTTTTTCTGTTAAAACCACTTGGTGGGACATTCCTTTGTTTCAGTTCAATCATATCTATTCGAATTAAGTGGAATTAAGTTCTTTGCGACTTGAATCAATAGCCATTGATATTGTTTGTTAGTGTTTAGGTATACTAAAATATCACACATTGCATGAAATCAAAGTTAAGTGTAGTTTATATACAATACATACGTTCATTAATCCAGCGAGACATATTTTACAAAGGATGTAACCGTGAGGGCACACATCCAAAACGAACAATACCTCAAAAGCACGGTGTTGTAAAGGTCGGAACATTGGTGCTAGAAGGAGGGACATAAACTACACGTCCTTTAATCTCTTAACCACGATTGGGGGCTACCATTCCGGTACACTAAAATAGTCCACAATACTTTGAAATGTATATCCTCACCAAGGAGACACATTTTAAAAAGTACAAAGGTCCGAAACGGTTAGTATTTCCACCAACAAACGTTGTTCAAGGTATCTTTTTCTTCACTCTTCAGTATATGTTAGCTCATTTCGACCAACAATTAATTTTAATTTAACATCGACGTTATCTTGTGGAAGTTAACAACATAAATAACGAAACAGTGTGTACCTAACATACTAGGATTATCGAAGTTGTGCGAGGGAAAAAAACAAGATAGCAAAACAGTGTTTTATCACGTGAAAAAGAGGCATTAAAACAAGTAATGCAATCTTGTTTCAGGTTGGATACATTGTTTATATGTATAGGAGGTGCTTAGCCAAAATTGTAAATGATATATGACTTGATTTCTTGAAGATCATAATTAGCCATGATTACAGCCAAAAGCATAAAAACAAAATAAGTTTGTTTAGATTATTGTTAACCATGAAAAAGAAACAATTTGGAGGTCCTGTTGTAATCTTGACAATTGTAATTTAAAAAGTATTGAAAAAAATTCAACACTACCTAGAGCGACATACATCTACGTTCTAGTTAAATATACGAGCAATGGTTCAAACATAACTTTTAACCACAGACAAATAGACATTTACCTACAGACAATGTATAATGGAAAGTAAAATAGTTGAATTTTGGACTTTTACCAACTGAAAAATGGCATTTAGTGACAAATTTTGTCCGTAGGTACAAAAAAAAATCTTTTTTTTTTTAAATTTTGAGGCTCCTTTAAGTTTGGGGCCATGTTCCAAGGGCCTTAATTTACTATCTACTATATATATATATATATATATATTAAAGTAAGGTTATTTTTATTAGGACAATTTACAAGTGGCATCATCTTATGAATTCAATTTCCCTCCTATTTTATTTTGCATATATATCTCAACAAATTAAATCTAATTTTTATTTTATTTTATTTTTGCATAAATTTTTTTTCAAATTAACTATTATTCACCAAATTTTTTTCAAATTTTCAAATATCTCATCCAATTAACTATTCAAATTTTTTGCATATATATCTCATCCAATTAACTATTCAAATTTTTTTCATATTAACTATTATTCACCAAATTACATATTATTGTTATATATATTAAAATATGAACGTCATGTCGTTATGAATAATCATGTGCTTAGCACCGGTCAATGCACTAGTTTAAAGTAAAAGCTTAGTGCTTTGTGTTAGCCGCTAGCCACATTAGTAATTTACTAACTACCGGTGGATAGCAAGCAAATGATCGATACTGGATTGATTGATTATTCTAATTGTAAACCATAGGAAGGTGATAAAAATGAGAAAATTATACCTTGTACCCTTGCAATTAACCTTTTACTTCTACGAACCACAACAAATGTCAATTTTACCCTTTTTAATTTGACTTCACCCCGTAAAGTATTTTTTTGAAGCCAAAATTGTGAACAGGAAAGTTAGATGATAGGTTGTTGGAGTTGCAGATTCTATTAAAGTACTGTTTGCCCATACTTTTTTCGGTCTAAAACCTACTTTAAAATAAAGTTCAAATAAAGCTCTTTAAGGAAAAAGTTAAAGTTGTTTGGTTTCTTTATTGTTTTTTAATTTTAAAGTTATTTTTAAGTTAAAAGTTGTTTGACAAAATATTGCACAAAACTTTGAATTTATTACTTTTTTGGTTGTGTCCGGAGTTCGAACCCCAGACCTTGTATATATTTATGCGTTATCTTTGTCAACTGAGATAAGCTCACAATGACAAAACTTTGAATTTATTATGAATTAACATACTAAATAAAAAAAATGTTTAAAATATTTTTTTTAAGGGAAAAATGTTTAAAATATAAAAGATATATTTTTACAAATACTATATTTACTCAATGACGTTTATTTTGTGTAACATAAAAACAAATTTGTATCATCATATAAAGGACTTGTTAAATATTTGAATAGGAGAAATAATTTAAGGAGGCTCAAATAATAACATAAATAATTTTTTTTGAACAGGATAATAACATAAATAATATCAAAGTAGTTTGTAAAATTAAAAACAATAATGAGAATATATCTATAAGGAGCTGAAGAATATATCAAGGGTTAAATATTTTTTTTCCTTATAAATATACCAACTTTTTGTTTTAGTCCCTCTAAAATTTTCCTTCCATTTTTAGTCCCAATAAAAATTCAATCACTACTTTTGGTCCCTGTTTTTAAGTTAATTTTTGTATTTTTCAATGAAATTGTGCAGAAATGTGTAGAATATTGTAAAAAAAATCCCAAAAAAAATTATATTTTTTTTAACAAGACATAAATTAAATATGAATTTTTAACGGTAAAAAATATAAAAATTTATATTAAATTCATGTTTTCTTAAAAAATTCTAATCTTTTTTAGGAGATTATTATAATATTATGAATTTTTCTGCAAAACTTATTCAAAAATATGAATTCTACATATGAGTTTACTTTAAAAGATGGACCAAAAGTGAAGATGGAAATTTTTTAAGGGACTAAAAGTTAAAGAAAAATTTTAGAGGGACTAAAACGAAAAGTTGGTATATTTATAGTGACCAAAAACATATTTAACACATATATCTATAATATGTATATGTGTGTGTGTATATAATGAGAATAGTTGGTTTTTTCTTTTCCAATTATACCTATAACAAATTTTGTTATAACAAATTTTGTTATAAGAATACCATATTTTTAGTGTTAGTATACAAGATAAGAATATATATTATATAATATTATATTTTTTATATTGTTGGTGTCATTGAAAAAGATATGTTTAGTTTTTTTAATAAGAAAAAGATATGCATAGTTTGTTACAATACAAATGTGTAAAATATACATATAAGTATAATTCTTTTAGGCAACTACACTTGTACTTCTAATTAAAATCAAAATTTTATAAAAATAATTATATGCATTAAGGAACACTAAAATAAATTATACGCATTAGCGTAACAAAAAATAAAAATAATTATACGCATTAAGCAACACTAAAAAAAATTATACGTATTAGCGTAACAAAAAAAATAGACAGACCGACATAAAGTATTACTTTAAACGCTAATGTGTGTGTATATATTTCCGAGGTTGAAGAAAGGGAATAAAAATATTCGGTGTCATTCAATGACAGCACGAATAAAAATATCTGCAAGGTTGTGATAATTAAAAGATATTGAAATTAATATATAAGTGATAAAAAGATAATAAAATTCCTTCAAAAATAGATAATAAAATTAAATGGACCCTCCTTAAAAAAAATAAAAATGGACCGGTTCAAAAAAT
>Ga0228711_1001229_pt1 | contig 36910 bp, 20 predicted proteins | sample MedpolnodulmetaG_2_FD_177996 | JGI IMG/M metagenome (GOLD analysis project Ga0228711, IMG submission 177996) | Root nodule microbial communities from Medicago polymorpha collected in Santa Monica, California, United States - brown nodules | ecosystem: Host-associated > Plants > Roots > Nodule... | reverse complement strand
ACACATTCGTCTTAAAAACCCTGTGTGGAAACGTGGTTTGAAAAACTTGTTGCAGATACACTTGAGTATTGGAATTGGTACAAAAGAAAGAAGGATAAACTCATCACACAATGTGTTACTACACTAATTCACTTTTGAACAAGAGATTCACAATCAAATTATTGCATATTAATCAAACTTAATACACAAAACTATTACGTTACCAATATCAATCTCAAGTTAAAGCTAAACCTAAACAATTAAAATGTTAACAAAGAAAACCACAATTATTTGATCTATGATTAAATTAAAGACTAGTTAATTCCAAATATGAGAAGTGATTGAATTATCAAATTAGTTCACAAAATTATTCCAAGAAAATCAGGTTTAACACATTCAATCACTTAATAGAGCAATTAACCTAATCAACAATTATCATATATCAAATTATAAATTGCAGAAATTAAAGAGAAAGGAAGAGAAACACATCCACGTTTATAGTGATTCCCCCAATTGTCCTCGCTATGTGTTACATTGACTCTTTGTAGAAAAAAACTCTACGGTCTTCAACTATTATGTTGCTGCTGAAGTTAAAGTCAAGTACAAAGATTCCTTTTATTTGTGAATCCAACTGATTCTAAATCTTCTATGAAAAGTAACTACCCTAAAACCTAAAATCTTCAAATCTTCTTGAAATTGGATCTTTTTTCAAAGTTCTTGTCCATGAAATCTTCAATGATATGAATCTTGCTTCATACCCTTCAACTTTGATGCCTTGTGAAAAAACCCCACACAATCACCTTTGGAGGTGAAAATAAAACCTACTTCTGCTTTAGATCCTTGATTTCCTATCAAGATCCTTGAGAGAAACTAGTTGTTACAAAAAACTATAGCATCCTATCAACCTAGATATCAAATCCTACAAACGATCCTTGAAAAAGTGTTTAATCAAGAGTTGGAGAGAGAGAGAGAGAGAGAGAGAGAGAGAGAGAGAGAGAGAGAGAGAGAGAGAGAGAGAGAGCATTTGTACATAACTTGTTCCCAACCTTTTCAACTAAGGTTTTATGCAACATTTTATTTTTAGAAACACCATAAGGAGGATGTGACCTAGAGTAATAGGGTGCTTTACAAAAACGAAAAGACAAAAATTAAAATTTATAAAATAACCTAATCAACATAAAGAGCAACTTCATAAAGTGTTTTCTTATGGTTTTTGAGAGAAGGATAGCGGAGAGAATGGTAATGAATGATTTTAATGGTTATAAGTATTTAGGGGAAGTTATATTTCTTGATGGAGGATTTTAGAACCAAAAAAAGCTGTTTTTTTAGTGAAAAAACACTATCTGAATCAATTCAGAGAAATTTCAATTTGATTCGATTCAAGAAGTAAAATGCATTATGGGCATCTTTTGAAGATTGAATCGATTCAGTGATCCTCCTCTAAAGATTGAATCGATTCAAATTGTATCATACATGATTTGAATCGATTAAAAAGTACCCCAGAACTCTCTAATTGCATTGAATCGATTCCAGGTGTCCTATTAAAAATAGTTGGCAAACTCTCTAAGAACCTAGACTATGTTAGATATGATTTCCACGTCAAAGTAGGTTCGAAACATGAGTTTCACAAAGGTTTAATGCGCAAACTATGTTAATGCAAGGTGATAACATTTTCTAAACTTGGAGGGACAAAATACAGTCTAAAACTATCCTATAAAATGAAACATCACTCAAAACCTAAAATAAACTATTAGAAATTACATGAATTAGTTCAAATAACTGCAACATGTCTTAATTATGCAGCTAGAAAGAAAATGGTTAGCTAACAACTTTGAGATACTACTAAATTGGTTGAGACTACTAGGTAAATCGAAAAAAGTGAATCTTGAGAAAGAGAAGTTTAAAATCAAAATCAAAATTAGACCATTTAAAACATCTAAGAACTTCTTTTTAGAGAATGAGGAAATTCAATTTGAAAATGAATCCAGTTAAATGTGCTTTTGGTGTATCTGTAGAAGATTCGTTGGATTATTAATACAAGAGAAATGAGTAGAGGTGGATACAAACAAAACAAAAGACATTTAGAATGTGCACCTCCACAAAATAAAAACCACTTCAATCTTTCATTGGAAAAGTCAGTCATTCCATACATGCTTTGGTTTCACAACTTGTGTTTCGATACATATGATTAAAAAATCCTATTTTTGTTAAGGTCTTGTTAACGAGTGTCTCTGGAGCACTCTTTAAACATTTTAAATTAAGTCATTATTCTTTAAAAATGTAAAAGATTTCAATTTCTTATACACTGATTACACAAACTTTTATAAAAGATTACCATTTAAGATACTTAACTAATGTTCGACACTAGTTTTTTTTTTTTTTTAGAAATAGTGTTCGACACCAGTTAACATTTCCCTTTTTTATATTCGCAGTTTGTTATTTTAACTGAATTCTCTCATTTTCACTTTACACGAAAATCATATAAACTAGTTTTCCTTCATTCCCTTTTCAAAAAGCACACACTCTTCATCTGCTATCTAAATCTCTTTATCTGGAACCATTTTCAAAAATAACAATTAGATACTTTGGGTGTAGAATCAAATTGTAGAGCAATAACGTCCAATTTAGAAATTGTTCTTGTAAATTAGGTCGAGTGTTTTTGTGAGATTTTTGAGCAAAATCTGAGGGTTTTTGACAAGCACTTGTAATTAGGGATTCTTGGTTTGGCGAAAACTTTGGAAAATCAAGTAGGAAGTTGTTCTTCGTGAAAAGATAATTCACAAAAGATTAACAAAGACGAATCAAATCAAAGAGATGGGTCATTGATTTTGGTGGTTCAAGATCAAGGGTTGAAGAAGAATTGAAGACACCATTACCAATTTAAATGGATTGTCTTCAACATTGAGGTTTAAACTTTTCTCAACAATTATCTATTCAATTTTCATTAATAAGAGGTCTTAATCTTGATTCGAAGATTGAGGACATACATACCCAAAATGCGAGGATGAACGTGAGAAACTGTATAAACAATTCACTGTGCGATTTTCTCTTTTCGCTAGAGTAAAAACATCAAGAGATAAACCGATCTTTGCTAGAGAATCAACACATTGATTGTCATCATATAAATATATGTCACAAGAGAACTGAATGTTTTCGTCCTCCAAAAAAGGGAAGAGAAAGTTTTGGGATAACGAAAACATTATATTTTATTTTTTATAGACTAAAATCAAAATTCGCTATAATTTTAAAACAAAATATTTAACCCTAATATTTTTTATTCTAATTCTACCTTTCGCTTAATTTTAATTTTCTTAGTTCATATATCCTAACATATGTCTTAATTTTAAAATAATTAGATAAAGTGTTACAACTTCAAAGTGATATTCCTTGAAGAAAAACTTCAAAGTGATATGGACTTAACTATAACACTACTATTAGTCTAACACCCTACATTTCCTCTATTGAAGAAAAATAAGTGCCATTGTTCAATTAAATTAAAAGAACTCAACATATGTATTATAACTACATACTTATACACAATTTTTCTTTGGTTCAGAGTTCAAAGTTCTTTAACAAAATTATTTCATCAAAGTTCTTTTTATTTCAAAACCCCCTTTCATAATCTACCAAACAGACACTACCTGTGAGCACTATTCCTCTTTCAATACCATAAATTTTTTACGTGGAGATATATATAATTTTTTTGAATGAAATAACAGAAACATGGAATGGGTGTGAAAGTATTTTGGACAACGAATCTCAAACTTTGACCACTAAATTAAAGTATATTTTTAAATTCATTATAATTGAAATTGATAGCATCCATAGAAAAATAATTATTGTTTATTCACTTTCAAAGATATGTTATCAATTGATTTATAAAGGGGGTAACATAGTCAACAATTATAAGCTTTAGAGAATAACAAAATGATACCCGTGCACATGAAGCAAATGGAACAAGTATAAAATTAACTAAAAAAAACACAAACAAATTAAGTGTTCAATCCTTTTACAAAACAAATTCAGCTACCAAGTTAAACAAATGTCATCTCCTTTAACTCGTATAGTGAACTCTACTTCTTTGCCTGAAAATTGAGAAAAAAATGAGAGTATCAAGTTGCATACTCAATATTGAAATCTTATACCATTGTTGTTGATGCAGCCACTGCTTCATCATTGAAAGCATTAGAGGATATTACTGCTTGTTTTTCAACAAGTGCAGACTTCATTTTCACATAACCATATCACAAAAACAATAATGAGAAATCATATTAAATAAGAATATTTTGAGAATGTTTGGTGAAATGAAAATCACAAGAAAACAATAAATTCTAACTTTTTTCACTTTGCTACTACAGATTCTCTTACGACCTCTCTTAATCGTGCCCTAGGAAAAAAGCCCATTTTTTATTTTATTTTTTTAAATGGAAAAAATCATATTGTAAAAGCGATTTTAGGCGCGAGTATCAGTTCTGAACTTGCAGCACAATTTAGTTAGGCGCGAGTTTTTCTAGGCGCGAAAACGTTTGAGGTTCCAATTAATAAAAAATAATTAAATGGTGTGTGTTTTCAAAACCGGCAATTGAAAAAAAAGAAATGAAAAGCAAGGCAACGTGACTGTACATGTGGTAAGTGTTTAAGAGAGTGTAAAAGTAACTGTCCGTAGCATTCCTCTTCAGTAACGATTATATGAAAAATAATACCAATTGAATTTCCAACATAAACAACACCAATACCAATGGAAACCAAACAATTCAAGAAGTCTCTATTTCTTCATCTTAACATTAACCAACAATGATTAAATGTTTCTCAAACAAGAAATTATAAAATAAAAATACATGAAGCAATAAAATTATTACTGTGTCCTACTCTAAGCATGGACACATTTAAAACAAGAGCAATAAAATTAAACCAAACATAAATTCAACAATTGAAATATAGAGACTCATAAAAAACAACAAAGTAGATGATGATCATTCTTCAAGAGACTTGTTGATCAAGGCCAGAAACCATGTGGCACATTGTTACCATTTTCAAATGGTAACACATCACCAATGTTGTTGTTGGTGAAATCCATTGGCCAATGCTGCCTTTGCATTGGATCAGCAATGTTCTCCATTCCCTGCTCCCCTCCACTCACATTTCCAGCTTGGTTTTGAACAACTTCTTCAGCTTGAGACTGATCGAGTTTCCTATCGATCTGTTTCAAGTTCTGATCAATCAACCATGAGATATCATTGAGATCATCCATGCCAACATTGTCAAAAATCTGACCAGCATTAAGGCATTGAAACATCAGATGAGTCATTTCCTTCCTTTTGTTGTCATTCCTTTGTTTCTTCAGCTGTTCTTGTCCCTTTTGGATCCTTTGCTTCAAGAAGCTCTCTTGATTGAACATTTTTTTGCTTTGTTCTAGTTCAGGCAATCTCCGGAACCTTGACAGCACCTTTTGCACTCCCCATGGCGAAGGCCAGACCTCTGGTTGAGGATCGTTTTGATCAAAGATGATAGCACACGCTTCGATCCCACACAGCGTGCTGATTTCATCAATCTTCTTGATCAAACCTGTTATAAAAAATACAGCAAGATAGTAATTAATGATTGAAACAACAAAGTATGTTATTTAAGATAAATAAAAATTGAAACAACTCTAAATCATGAATTTGTAAGTTTTCGTTTGCTAATTGAAAAAACTTTTTTTTTTTTAATAAAAAGACCCAAAACACCAATGAGAAAAAAAATAATTTCAGCTGCGTTCGCACATGCATTGCTATTCCAAACTGACGAAGACAAACATGTTAAATATATTTAAATAAAATAAAAATTGGGGAAATAAACCAAACCAAAAAACAAAATGAAATCTCTCTCATTCAATCACTTAATTTAGTGGCAAACAAATTAGTGAGTATTTTGATTTATCTATCTATTTTTTTTTAGGTTCAATCTATTGAAGCTGATCCTATTTGAGCGACCGATAATAAATATGAGCACCTTTCACAACCGGGATTTGAACTTCAATTTACGATGTTGTTGAAGTTTAGTCCATTTTGCTAGACTCAACTCCCCATTGATTCTATTTATCGATCTATAAATTTAATTATTAATTTTATTTTTTTCAAGTAGATATCTAACTCATGAATGCTAGTTTTTATCATTTTTCAATGGTAATTACAACATGTATGGTATGCAACTATGCAAGATTGATTCTCTAAAAAAAAACTATGCAAGATTGATATAGACATGGTTTATATAAATGAAAGAGAAGAAAATCTCAAACCATTTTTTCTTTTCTTGAATGTTCCCTTCCTCTTTGTGTCACTGGTGATGTAGGCAAGGTTCACCTTCTTCCTAGTCATGGCAGCGTTGAGAAAAGAGAAAGAAATGAGTAAGAAGGAAATTCTACAAAAAATGAAGCTTGGTGTATTCACTCATGTTATGCAATATTTATAGTAGATAAATTTGAGATTAATTGAATTTAAAAATATAAAATAATATCCACCGACATATGTGCATTGTCTTAGGATGAAAATTAGTGATTAAATCTGTGTGCGATATATGCCTTTTTCTAGAAGGATTTTGCAAATAAAACTTTTTTTAAATGACCCTTCAATATTTTGTCAAAAGAAAAAGATCTTTTCCATTTGGAGAGAATAAATAAAATCCAAAATTTTAATGTGTAATTCACTAAATGGGAAGGTTGTTCGACTCAATTGGTAAAGTACAGAAAAAACATGTAAGGGGGAGTCTAGTATGAAAACTACTAATATTATTTTTTCTTTTTTATTCAGATTCTTCAATTTGTCAAAAACAGCCATGAAAACGTATTCATAAATAAAATATAAAAGTTCGAAGATTTTTTCTATCTTAAATTGATGCACCATCTCTTTATCCTAATTTATAAAAAAAAAAAAAAATCTCTTTATCCTAATTTTTTTTTTTTGGTACAAAACTTTATCCTAATTTTTATTTATAGAAAAAAAGAAAAATTGACCGTGTCCTCGTATGTGGCATACGTGATTGAAAAAGATATAATATTTTTTCATTAGACGAATGTTAAAGATTTTTTGTAGATGCTGATCTTTTTGCATAGTTGATTATTGAGACAGAATTTTTTTTTAACCAGATGACAGACATATAGTTTTTTTTTTAAGGGAGAAACATGCACTTGAAAACTAGTAATTAGATAACATCATTTGATTGTAAAAATAATAACATCCTATTGAATTTGATTTGACCAGTACAACTATTTATTGACAATTTAAATAAATAAATTTATTTTTTCTCCAAAAAAAATAATTTATTTTTATTTGTTCGTTAATTGTTATTTTTTCCGATAATTAAAATTTTATTGATGCTTTCTAGCCAAAAAGCTTGATAGAGAGATACGAAGGCCTTGCAATCATATGACTGTAGTTATTTATGATCGATAATATTATAGTACTAAAAAACAAGAGTTCACATTGCAATACACAATTTTCTGAAATTATTTTGCCCACAAACTTATAAAATTGAGATATAGTAAATTTTATGAGCAAATGCTAACCGATAAATGTCATGGATTTCAAAATATTTTTTAAGTTAATGAATATTTTTATTTTTTTTGTTACAAAAGAGGATCAAAGACCCGAATTTTAATTATAAGATTGTGTGAAGATCAAAGTTTATTTGGAAACCAGTAATTATACTCTTTTTAGTCAAAAAAATATTTATATTCTTTCATAGGTAAGCTATATAATTTATTTTATAAAAATGGCAACCAAATCAATGTAATTAATGGAATAACTCTTTCTTAATTAGAGGGAATTTTCTTTAACAGACCACCTAGATATTTTTGTGTGAATCGGGTATTATTTTATCGATACAAAAACCGAATATCCTCTGCAATTTTAAAAACTAATGTGTTGAGTTAGATAGAATGAATGAATGACCGGATAAAAAAAAAAGACAAAATGAATGACCAAACTCTCATTTCTCAAGAGATTTAAGGTTGCTACATTCTCAAGATTGAATTCAAATTTACAACCTCCAATTAAGAGGAAAACTATATATCTAATCATTTCGTCTAAGTGTTCTTAGGTAATACATGATTTAGATGAAATATATGGTTATCATATATACATTCCTTTTAAAATATATTTACATCAAAGGTTCAGATTTTATCATTTATTGCAAATCTCACACGATTTTTTCTTTTTAAGTTTATAATCATATGATTTTTTACATCAATTATTTAATGAATTTGAATAAGAAACATTTGTTTACAAAAGTGTGATCGAAAGGAGTATACGTCTCTTTTTTTGAGAAGGAAGGATTATAAGTTTTTTTCTTTTGACAAGAGGAAGGAGAATTGTCCTCTGATCACTATTATAAACAAAAATTAACATTTGAGATTCATTTAATTAATGATGTATATGATATTTATTATAGACCACATGCATAAATAAATTATTGAATCTAAAATGTTAAACTTTATGTTATAAAGTTTAAAACTGAATTATTAAATTTAAATCTAATGTTAGTAATAAAGCCTGTCTCCTAGATGTAGTTGGATTGTAAGGTTGAGATTAAACTTTGTGATTCTCCGTCGGTATCTCCAAAAATCAATAATGACCGTAATAACATTTTAGACATAAATTCAATCCGATCCCTTATTTTAATTAAATAATGAATTTAGAAATTTAGTCCACCTATTCTATAAGTTTTACGATATATTTTCACAACCAAATTTTTAGCTTAATTTTATTTTTTTTGTTTACATTTAGCTTAATTTTATTGATTTGAATAAGGGTGTAAGCTCTTCAGATAAAAAGAAATTGAAACCAAATAAAAATTACCCGCTCTTTTTTGTTTGATTCAAAAACCGAAGCAAACCTAACATGAAGAAAACCCAAGTGGACTTATTCGGCTCTCGTTTTCAATTTAAAAATTTAATGAACTGATGAACCAAACCGATAACTTAACATAACTTGATGTTTTTTGCAAATATCTGTCAGCCTAGTCCCAACAAAATATTACACCATTTTAATTTTTACTCTTATTTCTTACTCCAAGCGCGAGATTAAATACACCAATACACTTTGGCATCTCATTCATTATGCTTCTCTTTTCTCATCCGATATGCTTCCAAACGAGACAAATGAGTCACAAAATTGTAGTATGCATGCATATGGTAATGTGCAAGGGATTCTAATTGAAAAATGCATAGTAAAATTGTAGAATAGAGTATTTTTTTAATTGTATTTTTATTTTAAGACGAAAAGATCAACTGAACCAAATCAAACTAAATATTATCGATTAACTTTGGTTTTGTTCCACTTCTAAAAAATGTTGAAAATCACTACTAGAAAAAACAAAATTAGCGAGGGAAATTAGTGACGGAAAAAATGAAATTCCTCACAAATTTCTTAGTCGCAAAATTTAGTGACGGAATTAGAGAGGGATTTCACGTTTTCCCTCACTAAATATCCCTCACTAATTTTTGTTTTTTTAGTAGTGAATCGAAAGAAACCAAATCGGTCGGTTTGCATATATTTTTGACTAAAACTCAAAGCAAACAAACCATTAAACACTATAAGAAATATGAAATCTGAATATACTATTTTTAGAAGAAATATGAAGTCTTAATATTTATTCTCTATAAACTGGTCTATTGTTTTTATACGGATAGATTTTCGTGTAATATCATGCGTTAATTACAAGAATTTTATTAGTATCTAAAGCCTTTTTCAAGCCACCCTTTATCTTTACAATCTTTTTGCTAAACCAATTTGAGTCATATGCATATCCCCTTTCTTATGCGGAAAAACCACAATATAAACCCATTGGACCTAAAGTTTGTTTTAATTCTGTTTACCCTATATGGAGTTATGTAGAAGCATTAAAATATTTAGGTTTGATTTGAAGTTTGGGGTTGCTTCTGAAATCACCAACACTAAGTCGGGGATGGGGTACAATAGAACTAAGAGACACTCATCAAATTAAGTCTCTGAAGAAACAAAAGTGAATGCAAGAAATGAAGGAAAAAGGACTGCAAAAACTAAAAAAATATGATCCCTTCATAAAATTGTAAAGTTCTCTATGTGCCAAATTTGAATGGCACAATTGCTTGATAACTGTTGAAATTTTGAAAAGATAGAAAAGTAGTGCATACTTAACTCCAAATATAAAACTACTTTCCTAAATTTATCCACACTTTATCTAAGCCGAGTCCTCCAAAGTGTGTGTTTTGTATTTACTTTAATTCATGTTTAGAATGTCTTCAAGTTGTATGGTGAAGTGGCATGCGCATGTCGACTTAGTGATCACCATTTTTCAATTATTAAGTAGAGTAATTAGGTAGAAAAAGGTTGTGTTTTACTAGCATCTCTATGGTGAATTTTCTAGGCCTACTGGATTGAAGTATGGAGAACCGAACTCTTTCGAGCAAAAGACTGCAAAAAATGTCAGGTCAGCTAAAGGCTCTTGGTATTTTTATAATTCAAAGATATTTGTTATTTTACTGTCGAATTTTATTTTGCAAGTTTATTGCCTGAGGACAAGTAAAAGTTAAAATGTGAAGTTGTGATGATAGTCAGTCATATAGTGTTCTTAACATCATTTAGGAGTCATTTTATAATCTATTTAGCAAGTTATCATTTGTTCTAGTCGAGATTTTGTAAATAAATGAATGAATGAGCATGGAAGAGTTATTAGGCAGACAAGTCCTTGGAACATGTCGAATCAGCCAAAACAGACAAATGTGGTCGTACTATACTTTCCTACAATATATATCAAGTGTTTTTTTGGAGTATAATCACTACAAACGTTTCAGTGAGGAGAAATAAGACAAGATGAAGAAACGATGAAGGCTCAACTATTGATACATGTGTGATGCATGCTACGAGCCACACATCGCGCACTTTAAAGAACATTTGGCTCAAACATTCCTGCCATAAACTCTGTAAAATCACTGTTGAGTACAACCTTTGATATGAAAGATCAAGGAGAAGTTGATGTAATACTTAGCATTAAGATTATTGGATCAAAAACAGGAATTTCCTTGGATCAATCTCACTACATTGAGAAGATCTTAAGGAAATATAATTATTTTGACTGTAAACCTGCAAGCAAACCTTATGATCCAAGTGTAAAACTCTTTAAGAACACTGGATACGGTGTTAGATAAATTAAATATGCGAGCATCATTGACAGTTTCAGATATGCCACTGGCTGTACTAGACCCGACTTTGCCTATGTCGTGGGACTCTTATACAGCTTTACAAGTAGGCCAAGCAATGAGCATTGGCATGCGATTGAAATAGTCATGGGATACCTAAAAAGGACTACGACTTTAGGACTACATTATCAAAGATACCATGTTGTACTTGAAGGGTATAATGATGCAAATTGGAACACCTTGTCGGATGATTCCAAAGCAACCAGTGGATATATATTTAGCATAGCTGGAGGAGATATTTCTTGGAAATCTAAGAAACAAACCATTCTGGCTTAGTCCACAATGGAGTATGAGATGATAGCACTAGCTACTCTAGTGAAGAAACAAGTTGGCTAAGATGCTTGCTAGTTGAGATTCCTTTATGGGAAAAATTGTTACCCGTTGTGTTCATTCATTTTAATAGTACCGCAGCTATTGCAAAGATTAGGAATCGTTATTACAATGATAAGAGACAACAGATAAGGCAAAGACATAGTACGATTAGAGAATTTCTCTCTAATGGAGCGATTAAAGTTGATTTTGTATGTACTGATGAAAACCTAGCTGATCTTATGACGAAAGGACTAACTAGAGAGAAATTCCAAAATACATCTAGTAGGATGGGACTAATGCCTATAGCTCACTAAGTGATGGTAATCTGACCTAAATGATTGGATATCCCAAGATGTAGGTTCAATGGGTAATAACAAGTCATGAAGTGAGAGAACATGCTATGATAAGAATAAGGAAGCATGATCCTGCAACGAAAGAAGGATGAGATGATAGAGACTCTTAATGAGATCTATACTCTATGTTGAGTGGGGTACATAGCTACAGGAGTACCCTTGATAGACTCAACTATATGAATTTGGAACTGAGGCAGTTCCTATGGAATTTTGAGGCGAAATTCCTAGAGTATTCGTTTAAACTGGGATAGATGTGCAGGGCCATAAACACACAAGCTTTTACAAAACACTTTAGGAAAAGGTATGTGTGCAGACTCTAAGTCTGAGATAGTGTTCAAAGATGTAAGCAACTCTTGTTGAATGAGAATAGCTTCCGCTATGCAAAGGTTCAAGTTGTAGGAGACACCTTTGTTTATTAGCAACCTTATGGAGATGTCTTTGACGGTATTTTTTGAAACCCTTTTTATATTCAAGTGTGGGATTGTTGGACACTAGTTGAATTTTAGTGGAAAGTTGGAAGAATGAACACATGTCTCATAGAAAATAATTAGTGTTGGTATGAATTGAAAAATGTCCCAAATTAGATAGGACATACCCACGAGTAGTGTTTATATAAGTTAGAGGTGACCTCCAAGGGTGTGCTCCTGTGGCACCTACTTTTGCAAACGGGAAAGTGCTTACGAAAAATATATATACCACACACGCGACGCCACCGCCGCTGCCGTCCATTCGTCCGACATTGGACTTGGGCTAGGGTCAAAAAGAAATATATTTTTATCACCTGAAAATGATAAAAAAAAAAAATGTTGTTAAATTTATCAATATCCGAAAGCGCTTTCTTAACGAATAAGTTTCGTTACAATCCGATCCAACAAAATATCTTGCTATCCGGAAGGCAGATATATCCACTCACGTGAGAACCGATCTGTGGATTGCTTAAAGATTAAGTTTGCTTAATCCGTAAGCTAACTTAATCCTCCTGTGATTTTCCTCTCTTCTTCCTCTTTCGACTTGTGTTGACGAGTTCTTCTTCCTTTCTTCTACTCCTTCTGATCCTTCGGTTTCGAGTGGTCTTTATACCATATATAGAGGTTCTATACCATATTGAGGGTGTTATTTCTTGAATGACTACTTGCGGTGCAATACATAATCGAACAGGTGAACCGGGTTTTTTATTCTAGAGGCGACGCAGTTAATAGTCTACCTTGCACAAACTCGGGTAGTGCTACGAAACGTCTTAAAGAGAGTGACCTGATCGTGATTCAACCCGATAATATCTTCGATGGTGATTCCTTCATTTTTAAAAAGGTACTTCTATAAATCTGAAAACAACATAATCTTCTCTATTACTGCTTGAACCATGTAATTTATTGAGTACCTTTGAAAAATTGCAATTGCTTGGTTTTATTCATTATGATTTGTTCTTAATGTTTTTAATGCGTTTATGAATGTCCATAAAATGATATAATCTCACTAAGTACTAACCTTGGATTTAGGGTTTAATCTATTATAATTGTTCAATCTGTAATAACTTGACGTATTCTATTATCATCTTTGTGACAATAGTTTGACGCTCATTCAAAGGTTACTTACTCCCGCAAGACATTAGGAGTTGTAACCAGAGAAGAGTGTTAGTGACCAAGACATTGACCTAATTATTTTGCTCAGACGTCCTAAAAATAAGTAAGCAATTGTAGACCTTGGACTCAGTTAACAAATAGTGAAAGAGAAGTGAATCGAAAACGACCAAATCATTCTATTTACATTGACTTTATTAGATTTTATTTCTTTAATGCAAACCAAATTTATGCCCTATGTATTCCCTCAGTTTTATACTTTCTGATTACAACTTGTCAAATTGACATTTATCAAACAATCCATACAGATACGAACTTTTATAAATATTACTAGATAACAACAAGTTAATACACATGTTAAACGGACCATCAAGATCTTCAAAATTAAATTCTCCTTCTATTTTATAAGTTGTGTGATTTTAATATTTGACATATCAAAATTTATCATGTGGACAAGCGTTTAATTTTAAACTTGAGTAACTTGGACTTAATTCCAGAGTTATATGATTAGACAATTTATTTTTTGCAGTCAAGCTAAATGAACCAAAATTTATTTTTTGCGACTTCATATCTCCAATGCCAACGACTTTAATGGTGTTATAATATTATAAGAACACTTTCTTATTTTCAGCGGTAGTATATTATTATTTTTTAAAAATAGCATAATCATAGCAAACATGGTGCAGGACGCTAATGTTTATCCACCATTCACTTAATTCACCGACTATATGATTTAACTAGTCATATTAGTGAAATAGGCTTGAAGAGAAGATTGACCCTAATTGTTGGAATGGTTGTGATGAAAACCCCCAAAATCAAATGCGTTTATGACATTAATATGGAAAAATTTAATATCTAAATAATTAAATTGATGTAGTTGCTTTGAGAAGGTTGGAATATGTATAAAAGTTCCAATTCACTTATTTCAACGGGTGTGATGGTTTTCTGAGTGACATTGGAACGAGTTATGGGAGATAGGTGCTTGGACTTTGTTTTTTTGGCTATTCACGATCAGCCATGAGATTTTAGTTTAACTTTTTGTTTATATTGGTTTCTGGGGGTTTAGCTTGGTTTTGATGTTGATGAGAGGTTTGTTTTTTATTGATGTTTATTAAGATGTACGATGTATACATTTTTTTTAGTGTTTCGCCTATATACAACACCTTTTTCTTTGTAGTTTTTGTCTCATCGGTCCATATTCATCTTGCGCAAAGACTTGATTATTAATAAAATTTTGACATTAAAAAAAAGGTTGTATTTACTGCTAGATCAAAGTCATATTTTTAGGATTATGAGTTATTTTACTCAAGTAATAAAAGGAATATGAGTTATTTTATTCAAGTAAATAAAGGAATGAGTTATTTTTCCAACTTTGGGTGCAATTGTACTTAGATGTTTTAAAAAAATATTTTATTCAAAGTCATATTTTTAGGATGATGAGTTATTTTATTCAAGTAACAATATATATTTTTTTGAACAAGAAAGAAAGAAACTTATTATAAACGATAAAAGATACTCATCTCAGCACAGGATGTGCCAAGAAAGAGCAATATAGTTCAATTACAATACACAAAAAAGAACTAAAGTAAAATCATCCAACCAACGTCCAAACAATTTAAAAGATGACATTAATGATATTTTAATAATTAACCAATATGAAATTTAAACTGTCTATTAAAATAACAGAACCACGATTTTACCATATGGTAAAATCGTGGTTCTGTACATTTATTAGTCTCTTCATTTCTTCCATTTGGAGAGATAGAGACACAAATAAGTTTGAAAATAATTAATAATGGTGGGACTCACTACATACTTTTTGTATCTACCTTTCATCAAATGAAATTGTCCATTTATGTAAGGGGAATGCTAAAGAGTGCCCACATGGGCATTGGTTAAGCATCTAAAAGAAGAAAGTTTTCACAAATAAGTGATGTAACAATTATTTGGTCAAAAGTAATACCTTATATTTCCAAGACAAAATTTATATTCATGGATTCCTTAACCAATGCACCAGGGACACCGGTTAACCAGACTCTTTATTTAAAGCAAATAAAAAGGATCTTAACTCATTTTGCTATTGTCTTCGGATAAAGAAAATTAGTAGGCTAAATTGCATTTTTGGTCCCTTAACTATTTAGCTAGTTTCACTTTGGTCCCTTAATTAAAATTTGATTTATTTTGTTCCCTTAACTTCTCTCTGTTACACACTTTGGTCCTTTCCGTTAGTTTTAATTCAAAAACGATAGGTTTTCTTCATCTTCTTCTCCTCTTTTTCATCTTCATATCATCTCCACCAACCTTCAACAAGAATCCCAGAAAAATTCCATAAGAAAATGAAGAAACTCTAACGTTTTTGAATTAAAACTAACGTAAATGACCAAAATGTGTAACGAAGAGAAGTTAAGGGACCAAAATAAATCGAATTTTAATTAACGGACCAAAGCGATATTACCTAAATAGTTAAGGGACCAAAAATACAATTTGGCCAAATTAGTATAACTTGGAGTTCAAGGTTAGTTTTTAATTATATTATTTTATATTCTTCTAAAACAATTATTGAATTTTATATTAGTAGCGGGACAGAGGTTTGAACAAAGACACCCCACTTATTCACCTTAAAGATGAATTTGTAGGCACAAGATTATTTGACTAAAAATAATTAAAAATAATTGTAAAATGTGTAAAATATACGTCACTGTTACAAAAATACTTCAAGTATATAAAAATGACAGGCATCAAAGGGAAGCAACGACATTCCAACTAGGCTGACACCCCGATGAACTCCCATCATACTCCGTCAAACTCAAATATTATTAAAAAAAGGGGGAAAATATATACAAAAGAGGGGACTAAACCAAAACCCTCAAAGATAAAGAAAAAGAAAGCGGAAACATAAAAATAAAGAATATAAAGATAGTATTAATTTTAAAAAATAATTAGTCAATGATCTATTTAAATAATTTTTAAAAAAAATAGTATTAATTTTTTAATTGAAAAAAATTAATGTCTCTTTTAATATTTTTTAATAAGTCAATAGATTATAAATAAACATTTATTAATATATATGTACAGTGTCCAGACAAATTTATATTAAAGATTATAATTTGTATTTAATATTTTTTTAATGTCTCTTTTAATATAATTTTTTTTAGTCAATAGAATTAAATGCTCTTTAATATATTCAAATTTATTTAGAGATTATAATTTGTATTTAATATTATATTTTTTGTTACAATATTTAATATTATAGTATTATTTTTTTATGAAATATTTATTATTAAATTTTTAATTAGTTTAATGTATCTCAAATTTGTCTATATAAGCAGCACAACAGGACCAATAAGAAAAACATAACATAAAGCATTTTCACAATTTTTAATTTGTTTTCTGATCTTCTCTATCATGGCTAGAGGTAAGGTGAAACTAGCATACATAACATGTGACTCGAAGAGGAGGATGACATTCAGAAAGAGGAAAAATGGTTAGATTTAGCCTCTCTTTGCATATCATACATATAGTTATTTTTTATTTTTTATAGAATCAACAGATGTTAACAGTTTTCTTATATGTTTTTTAAATTATAATTTTATAATTGTGAAATTTTGTGAATTAACTTTTATTTAATAAATTTGGAATTTGACTATAGATTATATATTGTTTATGGATATATTTTTTTTAATAGGAATTATGAAGAAGATTAATGAAATTAGCACTCTGTGCGGAATAGAAGCTGGTGCAATAATTTACGAGCAAAACAATCCTCAAGTACAGGTTTGGCCATCAGATTCAGGGGTTAGAAGTGTGATATCCAGGTTCAGGAGTTTGCCTGGACTGGAACAAAGTAAAAAGATGGTGGATCAAGAGGTATTCTTGAGGCAAAGCATTGGGAAAGTCTATGAGCAGTTGATGAAACAAAGGAAGGAAACCAGAAAGAAGGAAATGACCAATATCATTCATCATTTCATTCATACCACAGAATTTAATGGATACTTAATGAGCAAACATGATCTTAATGATTTTTCCTCTTTTATTGATGAGAATTTGAGGGAGATCGATCAAAAGATGAAAGGAATGATAATCGAAGATTGAGAGGAGGTTGGAAATGGAGGTGGAGTTATGAATGGAACAAAGGAGCAAGGAAATTCAAGTTATGAATAATTTTTCTCTTTTGTTGTATAATATGGACTCTCTCCATTATCATTTGATTTTATTGTCTTTTCCATTTTGTTTTAAAGTTGGTATTCAAGTATGTTTGTTTATTTTATGAGTGTTTGTATTGGGGTACTTTCGACCTTAGTTTGTTTGTGTCCGGTTGGGGTACTGGTTTTGGGGACTGTTTTTATGTTTTTTACCTCTAGCTTATGTTGTTGGTTGGGTTGTTTTGTTGTATCCAGTGTCCCCTCCATCTCGGCTTGAGTGGATTTGGGTTTATTAATTTTATTTGCTGTTAAAAAAAAAATGTAGGCTTTGTTTTTTAAGTCATTTTTACTTTTAAAGTATTGATGATCATCGGTGAAACAATAAAGACTCTATTTTTTAATCTCCAAATGATTAGTGTAATGGTTCATTTATGCAAGTCCGTAAATTTGGTTTCAACACATATAGTTGGGGGAATAGAAACCTTTCAATGATGAAGACCATGAAACCATCAAATTTCCTATGGCCTATAGTTGTCCCACAAATTCTAATTGGTTTTCCATTTTTATATTAAAATATATTTTAATAGAAATTATGTTTTTATATAAAAAAAAAACTATGTAAACATTTATTATACTAAATCACCATAAAATTTTATCGTTGATGAAAAAAGTAGGGTCAAGAAAACCCTTACCGGGGGCAGAAAAAAAATTATATTTAGTCGAGGCTAAAAGAAAATCTCTATAGGAGTTCATAATTTAAGGGCTTAGTAAGTTTAGAAACTCAGAAATTTGAGACTAATTCAAAAACTCTAATTATAAGATTCAGAAAACTAGGAAGTTTGTTTGAAATAATTTTCAACAACATCCTCTTCATGTAGCTGATTTTTAATCTAATTAATAACCAAATTTTTTTTTTTTAGAGGAAACATAATTATTATGTGTTTCTCTTTAAAAACATCGATACTATGAATATGAATGCAACTCTATGGGCCTTTAAATATATAGTGACATTATTTAAAACAAATAATGAATAAAAATTTTAATTTTTTTTGAAACGAAACTAAAATATTAACGTATTGTTGCAAAGTCAACTTGAAATATTTGTATTTTGCATTGCATTTTAAAAAGTACTGTTTTCTCTATATGAATATCAAACCTTAGTTGAATTTCACTTTTTCTTCCAAAGTCTCTTATGACTTTTAAGTATAAATGTGACAATATTTTATTCGTCGTCTTTGTACATCGTTGTTTGCTTTTCTTGTCATGTTACGATGTTTGCTTGGTTTAGATTGTCATATCATCTTTGATCCATTGCAGATCAAGTCAATGATTTTACTGTTGTCAATGTTACTAATATGGAAGCATGAATCTTTGGGACGCTGGATTATGATCATATGTAGGTTTATGTACTTTGTTGTTTTATGATATTACACAAATGTTGTGAGTTTTTCGCAATACGTCATTTTTATTTTTATCAAATTTGTATTATATCAATGTAATTTATATCTATTTGAAAGAATAATTTTTTTCTGTTTTAATTGTGCTCTGTACTCTAATACACAATGTCGGCCGCACATTATAGGCTTCTTTTTTTGACAAATTTTTCTTTTCCCTACATTTATAGGCTTTATTTTTCCTAAACATATTTATAGGTTTAAAGAAGACTTTTAAGTGAGCCTTTATCTTTTCATTAAAAAAAAGTGATATTATATAGGGTTAATACGTATTTAGCCCCCTCCCTTTAATTTGGGCGAGTTCCGGCTTACCCCCTTGCAATTTTTTTTCTTTTCGATTCCAACTTTTAAAAATGAAGATTCTCCACAAAACACCCTTGGCTCCATCTGACACACTCCAGATGCTGACGTGGCACGTCACTGTGTACAGTGGCAGAGCCATAAATTTTATTGAGCCTGAGGAAAATTTTTATCGCAAATTCACATGTGACATAACATATATAAATAGTCATAAATCGAAATAAAAGAGGTTCGTCATTTTTTTAACAAAAATACAATCTAAAATAAGAGAGATAAAATATAATCTGTCGATAACGTGCTAAATAAAATTAGGAAGTAAATTCCCTTTCCGAGACTTCTTTGCGGTGAATGTTCGAATAATATCAACACACATAATCTCATTTGGATTAAACTAATATGCCACATTAGGCGGTGGTTCTTCTACTTCGGCTTCCGGTTTTATTAGTTCGTGGCTTTTATGATTTTATATGATATGTATTTAGCATTTTTTGCTTTGTTTTTTGGTTGTTTTTAAAATCAAAATTCAAAACTGCTGAAATGGGAGAGATTCTGATTGCCGGTTATACATAAGCATATTTCAGATTTTATAATCTGAATTAGTGAAAAATCATTTCAGATTTTAAAATCCGAATTACTCATGGGAATTTTTATAAAATTTACAAGGGGCGCGAGAAATGGATAGGACCGGAAAATAATAGTCTTTTTTTTAAGTGGTTAATGGGCTATTGGGTTGGGCTTGCTACAAAGAAAGTAAGTGATGAGCCCGGGCTAGTGCACAGGCTAGGTGGGGGGTGTATCCATCCATGACTGTGTAATTAAGAAGAAGAAGAAGAAGAAGAAGGTGGCAATGAAAATGAGGAACACGAAGAACGGGAAGGACATGAGGAACAAGGTATCGGTAAAACCAAAGGAAATCGGAGGAAAGACAATCGTTGATTATGGAACGAACACGAACAAAGAAGGAGGTGGCATCACGTCGGAGGCAAACATCTTCTTTCTTCTGTATCTTTTTTCAATATTTGCATGAACAAGCATTTGAGTGTTATGGGTGATGTGGTCCTGAATATGGCATAAACAAGCATATATTTGCATGTAATTTTGTCTTTTAGGGTTTTTTTTGGGTTAATACGTATTTACCCTCATGTAATTTGGGCGAGTTCCGGTTTACCCTCCAGTAAGCTTTTTTTAGATTCCAACCTTAAAAAATGAAGATTCTTCACAAAACACCCTTGGCCCCATTTGACAAACTCCAAGCGCTGACGTGGCACGCTACTTTGTAATTAATTTAATTTTTCATTTTTTTAAATCAAGACATGTGTGTAATGGTTTTACACATATAAATCATTTTTAATTGAAAAAAAAACCTAAAAAACTGAGAATTTGAAGGAAAAAAACCCAATTTAAATCATATCCCCATCTCTTCTTTGTCTTCCTCTCGACATCCTTCTTCTTCTTTTTCCCCATTTCGAATATTGTAATCCTCTTCTTCATTTTCAAATTCACCTTTTGCATTATTCACCCTCTCCTCCTTCCTCGCGACATCCTCTTCTTGTCTATTTTAGTTTTTTTAGGGTTTGAAATGGTAGGAAGAAAAGCATCATCAGTTGGCAACTCAAATGGAAGAAAATCACCCAAATGTGGGTGCAATAAGTTTATGTGAATGTGGGTATCAAACACAGACGAAAATCCAAAGAGGAAATTTTGGAGATAATGTAATTATTGTGAGGGGAAAAAATTAAAATTTTGTTGTGTATTCTTTCTCAAACACATGGCAATGACTTTGGTTGCACTTTGCAAAATATAGGTTCAAAAGGCTATGATGTTGGAAGCAACAACATGGTGAATCTACCTTCTAAGAATGTAGAATTTGGTTGCAACAATTGTGCAATGATATCATAATATCTAAGGGTGTTTGGCAAGGATATTGGAAAGGAAGTTGGAAAAGAATTTGGAAAGGAATTAGGTAAGGAATATGGGAAATAAAGGGCATCAACCAAGCATCTAAAAGCAAATAAAAAGTTGCAATATGAACGAAGCAAAAGCTTTGGCCTAATTGTTACAGTTTTGCTGTCATGGATCTTCTTCTTGGTTGTTTTGAAGTTTATGTGTTGTACTGTTGAAATATATGACTTTATGTAATATTTTGAAGTTTAGTTATGATATAAACATCTATAAGTAGTATGATGTAATGTTTGGTATTAATGAATGAACTATGTGTTTTGTTACCTTATGAATTAACAAGTCTATAACTTTGATTTGGTAACATTTAGATTCACTACAAAGGACTTAACATATATAACACATTTGTGTTACCTTATGAGACTTAACATATATCTCGTGAAAATAGCCCATAAAGTGCATTAATCATTACAAAAAATTGCATAAAAGACACATAATGTGCTTAAAGCCATTACAAAATACTAAGTTTCAAAAGATTGCACACAATGTGCTTAAAGTCTTTACAAAACACCTAAAATATAATGAAAAGTATATTCTATTGGAGGTTCAACTACTGCACGCATTTATCTAATATATGGGAGCACTACTTCTTCCTTTGTGCCTAATGCAATATCTTCTTGTGTTAGGACTCTTATTCAGACTCATCTAACACCAATGGTGCATCAGCAGTAGCACTATGACCTCTAATTTCCTTTGTCTTCAGTTTCCTTAGCCTGTCACTAGTCCTCTTGTTAACTTTTTTAACTGCATTCTTTAACTTAGCCCCATCTTGCATTTTAGGTTCTTTAACCATCCTTGGAGAATTGAACAACTTTGGCCCATTACAAGTCTTTGGTCCATTAAGCATCTATGGTCCATTCAACATCCTTTGTCCATTCCAGGTCTTTGGTACATTAAGCATCCTTGGCCCATTTCTCATCTTTGGCCCAGGTGCATTAATAGGTACAGGGACATGATTGTTCCATGTGCAGTAACAGAAATAGGAATAGTATGAGAATCATTCTCATCAGGAATGGATGCAAACACTTTATCAGGTATGTCATAAAAAACATTCTCAAGTGGAGCTTCAACATTTTGAGAACTTGCTTGCTTCTACAAAATTATAAGAAAACAATTTTCTAACAATTCGAAAACACTAACAGGGTTAATGATTTGAGTAATAAGACTTAAGAAATTACCTGTCTCTTAGCAGGGTTTTCAATATCAGTTTGACTTTAATTTGGTACAACAACAAGGTTGATATTTCCAGCATTATTTGTTTAAGTCTGAGTATAAGATGTCTTAGCATTTTCAGAGGAATTCCCAAAATTGTCTTTCTTTATCATTCTCTACGACATTTTCAAACATAATCAGGCATGTAAAAAATTGTAACAATTGCAAATGTGCTTCAGAATTAGTAAGAAATGTATACCTTTCTCTTAGCAACATATGAGTCCTGATTTGTACTTTTAGACCTCCTTGCATTGTGTCCAAACTTGTCACATTTGGTACACCTATAAGCAACTCCAGGTCTTCTCATTCTAGAACCGAGTTTGTCAACTTCTCTAATCCTGAGTTTTTCGGGCCTTCCAGGTCCTCTTTTGTAATGAGGTGGCAAAGGCTCGTATATTTCTACGTCAGGCCACATGTCCATACCATTAATGGGACTGACTTCAAACCCATAAAATTGTTGGTATACTTCCCTATAGTAACATTGGTCAAAAAATTTTTATGGATTGTTTCCTATAACCTAATGCAACAACTGCATGTCTACATGGAATTCCTACTAATTCCTATAACCCACAAGAACAAGCTCTCTTAGTAGTGTCACCCATGAATTGTGGCTCACCAAAATGATGTGCCACCTACCATTCATCAGTTATGGACCAATTTGGTGTCCATTGTCCAGACATAAATACCTACTTATCTAATCATTTTCTAGGCATAGGCATAACATTGTGTTGCCATCTATTTAACTTAGATGTAGCAGTAGTCATCTTATTCATTAAGAAGTTCCTAATCCACTCACACATAGACAATAAAGCCTTATCGCTAGCAACTAAAATTGTAACATTAAATGACTCAGTTAAGTTATTCATAAGCACATCACACTTAGGATAGTACGTAAATGCATGTTTATTCCAGCTCTTAGTGGGCACTAACATCAACAATTCCCAAGCACCAACATTCACCTTCTTCAACTCATCTTATTTGCTTTCCATGCTTGATAATATGTGGCTTTAGCAACACCCATCATCAAGTCCCTTATCAGGGTTCCTCCACCAAATTTCTTCTTATAGTTTGCATACAAATGTCTTAAACAGACCCTATGCTCAATTGATTGAAATATCTCTTCAAAAACTAGCATCAATCCCTACAACAAAGTAAACATTTAAAATAACATTCAATTAGATTTTATCAGCAGCAGGGCTAATTAAAAATAGTTAAAGTAAGACAAAATTTAAATTGATTTTAACTTTTGTTGATCTGATATGAAGACGTATCTTTTATCCTTTCCTATGTCATCCATCAACAATTCCATAAACACTTTCCAAGTTTCTTTGCTTTGAGTTTCAACAACACCAAAGGCTAGTGGAAAATATTGATTTTTGGGATCTCTTCCAACAACCAATAGAAGTTGTCCACCATACTTGGTCTTTAAGTGGCAGCCATTTAACCCAACAAAAAGTCTACATGCAGATGCGAACCCTTTATTGCATCCATCAAAGCAGAAGTAGAAAGACCCACTTATGGATTGAAGTGTAGGATTTGGTCTATGGACATTCACCTAAGCTGTGTTACTAGAATTTAACCTTTGAAGTTCAACAACATACCTCCATATTATGCCATACTTCTTATCAACATACCTATCAATAATCTTTTGTCCTATCTGCTTAGCCTTCCATGCTCTGCCTTTTGTTATACCTATTGAGTGATTCTTCCTCATATCATTAGTGACATCTTGGATTGTGACTTTCTGAGTTGTTTGCATTTTGTTAACAACTACAAAGTTTACAACCCACTTAGAATTCGCAAATCTGTTTGCAAGAACCCTAGCACAAGTGTACTTTCCCACTCAAGTCTTTATTTGATAAGTGTGCATGTCCCCCACTTTAGAACAAAGAGCCAAAAACCCACAATTTCCCTTACAGACAACCCTTACCATATAACTCTCATTTTTCACAAAGGTAATTTCATACCCATTAAATACGGTCCACTCAATTATTGCACCCTTGAACTCCTTTAGAGAATTGAATTTCATACATAAATTAAATCAAACGTCTTATTTAATTGCTCCTTTCTAAACTTCTCATACCTAGGTCATTTCTCATGGTCAGATTCATCTGGATTTGAGCTCTCTAACTCCTCATTTAAGGAATCAACATCTTCCTCCTTCATATGACACTTACATTTACCTTTTCTTCCCTTTAATGAACTATTGCCTATTACTAACTTCTATGTAGGTACTTCTTCAGGTTCAAGTACATCAAACCCATCATCAAGTCAAGTAGCTCTCTCATTCTCACTATCATCTAATTGCACATCATCACTGCTATACTCATTCTATCCACCTTCGACATCAGTACCCTCATTCATATCAAAACAAATAGGTTCTCTAACTTACTCACCTCTTTCCATGACATTTTGTACATTGTGCTCTAAATACAAATGTCCACGAGCTTTCTCACTCATAGCCCTATAAGCAACCTCATCAACAATATGATCAATATAAATTTGAAAAAACTCAATATCTTTCCCATCAGCTGTAGCCCAAACCCTGTAGTGTTGTTTCTCCTAACCCCACCCAGTTGCAAGTTCATGAATAGCATCCATACCCCATTTCTCTATGTCTATATCAGATACTATCGTTTGTAGCCCACCTCTATAGAACAAGACATCATCCCTAACAAACTCACCACCATGATGAAATATGCAGTTGAACAATCATTTTTCTACCAACAAATTTACACAAATCAAAGCAAGACACGTGTTAATATGGACCCCACACACACAGTCAGAAAGGCACATTTCATATTTAGGAATAAAAAAACCCTAAAAGACAAAATAACATGAAAATATATGTCTGTTTATGCCATATTCAGGACCACAACAACCATAACATTCAAATATTTGTTCATGCAAATATTGAAAAAAGATACAGAAGAAAAAAGATGTTTACCTCCGACGCAATGCCACCTCCTTCTTTGTTCGTTTTCCTTCCACAATCCGTATTTCCTCCGTTTTCCTTCGTTTTCACTAATACTTTGTTCTTCATGTCATTCTTGTTCTTCGTGTTCATCGTTTTAGTCGCCACCTTTTTCTTCTTCGCATTCTTCGTGTTCTTGGTTTCGTAAATCATCTTCTGGGTTTCAAAAATCAAACGTCTAGTAGTTTTTGATTCTGGGTTACAGTTTCAAATCTATCTTCGATTGGATTGGATTCTCTGATTTTTGAGTTTGATTCGGTTAAGGTTTGGAGAGTTTTGAGTGTTTTTACTATGTTATGGTTGAAAATGAAACCCCTAAATATCAAAAAGCCTTTTCAAATTCTCAGATTTTTAAGTTTCTTTTTTGTTATTTTATTAATATTAACATCAATTAATGATGTGTAAAACCATTACACACATATCATGTTTTAAAAAATTGAAAAATTAAATTAATTACACAGTGGCGAGAAATGTCAGCGCCTGGATTATGTCAGATGGGGCCAGGGGTGTTTCTAAAAAAAATATTGCAAGGGGGTAAACTGGAACTCGCCCAAATTACAGGGAGTAAATATGTATTAACCATAAATAATATCACTTTTTTTAAATGAAAAGATAAACTCTCATTTAATAGTCTTCATTAAACCTATAACTATGTTTAGGAAAAATAAAGCCTATAAATGTAGGGAAAAGGAAAAATTGTCAAAAAAAAGAAGCCTATAATGTGCGGCCAACAATGTGCATTAGAGTACAGTGCAAAATTAAAACAAACGATATTTTCTTTTAGGAAAACAAACAATATTTATTCATTCAAATTGATAGAAATTACATTGATACAATACAAATTTGCTATAAATAAAAAAACGTATTGTGAAAAACTCACAACATTTGTGTAATATCATAAAATAACAAAGTACATAAACCTATAAATATGAACATAATCCTGCGTCCCAAAGATTCATTCTTCCATATCAGTAAGGTTGACAACACTTAAATCATTGACTTGATATATAATGGATCAAAGATAACATGGCAATCTAAACCAAGCAAACATCGTAACATGACAAAAAATACAAACAACGACGTACATAGACGACGAACAAAACAACATCACATATATATAAAAGTCAGAAGAGACTTTGAAAGAAAAAGTGAAATTCAACTAAAGCTTGATATTCAGATAGAGAAAACAATACTTTTTAAAATGCAATGCAAAATACAAATATTTCAAGTTGAATTTGCAACAATACTTAATATTTCAATTCCCTTTCAAACACAATTAAAATTTTAATTCATTATTTGTTTTAAATAATGTCATTATATATTTAAAGGCCCGTAGTGTTGAATTCTTATTCATAGTATCTATGTTTTTGAGGAGAAACACATAATAATTATGTCTCCTCTCAAAAAAAAAAAGGTTATTAATTAGAATAAAAATCAGCTACATGAAGAGGATGTTGTTGAAAATTATTTCAAACAAACTTCTTAGTTTTCTGAATCTTATAATTGGAGTTTTTCAATTAGTCTCAAATTTCTGAGTTTCAAAACTTACTAAGCCCCTAATTTATTGTAACGCCCATACTAAAAGTGTCTAGAATATTCAACGTGTGCGTTATAACTGATATTGGATACATTAACCATACAATACGGAAATACAACATTAGTTGAGATTTAGAGTACAAAGTCGTCTCTAGTCATATGTCATAATAATTATACATGATGAGTCGAATGAAACAGGTACAACGAGGTCCATTACACTACTACTTATATAATAGACAACATAAATGAGATGGCATAAGCGCTAAATCCAACATAGCACGATCAATCCAAAGTTTTCTCCTTACCTTTGCCTCAAACAACCTGAGAACCTGAACAAAAGAAGGAATGGGATGAGACATGATGTCTCAGTGAGTTCTATCTAAGTCCTAGGCTAGAGGTAACCTCGGGGGAAGCCTACGGTTACCACGTCTCTACAATACAACCGATTGGTTGATTATACGTGTGTGAACTCATACATTCCTAAGACTATTGTGCAACCTAGATCGTCATCACTTGTAACTAGTTGGGTCATTTTATATCATGTCATTTCCTGTCATAGAATAACATATCATAGTGTATCATACAATTATCTGAGTTGATTTTACAGAATGTATCGAGTGGAGTAACCCCGAGTACAATCCCTTACATGACCGATGAATTCCTAGCTAAGGTACATCGGACTCCACTTAATGTCGTGGGGGCTACCTTGCGGAGCGTGTCCCGTCCTCCTGGCGTGAACCTCTTGAAATCCCCCTGGTGTGGATCACAAGAGACACGACATTTCATATATAATCATAAACATGTTCATATCTTGATACACCTTAAAGGCGAGCTAACATACCTATTCTCGACTATCTAAGTCGAGGCTCTAGGATTTACCCATACCTAGACTTGATTCCTACCCGCATAAAACATACATAGCTCTCATAAGCCATCCTTCATTGAAGTTGTGAATGTTGCCCACGCATCTCGTTAAAGAATCGTACGATGTAATGTATATTAATGACTTGATGTTAAAGGTATTTTATTTTAAAGTTATAAAATTTAAAAGACTGCAAGGAAAGGCCTCAGACGGCACAGTTGAACCACAGGGGAACTTTTCAAAATGTGTTGTGCTGATGCTGCACGCTTAAGCGTGCTCCCAAGCGTGCAGCCTGGTTAGCCACTGCCTCTCGCACACTTAAGGGAGCGCTGCACACTTAAGCGGGCATTCATCAGCCCAGACCTGCAGTATTTCGTATTTTGGTCCACAAAACTTCAAAAACCAAGTCCTTAATGCTCACATTACATCCAAAATACATGAAAAACAATATGGCTTACATGCATGGTAACAGTCATCACAATTTCAACAAAATCATAGCAAAAGGGGCATTAAAACCTAAGTTCATAAGATTTCTAATTGTTCATTCATCTCACATAAGAATACACAACAACCCAAGGATAATTGCTAGCTACAGAACTCACCTTAAATTGACAGAAAACTAGCAAAACTTAGGTCAAGAGCTTCACATGCAATCCAACATACACCCTCACTCTAAACTTGGAGAGAAATAAGTGGATCAAAGCTTCAAGTCTTGATTCCACACCAACTAAGAGTATGAATCCTCACCAACAAGCAGCATGATCTTCAACAAGGATTGGAATTGGGAGAGGGAGGGAGAATGGCGCTACCCTAGAGAGAAGGGAGAGGATAATTCTGATGTAGAGTTTTAGAGAAAGTACACTTAAATACCCCTTACGGGAAAGTACAGAATTGCCCTCCGTCCTAAACGTGTGCATTCTACGTTACCAGGTAAAATACCGTGAAACAGATAAGCAGAATATTACATTTATGACCTCCTATTGAGATTTTTTTTTAGCCTCGACTAAATATAACTTTTTTTTCTGCCCTTGGGTAAGGGTTTTCTTGACCCTACTTTTTTCATCAACGATAATATTTTATGATGATTTTGTATAAAAAAAAGTTTACATTTTTTTTTATATAAAAAAATAATTTCTTTTAAAATATATTTCAATATAAAAATGGAAAACCAATTAGGATTTGTGGGATAGCTTTAGGCCATAGGAATTTTGATGGTCTTCATCATTGAGAGGTTTCTATTCCGTCAACTATTTGGGTTGAAACAAAATTTACGGACTTGCATAAATGAACCATTACAATAATCATTTGGAGATTAAAAAATAGAGTCTTTACTGATTCATTGATGATCATCAATACTTTAAAAGTAAAAATAACTTAAAAAACAAAGCCTACATGTTTTTTTTAACAGCAAATAAAATTAATAAACCCAAATCCACTCAAGCCGAGATGGAGGGGACACTGGATACAACAAAACAACCCAACCAACAACATAAGCTAGAGGTAAAAAAACAGAAAAACAGTCCCCAAAACACAATCCCAACCGGACACAAACAAACTAAGGTCGAAAGTACCCCAATACAAACACTCATAAAATAAACAAACATACATGAATACCAACTTTAAAACAAAATGGAAAAGACAATAAAATCAAATGATAATGGAGAGAGTCCATATTATACAACAAAAGAGAAAAATTATTCATAACTTGAATTTCCCTGCTCCTTTGTTCCATTCATAACTCCACCTCCATTTCCAACCTCCTCTCAATCTTCGATTAGCATTCCTTTCATCTTTTGATCGACCTCTCTCAAATTCTCATCAATAAAAGAGGACAAATCATTAAGATCATGTTTGCTCATTAAATATCCATTAAATTCTGTGGTATGAATGAAATGATGAATGATATTGGTCATTTCCTTCTTTCTGGTTTCCTTCCTTTGTTTCATCAACTGCTCATAGACTTTCCCAATGCTTTGCTTCAAGAATACCTCTTGATCCACCATCTTTTTACTTTGTTCCAGTCCAGGCAAACTCCTGAACCTGGATATCACACTTCTAACCCCTAAATCTGATGGCCAAACTTGTACTTGAGGATTGTTTTGCTCGTAAATTATTGCACCGGCTTCTATTCCGCACAGAGTGCTAATTTCATCAATCTTCTTCATAATTCCTGTTTAAAAAAAAAAAATCCATAAACAATATATAATCTATAGTAAAATTCCAAATTTATTAAATAAAAGTAAATTCATGAAATTTCGCAATTATAAAATTATAATTTAAAAAACATATAAGAAAACTGTTAACATCTGTTGATTCTATAAAAACAACACTATATGTATGATATGCAAAGAGAGGCTAAATCTAACCATTTTTCCTCTTTCTGAATGTCATCCTCCTCTTCGAGTCACATGTTATGTATGCTAGTTTCACCTTACCTCTGGCCATGATAGTGAGGATCAGAAAACAAATAAAAAACTGTGAGAATCCTTTATGTTATGTTTTTCTTATTGCACCTGTTGTGCTGCTTATATAGACAAATCTATTTATAAATATAATAATAAATATTTATTAAAAAAATAATAATATAATATTAAATATTGTAACAAAAAAAATAAATATTAAATACATATTATAATCTTTAAATAAATTTTATTATATTAAATAGCATTTAATTCTATTGTGTACATTGATTTCACCGTAGCTTTTAATATTTTGTCTGGACAATGTACATATATATTAATAAATGTTTATTTATAATCTATTGACTTATAAAAAAACATTAAAAATTATTAAAAGAGACATTAATTTTTTCAATTAAAAAATTAATACTATTTTTTTTAAAAAAATATTTAAATACATCACTGACTACTTATTTTTATATACTTGAAGTATTTTTGTAACTTGTCGTTACACTCATTGATATATTTTATATAATTTAAAAATAAATTTTTATATGTAATAATTAATATTTAATAAAACACAGACATTAATTATTCTAGTTTTTTAATAAAAAATAATTGTTCAATATATAAAAAGTTTAACATATATTTTAATTAGAAATAGTTTCCCCTTTATTTTTTTAAAAAATTACCCGTAAGAAGTAAAATATATATTACTCATTTCCACTTATTCTTAAACTTTTCGTAATGATTTAGAGTTTGTCGAGGATAAACAAAGTTTTATCAATGATATTATTTGGAAAATAGAATTGGTAACAGTGACGTACATTTTGCACATTTTAAGATGATTTTTAATTATTTTTAGTCAAATAATCTTGTGCCTACAAATTCATCTTTAAGGTGAATAAGAGGGGTATCCTGGTGTCTCCGTGAGCATAGTTCAGTTGGTAAGGACATACATTGTTATATGCTGGGGTCGGGGTTCGAACCCCGGACACTCAACTTATTCACCTTGAAAAAGGTGAATTCTAGCCACCAGGCTATTTGGTCAAAAAAAAAAGTGGCTATTTAACAAAAAAAAAAGTGGAGTGTTCTGGTTCGAACCTCTATTCCGCTAATATAATAAAATTTAATATTTGTTTTAGAAGAATAGAAAATAATATAATTAAAAACTAACGTCAAACTCCAAGTTGTACTTATTTTCTTTTTCCGAAGAAAATAACAAAATAAGTTAAGATTCTCTCCATTTGCTTTAAATAAATGGACAATGTCATTTGGTGAGAAATAGATACAAAAAATATGTAGTGAGTTCCGCCATTATTAATTATTTTCAAACTTCTTTATATTTATATCTCTGCAAATAAAAAAAATGAAGAAACTAATAAATATAAAGGATCTTAACTCAAATAAAACCTGAACATATTTACAAAAGTGAGTCCCTATAAAAGTGAAGCCCTAAACTATATAGTCTCTAGACAACAAAGGTAAATGAAAGCAGGGAAAATTGTTCATTGAACCAATAGTAAAAGAATGAAATATCATATCAAAAAATTTATTAACTAAATATAGTATTATAAACATCTTATATTAGTACAAAATATTTTTACGTTTCCTTTAATAATATTAAAAGCAAAGCAATTTAAATTTCAAACTAGCATCAGACAAAAACATATTACGTCCACGAGGTGTCCATTCAATGATAGAATCCTGGTTCTGTAATTTTAAAAGACAATTTAAATTCCATGTTGGTCAATTATAAAATATCATTAGTGTTATCTTTTAAATTGTTTTTACTTTAGTTCTTCTTTTTTTTATATTGTAATTGAACTATATTGCTCTTTCTTAGCACATCTTGTGCTCAGATGAGCATCTTTTAATGTTTAATATAAGTTTCATAATCCTAAAAATATGACTTTGAATAAAATAGTTTTTTAAAACATCCAAGTATAATTGCACCCAAAGGTGGAAAAATAACTCATTCCTTTTTTTACTTGAATAAAATAACTCATATTCCTTTTTTTACTTGAGTAAAATAACTAATAATCCCAAAAATATGACTTTGATCAAGCTGCAAATATAATTTTTTTAATGGCAAAATTTTATTAATAACCAAGTCCTTGCGCGAGACGAACATGGATCGGTGAGACAAAAACTACAGAGTAAAAGGCGTTGTATGTAGGTGGAACACTCAAAAACGAAATGTATACATCGTACATCTTAAATACCAATAAAATAAACCTCTAAAACCAAATCAACATCAAAACCAAGTTGAACCCCATAAACCAACATAAACAAAAAGTTAAGCCAAAATCTCACAGCCGATCGTGAATAGCCACATAAACAAAGTCCAAACACCTATCTCCCACTACTCACTCCAATTTCACTCCAGAAAACCATCACACGCGTTGAAACCCCCTAACATCAACACCTCACATTCTCATCACCACAAAAATCACCTCAACTGGGCCAAATTCCAGTACTCATTCAAATTCCACCACCAATGAATCCTCGTTTTGTTAGGGAAGATGCCAAAACAAGCCAAAAAACTTGAGTCAAGAAACTGACTCCCGATCTCGAATCAAAAGTGATCGGTCCACCAGACTCCATAAACAAATCACTAAGGCACCCCTCAACACCTGGACCTTTGGAGTAGATCCCTTAACCATCCCAACAACTTGAAAACTAAACGCCAACTTCTGATCTCGAAGCAAAAGGGATCGTCCCACTAGAATTCAGAAGACAAATCTCAAGATAATCAACATGTGGAACAATAGTGCAAACAGAACCAACTGAAAAACGACCAAAATTTGAACCACCCAAATCACGTCACAAACCAACAAAGAAACAACCCAAAACCAACATAGGTAAGCGACGACGGAAATGGACCCAAATTCGAGGTCACCACATAATCCAACTGATAGCCAAAATAAAGCGAGATTCTAGTCACAAACAACTGGTACTCAACAAAAACATATCACCACCAATTGATGGACAGTTATGCCTCCCCCTCATCAACACTATTAACCTTTATTACCAACAACCTCAAAAACACCCCGATCTCAAAAAAACAAAATCTCCACCTGTAAAACCTATTGAGAGCTGAGACCACCCCAAAGGTTGCAACCACCACCACTAAGCTCAAGCAAACACCTAAAATCACCACCACTCAACCCCAAAACATCGCAAAAGACACCAGAACAACCCTACACAACACCAATAGGTCTTCCAAAACCCTCTACCAAAACAGAGCTTTATATATCCAAAAAAATCCTACACCACAACATTCAAATACCATTACCATTCAAACTCACCAATTGTTGACGCCAGATAATTAACAACTTTGGAAAGAAGATACTATGCAGATTTCTTTGCAATGTCTCGGTTGAAGTCTTTATAGTCACTTCGGTGATCTTAAAGGAAACTCAGTTGGAAAAAAACTCCCAATTCCAATCCTTTTTTCCAAAAAGCTCAATGTGTGTGGTGATCACCCTTATAATTAGTGACCAGTTGAAAGGCTATAGTAAACAACATTACCAAATTCTAATGGAAGTTGTTTGAGTACAATGAGTAGTCTCACATGCAAGCAAAACAATATAAGCAACAAGAAGTTGGGTGAACTCAAAAGAAGAGCAACAACGCCACCAATAAACACCACAACCCCTAAAAATAATGCCTTTCAAAATCCACCATAAATAGAAGCATCACTAGCGCACTACAAGTTCTTGCTTTTCAGCCACCGAGAGATTTGAATCCAAATCCACCTCCACAAACTATCCACATATCACCACCAAAACCACTATGAAACCATCACGAGAATAACCGCGAAAACCTGCACCACCACCACCACAAAACTCTCTAAAAACCACCATGAAGTGCTACAAATAACACCACCACGAACCAGCCAAACTTTAGAAAAGGGCCGGGAGAGAAAGGTGGTTGCTAGGTTGCTGCAAATGCTACTTATTTCAAACCAAGCAATTGTGCTCAAATGCTTAAAAACTTCCCTTTTTGTTTTATAAAATTATTTGATCAATAACTACAACTTGGTTTTGGAGAAATAAATTCCCTTTTTGGTTTAGATTGGTTTTGGAGGTATACTTTTTATTAGTCTTTTAAGATATAAGGTGTATCCATCTTTTTTGGATGTTCCGCCTATATACGACACTCTTTGTTTTATAGTCTATGTCTTATCGGTCTCTGTTTGTCTTGTGCATGAACTTCGTTATTAATAAAATTTTGCCGTTAAAAAAAGAAGACAACTCCAACTTGAAAACAAATATGAAGACTAGTAAAAGTAAAAAGAGAAGAGATAGAAAATAAAACAATTATTTTTAATGAATAAACTTCACAGCGTCAAAGCTACTTCACCTTAGCTCACAAAGGATTTAAACAAATATGTAAGGCTTTTGTAAAAAAAAGTATTATGTAAGGTTTTTTAGGCTCTTCTTTAAATTATATATATCAAGCTTCGGTAGGTAGCATATATTCTTTCCCGCTACTAGGAATATTTTATTTTGTTTAACTGCAACACCTCATAACTCTCAACATGAGAGAGTTTACAAATAGGAATAATTCTTATCAAAGATAACTTTTCAAAAGATAATGTAAATTATGTAATGTGAATGGTTTGATACTAATACAAGTTTGAAACTCTCAGTTAGAGATGATATTCAATAAACAACTTGTACAAGGTATTTGTAACAACCTTTTTGTTGAACAAAGCTCCTTCAATGATTTACTATATTCATCGGTCTCGAATTTAACTGTCAGGGAGAAGTTTCTTATATTGTACTGGAGAATAGATCCGTTAAGAGAAGAATAGATTTGTTGATGAATAGTTGAGAGAATCAATGATGAAATGAGAATTGTTAGTCGTCAAAAGGGAAATACCTTAGGTTGATGATCATAGTATGGAAGCTAATTTCTAGGTTGTATGCACGATTTTGCATCCTTAAAAAATGATCCTTGTAGGAGGACTCACTTTTGCATTTATATCATGTACATCTTCACTGTACTTATAAAGAAATTCATTATGGTATTAAATTAACAAAAACTTCTTTGTTGGATTAAAGAACGACCAAATGAAGAAAGAATAAGATAAAACTTTCATTGAATTTAAGACACATTGTACTATGAACTTATTTTTACCATAGGATGTTCAACTTCCATTTATGTTAGCAGATCAATATGTTGGCTACTTGGTACCAGACACATTATATCTTATATGTGTCACGAACATGTTATGTTCATTATCCAATGTAATCAACATGTAAGAACCAGAAGAACATTGATATTTGATAGACAGACTATTTAGGGTTTTCTTTTCCAATTTTCAGGGCTTTTGTTCTATGATGATTTTTTTTTTGGTTAACAAGAGTTATCATTACACTCTCACGAACTACCCTTTTATTAATTTCTTGAAGATTTATTTCTTTTTTGGTTTTTAATTTTTACTTTTATTTTGTTCCAACTAGTGATTTCATTTTCTATCTCTTGTTTATTTTGTACTTTTGTTTTGCTTTGTTTGGCTAGAAAGAATATATGAAAATGAAGTTGTTGATTGATTACATAGGACTAGTAGATCCTAAATTTATGGGTATGATTTTAACTATAATTTTCATATTATTTATTGTTCTTTATGTTGGATTGTGGTTTACTATATGTGATTATAGCAAAATAGGATTGCGGTTTGCCATAACTAGCTAGATTTGCATATTACTTTGTTGTTGATTTAATGTGTTATCCTTGTTTATTGGTATTTTGGGCTAAATAGAGTATCTAATAAAGCATTACGTGCCAAAACTTGTATCGATTAGGGTCAGCTAGGCCAAATCTATTTGATTTGGTTGACCTTCATAATATTGACTTTAGCGTCGATAATACCCACTCTATTTGATTTGATTGATACTTAGGATGTTGACTTTATTGACTATTTAGATGTTGGATATATTACCGTCGGTTCAAAGTAGAGTTAGACTTAAACTCAGCTACATCGATACTAGATTAACCAAATATGGCCTGCAACCGACACTTCCAACTAGCTTCAACTTTTTTAGCTTGCCCACACCAATAGTGTTAGCGTCCGTTTTAACCCTGTTAGCGTGGGTTTCAGGCCGACGCTAAAATGTAGTTTTCATGTAGTGATGTATATGAGAAAGTTAATCAGCAAATTACACTTCGAACCCATAAAACATATGATGTAAAATCAGTTATCCCTAAAACATAAGATTTGCTTGCAAATTAAAAGGTGACACATGTTACATTCTAATTGGTTTACATATTAAAATGTGACGGTGTGTTACAATTTCATTGGGTTACTTGTTAGTAAATATGTGTCATTGACGGCGTGTAATCTACAATTCAACTACAAAAGACATATGACAATTGGTTTAACTCTGATTGGTTGATAATTAAAACAAATGAGTAATGACTCACTTTCATTGGTTAAAAATCAAAACAATGTTGATATAAAAATAACGTCGTTAAACAAATGTTTACTTACATATTATGATTTTTTTTTTTTTACATCTATACCATAATATTTTTATAAATTATATATGTAAAAGATATGTAATTTATTATAAGTCTTGCAAAACCAGTGAATAGAAGGAAAGAAATAGTACCCCCTTTTCCCCT
>Ga0228711_1001228_pt1 | contig 36923 bp, 20 predicted proteins | sample MedpolnodulmetaG_2_FD_177996 | JGI IMG/M metagenome (GOLD analysis project Ga0228711, IMG submission 177996) | Root nodule microbial communities from Medicago polymorpha collected in Santa Monica, California, United States - brown nodules | ecosystem: Host-associated > Plants > Roots > Nodule... | reverse complement strand
AGCACACTAGGAGTTCTATAAATAGAACCCTAGTGCTGAAGTTTTTGGTTACACGTCTTGAAGAAACCCTAGCTCTCTGAAACTTCTGATTCCTTGGCTAGCACCGAGTTTTGGAGGAGCACCGTTCATGTGGACTTGCTAGAGGCTTTGCTGCTTGCTGCTTGCTTTGTTGTGATCGAGATTCCAGTTTCGAGCTTTCAGATTCCACACTTCGAGGTAACAATCGAATCACTGATTCATGTGTAAATTCGTAATGATTCAAGGAAAGAAAATCGAAAATTTTATCCGCTGCTTTATTCTGTAAACATTCGATTTTCCTTCAGGCTATTTGTTAAGTGTTTTTTGGCATTATTACTTTTTATTAGTTTTAAAAATTTTAAAAAAAACTAAAAAAAAAATATTAACAAAAGAGAAGGGGTGGAAGTAAATTAATTTATAATAAAAATCTAAATATCTGCAAAATAGTTTACCTTTGTTCCCTTTCACTTTTTGGTTTATATACAAAGTGACAAACAACTTCTAAAATTGACACACAAATGTGGTAGTTTAGGTTTGAATACAAATGAAGGTGTCCAACATAGCGATATCGGCATTAAACCTAAACTGATTTTTTTTCTTGTAGCGTTAAAATCTTTTTAAAACAAATCTTTGCTAAAAACAAAAATTTACACTTCATAGTAACTTGATTGAAAATCCAATAAAATTTAAAAGGACTACAGAATAATTGAACCCATTATTGATTTTCTCTTACCAGATATATATGATGTCAATAGTTACACAAACTGATTGTTTAGTTTGGAATTTCAAAACCATCAAATTGGTCTTTGTCTTTATAACCAACCACTCTCAAACTAGTCTCTGACTTTATTAATGTCTTGAAATAGTCTCTTTCTTTGGCAAATGTTTCTCAATTTGGTCCCTCACTCTACTAACAGGGGGACCAATTTGAGAAATGTTTGACAAAGACATAGACTATTTTGATATATTAGTAGAGTCGGAGACTAATTTGAGAGTGAGTTACAAAGACAGAGACCAATTTAGTGGTTTACTCTAAAGTGAATTGCTATAGAATGTCTAAGACAGATATTGAGCCATATATTAGATAATCAAACTATTTATTATGTTACAAATTAATGTAAGAAAGTTTCTTTGATCGAAATTCTTAAAATTTTCCTAGTTTCTTTGATCTATATATTGAGGTTTAGCAAGAAGTAAAAACACTGAGATAAACCAGAATACTACTTTGAGATCTCTCACTTTTCAATATATATGCATACACTACAAAAGAACTGAGAAGAAAATTAAATGAATAAAGACTTATGTACTAAGCTAAGAACAAAATTTTATCATAATAGTTAATCTTTCTTTAATCATTTCTTCCATTTTGTCACTGTTACTGTGATCCTGTATATTTTAATGTTACTCCTATGCATGATAAAACTGTATGAACACTTTCTTATGAACAAAAGGAGGGATAGTATCGCCAAAGCTGTCTGAAGAGATGAAGTCAGAAGTTAATATGAGTCGAATGTCGCTATAATGGAGTCCATCATTCGCGACAATGTCGATATGTTTACTCTATTCCAGTTATGCCTTTGTCATTTGTCTGTAAAACACATTGGCACAGTTTAGATAAACAATTTAATGCATGTAAAATCACTTATAGATAAAGATAGTTTCCATACCTATTCCCAGCCTTGATTTACGACCAGATTGCCGCCGCACTTTGTTTTCGTTCCAACCTAACAACTCATCGTTTTTATTTGTTTGGATCGTAGTTGGTACTGATTGTTCCACAGGTTCACCATGGTTTCCGTGGTCCTGTCAAAAATTTTGTAAAGAAAATAAGATGCAAGCTAATACCTATCTTGATCAATATCATACAACCGACAAAGGCCACTTATGATATTTTGACATAGCAATATTCTGAAAGTTATGATTCACAAAGGCCTAAATACTGTCATCTTGTGACTGCAAAATGCGAAAATGAATACGATGCAATTGGGATATCAAACTTACCTGTGGATTCATTTGAGCATCTGGTTTGTCTGTGAGATCAAAATCCATGAAGTAATTGGAATGGTATATATCAGATACATCAAACGATTCTACATTACGACCCTGCTGCTTTTTTACTACACGCTTGGAGGTCTCATCGTCATGGCTTGTGTTGTAATTATGTCTTCTTTCCGAAACTTCCATCCCGTGTTTCGTTAAATCATATGTGCCTTTTGCAAAAGTTGGATCCATTGCACTGATTTTGCTTCTTGATCCATCTGATAAAATGGACGAAGCATCCGGTTTTCTACTTTTCGCCCATTTAAAGCCACTAGATCCTGAGACTGGTACTGGTCCCGAGTATGCACTATAGCCATTGTAAGCATTTGACTTTTGTGCAGCCTGATCTGATTTTGAATCAAACAAATGTTTTTGTTGCTCTTTGTGCACAGGTCCTACTTTTCCTTTTGTATGATGTGCTTTACCATCATCGCATTTACGAGCGTTTTGAGAAATATTCTGCATTTCCTTCACAAAGAAGAAAAACAAGTAAATAAAAATCAGTTATTTTCTTCAATTACGGATCACAGTAAATAGGAATTTGTTCAAATTCTGCTACACTACAATTCTATAGCACTGCAATAGCCTGAATTTGATATCACTCTGTACTAAATAGCATGTCACGGAAAAATAGCAGTTCATTCAAATTCCGCTATGCTACAGTATTATAGTGCCAATATAGCCGTTATTTGACAACACTGACTAAAAAATACCTCTTTCAAAGCTGGTTTGCCGGCACTGTTAGGATCCTGAAGAACTTTATGGACCCGTCTTTGCCTTCCTGATGTTACAGCCTCGCGCTCTCGTACTTTACCTCCATTCTTTTTCCTGAGGGTGACATGTAGACACTTTAGTCACAAAAATTGGAAATAAAGTACATAGTTTCACTAGAAAACCATGAGAAGGTAGACTATCTGTTTTCGATAATTTGATTTACTACAAATACAAAACTTTCAAAGTGATTAATGTTTTAAACGAATATCCAAAACCATAAGAAGATTATGAATAATATTGATATTAAAATAGAATGAGTGATTTATCCTTTAGGTTTAGATACAGACTTTTATCACTTCAAAGGTTCTTGCAAGTTCTCTAGCGTCAGAAGTGTTATAATACAAAGAAATGATTTTTGGATATCAGAATTTTGACGTCAAATATAGTGTACTTTGGTTTTTGTGTATTTTGGAAATGTTTTTGAGTCGTAGAAGCTAAAAACCAAGTGAGAGATTGAGATAAACGTATACGGTGTCGCATAAGGTGTCGATATTTTAGATGTTCAAATAACACAATTGTATATTATATCTCAAGTGGTCTAGTAATTACTAATTAGGTTGTGGTCCTTGAAGATAATACATCCTTTAAGTTTCGTTTAATATGAAAAACATATAATATAACTAGATTAATGAATAAGGCTCAAGTCAGGAAAAAAAATTCAAGTAAAGTAATATCTATACCATGACAATTTTCAAAGAGTGGATAAGATTTTAACAATTTACCTGTTCGCATCATCCCGGTTTTTAGCATCCATTTCTTTGCTTGGTATATACTTTGGAAGGAGTGACGGGTTACAAGCATATGGCGCAGTGTTGAAATACTATAAAAGGTACAGCATGAAACATAAAATCAGAATCAACAGCGACCAAGCATCGTAAAAATAACATATTCAGAAAAACAATCATGAAAAGCACACAAGCAACATCATGCAGTTAATGCACAAAATTAAATCATGCAAACACCAGTAAGATTGTATTCAAATCAAATTTAATCAGTATGAACAGTCAATGTAAATATATTTGACGGTGTAAATTTTTCACACAGACAGTGTTTAAACTCATATAGATATTCTATTGAAATTGGGAGAAAAGTAGAATGCACAAGGAATTTACCTCGGACATAAGTGCAGAGGAGGCAGTACCACGTTTGGAAGGATCAACGGAGAGTAAGGTCTGAAGTAGGCTCACAGCAGTTGCAGGAAGAAAACCTTGACACCTCTCCTCAAGGGAGCTTTCGTAACTAATCTGAGGCTTAAACATTGTTGCAAGCGGAAGCTTATTCTTTTTCCAAAACTCTTCAGGTGGAGATCCACAAAGCTTAAATATTTTGTGCAATTGTTCCACCTGTAGATAAACGCATCATTTGCAGTGTTGTCGATTGTAAATAGTGGAAAATTGTGGTTTGATCAAATTCTGCTACACAATGCTATAATGCCGCTATATTGTAACATTTTGTACCAAAAAGTGTATGGCGGAACAATAGTGATTTGTTCAATTTCTGCTACACTATTGAGTTAAAACGCCACTATAGCCGGACATTTAACAACACTTATTATTTGATTTTCTCAATTATTAGTTATCTTAAAAGGACTAAATTTGTTGTATATGAGGATGAGTAATGTAATACCTCAGTTCTCCCCTTAAGGATGGGCTTCCCCAGAAAAAGTTCAGCAAACACACACCCTACACTCCACAGATCCACCGTAACTCCATAGTTTGTTGATCCCATCAAAAGCTCAGGAGGACGATACCATAGAGTCACTACACGACTTGTTAAAGGGTGCTTGCTATTTGGGCTAACAGTATTTGCTAATCCAAAGTCCCCTATCTTGAGAATGCCTTCATTGTTAACTAATATATTTGATACTTTAATGTCTCGATGCATGATACCTCGTAGGTGAAAGTGCTCGAGTCCACTCAATAGCTGTCTCATGTAACACTTAATCTGTTGGGGGAAAATACAATCAGTGTAAAAAGTTTAAATCAACAACAAATCCCAACCAATCGTATATGTCACTTTAAGAAAGAATTGTGATATCAAGAAATGTTGACAAACCTGTGAGTCTGTGAACTTGACATCAGGGTTAGATAATAGGCCAGCAAGATCATGCTCCATGTATTCAAATACAAGGTATATACTGTTTGATAGTTGTGAAGTGATTATACCCTCTAATTTCATGACGTTTGGGTGATCAAGTGTGCGGAGGATTATTATCTCCCGTGCCATGAACCGAATGCTCTCGTGTTGAAGTGTGTCCAAACGCACCTTCTTTAAGGCAACCATCCTCCCTGTCTCGACTTCACGTGCTTGGAAAACACTGCTATATGTGCCTTGTCCAACCTACATTGACATAAATACACATTAAAACAAAATATAAAGATGGTAAATTGATTAATGTTTACCAAAGAATGGCAATAAGGCCAAGAAATCATAGCTTACAGAATGTGAAATTTATCATGGTCAATCAAAGAGAAGAAACTTTGCAGCAATGATACACATAATTAACATGATATTAGGGTCTAAAGGTTTTCTCTGCCTTAAACTTTGGTAGGTAAACCATAATTCTAAATTGTGGTCTGCAATTGCAATTGCGGCTGCAACATAAAGGTTTTTGACGTCCCTGTCATGACATTGCAACCGCACGTACACGCCTGCATTTATCCACAATTTGCTACCCCCTCATCCTTAATTATTTTCTATAAAAGAACATAGGAATTTAGGGTTTTAAGTAAAGTCTGCAGCCGCGATCTGGGATCAACATTACAGCTTATGTTGTGGTCGAAACCCCAATGCAGCCGCGATCTGAGATCAACATTACAGCTTATGTTGTTGTCGAAACCCCAATGCAGCCGTGGTTCTCGGGAATTTCAAGGTTTTCTCTACCTCGGTCTCATGAGCTACAAACCCTCTCATCCTAAATTTTTTCTATAAATAAAATATACGAATCCAATCGCGACATAATAGTTTTTTTACGTTGTCAAAATCGCAATGTGACTGCGATAGAGGCCGCATCCGAATGTGATTCTCTACAATATCGATAATCATAACCATTACACAACAATTTCAAACCTTGGGAAATTCATGCATGAAGGTGGAAAATGGGGAGGGGTGTGATAAGCAAAACAAAAATACCTTATCTAATTTCTCAAAAGCATCGGTTTTGAGAGGGACCAAACCATGAATGGCTTCACTAGCAACAGAAGTAAGCCAAGAAGGCCAACCAGCAGCAATCTGTTCACCTTCAGCAAACCTATGTGAACCAATCCTCACATTCAAATCACCCTTTTTCCACTCCTCGGGTTTCGTGTCAACCGGATGTTGTGTCACAACCCCAGAATGTTGTCTAGAATGTTGTCCTCTAGAAGAATGAGCAGAAGCCTCCACCACCATGCTTCTACCTGAACCATTGCTTCTTTTTCGAGAAGAACTCGAATGAACGTAAGGTCCAACTGGAGAAAGCGTATTGCTTTCTCCGGTCAGAGCTTTCTTGGAGTTTACACAACCCATTTAGATAACTCGGAAGCGGGTTGTTTCCGCTTCCGAGATAAGAAAATGGCAAAGTCAGAGAGGAAAAAGAATAATATCTAGAAACAGCAACATCGTAAAAGAAACAAGAAATGGTTGTTTTTGTTTTCTGTTTGTTTTTTCTCTCTCTTCTTGAAATGCAAAGTGCAATACAATCCAACCCTTTTTTTGTCTTTCTCTCTCTGTCTTGGAACTGGAGAGAGTGAGTTGCGAGATCTACGGAGGATTTTGGAGGATGAGAGGAATTTGTGGGACATGATGATGTCTGCATTGTTGTTATGTTGTGTCTTTTGATGTTGTAAGAGAAAGAGAAAGAAAAAAGAGAAAGTTTTAATGTAACCGTTGGAAAAGGCTGTGATATTGTTTTCTTTCTCATTTGGTGGTTGTTCTTTCCATAAAGAGATCAGAATCATCAGATGGTTACTTACTGCTGTCCAAGCCTAACATAGTGAAATACTCTTCTTGTTTACATTTTTTATTTCATTAAAGATCTATTTTATTTTTTATCTTTTAACAAATGTTACAAGAACATTGTTTAAGAAATGGTTAATTATTGTTTTAGGTTTTATAATTTCATTCAATAATAGTCTCCATAAACTTTTTGATCTTGAATTTTGGTCCTTGCTGTTAACTTAAGCTGACATGACATTGCCACATGGTCAATTTCAATTATTAGGAATTTACTGGAGGTGTACATGTGGACATGAGATATATTGATCTAAAATAAATTAAAAGAAAATGATATTTTAAAAGGTGGAAATTAATTGGGTCGACTATCATCTCCTCTAATTGAGTTGAGAAAAATTATCACTACTACCTTAATTGGATCAAATGTCACCCCTCATAAATTGGGTTAAGAAAAAAGATCAATAATCCTCTGATTAGATCAATTGTCTTCTCCTCTAACCAGGGTTAAGGAAAATTACCAATACTACTCTAATTGGGTCAAATATAATCTCTTCTAAATTGGGTTGAGGAAAATAATTAGTACTCCCGAATTGGCTCGATTGTCTTCTCCCCTAATTAGGTTGAGGGAAATTATCAGTATTTCCTAATTGGGTCGATTGTCATCTCCCTTAATTGGGTTTAGTATCCCCTAATTGGGTCGATTGTCTCTCCCCTGCAAATATTCTTAATTTGGTCTACTTTCATCTCCCTTGTTTGGGTTTAGGAAATGTCAAGTATCCCATAATTGGGTTGATAGTCTTCTATTGAGGAAAATCATAAAATTCTTCATGATGTTTTTAGATAATAAACGTAATTAAATATAGGGTTAATAGTGTTTTACCCCCTGTAATATAGGTCATTTCCGGTTTTTCACCCTATAAATTTTTTTTTCATCCTTGTAAAAAAAATTAGTTTTGGACTTTGATGGCAAATTTCGCCCCCTGTAATTTGAGCAAATTTCGGTTTACCCCCTGCCACATTAGCGAATATGCACGTCAAAAGGCTTAGGGGATATTTTTTTAAAAAAAAAATACAAGGACCGAATAAAAAAATATTTGCAGGGGGCAAACCCGGAAATGGCCTATATTACAAGGGGGTAAAGCACTATTAACCCTTAAATATAAGATCATAATGATTTTGATATGTTTTGTTTTCTAGCAAATTTCTTTGAGTGTTCTTTGGAACCGGATATTACAAATGCACACATTAAAAATATTCAAAGAACAATGAATTTGAACATTAGGATGTGTTAAGATGGACTTCAAACAAATTGATTTAAAAAATAAACAAAAAGTACTTGATCAGAATGAGATCACAAGCATCTCATCAACACATCAAAATGAAGACATGATAAACCAAGGAAATATAAGACTAGATGAGTCTCATGTCAATTAAGGAATGAACAAAATTCTTCATTCTCATAAACCAAGATGAGAGAATGGATATCAAAAGCACTTCAATTTTCATATCAGTGAAACCTGAATGTCAAGTCAAAATACTTCAGATCAAGTCCAAACAAGGCATCAAGTTCAAAGTCCAGATGCAATCTAGGTGTTAAACCCAACTCTGTTGGAGAAAAACTATCGCTTGTCACTTGCAACAGGGAAATTTCTCTCCAATCTCGAGCAATATCGACGTTTGGTTGGGTTGTTGATTTATTTATGTTTCACTCAACCTAAGATGTCATATAGTATCCACAATTTATCTCAATACATATAACAACCTAGAACAGAATATTAGGAAGTTGCACTTCAAGTAGTTCGCTTCTTAAAAGGTAATCCAGGACAAGGAATATATTTGGGTAGTGCATGTGACTTACATCTCCAAGGTTGGTGCAACTCAGACTGGGCCAGTTGCCCTTGACACAACATTATGTCAATGGATGGCTATTGGCTAGTGTTGCTTGGTAACTCTCCTATTTCTTGAAAAACAAAGAAACAACATACTTTCTCTCGGTCCTCTACTGAGGCAGAATATAGTTCCCTTACAACTACTACATGTGAGCTAAAATGGTTAAAGGGGATCCTCTCCAACCTAGGAGTTGCTCATGATAAACCCATGAGTATTCACTATGATAGTCATGGCAGCCTTACACATTGCAAAAATTATTGTGTTCCATGAACGTACCAAACATATTGAAGTGGACGGTCATTTTGTTCGGAAAAAGTTCTCAAAATCAATATATGTCACACTCATGTCTCTATTACAACTCGTCTTTACTACAATTCAACTTGCAGATATATTTACGAAGGCATTGAGAAAAATGTAGTTTCAGCCCTTCCTTGACAAGTTGGGCATTCAAAATCTTCATGCTCCATCTTGAGGGAGGGTATTAGATTCTAGGTAACTCTTTATGAGGCAAATAAGATTAAGAGGAAAATGGTTTGTGGTTGCAACAAGATTCAGAAGACTGGCAGTCCGGAAGGTGGCTGCAACATACGATTGGGATATCAATAAATTATGTTATGGCTTTAAAATGAATGGAAAATAAAAAAAATTAGAATGACATTTAATTTTTCCAAATTTACCCTTATATCTTAAAAATATATATTGCATTAGCAGGGCAAGTCCATGTTTATATGAGAACACTACCTTACGTTCAATGTGTGGGTGCATAAATGATACATATCAAGATAGTCAGATACTATAGACTTTGCAGCCACCACCCTACCATGATAGCTCTCCCATTCCACCACCCTACTATTGACTTTAAGGCCAACAAGCCACCATGTTTGACAATATCTATTTTACTAGATTGTGTTTCCATTGATGTATTAATTATTATTACTATTTCAACTACAATCTTGCTTCTAGGATTGCTATAAATAAAGTCACTTCCTTCATGTATCGTCATTCATTGAAATATATAAAAACTTGAGTTTCTCATTTGAGAGTTAGAGAGTGGATTCTCTCTTGGTTTCTGAGCCATTTTGGCATCAGAGCAAGGTTCCAAATCTGGAGTTGAATTTGAGTGAAAGAATCAACGGAAAGTTTGAGTTTTCTAAGGGTGTTCTTTAATAAAAAGAGCTGACACCCTCAAAACTCTACTTTGTGGCTATTTTTTGCAAAACTAACGCCGTCATTGCGTTCGGAAGGCCAAAAAACTTTGGACTGAAGGTTTTTGTCACCAACAGAGCCTCCACAAGCCGCGAAACGCCTCATCAGAATTCTCGCCGGACCACCATCTACCGCCACGCACCACCGCCAAAAGTCAAGAGGTTGAAGACGACCAGTCAGCAGCCACATCAGCTGCCACATGTCGCTTTTAACCACTTACGTACTGCCACGTGTCAACAAGACACATCACCCCTTGCTTGTCCAGTCACCGACAAGTCAGCCACCACATCCGTGCCACATAATCAACCAGTCACCCAAATTTTCCAAAAATTACATATTTGCCCCAAAACTTTTCCTAATTACATATTTGCCCCAAAATTTTCTAAAATTATAAAGTTACCCCTTTACTTTCAAAAAATTCAGAATTACCCCTGTGTTTTTTGAAATTGCAAAATTGCCCCTATTCTTTCTGGAATTACAATTTTACCCTTGTGTTAAAAATTGTATTTTTTAGGAAAGCCTTCAATGACACCAAAAATATAATCTAAATTCTTTTTGTTTAATGACACCAACAACGATCTTTATTATAAAAGAATTGTTTAAGGGTATAATTGGGATAATGAAAAAGTAAGAATAAACATACTCATCTAGTTTGTTACACTTTTTAAATGATAAAGGGAAAAAATCAGACATATATATATTCATATCGTGTTTGTTACATTTTTTTTAATATTTAAACTTATTCTTATCTATTTATTACATGTGTTATTTGTATTCAAAATTGAGGGCATTTTTGGAAAGAAAAATCTAGCCCAAAAGAGTTAAAAGGGATTGTTTTCTTTATATATAGTATAAATATTTATATAAAAAAATTCTAAATAAAATATCGTTTGTAATTTATACATAAATTTTTTTATAAAATATCATTGATAATATACTAGCGTTGGAGCGCAAAAAAAGAGCGGAAAGATGGACACGTGAATGCCGATCTTCCCGCTAGCATATATAGTAGTATAGATTAGCGAAAAGGCAGACATTGACGTGGTCATCTATCTGTTTTTCTGTTACACTTATAGTAAGAGAATAAAATATTTTTGACAAATAAAAATCAAGATAAGAATTTTTGTTATGGATTTTTTTTATGAAAATTTTTCTACTATTATTGATTGTTTATCCTATTATTTTGGATTATTTCTATTTTGATAAAATTATTAAAAAAAACTCATTTTTGAATTTTTATTTTAAATAATGTTATAAAATTAATAACATAATTTAAATGAAAGTTAAAAAGGAAAGAAAAAGTCAAGCCAATATTTTTGATGTATTCCACGCTTTTGAAGTTTTAAAAGCAACACAAAATAATGTGGCCTGATGTACAATAAAAGCGTGGTTAGAGGTAGGTTAGTCCACGGTTATTTACAAGATGCATTCTAATAAGCAAATGCCACGCTTTTGAGTAGTGGCTAAATAACCGTGGCTTATAAGGAATAGGCAACGCTTTGGTAAATCCCACGCGAATTGAACCGTGGCATAAAAGGAATAGACGACGTTTTTTCCTAGCTACCGAACAATCCGTAAAAGCTTATCAGCCTATTAAACCTTAGGTCACGCTTTTTGAGCCGTGGCCTAATGTGCCGTTGCCTAAAGTCAAAAATGGTGTAGTGTTTAGTGCTATTGTCATAAACAATTCCTATTATGCTTTATGCTCTGTGGTTGCAGTTTAATCTGATCTTCTACAGCAGAAAAGAATTATTCTATTTTATAGTACTTATACTCATTTCGCCCTTTATAACAAAAAACAATGCCTCTAAGAAAAAACGACCAAACACTTGGGGAAGAAATGAGAAGACAAATCCAACAGTTACAAGAAACTGTAAATGCACAACAAACACAACTGGAAGCCAAACAAATGCAATCAGACGTTGATGAATCAAGTAGCGAATCATCATCATTAAGAAGTCATCGTCCCCAAAGACTATCATTCAGAGACAACGACATCAAGGTAGATATTCCTGATTCTGAAGGAAAGCTACATCCAGATGAGTTCGTTGATTGGCTCCAAACTGTTGAACGAGTCTTCGAGTATAAAGAGATACTTGAAGAAAAGAAAGTCAAGATCGTTGTTGTCAAATTAAAGAAACATGCTTCCATTTGGTGGGAAAATCCAAAAAACGAAGCGAGCACTTGAAGGAAAAAGCAAGATCAAGACTTGGGAGAAGATGTGTCGAGAACTAAGCAAAAAGTTCTTGCCTTCTCACCATTATGAAGATAGTTTTATTCAACTACAAAACCTTCGTCAGAAAAAACTTGTATGTAGAATAATACACTAGAGAATTTGAGAAGTTAATGATGAAGTGCGACATTCATGAAAGGAGGGAGCAAACAATAGTTCGTTACCTTGGTGGATTAAACATTGATGTTGCTCATCCATTTCAGCTCCAACAATACTGGTCATTAGACGATGTTGTTCGTTTGGCCATGCGAGTGTAGACACATTTACCCAAGAAGCATTCTTATAGGAATTTTTCCTCCACTGAGAATTCTTCTTATCCCCGCAAAACAGACAACGATCAGCCCAATACTTATACAAAACCTTCTCTTAAACCTACCACAGAAAATAACCCCAAAGCTACCAAGTGTTTCAAATGTCAAGGTTTCAGACATATAGCTTTAAATTGTCCAACACAAAGAACCATCACCATCATCAAAGGAGAAGCTTATGAAGAAGATGAACAGGAAACAACTCGAGATGAACATGAAAAAAATGTAGAGTTAGAGCCAAATTATGATGAAGAGCTCATTGTTGCTGATCATGGTGAGTCTCTGGTGATCAGACGAAGCCTACATACGATGTCAACCCAAGAAGAGAATTGGTTGAGGAAAAACATTTTTCATACACGTTGCACCACCGCTGGAAAAGTTTGTGATGTTATAATAGACAGTGGTAGTTGTGAAAATGTGGTGTCAAACTACATGGTAGAAAAGTTAGAGATGTTAAGACAAAGTCATCCTCTTCCGTACAAACTACAATGGCTTAACAAAGGTAGTGAAGTGAAGGTTATGAAGCGTGGTCTTGTGAATTTTTCCATTGGTCAAAAGTATCAAGATCAAGTTTGGTGTGATGTTGTTCCAATGGATGCATGTCATCTTCTCCTTGGAAGACCCTGTCAATACGATCATCGAGCCCATCATGATTGTTATGCCAACACATACACCTTTGTCAAAGATGGAGTAAAAATTAAGTTAACTCCATTACCATCGAGTGGACTTGATAAAAACACTAATGAGTCAAAGTCATTAGTGTCTTTAATCACTAAGACTCAGTTCAAAGAAGATGTGGATGAAGTCCAAACCATGAGCTTTATTCTAATGTTCGAAGAAAATGCAGAAATTGTCCTTCCAGTAGAAATTGAACAAATGCATAGTGAATTTCTAAATGTCGTACCGGAAGACTTTCCACAAGGATTTACGCCGATGCGAGAGATTCAACATGCTATTGACTTTATTCCTGGAGTTGTCATTCCTAATAGACTAGCTTATAGAACGAGTCCACAAGATCATGCTGAAATCACACGTCAGGTTGAAGAATTGCTGAAGAAAGGACTAATACAGGAAAGTGTTAGCCCTTGTGTTGTTCCTGCAATCTTAGTACCCAAAAAGGATAGAAGCTGGAGAATGTGTATTGATAGTCGAGCTGTCAACAAGATTACCATCAAGTATCGATTTCCGATACCTAGACTTGATGATTTATTAGATCAGTTGCATGGTGCCACCATCTTTCCAAATATTGATCTTCAAAGTGGATACCATCAAATCAGGCTTAGGTCAGGAGATGAATGGAAGACTGCATTTAAAACCAGAGATGGCTTATATCAATGGACAGTGATGCCCTTTGGGTTATTTAATGTTCCAAGTACCTTCATGTGTCTAATGAATCAAGTACTTCGACCATTCATTGGAAAATTTGTAGTGGTCTACTTTGACAATATCTTGATCTACAGCAAACACAAAGAGGAACACTTAGAGAAGCTTTGACAAGTGCTACAAACTCTTCGCGAACAAAAACTCTATGCAAATTTAAAGAAATGTTCTTTCCTAACCAATAAGGTTACTTTTCTGGAATACATAATCATTGCGGAAGGTATTCGAGTTGACCCCATCAAGGCTGAGGCCATCAATAGTTGGCCTATTCCAAATTCAATTCATGATGTGAGAAGTTTCCATGGATTAGCTTCATTTTATAGAAGGTTCATCAAGAATTTTAGCTCTGTTGCTGCCCCACTTACAGATTGCATAAAGGGAGATAAGTTCTAATGGATCGAGCAAGCACAAAAGAGTTTTGACAACCTAAAACAATTTTTGACTGAAACACCAGTGCTAGCCCTTCCCAACTTTGACCAGGTGTTCAAAGTAAGTTGTGACACCTCCAATTCAGGAATTTGTGCAGTTCTATGTCAAGAAGGTCATCATATAGCTTTCTTTAGTGAAAAGCTCAACAATGGTAAACTTAGTGATCAAGGCCGGAAAAAGGATGAGATGTAATTAGTTGAATGGTGCCATATTTCATCTCCATCTGTTTCTCTTTCTCTTTTCCAAGATGAGCTAGCCGTCTTGGACTTGTCTAGCATGGCATCACACTGTTGTTACCACCACCTCCAAGTGGATTTGCAGCCATTGTTTCTTCTTCTGGTATCGAATGTAATGAAGGAATAAAAGTTGAGGTTCCTTCTTGTTACACTTGAAGGGAAGCTATGTATATCATTTCTGAAAAATTGTTGTGTGGCTTAGCCATGCTCATTTCGCTTAGCTACACTCAGATTTCTTCAGAAATGATATAAATAGCTTCCCTTCATTTCCAGCTGAAAATCAACTACTGTAGGGGGCGAAAAACAGAGAGAAAGAAGGAGAAACACTAATTGGCAAGGATTGAAGGTGGATTAACAACAATTCTTGAGAAATCAAGGCTTGATGGCAAATCAATTCATCTCTTCTCATCTTTGTAAGGCTTCCATGACAATGGGTAGCTAATTTACCTTTTTGTTGGGATTAAATGCAATCAAACCTTTTAAGTATGTATTTCTCTTGATTACGCAATTACATAATTCTAGTTTATTCATGATATTGATGTTGTTCTTGAGTTTATTGCTTTAATCATATGATTTGAATGAATATTGAAAAGTATCTTTTAAATCTAGATTAGGATAACATCTATTGAATACTAAATTCTAGAAATAAGGTTTGGTTTTAATATTCACACAAGTATTCAATCATAATGCTTTCTTGTTGATTAATAGGTTGAGAAATTGTCGATTAATCAATACGATCGAATTCATGACGTTATTTAGACATAAATAACACTTGTCGAGCAATACGTGAAAATATTGAATAAAACTAGGATTGGTAATTCTAAACATGAGAATACATATGTAATAGGTTGATGAAGTTTAATCCCGACAAACTTATCTCTTTGCTAAACCCCAGTTTATTTATTGCATTAAAGTTCAATTAGGTTTTCTAAACAAACAAGTTATAAACCCATCACTTACAACGATATTGATTGCTGAACGGCTTAAATATTGCACTAGTTCCTGAGGAGACGATATATAAATACTTACTTTTGATTGATAGAAAAATACTACATCACTTAGATACTCAACATATGATAAAGAATTTTATGCAATTGTGCGAGTCTTGCAACGTTGGAGTCATTACTTGTTAAATAAAGAATTTATTCTTTATTCTGATCATGAAGCCCCTCAAGCATTTGAATTCTCAACAAAAGATCAATCGCAGATATGACGCTTGGAGTGAGTTTTTACAAGCTTATCCGTTCTTACTTAAACATAAGGCATGAGTTCAAAATGTTTTTGTAGATTCTCTTAGCAGGCATCATACCCTACTTGCTACTATGCAAACGAAAGTAATTGGATTTGAGACGGTCAAGGAGTTACACAAAGATGATCCAGATTTTCAAAAGTTTTGGAATGCCACTGATTTACAATCCTCTCAGGACTGCGACAGACATGAGGGATTTTTGTTCAAAAGATAAATCTTATGTATTCCTCAGTGCTCTGTACATGAAGCTATTATTTGGGAAGCCCATGATGGAGGATTAGCATGTCATCTTGGACGAGATAAAATTGTTGCTTTAGTGAAAGAGAATTTCTATTGGTCAAGACTTGAAAGAGATGTTTACAAACATATTCAAAGATGTCGAGACTGCCATTTGGCCAAGGCCAAAAGCCAAAACACTGGTTTTTATATGCCACTCCCTGTTCCAGAAGCACCTTGGGAAGATGTTAGCATGGACTTTGTCCTTGGATTGCCTCGAACTCAACGCTAGAAGGATTATGTAATGGTAGTTGTGGATAGATTTTCAAAGATGACTCATTTCATCCCATGCTAGAAGACTAATGATGTCGTTCAAGTCGCTGACTTATACTTCAAGGAAATTGTCCGTCTTCATGGAATTCCAAAAATCATCACTTCAGATAGGGATGTTAAATTCTTAAGTCATTTTTGGAGAACCTTATGGAGGAATATGGGTACTAAATTTCAGTTCAGTAGTTCTAGTCATCCCCAGACAGATGGACAAACTGAAGCTGCTAACAGGATTGTGGGAAACCTATTTCGGAGCTTTGTCGGTAAAAACCTAAAACAATGGGATCTCATATTGGCACAAGTTGAATTTGCATACAATAAGTCAACTAATCAACCTACGGAAAAATGTCCTTTTGAAGTGGCATACGGAACTCGACCACACAGTCTGTTAGACTTGACTCCATCATCAGATAAACATCAGTATAGTGCATATGCAGAAAGCAGAGCAAAAAAGATCAAGAAGCTGCATGAACAGGTTCGGCAACGGATAATTAAGCAAAATTCAAGATACAAAACTAATCGTAACTAGCACAGAAGACAACAAATCTTTAAAGTTGGAGATTTGTTATGGATACATTTGCGCAAAGAACGATTTCCCAAACAACCAAATGTCAAGTTGTCACCAAGAGTTGATGGTCCCTTCAAAATAGTACAAAAATTAATGACAATGCTTACAAGTTAGAGCTTCCAAGAGCCTATGGTGTCTCAGTAACCTTCAATGTTGCCGACCTTTCACCATATCTGGATGATGAACTAGATATAAACTCGAGGGCGAATTCAATTCAACCCGAGGAGGATGGTACATATATCAAGACAATCAGATACTATAGACTTTGCAGCCACCACCCTACCATGATAGCTCTCCCATTCCACCACCCTACTATTGACTTTAAGGCCAACAAGCCACCATGTTTGACAATATCTATTTTTACTAGATTGTGTTTCCATTGATATATTAATTATTATTACTATTTCAACTACAATCTAGCCTCTAGGATTGCTATAAATAAGGTCACTTCCTTCATGTATCATCATCCATTGAAATATATAAAAACTTGAGTTTCTCATTTGAGAGTTAGAGAGTGGATTCTCTCAGTTTCTGAGCCAATAAGATTTTTTTTTTATTTTTTTTAGGAATGGTGGGTGGGTAAGATTGAAACTAAGGATTGTGGTAACCATTTATTAAAGAAGACATGAGGGTAAATTTAGAAAGATAAAGTCATACCACATTTTTCTTCTTCAGAAATCACCATACCATAATTTATTGATATCCATATATGTTAGTATTTTATACTATATAGTGTATAGATATTTGTTTTCCCTTTCTTCAAAAAAATAAGATATTTGTTTCGAATATATGTACTAAATTGGAGAGGTGCCCCTGGTAGATGACAAAAGGTCCCAACTGAACGAAGTGTCACATTCGTTTCATTTCTCAGTGGAAGGCTTGGACTTAAGAGTTGGCATGGAGCTATCAAACACCTTTCATACCAGCTCACAAACACACACATGGTTGTTATTTGAACAATCGTGATAATTTTTGGGACAACTATAAAATTATAAAGAAAAATAGATATTGATACGGAAATCAAAGCAATAGAGAGAAAATAAAAATATAACGTGAGTATAAAAGAAAAAATTGTAAAAACTAGTTGTGCAAATATCATTTCTCATAAATTAAATACTAATTTTAGAGAAAGGATAACTAAACTCAAATCCGAACACAATAGATCCTTCTCTATGTTCAACACCATCTCTCGCCGGTTTCTCCCTTTAGCCACCGGCATCATAACCTCTCTCCCTGATCACCGCCATCATCACTGGCATTGTCTTTTCCTCGATCTGCCCTATTTTCAACAATCACCAACCCGTTTTGAGCCGGCTCAAAATACTTGAAGCAAACATAACTCATCAGTACCTTATTATACTCAGATTTCATCATTTAAAGTTTACAAGATTTCAATATAAATATAACAATCAAGTCTTAATCTTTTTTTCTTTTGAACAGAAAAATTTATTTAATAACCAGATTCCTGCTCAAGACGATCAGAGACCGATGATTAAGAGATTACAAAAAAACGTTGTATATAGGCGGAACACCCGAAATAAACACTCATACACACAATACCTAACCAGACCATAATCTTATTCAATCATGTGGAAATAGCCACACAAATAAATCCATTCAAGATAAAAACATTGGCAAAAAATACTTCATTCAACTTCCATAACATACAAAGAAGTTCAAGCATGTCATGCCAGCTTTTCAATTTTATTTATACTCTAGAACTGTCCCTACAAGGAATACATTTGACAGTACCAAGAGCATCATGGTTTATAAATTTATAAAAATAATATTGTCCATAGATCAGTTGAAATGATCTTCATACCTGTGAACAACATCTTATACAAAAGCAATTCCATATTTTCAATGTACAAAAGGTGTTACATACAAAAGAAAACTAGCAAACAATAAACATGCATTGACCATTGCCAATTCTTACTACCAAAATGATCATCTAGACAAATTCATTCTGTAACAAGTGTATTGTATTCACCATTGACCATTAACTCGAAACGCAAACTTATTCTGGCACCAGACTTTTTATACAATGATTTGCTCTTCTTTCAAGCGTAAATGCACAGGTCTTTGGTCATTGTTTCCAAACTCCATATCTTTAAGCAAAGGGTGCTTCTCTGGTACCAAAGCCTGTGGTTTTGATGGCATTGAATTGCTATTAGCTGTGTTGTGGCTGCTGTTTCTAGCAGCAGGGACATCATGATTATGTTTTCCCTCGTATGTAGTTATGACAGCTTTTGGGTCCGTTGATGCTCTCTCAACATGTTTACGCACGTTGCAGCCTGCACTAGTGCACTTGTAATAACTCCTGTTCACAGAAATTCAGCATTAGACTAGTTCAAAATTTTTGAAAACAAAGTACATGAAAAGTTATAAACTAAATTAGTTATCAATTTGTTGCAAGATTGAAAGGAGTGTGATGTGTCCACAACCATACACATCGACAAAGCCATTGCTTGGATTAACAGTTAAATTAAGCACATATAACATCAGCTCTTATCACACAAGTACTTATGTATAAACTACATTTGCAAGGGTGTTACAGAATCGAAGAACAAAGTTTGAGTGCTGAAGTTATGATTATCTCATCATGAAAAGAAACAAATAGATAATAACAAGCAATAATAACACAAATGTTGCTTTAGACACTAACTAGTGCGAATAAAAACAATCTCAAAATACTGACTAGTGCAACCAGAAACAAAAACATACGTTTAGGACATCAATATATGGGGTGGCACACAGAAGATTCTCACAGGCGAGAATACTAATAGCATGGAACACAGAAAGATAAGTGAATAAACATTTCAAACTCAAGAGAGTACCCAAAACGAGAAACTGCATGAATCACATGTACCACATGTAGAAAATTAATGGTTAAAAAAAAGTTTCATGTAGAAAGCATGTAAGTGGGCCTTGTCAAGTTAAAATAATGAGTTTCTAGTTTTCATTTGCAATTTGTGAGTCATAAAATTTAAGTTTGTAGTTCTCAAATGGAAGAATCTCATTTCTTATACTAAGTGACAACTGACGAATCCTATAATAGTCCACGAGACCTTCAAGCTGATACACAGACACAAATAGTACTTTAAATAGAAAATTCAAAATCACGAAGCAAGGATGGGTGAAAAATAATACTTGGGGAGTATTTACTTATTGCGAGTAAATACTGAGAAATATTACCCGTCTCAAAATATAAATCAGTTTAGGGAAAACATTTTACTTGATCTTACATGTCACTCCATAAAACAAGAAATACGTCAACTACATTGTACTAGTTTTATCGTTGTCTTTTCACTCTCTTGATATCTTCACCAAGTGCAATGAAAGAGCAACAATGTGGAATAAGAGGGAAATATAGTCAAATGAACTTAAGAGTACATAACGACTTTCTAAGGTGTTATGCAAAACCTTAAAATGATATTTCGAGATCAAAATAATATCAATCGGCACAATTTGTGTGTGTGTGTGCGCGCGTGTGTGTGCGTGCGTGCGTGTGTGTGAGGGAGAGAAAAGGATTTGGAAATTAAAGTGACATCTCTTTCTATTTCTATACAAGATAAATAACCCTTGGTTATAATTTAGAAGTTCTCGTCACATACCATTGTCTAAATTTGTTTCAGTATATAGTACACAATTAAAATCAACTACAAGTGCATGTGTAATATGAAACTGGAGAGGAAGAAAGCATATTACAAATTATATTGGACTTCATAGTTCATATCATAAAATAAATTATGACTCAATCGTGTTGATTCACCAAATACTATAAAAGTACAGTTTTTGCTACTTAATTTGTCTTCAATGTTCTGATAAACTTCATAACTATTAAGGAAATCAAACTGTATGCAACTATCCATATGATTCTAAAGCAGAAATTTGTTTAAGGTTCAAACAATTTTGAATTTTAAAGATATGAACATAAGAAACTATCTTAAGAAGAAATATGGTAGCAAAGAAGAATAATTAAAGTAATCACCTTGGATGAGGATTTCCCTTCACCACTTTCTGACCATACTTTCTCCATCTGTAGCCATCATCCAAAAGATCAACTTCACTTCTTGTTTGCACAATAATTTTGGGTTCTGTGACAGTCTTCTGAGATGGAGGTACTTCAGGAACCGCCGGTTCAGTGCTCCTGAAAGACAGAGATTTAGCATATATGATGAATAGTTATACATAAGTGCAACTGAATGATTAAGGATTAACAAAGAAAAAGAGTAAATAATTGTTTTATTCCCTAAATGTGTGAGACGGTGTCTATAGCCCCTGAATGTATCAAAATTACAAACACATTCCCCAGTGTCACTTTAGCTAGTAATTTTACAGACAAAATTGAATAAAGATGAATTTGAGGACTAAACTAACTAACGGAAGACACATTCGAGGACTGAATGACAAACAAAAGAGACATTTAGATGTGTTTTAGGAATTTCGATACATTCAAAGACTATTGTGACAGCGCCTCAGTGCCCGACACATTTGACTATTTAAGGACTAAAATGACGATTTACTCAAAAGAAAAACTTGCCTTCTCTTAGGGTTTGGCTCACAGTCAACTCCCTCTTCCTTATTCTCTGCATTACCGACTTCCTCACTCTCACTTGATCCAGGTCGTGGTCTGATAGCCCCTTGATTGGATGTCAGGTCACTCTCAGGCTCTGGTGGCGAAGAATCAGGCACGCTCTCACTAATTTTGTTTGAATTTCCAAACCAGCCTTGGGAGTTTGAGTCAGACTTAGGCTGAACGTTTGCATTTCCATTCAAGTCACTATTGTTTTCTTTGACCCGCCTATTCGCCTGAGGCTTCTCATGGTTATGCTGACCTTTATAGATAATTTCAGTTATGTGACCGTCAGGTGCACGCTCAACTTTTTTCTTCACTGGACAATTCAGATGTGTGCATTTGTAGTAGCTCCGTGGATACTCGCTCCCTTTAACCTGCTTCTGTCCATACTTACGCCAGTTGTAGCCATCATCTGCAGGTTTGTCAATAGGTAGGGAAGATGGTTGATATTTCTTATCAGAATGTGCAATCTCTGACGTTTCCATTTGAGCATTTCTAGCTTCTGATACAGGTGCTGCCACTTGCTGCTCCGGAGCTTCATTTCGAGTATAAGACGGCTGCTCTACCAATCTTTCAGTGGGGGCTTCATATGAGACCGGCTGGTATTCAGGTTGCATGTGCATATTATGAGATTGCGCTAGGACAGCTTGAGCTGTAACCTGAGCTAAAGCCTGTTGGTGTGACATCCCAAAGGGGCTCTGTATAAATTGAAATGAAGAGATAGTTAATACCTTGCGCGAGTATATCCACCTCAAGGGAAAATGATGACATTGATACATAATAATGAGAAAAATGCTCAGCAGCATAACCAGTCAATAATGTAATATAATGCACAACCCTTCACGATTACAGACACGACACTGACACATTGACATTTTAATAATTTGCAAAATAGAAGAAATTGAAAGTAACTACATGTGTCGATGTCTGAAACTAACATGTGTCGGACACCAAACATGCCTTTAATCTGAAATGTCGGTTCTATATAATCATGCCTCATGAACAAGTAGAATGCTAAGGCGTAAATCAGTCATCTAGTAGCTTAGTCGATAATATAAACTCCGAAAAACTTTTGATTATGAAGGGCAGTGGAAAGACTATTCCAAAAACAAATTAAAGCCACAAACTTTATCATCATTTTTCTTTGTTACTTAACCACCCCATCAAAACTAATACAGAAGAAAATCATCCACGCAAAAGTAATGCTTAATCTACGTAACTTCATACACCATTATTCAATCATGTAACTATCAGAAACTGAACCAAACAAAAACCAAAAGTGAAAATTGATTCGCAAAAACTTGTGTTTAAACACGTGTGAACTAAGACGGAATCTCATAAACAATAGAACAAAATTTAAACCCCAATCAAAAACCCATCACACAATGGCATAATGGTCAAATCAGGTGACTGTCGTAAAAGCCATCACACAAGTGACGGGACAAAGACTTGCAAACTGAAGTGTATTCCAAAACATATTAAAGCCACAAACTTTATCTTCATTTTACAAAGTTACTAAACCACCCCACCAAAACTACCACAAAACACTAACAAAATTCAGATCAAAATTCAATCATTTAGACAATTCCAACTAATTTCCTACAAAAACATAAGACAGATTTCACAATCTTCAAACCACAACTTCCCATCCCAAAATGAAAAGAACATCACAAGTTACAACATCAATCCACTATACACAGCTCAACAAAACATAATCATACTACTAAATCTTAAACACATCACAATAACAAAATTCACATCAAATTTCAATCATTGAAACAATTCCAACCACTTTCACACAAAAACACAGACAAATTTCACAATCTTCAAACTACAATTCCCCATATCAAATCTAACTTTTTTATAACAATTGAAGATAAAAATCAAAACTTTATATATAAAATGAAAACCCTTTTGAGAATTGAATACAAAGAAACAAAAATTGGTCAAAAGGGTTGAATTACCTGAGGTGAAAAAAAGCCAGGAGAGTTAAGAAAACCAGAAGGACTCAAACCAGGAGGAACAGTAAAAACAGGAGAACGAGCAATAACCAAATTCATAGGTCTACTCTGTTTAAACCCACCATTAAGGGACCCACCATCATCCTCTTTACCAAAACTGTAATCACCAGCAGCAAGGGAAGAAGAAGATGAAGAAAAAGCAAGAGGTGAAGCCATAGCACCAGCAAGAAGCTGAGAGAAGGTGGCGGATTCAGTTGCAAAGAAGCTTGAAACAAGAGTCATAGGACCAGGACTAACGGCGTTGGAAGTGAAGAATGCTTCGACGGAGGGACGTGGTGGGAGGGTGATGGTGGGACGGGGTGGTGGTGGTGAGGTGTCGGCGGAGGAAGGGGTGGTTGTTGACATGTTTTTGCGGCGGGTTTTGGTGGTTTGTGGTGTTGTAAAGAATGAAGACAAAAAGAAAAAGAAAAAGAAAATGAAAAGGAAAAAAAGACAATAATGTAATGTAAGAACTAAGAAAGTGGTGTCGTGTGTGAGTGTTTGTGTTATCTTGAAACTCAGCGCAAAGTCCACTTCTTTGTTGAGAAACTCTATTTTGTTCCTCCGGTGATAATAGAAAGGTTAGCAATACACATTTTGGTTAAAATTCATATGAGATCCACCAAATTTATATGGGATTCATAAATCATTTTTTTTCTCCCTAAAAAAAAAGAATGATCTGATGGGTATTTTGCTAGCATTCCTCTTAGGTTTAATTTATTTTTGCTAATATTAACCGGTAGGAGTATATTGTTAGATGTCCAATTGGTCTTTTAGAAAACTATGGGAGATAAAAGTTTTCACTCTTTTATTTTTTTTTAGAGAAATTAGTTATTATAAAAGTATAATAGTAAGTCGAAACAATTCTCTAAAAACCAAAACAAAAAAAAACATGAACAGAAAGACAGACAATAATGTGTCTGCCAATCTGTATTTTTATTATATTTCAGCATAAAAAAATTATTATTTATTTTAATTTAATCAATTTGTTTATGTTATATAAATACTATTTTTCTTTACATTTTTTGTTTGAATTAATAGGAAAATAAATCAAAATGGAAAGCAATAATTTGGATTTTAAATGGAAAACAATTTTTTGTTAACTTTCTTCATTTGTTAATTTTTTTTATTTCTAGTATGAAATTGAAAGAGATAAGATAAACACTCTACAACTAATTTAGATTTAAGATTGTGTTCATCTCTAGGTATAAACCTCTCGATATACTAATGATTCATGTGTTAGGTTGGTTCATATAATGTTTTATTCTAATTTCAATTGAACCTCCGTTATTGGATAGTGAAATTGATCTTTAAATTAGTCGATCTTTGAGTTGGATATCGAGTTTTTTAATAAATAAATTGATAAAAATCATGCCCAAATTTATATTTTCTTCCAACAGAGATAATTAATTTATATATTTTTTATTATATAAATACATTTATTTTATTTTGAAACGGGTGAAATAATTTATTTTGTTAAAAAAAACGGATGAAGTAATTTCAAGACAAAAATCAATATAAGCCTTTGTTGTCCTTGTTTTCTTAAAGATAGCTTTTTTTGCTGTCCTTCGTTTTATAAAAAGCTTTTGTTGTCCTTATTGTTTGACTATTTTCCGTTTTCATTCCTAAACCTTTATTACAAGGATATTCATCCTTTTCATAGTCAAAAATTTCAGTGTTTTTTCTTCAATAGAAGACTTTTTAAAAAAAATTAGTTTTTGTAGAAAAAATCATTCATTTATAATTCTTATATTTATATATAAAAAAAATGCTAACATGTGTCTTAACACACATTAGTATATCAAAAGTAGAACTTATGTATTGAAAATTGTATAAATTTATTTTTTACAAAGCTGAAAATTAAATGCTATCATACAAAAATAGGACTTAGATTTTTAGATGTTTATATATGCTTATACTTTGTTTCTTTTTGCAAGTTGCATTGACCTTACCCAATTGCAAAGAGTTAATGCCGTCGGGAGACCGGCAATTAAAGCAAATGAATGGAAAACCACTCAATCTCACATCTCAAATCTCAAAAATCCACAAAATATCCTTCTTCAATTTCAATCAAAAGAAAAACTTTCATTTCACCTATAATTAAAGGATCACCTCTTAGGGCACATATTAAGTATTAAATTCTTGTCAGTAATAGTAAGTATTAAATGAAAAAAAATTAATATTAAATTTTTTAAATAATAAATTAACACAATTTTCGATACAAAATTTTTATTAGTGGAATCCGTAACATGTGCCCTAAGAGCACAAGTTAACATTTCCCATAATTAAAATATAAAAAAAAATATTCAATCCTTTATAATCTTTGTTTAAAGATAATTGGTTTATTCCTTTATGCATCAAACATTTGTAAATGCATCTTATCAAAATATGCGTGTATATGAACTTTTCGTGTAACTATTGATAAAGCAAAGATTAATAAATAAAAAAGAGTGATGATATAATGCACAATTGTTTTTATTGTTTTAATAAAATTCCAACAATTATTTTAAGGAGAATGATAACCATTGCCCTTGGGGCATTGGATAAGGGGATAAAAATAGAAATATAGTATTGGAAAATGGTGAAAAGTGATAAATTTAACTTTTTAAAAATCAAAATGTTGTTAAAACCAATGCAAATATGCTACTTTTGGCTTTCTTAACCATTGTCCTGAATAGCAAGACCCTTATTTTAAATAAACTTCAGCACAGTTGTGTAATTTAAAAATACTTTTTATGATTGATATATGAGTAAATCTTTTTTTTACCAATTTCAGGTAAAATAAAATGAATAAATTTTGGGAACATTTCTCAAAATGTATTTGCTTTTTTGGGTAAAATTATTGTTCACATTTATGGTGTGGTTTATGTCATGAAGTTGGATTTAATTGTTCTGAGCAACTTTAAAAGTTTATGTATATAGTTTCATAATTAGAGAGTGGTTGACCAACTTATGTGCGCATGGTAGTGTATAAATTAAGTTTGGAATTTTGGCTTAGAGATGTTGATATCTCGATCATATTCAATCGTGCATCCAACTGAATTACCTCCACTTTAAAAATTTAAGGAAATTTTTTATAGTGGTCTAGAAATCAGTAAATACTTTAATTTGCGCGTATTGCATGGTTTAAAAAACATGGAATGTAGTGAGTAGAATGATACACTATTATCCCCTTTTGCACAACTCAGTTGGTAAGGAACATGTGTTATTATATGCAGGGATCGGAGTTCGAAACTCAAACACTCCACTTATTCACATTAAAAAAGGTGAATTATAGTCATTAGACAATTTGACAAGTATCACATTTGTGTGTGTGTATATATACAGAGAGTGAGTTTATGTTCATATTTTTGTTTGTGTTAACATTTCGTATCTTTAGGAAAAAGACTCTAGTAATCAATAATTCAATTAGAACATTTATGAAGTTTGACAAAAAATTGTTTCAACCAAAAATCAAATTTAAAGAGTGTCTGTCATATCTTATAGATGGCAGAAAAAATTGAAGTTTGACTCATCTAAAGTGAGCAATTAATAAAGTGAATGAGAAGGAAAAAAAAAATTAAAATTTGATATTTTATTCACTCGTGATTTGTTATACATACGTATACAATATTAAATTTTGATTTGTGAATCTACTAATTTCTTTTATAAAATAAATTGTTCTCTCCAATGGAGTCTAATCCACATTGTAGCACAAAATGAGTTGTAAGATCGAGGAAATATAATTGGCAAGTCTAACATAATCATTAAGGACAAACCAAACTATCAGTTCATGTTAATTGACACCTTGCTTCATTCACAGAAACAACCACCAATGCAGAAACCCGTCTAATTCAAGCAGTGGTATAGGAATAAATACATGGAGTATGCCACTAGCTAAGGTGACCAACCGGTCCTTATTAAAACAACAAGTGGCCTAAAAAATAAAATAAAATCACATTAAATTTGAGCCCACAAACTTAATGTATGCAAAATTATAACAAACAATTGTGCAATAGTGTTAATTTCTTCTCTCTTTATTATTTTTCTTTGCCTCAAACTGTTTGTCTCATTTATAATACTAATACGACATTTATTATTCATTTTCACTAATATATTGGTTGTATAATTCAAACTATAGGTCAAGAGGGTCACCATATAGGATCACGCCAAAAGGTCACTGCCCCAAAAGGTCAGCACATTAGATCACCTCAGAGGGTCACTACCTCAGAGGGTCACTACCTGAGAGGATCACCACGGAGGATGCAAAGGTTCAGTAGTCTAAGTGTATAGTTGTAATGATGTATATATTATAGATTAACACAAGTTTGTCGGAAGTTAGTTACTAGCTGGACGTTAGTTGGATAAGATTGAGTTATTAGTTAGTTAGAGCTTAACTTGATCATATGGTTTTACTTGGCAGTTAAGTGACCATAGTTAGTTAATATAACCCACTATATAAAGGGGTTATTGCAATGTATATTTCATCACGTGTTTCTCACAATTTCTCCATTCAATAAAGTTTACATAGTTTTAATTCATACTCTCTCATTCTTCTTCTTAGTTGCAATTCACCTGACATTAATGAGTAGTTTTTCATTCAAACATAGTTGTATCAGAGCTTATACAATCCAAGAAAGTGAATCTTTCATAGTGAGAAAGTTACAAAGATCAAGAAGATGGCATGAAAACGGTACTTTCACGTGAATCTTCTCGTTCTTGATGGCAAAAACTGGGAAAGTTATGGTTCAAGAAGATGAAGGTGGTTTTTCTAGTTCGTAATGTGTATGAACAAGTCAACAATGGCGTGGAACCCCGTCCTACAAATGACCCCGTGATATAACATAGGGAAGTTTTAATTCATGTCATCATAATTTAACTGGTTATAATTGTGGCGGTCCCTCAAGATGAGTCAAAACCCTAACAATCATACGTAGATTCAATTAAAAGAAATTAATATAGAAAATAATCAATTTACTACAGTCATGTTCAGATGAAGTTGTTGGAACAAAATTGATTTGTACAATTGCTCTAAGGTTTTGATAATAACAAAGTATTAAAGAACAATTGAATATGCTAATATTTGTTCACGTGTGCAGGATCATAGAATATGTCTATCAATTATTTGAACATGTATAAGAGCATCAAAAACACTAGAGAAGCTTAAAAGACTATGGTAGAAGATTAACCATAAGTCAACATCTTGGATCAGAAGAAAAGATGCTACTCAGAAGGTGAAGATTAACCTCATCAGACTCTGTAAAGACATTCAGACTCAGAAGACTCCATGAGACTTGGAAGATCCCCATCAAACTTGGAATATCTCCATTAGACTTAGAAGACCCTTCAGATTTAGAAGACCATGAGGAACCCATACTCCACGTCAGATTTGTCATCTTCTTCAGCTGTCTCTATCAAAGATCTGAGTACAATTTTGTCTTCTTCTACCCACGTGTAGAAACAGACAAAGGACTTCAAGGACACAAAAAATGAATGGATAATTCTAGTTTCAGCAAAGGAATTTCAAATGACTATTCAACGGAATTACCCATATCAGACAATGGCTTAACGTCCTTGATTCAAAGCTTCTAACCGACTATTAATGTGTTGGCACTTTTGTTCAACATCTCTAAAATCCCTGCCTATAAAATGAGTTGAAGACCTGAACAAGATTAACAAGACTCTGCTATTATACGGTGCCATACTCTGTCAAGATCAAATAGCGCAAAAACACTTAGGAATTTCTTACCAAACTTTGTATCTTAGAAATCTTAAAGTCATAATAGTTTGTTCATTATTGTTCAGTTTATACCTCAGATTGTTTGTCTAGTGTAAGCAAAAAGAAGTCTCTTGATTGTCAAGCTTGAGCATCATAAGTCTCTTTCAATTGTGATTGAGCATTGGAAGTCTCTTGCCTATGTGCTTGAACAAAAGAAGTCTCTTGGAGTTGTTCTTGAGCATTGAAAGTTTTATACCTATTCCTTTGGTCGGCATCCTTGAATTTGATGATGTTGGTTCCAGACTGCTGCTTGCCTTTTACCTGCACCACTTCCTAAGGTTTCAACCTCCATTCCTTTTCTCCTAGTATGATTTTGGTTGGTATGGGTGAAGGTTATGTTTTGGTAAGATTTTGTGTGGGAAAGGTGATTTTAGTGATGAGTTTGGGTTTTAAGTAAGAAATTTGAGTGTTGTGGTGAGGATTGATGAAGAAATTGGGGTTTTTGGGTTAGGGTTTGGGGTGAAGTTTAGAGTTGATTTGGTTTAGAAATTGTGTGATTTCGTGAAGTTTGGAGAGAGTTATGAAGGTTTGAAGGTTTAGGTTATGGAGGTTTAGAGAGAGAAGTTGAAGATGAGAAAAGTTTGTGTTGGTGAATGAAGGAAGGAGAAGAAATTTTTTTGGTAAAAGGAGGCCTAGGAGTCGCACACGGCCGTGTCACTGCAGACACGGGCCGTGTCAAGCTTCTCGTCCTAGGGGGCTTAAATTTTTTGTTTTTCTCCTCATTTTTGGACATTTACCTGCAAAACAAAACAAAACAAAAGCAATTAAACTCGTGGGTTGCCTCCCACGAAGCGCTCGTTTAAATTCATTAGCTTGACGGTCAAGAGGTTTATCTACCCTATACCCAATCTTTCACTAAGGGACAATGGCATCAAACTGACACTTGCTCCCAAGTTACACGTGGCTCTTTCTATAATCTCGGATTCTATGACACATTAAATGGAAAAACTCCCTAGATCCTGAAGTTTAGGTGACAATTTGTTTTGAATGATTTCAATAAATTTCCTAAACTGCTCATCTAACTTGGACTTATCAAACTTTTGTGGTAAAGGAATTTTTGGCTTACATGGTGGTGATGCGTTGTGCTTTTCACTCTCTACTACAACTTTCTCACTTTGTGGATTTTTACTCTCTACCTCAAACTCAATTGTCTGGGTTTCCATAATGGGGTCCTTTAATTGCCTACCATTTCTAAGTGTAATATCATTCATTTGACCTTTTGGGTTAGCTTTAGGTTGGCTCAGAAAGATTCCGGAGGTTTGGGAGGAAGAGACTACTTGTTGGGCTACTTGAGGGATTTGAGTCTCTAGCATTTTGTTGCGAGTACAAAGAGAATCCACTTTTGAGGAAAGCTTATCGAGAGAGTCATTCAAAATTCCAGCTTGGATTTTAAATTCTTGGTTGTGCCTAGTGTTATCTAATACAAGATTTTCTAGCAAAAGTTTCAAGTCAGATTTTTGAGGGACTCTTTGGTAGTTTGCAAAACCAGGTGGAGAGTCATTCAAAATTCCAGATTAGATTTTAAATTCTTGGTTGTGCTTAGTTTGATCTAATACAAAATTTTCTAGCAAAAGTTCTAGGTCGGATTTTTGAGGGACTCTTTGGTTGTTTGCAAAATCGGGTGGTGCTGTTTGTTGTCCGAAAAGATTTTGACGGGTTTAAATATAAATTTTTTGATTGTTCCTAAATCCTTGATTATATTGAGCATAGTTTACTTGCTCAAGACTTCTAACAACACTACCTAGTTGACATTCAACACTAGTATGACCAAATATTCCATAAACTTTACAAGGTGTTAAAACAGGGAAAAAAGTCTATTGATAATGGTTTTGAGCCATAAAATAGAAAAGGAGAAAGAAAAAAAAAAGAAGAAATTTTTTATTTTTTAATTTTTTTCCAGTCTAACCGATATTAAAAAGTTAATTAAATTGCAAAACTCCCCGGCAGTGGCGCCAAAAACTTGATGTTGTAAATCCGCTAGTGCACGGTTTACCGATGTAGTAATAAAAGAGTATCGTTCCGACAGGGGGTTATGAATTCAATTAACTTTCAACGACGATTAGAATAGAGTATGAGTTGAAAAGTTTGGATTTTTAATTGAAAGAAAATAACAATAATAAAAAGTTCCTTGGGATTATTGGTTCGTCATGGTGACAAATCCTTCACAAACCAAACCCTAAACCTAGAACTTTATGTTGGACCTATTTTCTAAAGACAAGTTTCTCTTTAGCCTATCAAATCTCCTTTCGGTTTCAGTGAGTGTGTTCCTCTAGCAACCACACCTATTCTCATGGTTGATTGTTTCGCAATCCTTGTCTAAATTCACTTGTTCCAATATCAAAACTTCTTCTTTCGATGCTTCGCTTTGATATTTGTGATGATGAATTAACATGTACTAACCCTCCACTGTCACATTATGAGTTTTATACTTGTTAATTCATTATAAAAACGCTGAATTTAGATTAGAAAATAGATTTACATAAAATTAGGGTTCTAGGATTGGTTTGATAGGGATTACGTCATTAGACTCATCCAATAATCCCATGATAAAGAAGTCTACTCACTCACGTTCATTGTAGACATAGAGAAGAAGAAGAAGAAGAACATAAAATAAAATAAAGAAAATAAAGATGAACTTTTATTCAAAGAAACAATTGTCACTTATTATTTCCAAGAAAAAAAGATGATCATACAAGCTTGATGGTTGCTCTATTTATAGTCTAACTATGACTTAAGCCCTAAGAAATAAATCACAAAAGTGTTGCACAAGAAACCACGGGATTTAGGTCAAAAATAAACTAATAGGGAGCTTGTCCGAGTAGCCAAAAGCAGCAAAAGGTGACTCTGGGTGTTGGTGACATAGGCCGTATCAAGCTTCTGACTTGGGGGCTTTATACTTTTGCACCAAATCTTCGTATTTTTAGCCCGAATCAGCTTCAAATCTCCTTTCTTTTGCTCCAAGACTCAATATTTATAATATTTGTTCCTAAAATTAAATAACTTGCAATTGAAGTAAAATAGTTCTCAAAAAGGAAATAAAAACAAATAAAATCTAAATAAAATAGATTCAAATAATATATTAAAAACGCTAATTTATTGACTTGTCAATCACCAATATCATCATCATTTTGCATGTAAGAATCCACCACCATTATTAAATCATCAACATTAAAATCATCATCATAATCATTATCAACAAGAATCACCTCAAAGAAACGATAAAGTTTCAAAATCCCTTTTCACCTAAAGACGAACAAATATCCATATTATGACATTCATCCTATTAAACACCCGATCATAATTGATTCATTCTTATTTTATCATATCATCTTAAGCATGAAGTCAATTGCAAGTTACCCGGTCATGAAACCACATTTTTGAAGGAAAATCGAATTACATAATAAACAGCGGAATAAAAAATTTCGATTTTCCTTCCTTGGATCATTATGAATTTGACATGAATCAGTGATTCGATTGTTACCTCGAAGTGTGGAATCTGGAATCACGATCACAACTAAGAAAGCAGCAGAGCCTCTAGCAAGTCAACACGAACAATACTCCTCCAAGTCTCAGTGATAGCCAAGGAATCAGAAGTTTGTGATAACCAGGGATTCTCCAAAAACGTGTAACTAAGACTTCAGCACAAGGATTCTATTTATATAACTCCTAGTGTGCTTTACAAGTCATAAGTCACTATTGAGCCGTAAGCCCAATAACGAGTTTAGTATTTTGCTAACTAATTAATGTTATTTACTAAACGCACCAATTATATAAGTCATACTTATAATTCTCTTTTGACCGTTTTTTGTGTGTGACCATATAGGTTCTAGTCACGTTGGAAATAATATTAAATCTAATATTTAATACTATAAACAATGAGCGGTATGCAACACATCATTGCTACCCAAGTGACAAGAATGTCAAGTGATCTGACAAAACCTTTTCCATGATAATATTCATGTGTACAATTACCTCTTTGTCCTAATATCTGTATTGATCACAAAACACATATTTTGTCACCCTTGTATAGATCAATATTTATATTTCTTGATCCCAAAATATAGTGAATAACGAATAAGTCCAAAATTTCATATTGACTTAGTTCGACATGGCCATGCAATTTTACAATCATATTTCATCAACATGCCTAAATATATATCTCATGTTATGAAGAGGGACAAATCTCATCTATGACACTCATGTTCCTCATCATGATTCATCAAGTACCTATCAACCAGCGTTATGGTTATCCTTTTATAGACAACGTTAGAATGGCAACAAAGCACTAGAGTCCACATCTAGGGATCATAGTGGTTTCGGGTCTAAGAGTGATATACACTATTATCATTGTGAGAATATCGTATGAGAATTTCATAACAATAACATACTATGTAGTATTCTCACGGTGGGTCAATCCAGTATAAATATTACTCCTAATATTCATACCTATGTATAGACTTAATATCTCCTATCTACGACCCATGAGACGTGGTCATCAGTCTACATACATAATAGTCTCAACGCTTTATTATTATCCCAATTCATATTAAAGCTTGACTACAAATACATATAAGAATAGCGTTCTTTATGTTAATGTAATCTCATGATTAAGTCACACTTAATATATCATTACATGAACTATCTATTCTAGGGACTTTATTAACATTACTACAAATATAATAAAGAGTGTAATATATTATTCAAAAATAAAAGTCATGATAAATAAGATAAGTTTAACATAAACTATTGGCCTCTAGGGCTTACACCAACAATTTTGACAAAGTTTGTCTATTTTCACAAATTTCATCATTTTCTAAGAAATTCACCAGAAACAAAGCATACATGTTCAAACACCTCAACAAAGCATATACACCAATCACATATAATCACAGTAGCATATACATATTCACTTCCTAGGCCAATTTCGATTAATTCTAAAATTTCAGTAAGTTCGTCTCATTTTATCATTTTTTCAAAAGAATTCCAATTTTCAAAGCAAGACCATGCTAAAGCTCATGAATACCATTCAAACCAATTTTTTAAATCATAGGTAGTAAACAACCCTAACCCCACCCTTTTTCCTTGATAAAAAAGAGTTTCGGAAAAATTCATGGTCTTGAACATTTTTCAAAAAGTTTAGTTTTGCTTCACAAAACCAATCTCAATCCAATTCATTTGATGTTTTCAAAAGTTTAGAAAGCATAACAACAGATAAATACATCAAAGGAATCATTTAGAAAAGTCCGGATCGATCCCAAGTACCCGGAATGCCCCAAAACATGGGTTGCTTCATTGAGCAACTTGCAACAGCGAGTTACACAAGGACAAACAACCCAGTTTTTGGGGCAACCCATACAATTTTCATCCAAAAACCCCGATTTTGATCCTTTTTGACCCAAATTTGTCCCCAAACTTGTTTACTAGTTAATATACATCAAAAGACAATCAAAAGAAGAAGAAAAAATGGAATCATATCATCAATTCTCATCAAAATCATTAACTAGTTCATTTTTCACCAAAAGTTCATATTTGTTCATTTTCATTCAAACTTCACAAACAACTACACCAATTCAAACCCTAGCAACATAGCAACATGTATAAACATTTATGAAGTAAATTTAAACTTGTTTCAACAATAATCACTCACCAACTCATTGAATACACTTAGTTAAGCAAAAATCATCAAAACAACTTATCACCAACAACAACTATGAGTTTAAGCACAAAAACATATAAAATACATGAAGTTTAACATACCCATAATTAGACATGAATTAAGAGCACGGAATTCATCATCACAAATCACAAAAGTCACAACTAACACAAAAACACTGAAGGCCCATAATTGAAAAGAATAAATTATAGCTTAATTGATGAAAATGATATATCCCCCTTACCTTTATGTCTTGAATACACTAGCTTAAACTTCAATCTCCCCTTAGCTCTTCAAACCCCAAGCTTTCTCTAGCTTCCTCTTCTTTTATCTTCTCTCTAAGTTTGTGATCTACTTTCTCTCTCTTTACCTCTTAAGTTTGTGAAATGAAATAATGAATGATTTAACCTAGTTTCTTATAAGAGTTATGCTTATATAGTCACCTCTTAATTGAGATAAGTTTCTAATTGTCTTAATGGGCTTAACATCATCACTAACTAATTCTCAAAAGTTACTACTTACTTGAACCGTTAAAACACCGAATAATCACTATCTCTAAATAATTACACCAACTCATTAGTAACTTAGTCAAAATAATCATCCTCACTAAAACACCAAAAATAACATTCTTAATAAAATGGCTAATTTACCCTTACTCTCCAAATTACCAAAATACCCCTTAGTGTAAAAATGAATAAAATACCCTTCTATGCAAAAAAATTACTAATCCCAAATTAAAATAATCACACATAAACACATATAATAAACAATTGAAATAATTATAGCGAAAACGGGTTGTTACATCTTTAAGTAGTGATTGTTCAATAGAAGTCTCTCGGTAGTGATCTTAAGCATTTAGAAGTCTCTTGCCAGTGTGCTTGAGTATTTGGATGTCTCTTAGAAGAGTCCTTGAACAATTTTAATCTAGTGATATTATAGGAAAAACCTTGGAATGGCCTGGGGACTGGACTACTCATGTGTTGTGGGAGGAACTAGTATAGAATACTTGTGTCTGCTCTCTCTCTCTCTCTCTCTCTCTCTCTCTCTATATATATATATATATATACATATATATATTATCTCTCTATTATATTATTATCTGTTGCGTTCAGACTCTGAACTCGTAGAAATCTGACCAGTGTTAACACTTTGAAAAAGATCCAAAAAAAGCCAAGATAATCGACCCCCTCCACTTTTGTGTTTTTCTCACCTTCAAAAGTAGGATTCCCCAGTCTTATACCTCCACCTAGAGATCATGTCAACAGTTGGTTGAAAAGCATTAAAAATGAACATATGCAAATTAAATCAGACGTTTGAATCATAAACTGAATAAAAAACCCTTATAAATTGAATCCAACAAATAAGAAGAGATTCATCTTGGAATCCTAATGAAGATAGGTTTAGTTGCACATGGCAACCGATATCATTACAAAACAATATAAAAGTATACCCTAGAAAGAATAAGAGGAAGGGGAAAAATCCTATGCCTTGAAGCTCTGATGCTTAACCATTGTCTTGTACCACTAGCTTTATGAATGAATAAAAGTGTGTTCAAGAGTCTATATTTATAGTACATCATTACTTAGAGATTAAGATATGAAAGTTGGGTTTTTTCCACCGATCCAGCTTAGAAAATAAGAAAAACAACATTTTTGGCCTCAGCCATGCGCGAGGCGCATGGAGTGACATGCAAGGGTGCATGAGGCAGTCATGGAGGTTGTCTCATGCGTAGGGGAGCGTGGCCCACGCTAGAGGCGCATAAGGTAGTGTCTTGAAATGCATTGGAACTTGGGATGAATTTACCTCAACTTGTATTGTTTATAAAAACCTTCTAAGAACCATTGATTTTTATTCTTTATATACTTGATCCTTCATGTGATATCTTGTTTTGCCAATTTACATGATTTCTCACTAAAAAGACTTAAAACACCTACGGAGTTTCATGATTTAGGATAAAAGTGAATTACAACGACTCAAATGAAAAAATACAAAAAGTTACTCAAACCATTGACAACTCCTCTAAATAACCTCTTATTTTCCTACAAATGCAAAAAAAAAAAAAAAAAATAAAAAAATATTTAAATTTTTATTTTTTTTTTTTTTTTTTGTTAATTATTTTTATT
>Ga0228711_1001227_pt1 | contig 36946 bp, 14 predicted proteins | sample MedpolnodulmetaG_2_FD_177996 | JGI IMG/M metagenome (GOLD analysis project Ga0228711, IMG submission 177996) | Root nodule microbial communities from Medicago polymorpha collected in Santa Monica, California, United States - brown nodules | ecosystem: Host-associated > Plants > Roots > Nodule... | reverse complement strand
GGTTTGGCGTCAAGTGTCTTTATTGCATTTTCAAATACTTTTGCCTCGTAAAACAGAAGTTAGTAATAGTTGGACTCAAGTTTATTGTAGTTTCACACAAACATATCATAATAAAGTGTTTACAAAATCAAGCTAGCTCACTAATAAAACACTAATTGGATCGGCCATTTAGTCAAATTTAAAGTTTCACACAACCTTTGAAAGGCGTGTTTCAGGAAGAGATTGAATTGTCTAATGCAACAGAGAGAGTATGTTTGATTTCACATTTGTAGGAGCCAAAATTGATTTTAAAGGTATATAATTGATCTTGACATATTTGATTTCTCTATGATATGATTGGTTTTGACTTCATAATTGATTTTATTTGAAGTTACAAATTGTAATTTTCAGTTCTATAATTGATATTTACATTCAAATTTACTATTATTCAACTCACTTTTACGTAAATGTATTTAAGCATAAATCAATTTACTTTCAACTAAAATTTTATTGCATCCAATATTACAAAATCAATTATTCTCATTGGCTATTCAAATATAGACAAAAAATAATAAAATAGATTGTGTGAAAAATATGAGGATATTATGAAGAGAGAGAAGAGAAATTGAAAAGTGGTAAAGAACTCTCACTTCATCTATGATGATGATATGCTGGTTGTGAACTGAAGTGTGTTAGAAGAATAAGAAAGAATAGATAGATAAATAAAAAATTAAATAAAAATCGAAAATGTCGAAGAGTTCGTTTCAAAACGACGTGCCATGGAGAGCTTCATCTTCTTCAGCAAAACCAATACCCAAAATTCATCACTCTCCAATTCTTCGCGTTTCTCAGAACCCCTTTTCAGATTATGCAATTTCCATCATGAGGGTATCTCTCTTTTTCACTTTTCATCCATTATCTTCGTTCAAGTTTTCATTTTTATCTTTTTTTTTTTTTTTTTGGATTTTTTGCAGCATCCAGACCCTATTGGGGATGGTTTGGGTGATGACGCTATAGTTGAAGCAGCTGGTCCTGAATGCATCATACCTGGTCAAGCTACTCCCATTAAACTACTTGGCCTTAAGGTACCTATTTCTTGTTTCAAATTTTGTATTAGAAATCAAATTAAATTATGTGAACTATGGAGCACCGATACAGACATGTGGACACTGATATTAGTTTGAGAAAATAACATAATTCAATGTAATTGCATGCGTCGGTGTAGTGTGTGTCGGACACAGGAACACCTTCAATCAAAAGTGTTGTGCTACATAGTTGTTTAATGCTTTTTGGATCATGGTTTTATCACATAGTTGTTCCTAAATGCTTCATGGTTTTAGTAATGAAAACCATTGAGAAGATAAAAAATCACTATAAGAATATTTTGAATCTTACTGCAATTTGGAAGTCTAACTGTGCACCTTAACTAATTAGTCTATGAAAACCATGAAGAAGGTTGCACATATGATTGAGCATTGCCTAGCAAAACCCTTGCTTGTTCGTACTAATAACATATTCACATCGGGGGAATGTCTGGTGGCTGCTTATGACACCTAATTCTCGACCGCTGCTAATATTTCTTCGATAAAAGGAGGAGTGTTGTTATCTTTGAGTTTTTGAATTCGTTTCTCTTTAAACAGTTTACTTTTTATATGGTGTTTGTGATTGCTGGATATATTTTTCTTCTCTTGATGCTGTTTATGTTTAAACTGCCTTTTCCCCTGATAATTGAACAACGGAAATGGTATCGAGTTACTCATGAGTTGTAACCTCAATATGAATACCATCAAGCACAATAATCATACAACTCAAAAACTTGGAATACACTGTGAATGTTGTTTTGCAATTTGTCCTCAAATTTGCGGCATATTCTTCTCAATCTACCTTATCAATCTCAGGACCTATTTGGTTTAAGAAATTGTTTTATGTTTCTGTTTCCTATTTTCACTAAATATTACAAAATTGCCATCTTTCACTTTGTTTCTTGTTATGAAAGATTTGAAGAAAACAATGAAACAACTTTTTATTGTATAAGTTTTCTTGCTATCTAAAATCTCACATACATAATACCAAAAGGGTGGTCATTTTTGTAACTGGGGATCTTTGTTCTGTTGTGTAATTTAAATGTGTGTTATGTTCATCATTGCTGTTTTTCCTCCTCCTATTATCATGTCTTTTCATGATTTCCCCCATTGTAGTGTATGTTTAGTTTTCTCTAATATTAATGCTTCACTTTTGGAGTGATGCTCTTTAGAAATAATTTGTTTTGGTAAAGAGATGCACTTCAACATTTTTCATTTTGGCTTCTTATTGGAACAGGTCTGGCCTATTGAAGTTGACCTGAAATTTTTGGAACCAATTGGCCGAGAACTCAAGCAGCTTGGGAAGGTAAAGTCCTTTTTACATCTTTCCTACACACAAGGGTAATATTGGCACACTTCTGCCAGTTGAACATAATGAGTTTTTTGCACTTGATAGTGATGAACTGTAGAATTGAGAACAGAAATACTCGTGTATTTTTCTCCCAAGATAACTTGCTTAGAAAATCAGGAGCAAAACAATCAATATTGCTACTAGGCATATATATGTGCCCTTGTACTTTTCGAAATGGAGATGAGATGATAATAATTTAAACTGCGCCTTGTGATAACAAAGTAGCAAATCATTATTATTGCACTGAAACAGATGTCTGTGCTGCATATCATCCAAAATACCATGTTTACCTTGAATGAAAAACCAACAGCATTGTAGCAAATTGAATTTTGAAGTTTCAGTATGCTATATAAATCACGATGTTGTTAAAGGTCGGCTTCACCTATCTTTTACCATAGTGTTATGTAGACTTCGCTAGATGCTTTACTCACAAATCCACACTTTTATTTTAGAAATTTAGTGTGCCGTGTATTTTTCTTGAAAATTTAGTGTGCCGTGTATTTTTCTTGAAATTTAGTGTGAATTTGCAAATATGTTGGATTTGAATGCTTAGAGTTGGTTCAAGCCTGTTGTTTTATGCTTTTGTTGAACTAGTTGAATAGAAAATCAATGAATCATCTCTAACGACTTATCTTAAATAACGATGTTGCTTGTGTTTGGATTTATTTATTTTTGCCTGGCCCGGTTGGTTGATTTCAGTTATATAATCAGCCTGCTCATCTTTTGATATTAACGGCGACATGCCGACATCTCCAGTTGAGACATGTAATTCTAAATATACAATGAACTTTCATGATTAATGTAGTTATTTTTGTGCATGCAGATCATGGATGACGCTGTGGAGCTTATGAACAAATCATTCATAGATCGTTGATACGGTGGCCTTTGTGAAAGATGAAGATTTGGCTCATTTTGTGTCCAGTCTCATACATTTTTCCTAGAGAGTAATATAAGACAGTTTTGTTCTGTACTCGTTCCCCAACCCCATCTTTCTTCTGTACGTCATTTTTTTTAATCTCTTATTTAACTTTTTTCATTATAGTCTATAAATTTGAGAAGACTTTTTTTTAATAATAAATCATAATGCTTACTTAAATTGAAAAACTCATGAGTTAACTTGAGCATTTTCTTCTAGTAGCCTGCACCCCTCATAACACTGTATTGAATTTGCAAAATGATAGTACTTTCAAATAGGAGCAGATCCTTTTGACTCCAATTCCAATTAAGAGAAATACAAATACAGTGTCCCATTACACCGGTAACAACATTTCTGAATCGTCATTGAATAATTCTTAATGGTAGCACTCTATAAGACAACAAGAAGCACATCACCATAGTAAAAGAAGACGACAACACTCGCGCACTTCCTGACATATCATCTGTGTAATCCGGGCCAGAATCTAAAACGCCGTCATTGTTGCTGCTTGGTCCTCTGCTCCACATTCCCAAGTTATTGTCTCTGTTTATTCATCACAACACACACCTCAATCATTCCAACTCAACTCAATTCTTAGAAGAGTCTAATGACTTGAAAGTAACTGATGCACAATATATTTATTTGAAGATAAAACATAATATAGCACTTATTGTTGATAAAAAAAATGAAGTAATAATGAATTAAACATTGGTACCTTGCATTACCAAGAACACCAGAGTTCATGGTAAGAAGAACAATCCGATCAGCAGACTGAGGTTCAACACTATAAGCCTTCTCATACTTAACCTCTAGAGTGTCACCAGATGTAACAAAAAATGCACCATTAACCATAACATCGCCCTCAGACCTCCAATTCCACCCTTTCCACTTATTTTGCTCAGTTTCAACCCTCTTAGTAACCTCTTTAGCAAAAGGATTAATCGGCGCAAAGTAACGGTTCCCTTGACTGTTGATAGTTGGTTCACCACTCCCACCAATGGCATACATTTCCCACTCAGTGAAATCATTGTTGACCACATGGATGTATCCTCTTCTGCATCGTGGCATCCTTTGAACAAGTTTCTCGCCAAAATGGTTGAATGCGATTGTGACTTGCATTCCTGAGTCTGGGAGGTAGTCATCGCTGTGTCCAAGAAGCATGACTTCATTGTGGTGTGACATGAAGTTGTTGGATATCGTTATTCCTGTTGATCCCATTACTGCGTCTATTAGTCCGTCTTTGCAATGTGAGAGTGTGCAATGGTCGACCCATATGTCTTTTGAACCGAATATGGATATTCCATCTCCATCTGACATTGTTCTGTAGCCAAAGTGTTCAGGACTTGATCTCACATTTGTGTTCCCTGAAATATCAGACTCCTAATTTTCATCATTTATGCTTGCTTGCTAGTTGCTTAGAAAATAATACTTATAATATGGACAACAATTTAACTGTAAGTTTAGTTTTAGGGTGACATAAATGATTTTGTGATCTTAAAGTAATCTAATTTACATTTAGATATGTTCATGTGAAAATCAGTTGAACAATAAATTTGAAGGTGGAAATCACGTTCAGAGACAACAACAATAAATTCTAGGGGCGAAATAAATTTTGATTAGGTATCGCAAAAGCATACCAAAATCAGTTTTAATTCTTGGTATTCACTTTTAGCTCTAATAAAATTGAATCTAAGCATGCATACATCTTTATTAGGAATGCAATGTGATATATATGAAGTAAGATGGTTTTTCTTTGGGATTTCTGTTCTTTTTCTTATTGTTGGTACTTTAATTTAACAAGGGTTAGACAGCTTTTTCAACAATTACTTTTTTGTTTTTGAAATCACATCCCCTCTTCATGCAACTTGTTTTAAATTTTATTTTTTTTATCTCGATCTTTCATCTTTTTCTATCATAACACTCATTGTTTATCTCTTTTCTCTCACTCTCTGTCTTCTTTCTCCATATCTCTATTTAGAAGAGACTTTTGAGGAATAGTTTAGTACTAGTCAATTTTCTTTTTATGAGATGGTACAAAACTGGCCCCACATAATATTTTTTAATAATAACAGAACACAGACCCCACAAAATGACCAATGTTGTATCGCGCGGCGTAATTTCTAATTTCAATACAGTATATTGATAAATAAAACATTTTCTAAACTTTATCCAAAAATCTCCACAAAATAAACACAACTTTTCCATTCTTCCAAACAAAACATGTGCACAATGCAGTTATGTTTTGTCATATCCTTCAAAGTAGAATATAATAAAGTTTAGGAAAAAAACAAAGTTGTTAATTACCTGAGGGGTGACAATGGTGAATATGAATGTTATGTATGATAACATTACTAATAAACTGCAAAGTAATGCATCCTCCTCCCACAATGTGAACATCAGCTCCACGTCCATCAATAGTCTTATAACTATTAAATATAAGCTCTTGCTTCAGCTTAATCATCATGTTACTAGGGAACACTATCCACAATGGTTCATTTTTTATCACACCATATCTTAATGTACCTGGTTTTGGGGTAACAGCATCATCATCTGAGGAATCTGTTACAACGTAAAATTCACCACCTTTTCCTCCTTTAGCATACTGACCAAACCCAATTGCACAATCAGCTAACCTTTGACGATTGTTGGGCCATTCTGGGTCGCATTTCCAACAATCGTCAATCGGGTTACCAGTCATGCATGCAGATCCAGATAGCATTTCCCTTCTTGCAATTGAAGCATTCACCTTCCTACACACAATAAACAAAACATTTATTTATTTCTTAAACTAAAAGTTGATATCAAATGCACACGATTTTGGAGACTAATTTTTTGAATCGGATAGAATCATATAAGTTAAAAATATTCATGTAAAGAGAAAACGTAAAATTCCTTTCTAAATCTGCTGCTAAATCAAAGAAAAGATTCATTTTGTCGTCACTAATTTTCTTTAATTTTTCTTAGTGTTTTAAATAGTTAGAAGATATGAGGATGGTCTGGTGGCTATAGAGTGGGAAGTTTAGAGAGTGGAACTATAAGGAGATTAAAGTTCGTTCTCCACTCTCAGTAAAAACTAATAATATTAACCTTTGTCGATTCAAACAAAAATAGTGTTTTTTTTTCTTCAAGCAGTCTACTGGCTAGAACTCTCACATTTTAAATGTGGAGAAGTTAGGTGTCCGGGGTTCAAACTCCAGCCTTTGCATATAATATGCAATATCTCTATCCACTGAGGTAAGCTCATAAGAATAAAAAAATAGTGTTTTAAGTACTTTATTTTGAACTATAAAAACATAACCTATAAAAAATCCCATATTCTTTTTTTGAAGAAAGAAGAATATTTAGAGATAAATGGTAAAGTAGGTAAAGAAAAAAGATACGCCTATAATGAATTGTTAAATATGTTTTAAGTGTATATATAAAATATAAATATATTAATTTTAGTTTATACAAAAAAAATTCATCAATGTTAGTTCCTAGTTTGGTAATTTTAATAAATAAATAAATGTTTATAAAAATTCTGAAAATGGCCAAATTGATGATTATATATATAAAAATGCTTATAAAAACTAAACTTTATTACACAAATTTGAAATATATTTAGCTTACAAAAGAATATATAGAATGAATAGAAAATCATCTCATGATCTAAGCTAGGGTCATGAGCTACATTAACTTGAGTCTAGGGTATGAACAAGAACTAGTAAGCTGGAATATGGGGAAAACAAGAAATAACATAGTGGAAAATGACACTGGTGTCCAGATCTGCTATTTTTCTCTAAATTAATGCAATGTATGTAGGTACATTGAGATGAAAGAAACAAGGGAGAGAGTACCTATGAACTTCGTGGGCAACAGCATCAGGGTCAGGGTGCGTTCCAGGAAGAGTTAAGTTCAGCATTGCTGTTCCAAGTTTTGAAAATGAACTTAGAACAGATATAATTAGCAATATGCATATTGTTTGGAACATTGTTGATGAAATTTCAAGAGTGAGACTGTAAGAGTGTGAGTTAGTGTTATTGTTACAGTGTCATGGTTTGGCTGGTTTTTCAAAAAGTGTTAGACAGTGTAGGGTAAGGTGAGTTAATAAGCATGGAAAGAAAACCAATGATTAACCAACGAGGTTGAGTATGAAAAGAAGTAGAGGATTTTTGTTTTTGTTCTACGTTTGTTGTAATAAATAATAATGATAAGGGTCATGCTATACAACTTTGAATATACTTTAACAAATGTCATAAGGTCATTTGTTAGTATTGCTTAATAATATTAATAAGGTATGATATAAAACTCATCAAGTATATAAAATCCATCAATTTAATCTATCTTGTTAAAGATTATTTAACGGATTTTCATATATTTTATAAATCAAATCGACAGGTTTGATATACCTTTTTTTTTAACAAGCCAAAATAGAATTTTATAACCACAAACAGAGCAATCCCAAAAGTATAAGGTGTGCCTTAGAGACTTCTAAAAAAATAGAGTATCAACGTTTACAGCAGAACAAAACAAACAACGTTAGCTTATGCCCAAACAAACAAAAACAAAAGGGTTTGATATACTTTTAAAATTACTTTATTACATTTATATAGTTTTATGATAAAATTGGAGAGAATAATGTATAGTTTAATAACTAAATGATGGTTTATTCTTTTTAAAGTTGATTTGTATTATGGTCCATAATTTATGGATGCTCCTTTGTATTAGTGAAGTTATCGGCGATGCCGTGCTTATTGTATTAATTAGTAGTACCATTTTCGGTGCTTGTGATGGTAAAGAGAAATTATTTTTATTAATAATGAGAAAAAGAAAAAGAGGAAATGGTGAGAAAGAGAAGAAAAGTGGTGAAATAGTCAAGGAATCACACTGCTCTCGAGGAAATGGTCTCTTCATTTGTTTGCGGGACATACAGATAGTGTCACTCTGTCCTTCCACACATATCAAGGCCCCCTCTCCCCTGCAGCTATGTTGAATTTATGCATGCAGTTGCACCATAGAGTATTAGAGTGTGAACTTGTTTCATGAACAACTTCTGGATTATGATTTGATTTTAATGGAGAAATAGTTTTGTATTTTTACCTAAATTATTAAATCAACATGATTTCAATTGAGTATATGCTATTCGTAAACATCCTTTTACGAAACATAACTATTTACTCAATACACACTCGTTCTTGGGGTCGATGGAGTAGCCTTTTGACTTTTAGACCTATGGGTTGCCTATGCATATAGTATTAGTATTAGCACCAATCACGACATATTCGCATGGCAATAGCTCATTATTTAAAAAGAAAAAATAAGTTTGGCAATAAGGTTTGTTGAAATGGTTCAAAAATAAGTAATGACTTTCCTCACACTCTTTCAAGGATTTTGCAAGGTTGATCCTATTTTTCTTGGTATCATGGGTGACCTTATTTTCCTGTAGTTTTACCCTATTTAGTGTGTTTGAATATCATAGTGAGTATACCAGAATTACGGTAAATTACCATGATTTTGTCATATGTATCATGATATCAAACACATGTTTATAGACATTCTAACATGTTCTTACGAATGAAATGCGTTAAGTTTTTTTACCATAAACAAAACCATTATTTTATTCACACGCAAAAAAAAACTGAGAACATTGCACCTCAAAGAGTTTTTCACTTCTTGGATGTGTCCATTGAATAAATGACCATATAGGTCAGCATGAAAACTAATCTCATTATCCAATTGATGTCAGAAGATTGACTAAAACTCCAAAGTCATCTCAAGTAATGATGCAATTGCACGAAATCCACGATTTTGATATGACTTTACCTGAACTATTTCATCAACATATGGATGGATAAGTTTAGGTATTTGCACCAAGTACTTAGGATCAGATCAACTTGCTTGGGTGATCCCATGGAGGCTGGTTTGGATGTCCATGAGATGCTTGTTTGGATACTTTATGCTACAACAAACTTTTCCTTGTGAGGAGTCAATCAAAGTTTTTGACATAGCCAACAAAAATGAAGTTACCAACATGTATTTTCTCAAAGTATAGCAAGCTCTGCTCATACTGCTTCTCATTAGTAAAATAAAGAATTTGTCTCCATAAATTCAACATTGCTTCCTGCGCGCATGTTCTTTAATACACTTTGTTTACATCTGGTCCTCACATGCATTTTTGCGGATGTAAAACCAAAAAAACAAATTAACTTAAGATGGAAATACAACCGTAATTGCATTCGTCAAAGCAAGGTCTACATCGACAACGAGCACCTGAGAAAATAAACTTTGTGATAAACAATTTCTTTAACTTCTATAACGCCTAACAAAAGTTTCTTAAAACTTTAATTCCAAGTAAGCAAACGCCACATAACATGTCAACTCTGTTGAAGTAACATTTGTTTTGTATGTGTTGTCGAGCATCAATACAATAAGAACCATGCTCAACAAGTTGATGGAACACAGATGCATCCAAAATAATTCCCTCGTAACTTATGAGTTTTCACGTGTTCTACGTTAACACACATACTTCCCAGCTTCTATTAACTTCACACACGCGCGCGCAAACACACACACACATACATCATAATTCAAATCTAAGACCTCTCAAACTTGATTGGTAACGTGTCTCGGTGCAACGTGTCATTTCATGCACGTGTTTTGACCCTTCTTCGTTTAATGTTCCATGAATGAATGACCATGCAATGTGTGAGGTAAGGTAACTCACGGTTGTTAGGTCTAGACATCACTTAAATTGATTATCCAATCACATCCTTCAATGATTTTACTCTAATTTTAAATGAACAACCGCACTTTTAAGTGGCGGTTGCCATTGAATTTTCACATGTTTCACAGTCCAGTTCTAATTTTGTCTTCCTTTCTTTTCATCACATTTTAATGTTTGGTCTAGTAATGAAATGAACCATTCAATCTTGTACCCAACCTCTCTAGCCCGCTGCTCGCAAAACATTTTCTCGTGTATCAAGCTTTTGATATGTTGTAAACGTGTTTGTCAAATCTTCACGTATCTGTTTTTTTTTTCTTCCATTGTTGCATATCATTAGGATAAAAAGTATCATATTGTTTTAAAAAGCAATCATAAGTTTCAAAATTTTGAAACTTCCAATTTGAAAATTTAAATAGATTATTTTAAAATTTTGAAATTTTTAATTGTATCATGCAAATTAGATATTTTATCTTCTAAAACTTCCGGTTTTCAAAATACCAAACTTCTAACAACTTTTGACATTTAATTTTCTTACACATCAAGATGGGGGTGCGTGATTTTTGTAAAAAGAAAATATTTACTATTTTATTTGATTTGATAAAAGCAAGGGTGTATTGAAAATATCAACTATTTGGGGGTGTAGTTATAAAATGGGGGGTATGAAATATAATTTTCTAAAGAGGGGCCCGTATTCAAGAAGGCCCAATAATATAAAAGAAGAAAGAAAAAAAAAGGCAAACGAAGGGATGGTGGAGGCGCTCACGGTGGTCGGCGAGAGGTGCATAGACGGTGGTGCAGACTGCAGAGGCGTGCCAAGAATTATCCTTATAAGGTAAAGTTGTTTGTATCTAAACCATGTTGATGAAGAACATGAATATTTTATTTCAATATATTTGATTCGTTCATGTGATTTAAATTGAACTTCATCACTTTACTCTAAATAGAGTAGAAGTGAGTTATCATAAAAACTATTAGTGTTTCTCATTATTGTGTTTCAATCAAACATATATAACTCTTGTTTCTAAATCTTGTTTGTTAATAGATACGATATGATACTAAAAAGTTTCTTAAAAGAGATAAAAAAAAAATACATTTTTAAAGGAATGTCATACTTATCTTTGAATGTTGTGTTTATGATGATTGGTTTTAGCATCTAAAAAGGCCTAGCAGCGCAACCTGTTGTCCGAATGTGTAATGTATATAACATACCTAAGCATCTTATCTTATAGTCAACTAATTAATAACATTGTCAAGGAATGGCCAAGATTCTTTCCCCTTTCCCTCTATGTCCAAGATTCATAGTTAAGATTCGTAAAAGCCGTGATCCAAGGTTATTTGTTGGGACTCGCATAGTTGTAATTTCTAGAAGAGATAATCAAACTTTAATTCTAAGGGGTTAAGCCGCGGTGAAGAGAAAACCTAGATCGCTATGGAAAACCCTAGTTTGCTCGGTGAGGGAGAGGGATATGTCGGCGATGTTGATGAAGCTATTGAAAATATCTCCGTTCCAAAACAGGTTGGAAAAAAACATCTCCGTTCCCCGATTTGCTTGATGATCGGGCATGAGTTGAGTGGCAAAACCACACTGCTGGATTGTATTCGAGGTACCGAAAGTGATGCTAATAATTTTCAACATTATAGGGCCACATATGTTCCTGCTAAGAATATACGTGAAAGAACTAGGAAATTAAAATCTTATGAAAAAATCAGAGTTCCTGGTTTACTATTTATTGATACTCCGGGTTTCATATCAATCACCAACTTAAGGTATCGAGGTTTAGCTCTATGTGATATTGCAATCTTGGTTGTTGACATTAATATTGGGTTACGGCCACAGACAATTGAAACACTAAATCTTTTAAAAATGTGCAAGACAAAGTTCATTGTTGCCTTGAATCAGGTCACTATTTTCTTCCTTTTTTATCACCATTGCTTTCAATATTTTTTGTTTACATGGTGCTCAATTATGTCGCACTGTTCTAGCAACATTGTAGGTTGACAGGATTTATGGATGGAAAACATGTCACAATGCTTCATTCCCCAATGCATATATGAAGCAGTCTCGTGATGCTGAAATAAGATTTTGTTCTATGCTCAATAGGGTAGTAAAAGATGTTTATTTTGTATCTGTCAATTATGGTAGATAATTTTGGTTATTGTTTGCCACCTTAGTTTTATTTTCATTTCATGGTTAGACTATTTGGCAGTTCAGACAACATGGTATAGTTACAAAGATATGTTATCAAAACAAGGAAATGAGAGAAACGGTCAGCATTGTGCCAACAAGTGCTATAAGGTAAAACTCTTTCACCCCCTCTTTTATGCTAAACACAAATTTTGATTGTTAGTTGAGGCCTTGACTGATTTTGGAGCCCAGTATTAGTTGGGTTTTTACCTATCTTGTTATATGGTGAAGCTTGCATTGAAATCAAGTTAGTTTTTGGTATGATTAGTATTTCCTTTATCATTGTGAGCCACCAAAGTCGACAAGTCATTTGAGGGGGGGATTTCAATAGAGAGAAAAACTAATTTACCTCCATGTTTCATTTTGTTTAATGATATTTTAATCAACACATTTAAAATTTTTATAAACCTGTGTTTTCTCCCATCAAAATCTCTTCCATATTAGAGAGCGAAAATGTAGTCAAAAGTAGGGGTGAACAACAGGTCAGTCTTGGTTGAAAAATGCACATCCGTTCATAACCACAGTTGATATATCAACATCCATCACCGTTTGTTTGGGACCATCCCCCAACACATATCTATCAGTAGAGTCCTTCTCTTGCACTTTTGACCACCAACTCAAGAAAGGAATAATATAAAAGTGATAAGAAGGTTGAGTGAGTAATGCAGATTGTGAGGATATGTGTTGGGGGGGCGGGCTAAGGTTCATAGAAGAAGGAGACTTGTGAAGACATGATAAGAGGAAATGTTAGTGAAATGAAAAGCTAACAATGTTGGTAAATGGAAGAAAAAACGTTAAGTTTAATTAAGTAGAAAGAATTGTATCCTGCCCACAATTCAACCAAACATTGTTTATTAGTTGTATATTACTTCCAATTTGGATGAAGTTGTGCAATGCATAGTTAGCTTGTCAGCCTTGTCTCGCTTTATCACAGAAAAGGAGCTAACATGGCACTGGTATGGTCAAATCACAGAAAATTTACACTACTTGCATCATATATCCGGTCGGATTCGGTTTGTCTTGGGTGAATTTTCCATATCCGATTCCGTCCATGCTTAGGGGCATGGGGCCAGTTAACCCGACTCATCCATTTGAACCCGACCGCAGCCCAAAATTTTGTGCGGTTAGTGCAGTTTCGGGCCGGGTTCAGTTCTTTTGTCCAGCCCTAGTCAAAAGTGATTTCATTTTCCTCCCTTCCAGAAAGTTGAATCCAATCATCTCTATTTATTTTTGGGATCTTCCAAAATCGTGTTCAGTCTGTTGGGTAGCACTTGGGTGCCTTTGGCTTCGGTGCCTTTCGGTGCCTTTGTCTCTATCTCTCTCCTAACCAATAATTCTCTCTCATCAAAATAATTTATTTTATTCATTCCAACATCACTCTCTTTCCTCTAAAATACACTAAAGTCACCAAAGTCACCAAACACAAAGTCACTGAAGTCCCACCCTTGAGCTCTACCTGCCTGTTTGAGATCTACCTGGAAGTATGGTGAATTGGTTCGAGCAATCTTCTTGGGTGGGTGTATGAAAAGAGGAGACCCATCTCCATTTATCTTGGATTCTAGCTTGGTTAGAAATTTGCCAAATATTTGCTTTCGGACAAAAACCATCTCTTTAGTAGGATGCATAATATGTTTGAAACTTCTCTGTGGTTCTTTCTCTATTGATGATATTTTTGAACTTATATTTCAGTGGTGAAGGAATCTCAGATATGTTATTACAATTGGTTATGTGGACCCAAAAAACAATGGTTGAAAAACTTACATACAGGGAAGAATTGCAGGTATACTATATTGTCACGTCATTGAAGTTGGTCGAATACTTTTTTATTGTTAACTGCAGAGACTCAATTGTTATTTGTTTGTGGATACCAGTGTATTATTTTGGATGTCAATGATTTTGAAGACCGTGGATCCACTCTCAATGTTGTTTTAGTTAATGGTGTTCTACATGAAGGAGATCAAATAGCTGTATGTGGAAGGCAGGCAAGCATCTCTGATTCTAACTGCATCTTCTTTTAATACTTAAGCTCTGCTTCTGCCTAACGAACCTTCTATTATAGGGTACAACAATTGTTACTTCAATTCAAGCTTTACTGAAAACTCCTCCATTGATGGAACTAGGTGCTAAGGTACATTTACATCTTCTGTATTTTATTTATTTCAGTATCATATTTGTTGCTTGATTGGAAAATCGTAACTTTGGGTGCATTATTTTCTAGTATATATGTGAGCAAGAGATTCTCTTGGGTCTGAGTTAATATATTTGTGTTTATTTGGTATTAAAGGATGGTTTTGGATGGTAAAATTTGAGTGAGTTTTAATGAATGCTTAACTGTTGGAAGCTAAGGAAATAACATTGAGATTTTTAACATTGTGCTTAACATGAAGGAGTGGAGCTTAAAAACCAGAAGCCCAATAGTTTGATGGGTAATTCTGAACGTCAATTTTATCAATTCTAGCTCAAACGATTGGGTAGAAATGTTTTCTTTGTTAAAGGGATCTAACTCTATAACTTAAAGCCATTTCTGAGTGGTTTTAAAATGGTAGTAAATTTGAAAGTTTAGATGAACTCAACTAGTAGGCTTGTAAGAGTTACATTCTTTAAAGGCATTGGTTAGAAGTAATATTCTAACCAATAATTAATCTAAAGGCCATGGAATCTAATAGCATGTCCTCATCTAAGTTTTATTTTATACTTAGCAGTTATGATATTCTGTAGCTTAACATGATTGACCTTTACCTTGAGCTTCAAGGCTAAAACCTTGTCGAAATCCAGTCTCCTAAAAATGGAAATTCACTAGCAGAATCGAATTTTAACATAAGATAGTTTAGCTTGTAATTCAGTACAAGTTTGACAATTAGTGTTTTTTCTTGTGATTTAACTCACTTGTATGATGTACGATATTAAAACTATGTTTGACACGAGAATGCATGTATTGTAGCCTGTGTCTAGCTCTTCTAGTGTGTGAGTGAATGCTGGCATGCTTCAGAGTTCAGGCTATGAAAAGCACTTTAGTTTTCATGATGTGTTAAACCTTTGAAATCAACATTTAAGACTTCCTCGTAGTGTTGAGACTTGCTATAAGCCAGAAATGCTCCAGCAAGTATAGTTGTTCATACTTCATATTATGAAGGGTTTTTCAAAGTCAGAATCTATATCAATCAAGGGGATGGGAATCACCTTGTTTGAAAGGGTCTTTGATGACTAGTTCGTAAATTACCGGGATGAATGAATGAACTCCTCATCGATGTATGTTATTTTATTGTCAAATGTCAATTATTTGTTTGCTATAATATATTCTAAAACAATGAATTAGATTTCAGATTTGTGGTCTGATTTCAGGGAGACTATATCCACTGCAAAAAAGTCAAAGGTGCGAAGGCTATCAAGATCATTGCTCAGGTACTTCTTTGAGATATTGACTTTGTGCCTTTTTAACTATGTCTTTCTTCATTCTTATGTTTTTAAATGTTTCAGAGAATCGGAGTTTTGGTGTGATATTTGTATAATATTTCAGGGACTTGAAGATGCTATTGTTGGCTCTAATGTATATATGGTGAAGCTTGATGAAGATTCCAAAGAAGGAGAATTGGTGAAGGGTGATACAATGAGAATTATTGGACTCCAAAACTATATTATATTTTTGGGTCTGATAGCTGTTGTGATGTTGTTGTTGTCTTGGTTATATCTAATGTGCTAATACTCGTTGAATTAAACGAGAAATGTTGTCTTTGGCTTTTTAAGTATACTTGCAGTTTAAGTATGGTTTGGGATATTGATTTTGAAGAGTCCATGTTTTGTGATTATCATTGCAGAGTTTTGTAATCAAAGCTTGTTGTGATAGTGTTGGGGTTGCCATGTGATTGTGTTCTCTCTTCATGTGTGCAGTTCAATTCTGCTTGAAGATTTTACATATGATTGCTGACAGATTTGAGCAGTCCTATTGGAGAAACATAATTAGGTAGGACAATTGCGCGAAATGAGGCTGTGATGGAAATTTATCCGGATGTAGTAGGACACTTCATGTATGTTTGGATGAGTGGCGAGATTCTGAAAATCACGGTGAGAGCTTCACAAAGTGAAAGTGGGTCACTACGATTTTCAATCTCACCACTCATTCAAACATGCAGACACTTTTACAATATTAAAAAATTATGCAAAAATAATTATTATTAATCGATTTGTATTTGTTTCCACCCATGGAAACACATTATTACACAATAATGGATTGGAAATAATTTACATAATCAAATTAATTCAAAAGAATAACAAATACAACATACATCAATATTTTACTTTAAAAAAAAAAGAACAATATGCATCAATAGTGAGGTATATTCTTTGCTTTTAGGTCGTACAGTTCAATCTCTCGCTGATTTAGGATCTGCACAGGCCTTGCATTCCTTTTTGCATACTGTGGTGAATGAAGAACATAATAAGGATTAGTTAAAGTTGAAGTTCAACAAAAAAAAAAATTACCAATATAAGTCACTTTTTTTATAATCACCACAGTTCAATGAAAACACTTCATTGATTTTATATATTTTTTTGGTACAGCACTTCATTGATTATTTTTCCTGTATACTAATAATCACCACAGTTAGTTTACTTACATATTTAAGTACGGAATTCTTCAGTAACTTCACTTGGCCTCTTGAAACCGTTCTTATCTAATGAGGAAAAATGGATTGTAATTAAAAAATGATAATCATATGATATGATTAATAACGAACAAAGAAAATTGGAAGGCACACATTAATAAATCAATAAGAATGGATTATTTATAGAAAGATAAAAAAAAATACAGTATCACCATACCTTCTTGTTAATGGTCCAAATGATACCTTCAGTGCAAGGGGGAGCAGTGAGCGATCCCATGTATCTGTAATACATCTTTGCACTCTTGAATATTTTTGAAGGATCAATAACCCCTACGCTTTTCTCTTCTTCTTCATCAGGAACTTCTATTATGTAATTTACCAGCTGACATATATGTAAATATACAAGATTATGAATGTAAATATATGTAAATATACATTCATAATCTATATTTTATATATCATAATTATTTTTGTTATTCGTACCTTGGAGAGAAATGGATCAGGTGAACCATACTTGTACAAAACACCAACAACAGCAGTCTTGTTTGTTCCATCTGGCTGAGGGCTAACATGAACCATGTGTAACTCTAAGTCATACCTAATGTTTAAAGACCAAAGTTAGAGTTTGTGATGATTCAATAACTATACACTATTGTACCTCTCATGTTATCTGAGGGTATTTAATTATTATTTTTAAAAGGGTTAAATATGTTTTTTGTCCCTGTAAAATTAGGAACTTCTAAGTTTAGTCCTTACTTAATTTTAATAGGTTTTTTAGTCCCTACAAAAAAAAATTACTTCTAATTTTACTCCCTGTTACAACAAAGTTTGTTTAATTATCCTTAAACTCTTAAATTTTTGAACGATTTTTTTGAGACAAGTTTAGAACACTATGAAAGGTTCATTAACTAAAATTTAGAATTTTTTAACATGAAACGAATTAAATATGAATTTTTTAAAACGACAAAAGTTAAAGATAAAATAAACAAAATCTGGACGTTAAAATCAAATTTTGCGACAATTTTTTGCAGAGGAACTTTTAGTAATGTTCTTAACACATCTGCAAAAAATTGTTCAAAAACTCAAGAGTTTAAGTATAAATTAAACAAATTTAAATTGATGAGGGACTGAGTGCAAAAATTTATTTTAGAGACTAAAAGAACCATTAAAATTAAGTAAGGACTAATCTTAAAAGGTCCCAATTTTATAGGAACCAAAAACACATTTAACCCTTTTTAAAAAATATGATTATTTTTATTGAGCAAACACAAAATGATGTTTATATAGAGTAAAGTTGGTTTTTATAAATTATTTTTGAAAGAAAAGGAATGTGAAATAGACCTTTAAAAAAAAATTAGTTGCTTAACATTTTAACAATGTTATGTTTCTGTCAGCAATTGATCGTATTGATGACCTGAAATAAATTAATTTTCCTTAAAGAACTCTTTTCAATTTTTTTCATAATAGCCAGGTCGATTTCCTTTACAAAGAATCAATCAAATTGTTTTAAACCTTCTTCTACTCAAAAGTCATCAATCAAAATAATAATGATAATAACTACTCCAAATTCAAACCTTAGTCCTACACTTTTAAAATCAGCTATATTTTGTCAAAATTTCACCAAATTTGCAACTACTAAACTTTAATTAAAAATAATTTTAGACCTCAAATTCATTGTACACTCCCAAATATTTTAATCAAAAAAGAGAACTCAATAGATCTAGTTGGAAAAAAAACTTCAATAAAACCATATTTGTTTGATTGTTAAAGTAGAGAGACTTGGGTGACTAAAAATAACAAAATCAGTGATAAAAAATCACATAGTTGAAAAATAAAGAGATCATATAAACACTAATGAAGCATGTGATGTAAGAAAAAAAAAATGGCTAAGAAGAAGAGAAAGTAACCTCCTGCCATTGATGGTATGTTCGGATGGCCAGTGCCAATGGCTTTGTTGAAGGAAATAATGTGTTCCATTGATGTCTATATACCCAGCATCCCCTTCCCAAGTAACCTACAATCATAAATTAATCGCATATATAATTAGGGTAATATTAAGGATTCTACTAATAGAAAATATTTATCGATAAAAATTAATTTTCAATTTTTTGAAAAATAAATTGACACAATATCTAAGACAGAATTTCCACGTTGAGTTTCTACATGTTAGCCTTTCCTATATAATTACAACCAACCATGCATTAACCATAACAAAGTTTAAATTAATTAACCAACCATGCATTATAACAAATTATAAGAGTGCGCCATAAATAAAGTTTATGTACTTACTGCAACATCATGACCCCTGTTGGATACAGTAGCATGTTGAGGCTTGTAGCTCCTGTTTAGCTCCCCAAACTCTGGGATCATCATACTCACTCTCTCACTCGACAAATCAATAGGAGATTGCATCTCCCCTTTACAAGCTGCCCATTCTCTTTTCAGATCACCCCAATGTTTAGGCCCCTTTTCACTTTTTTCATTATACCCGTATTCTGCATTGCACCAATATAGGTATATGAGTTGCGTCTTATATATTGAATATTTAGCTCATTCGTGGTTAATGTAAGATAGATTACTCACACTTGAACTCAACAATTATCTCTTAATATGATCTTTATGTTGCTTCGGATCAAATTTATTCTTAGGGGAGTTCATATTTTATTGGTTAGTCGTGTTTCTTTTCCTTATTGAATAAAAAAACTGTAGCATGCATACAATTAGAAGTACTTACAAATTTGCATGAATTGCAACTAAGCTTAAGATTAATTAACCTATAACACCTTAAATTTATTCTTATCATAAATAAATTCATAACATTCAATTAAAGCAATGTCGCTTAAGATTAAACTTACAATATCATGTCAAACATAATGTTAAAGGTGAAATTGTTAAATGTATAGCATGTATAGGTTATATATATGATCCCGTACTAGTGAAAATAATTTTATATAAGAAAGCACCCGAAAAATGAGTGAGAGAGAGATTATATTAATACCAGGTTCATCACTAGCTCTAGTTAATGTCGAATAAAATAGGATGGTTGTTGATAATAACACAATTGCAAACGAAAAGTGGTTTTGGCGGTTCATGTTTGAGATTCAAAGATTGATTTTTGTTTATAGAACTTCAGTGGAATATTAGCTTTTGGATATGAAATGTGATTGTGGAAATATTTAGTACACGTTCTATGGTTTTTATAGATTGCCAACCTCCAAATGCCGTAAGATTTGGTCAAGAAAAAACAAGGGGGAAACTTTCTAAATGAAACCAACATTTTATCTAAAATAATTTAATATGAAAAAATTGCATAGTCCTTCAATTCGATATAAAGTTTTGAGATATGAGAAAAACATAATTTTTTTTTAAAATCATCAATCGCAAAACTTTCAAATATAGCCTAAAATGATGACAAAAGACAAAGATATTTAATATGATGGGGAACGAGTTCGAACTTACACTATTTTTCTATTTCTTAACATTCATTAGTGCATGTTTGGTATTGTGATGAATTTGTCATAATCACGATAATTCATCATAATTTTGCAGAAGTTAACGTTTGAATTTCTTGTTATCTAATTTTTTTTAGTGGGTTTGGTATTTTTAGTTTATTACGTCTCCCTTTGTCGTGGACATGGTCATAATGATCTAAAGAGTGCAGGTTAAAAGATTTTGACTTTGATTAACGTGAGTACAAAATCAAAAGCTTTAGGTATTGATGTAATGCAAAGGTAGGAATATATTAATGAACAAATCGATGTAATGCATATTGAAGGTTTCAGATTGTTTAACGAGTATAAATAAATATATATCTTGATTAATTAGTATGGATGAAGATATTACACATTCGATATTAGAACGAGTATGTGTGTATTGTATATTTTTTTGTTTAAAACCGTCGTCATATCTCTCCAGATTTTACCATATACGTTGCACTTAGGAGATGTATTATTCGCAATTCGAAAGGGACAAAAGCAAAATAGTTAAAAATTTAATTCTCATTCAAAGAGACGTAACTACTCATATTACCAAATGAGGTAGAAATTATCTACCATACTTCCGCAGACTCTAACTACTACCTCAAGAATATTTCTTACGCGGCTAATGAAAGCCAGCATGTTTGAGAAAATCAATAATTTTATCTCCACCAGACACCAGTTACATACATAAAGATTATAAAGAAAAACAAAATAGTGATAAAAAACGGGCCGAGATTATTCACAAGTGGCTTTCTTCTCTTTCTTATGAATTTTTTGTTTTTTTGTACACTTAAGATTGTGGTTAATCAATGTCACATTCAATGTCATCCAAGTGTTACCCCACTGAAATTTAGTGTTTCCGTATTGTCAACATTAAAAACTGCATGCTTGTTAAAAAAACATTAAAAATTGTATGAAATAGAATGCACACACAAAAAATAAAAAGGATAATGCTAATGTTAGTAAAACGCTTATAAAAAAAACATAGTAAAAATCATCCAATAATAGTAAGTGTATATAAATCACAGAGTATTGTTAGGAACTTGGTTTGAAGGGATACTCTGACGACAACTGAATCCTTCCATGATATCCCTAACAAACATGATAAATTATAAGACAAAATAAACTATACTACTCAATTATCAAATCCCAAAGTTCCAAATAAATCCGTAAAATATTAGATAAATAAAAAAAATGGATACTACCAATTGAGATTCTAACTCTTTTTTCTTCTGATAATTGATATTTTTATTAATATCACCTAGCTCAACATCATCATCACTGTAATTTCTTCCATCTTCTGTATAAGATTTCAGTGGACTCCAAAATTTAGTTTTACATGCTAAGATGTGTGGATTATATATGGGTTGGGGATAGTTTAGAGGGAGTATTTTTAACATCTTACATTACAAAATCACTCAAAGATTTTCATCGACGTGAATTGAGATAATTCAAGCACAATGGAAATACCCATATCCCCCCATTTTGGTTTATTATATCCATAAGTTGAGGTTGTATATGCACATCAACCGCGAAAGAAATAAAAGTGGGGATGGGATTGCAAACTTCAACATTCATATGTATCATTTGAATTTGATTGTTTTGAAAACTCCTCCTACCCTCTTCGACTATACACTTTTGGACCGATAAAGAAATACTTAAAAATTTTACTTTTCTTTTGGCTAATAGATGTGAATGAAAACTTTTATAAATTAATGCAAACTCTTCCAACAAATTATTTTTATCTTTTTTTTTTAAGGAAAATTCATTTTATCTTTTATTTAAAATTTTGTTTGAAGAAATACTTTTTATCGCATATATCCTCCTATTTTTTATAATAATATAAATGTTCATTGCATTCAAATTATAACAAACTAAACTAATCATGATTATCTATTTCAATGACATCAATAATATAACAAATAAATATAATATAAACTCTTATCTTTGTAATGATTTCAATGACATCATCAATATAACAAAAAAAATATAATCTAAACTCTTATCTTTGTAATGATTTCAATGACATCATCAATATAACAAAAAAAAATAGGCTTAATTACATCAATGGTCCCCTAAATAATTTTCAGTTTACATTTTGGTTCCATAAATTGTAAAACAAACATTTTGGTCCCCTTGGTTTTGCTCCGTTAGTCAAAAAGGTCCCCGACCGTCTAAAGTAGAACACAAACAATGTTGATTCACCATAGACCTTATTCATATCAAAAAATTTAGACGTTCAAAAACTAACGGAGGGAATCAATTTGGCTAACGGAGGTTAACTTAAGGGACCAAAATGTTGGTTTTACGATTTATGGCACCAAAATGTAAACTAGAAATTATTTAGGGGACTATTTATGCAATTAGAGGTGTCAATATCATGGGACTTTGAAGTTTAGGCCCCAGCCCACATAGGGGTGAAGATCCTCTCCATTTCCTAAATAAATAGAGATTGTCAATTACTATAGTTTTGAAGTAAATATGTGATATTAATGCACATATTTCAAGAATAGAAAACATTAATATCACATATTTACTTCAAAACTATAGTAATTGACAATCTCCATTTATTTAGGAAATGGAGAGGATCTTCACCCCCCACATAGTAAGGGGGTTTGAAAATTCACAAGATTTAAAAACCCACATTCATGCAAGTCCACAAATAAAAAAATCAAAAGGCCCAAAAACCCCAAAATTTCTATAAACATTTTTTTACCGAAAAAAACTTTTTTTTACCGGAAATTATTTTTTTACCAAAAAAAACTTTTTTTTTACCGGAAAAAAACTTTTTTTTTTACCTTTATAGTGGGGCTTTTTTAGGCCCACAAATAAATAGATTTTAGAGTGGGCTTGGCCCCAAATATTTTGTTCAATTAGGGGGCTTTAATTTAGTGGGATTGGTGAGGGCTTTTTTAAGTAGGCTTTGAAATTTGAGGCTCTATTGACACCTCTATATGCAATTAAGCCAAAAAATATAATCTAAACTCTTGTCTCTGGAATGATTTCAATGACAAACATTATTATATAAAAAGTTGTTCAAGGACATAATTGACATAATGAAAAAATCAACCCAAAATTTCATATTTTCTTTATATAAAGTAAGTATAGATATAATCATCTAATTTTCTTTAAAAAAATATAATCATCTAGTATGTTACATTTTTATTTAAATATTTAAAATTTCTTTTATCTATTTGTTATACACTTGAAAACAGAAAAAGTCAACTAAAAAATCAAAATAGGCTATAATAAAATCTGTTTTTAGGACATATAATAAAATGAGTAAATAGGCAATTACCCCCCTGAAATTGTAAGTTTCGTCAATTACCCCCCTGAAATTAACAAAACTTTAATTACCCCCCTGAAATTGCACAACGTTAATCAATTTACCCCCTCTGTCAAATTTTTCTGTTAGTCAACATGACGTTTTGTAAATACCCCCCTGAAGTTTTGCACTTATGTTCAAAATGCCCCCTGAACTTAAAAATTTATATATTTTTTTCCTTATCTTTAAAAGTGACTGCATTATTACTTAATTGTGGAGCATATTAGCTAAGTTTTGACGGTATCATACTACATGTAATTTAGAATGTTGCTAAATTTTAAAATGGAACAAAAACACAATCAAGATTACCTCTAAATGTAGTACATGTTAATTCATCAAAGTAATCGAAATTCATTTAATGGATTGATACCTTTCAAAATATGCTTTTGTTTCATACACATCGGTCAATGATCAAACCCTTGGTTAAGAGACTCAAGCATGTACCACAATTTTTTAATTAAAATGGTTTTTAGTTTTCTAAGCGTCTTTTCCAAAAACTCCTATGGTAGCATCTATATCCAACACAACTCAATGCATGTAATCCCCATTTCAGACATACACATATATAAATGGTTTTTCCCAGTACCATGAAAAATATCAATGGTTTTTAATTTTTTATTACGAAATAGAAAAATATATAAATGGTCTTTCTATATCAAACTAAAACTATGCTGCATATGAAGCATGAAAAATAAGGAAATTTTTTGATGGAATATGCTCCACAATTCAGTGATAATGCAGTCACTTTAAAGGATAAGAATTTTTTTTATAAATTTTCAAATTTAGGGGGCATTTTGCACATAAGTGCAAAACTTCAGGGGGGTATTTGCAAAACGTCATGTTGACTAACAGAAGAATTTGACGGAGGGGGTAAATTGATTAACGTTGTGCAATTTCAGAGGGATAATTGAAGTTTTGTTAATTTCAGGGGTAATTGACGAAACTTACAATTTCAGGGGGTAATTGCCTATTTACTCGTAATAAAATCTTGAATATCCATATTGAGCTTGTGTTTAAAAAATAAAACACTGAAAAACAAACGTGGGCAGCTACATTAAAATAAAACAAAGCAAACTTGTAGTAAGTAAGTATCAGAAACAACATCGCACGCACTGAACTGAACTCAACTCGCCGTTAAACGCCGCCGGACTTCGTCGTCGGCCGCGACAAACATCACAACGTCACTTCAGGTTGTTTTCCTTTTCTCTCCACAGTTGATTCAAAAATTAGTGTTAATTTTTTCAACCAATGCAAAAGCTACTGTCTTTTACTAAATTCATTTGATAGACTGATTAAATCTGTGGTTCCATATTTGATGTTTTTCAGTATTATTGGGAAGTTTTTATGGCCATTGCATTCAAGTCATCTTGTTTCTTGCAATTCAACAAACCCGATACTGGTTTCCGGCTCAGCTTTTCGTCGAGAAAACCTTTCATAATCTCTGTAAAGAGATACACTCCCGTGGCTGCTATCAAAACCATGGAAACGGTTGGGATTTCTGAAACATTCAGCAGGCTCAAGAAACAAGGAAAGGCGAGTTCTTATATTTATTCCATTTTCTATGCTAATTCCAATCGATCATTTTCTTGTGTATGTTTGGTTCTTCCTTGAGAATAATTGATTTTGAGTGAATTGTTTCTGACGAAATGTGAGTTGAACTATAAAAGCTACAAATTCTAGCTTCAAGTAGAATCAATTTTGGAGGCAAAATCAATTATACTCGAAAGCAACCAAAACATGTTAGAATCAATTCTACATATCCAGAATCAATTTTGGCCCTTCTAGAAGTGAAACCAAACATATTTGCCTGTTCATAATGAATTAGTGATTATGATTATATACATTTTGTACCATGCCAACTTAATTTATTGCAAAGAAATAATGACTCGGAATACTGTTAATTCTTGACTTGATATGATTATTTTTTAAGAAGAAAATGTGTTTGTGTGAAGGTGGCTTTGATCCCATTCATCACAGCCGGTGATCCTGACCTTTCAACCACAGCAGAAGCACTGAAAGTTCTTGATTCTTGTGGATCTGATATTATTGAGCTTGGCGTTCCATATTCTGATCCTTTGGCAGATGGTCCTGTTATTCAGGTTTCATTCTTTCTTCTTTTCTAGTGATAATTAGCATGATTCACGAATCAAACTGACACATTTTTCTGTTCAGGCTGCTGCTACACGAGCTTTAGCAAGGGGGACCAATTTTGATTCAATTATTTCTATGTTGTACGAGGTAATTTCTATGAAACCATTTGCCATTTTCCAAGTCATAAACTACAACTACTATGTTGGAAATTCCGCCTTCAATGTGGTTTGCCCCTAGCTGCCTAATTGTGGCATTTGGGTTGCCTTCATTGCAACCTCCACCACCTTCATTGTGTTAGGTATGAAGGGGTGGGTTTAGTCCCACATTGCCTTGAGATATGACCTATGTAGTGCTTATAAAGTTTGGGTAGCCCTCACCTTACAAGCCGGTTTTGTAAGGTTTAATTAGGCCCAACACAAATTCTAAGATACTTGGATGAGGCTCTGCTGCAACCATTGATTTTCATTCACTAGGATGAGGCTCTGCTGCAACCATTGATTTTCATTCACAAATCATTTATTATTCTTTCCTCTTATATTCTTTAGTATTTGACAAATTAGTTGCCCAAATATCAAAATTTGTTAATTTACGAAGATTGAATCACTAAATTCTATCCTCCACCCTTGTTCTTGAAGTTGAAGAGGAAGGAGAGACTTTTAAGCCCTCACACTTATAATTATCATTGGAAAAATCACTGGAACAAACCCTGTTTTTGCAAGAAGTGATGCACTTGTGTTTTGTAAACATATTCAAACCCTGTTAGTTTTTTGTAATACAAGATAATAGGTAAATAGTCAACATCTGATGCTTATTGTTCATAAGTAGGGTGCACACTACAAACATATTTGAAGTTTTAACGATATTTTCTTGTGTCTCAATTTCATTTCATCTCATTCATCTTATTTGAACTCATAAAACCATGGTTTACTCCACCATTTTGAACCTTTGGCAAGATATCTTTTTGTGTGCATTGTCATCTAGTTAAAACCATTGTTCTAACTAGGAGGAGTTCAAAAACCTTCTCTTATGAATCATGGACTGGTTATCATTTTCCAATGGTTGATATGGCAGGTTGTTCCACAAATATCTACTCCGATTGCACTGTTTACTTATTACAACCCAATACTGAAGCGTGGTACGGGAAAATTTATGTCCATCGTAAGAGACACTGGCGTTCATGGTGAGACTCAACTGATGTGATGGTTTGACTGACAAATAACATAGCATATTAAAATTGCATTGTGCATAACTTCGTTTGGTCTATTTTCTAAACACGTTCTTTGATAAACAATGTCATAAAATGTGTCGGCAAGATCAGGAAACTGTCTAAAATTCTTATGTTATGTGGTATACTAAAAGTCAGATTTTTGGGTTTTGCTAATTGAATATCATTATAAAAAAGAAAGCGTCTTAACACTCTCCTGTCAATTTTCTGTCAAGGTTTCTATATCAGCCAAGTCTACTTAGAAATTGCTTATGAAATAAAACTTGTTTGTTTTATTTTCCCTTTTTCTTCTAGTTTGGTACTCAGGATAATATTCTTTTCTTTATACCATATGTATACAGGGCTTGTAGTCCCCGATGTTCCTCTGGAAGAGACAAAAACTTTAAGGGAAGAAGCTAAGAAGCATGGAATTGAACTGGTGTGTGCCTACCTTTGAAATTTTCTTTTACTTGGTTTTTGTATTTCATGTGGATATCCTTATACTGTTGATCATAATGATAGAGAAATAATTGTATGCTTCATTTTATTTGTTTGTGTTGGAAATTCCACTTTCATTGCGGTCTGCCCGTAGCCGACTTATTGCGGCCTTTGGTTGTCTTCATTGCAGCCATCAACACCTTCATTGTGTTGGGTTTGAAGGGGTGGATTTAGTCCCACATTGCTTAGAGATATAGCCTGTGTAGTGTTTTTAAAGCTTGGGCAGCCCTCACCTTTCATGCCGGTTTTTTAAGGATGAGTTAGGCCCAATATAAAAACATGAGAGTTTGTAATATGAAAATATGAATTTATATAAAGCTTGGGCAGCCCTCACCTTACATGCCAGTTTTTTAAGGATGAGTTAGGCCCAATATAAAAACATGAGTTTGTAATATGAAAATATGAATTTATATATTGTATAAATCCAGAAGTTATGCATGATGGTGATTGGACCAATGAAGTTTTGTTATGAGACATAATTGTATTCTCTCATGTTATACTTTTTGCAATATTGTGTATATATTTGACGGTGATATATTTTGTTAACATTTTCTAATATGTTTATTTTTTGTGTGGCTAAATAAATCTATGTGCACATGGCTATAGTTAGTTAATTTGGTATATTTGCTTCTTTGATGTCATCAAGGTACTCCTCACGACTCCCACCACTCCGACAGACCGGATGAAAGCCATTGTTGATGCTGCAGAAGGATTTGTGTATCTTGTAAGAGCTTTTGTCAATCATGCTATCTTCTTTTTTGCCGTCTTTTTATCTGTATAATTTCTTTTTCACTATTTCCAAAACAAATAAAAATTGGTATATGTTTATCTGTGTTTCTCTTCTTTTTAGCAGTTTATTAGTTTAATTGTGTTGTGTGTAAGATGAGCTGTTCACCCACTGACTGCCATCCTGCTCTAGGAAACATATTTTCTCCTGCTACTAGGCTGATGAAATCTGAATAATTTTGAGCTTCTCTATTCATTCTAGAGCATTAAACACACTCTAAGATATGGTTGTCTCATTTCTATTGGTGCCATCATCAAAGCAAAAATGCTAATGGTTTTCAGTTATGCATCTTTATTCATTCTAGAGCATTAAACACACTCCAAGAATTCTAGACTTGTTATGGTTGTCTCATTTCTACCGGTGCCATCATCAAAGCAAAAATACTAATGGTTTTTAGTTATGCATCTTTATTTTATGAATTTTCTCTTGAACATTTGCACACTAAGGAGACAACTGTCTTTTGCTCTGAATTAATACATTTTCCTCTGGTAATATCGATTTTTATTTTATTTTTATGATTTCACAATTTTACATGATTTCCTGCAATCAAGATATGAATATCTCAGCAAAAGCTGTGAGGACTATTTATTTCTTCTTAAACAATGAAGATTGCTTTTTGTAGCATTTACTAGGCTGGAATTGGACAAAATTTTATGTGGTAGCCAGCCGTGGAAATGAACAGACATTTTTACATTCTTTTGTGAAATGGTCATACTTTGGTGTCGTCTAAACAGTTTAGGTTTCTTTAAATAATCCTTCATAAAGTTGTTCAACTTCGGTTATTTTACTGGATGTTGAAGTCTTCAAATATTTACTTTAAATTTTTTAGGCTAGACAAAGAGATTTATTTTCAAACAAATGTTTTAGCTCACTTGTCCAATAGGGCTAGGAAGTTGACAGTGATAATAAGTCGCTTAGAGTTGAGAAATGGAATACACTGAAAAACAAAAATATCTTGCATAACTATCTCAGATCAATGTGCACCGGCGGTAATTGTTGTTACCCATTTGTTGATTTAAATTATAGGTGAGCTCTGTTGGGGTCACTGGAGCCCGAACGTCAGTTAGTGGTAAAGTTCAGGCCCTTCTGCAGGAAATCAAAGAGGTTTGTCTCTGTTCATTCTAAAAATGAATTTGGATTGACAGCTGCCAAAATATGATGCAGTTGCTGCAGTCATGAGATTGAAGTCATTAGATTTCAATGGCTCAATTTCTGAATTTATATTTTAAGTCCAATTTGCTAAGTTAAAATACTTTTGATCTTAAATCCAACGGATCTGAATCTTATGACAGTAGATTGCAGGGGACGCAAATCCAGTTCAAATTTGTTTCCCCTTCTTTTTCAACACCTCCTCATTCTTTATTGTTTCAAGAGCTGAAAACTGATCAACTAAGATTGATACAGTAGTATACCATAGAACTTGGTGAATCTTGATATTCATGCTCTTTATTGACTTTTTTATGTTTTGTTTTATAAATGAAGGCAACAACTAAGCCTGTGGCAGTTGGTTTTGGGATATCAACACCTGAGCATGTGAAGCAGGCAAGTACTTTGTCCATATTACTTTAGTATGTTTCTACTTAAATTTGGTTAAATAATTAATCGAATCAATCAAATAATTTGTTACAGATAGTGGGATGGGGAGCTGATGGCGTGATTGTTGGCAGTGCTATGGTGAGGTTGCTTGGTGAAGCCAAATCTCCTCAAGAGGGACTGAAAGAACTGGAAAAATTCACCCGCTCCTTAAAATCAGCACTTGATTGAAATTATGTCTGGATCAGCACAAACTTCTCGCAGTTTTTTTTTTTTTAATTGCGTCTGGATTTGAATAGTTCAATTTTTTTTATAACAATTTTGAATAATATGGTCAAGTTTTTGTACATTTTCAATTATGCCTATAGATATTTTAGTTACTGAGCTAAGAGTGTTTTATGTTAGATGTATCTCCTTTCTCTGCTGAGCTGTGCCAACTGGTTCCCATAATCATTTGGTATACAGAAGTTTTGAGATTGACTAGTTGAACACTCTGATTGGATCCATCTACACCAGTATCTTTGATAAATTTGGGCGAGAGCATTTCTACGAAAATTGTGTTGTCTACAACTTACATTGAAAGGACAAAGATATTGTAATGCTTTGCGACAAACTCGAGAGAAATTATATTTTCACGCAAGTTTTATTACAGAATTGATTTATGCATTTACAAAATCACTATTTTTTTTCCTTAAAGCCTTTCACATGTACTAATTGTTAAAAACTGTACTACACGAGTTTAAAACGTTCGTGGACGTCCAAAAACTTCCTATAGCATTTTGATTAGAGGTTTTCTTTCGTTTAACACAATTCAATTTTCATATATTGTCTAGTCTCTGTCTCATTTGACTCTCAAAGCACCAAGTTTGTTAGTCTAAGAATGGGTTAGGATTTAAAGAACCGGTCCAAACAAAATTTAAGAACGGGTTTTTTAGAGGGAAGAACGGATTAAAGTTGGGTATAACTCGTCGCAAAATGTTCGTTGCTCACTTTTCATCCCTAGTTGTTAGCTCTTACGTCAGCGATGAGGTTTTATAAACAATATTCAGTGTGAAATTTATGTTAGTTTAAAGAAAAATAGAAGTATTTGTAAGAGATCATGACAACATTTAGTTAGAGAAACACTCAATTTGAATACTGATCACCTTATGATTTAGAATCTAAAGAACGAGCTGACAAAAACTTAGTGTTGAGTTAGTGACAAATATAACCTACTCCAAGTTCCAACCCCTGCTCACCCCTAATCTATATATTGTCTATTACTATAGAGTAGGGGTAACAAAATGGGCAACCATCAACACTATTGCAATTGCAATATCTTCCCCTGTTGTGTGCTCATTGAATGCAACTTCAATCTGTTCGAAGTTGTTTCTAAACATAACAACTACTGCAAGAGGAGGTTGAGAATCTCAATACTTTACAAAAAATATAAATGGAACAACATTCAAGAAGGCAGGGATCACCATATTCGCCTCACAATTGCCACATCACCGCAATTTGAATTTGCTCAAGTACATTAAGCTTGACCTAAATCTGCAGTCACCTTATGCACTTACATGTTTAACAATTAGCATTCATCTCTGCGGTATATATGATGAGAGGTTGGCTATTCTGCACGATTTCTTTTGTTGCCGCCCGAAGTTAATTAAATCGAAATATTCAACAACTGTTTCAAATAAGTATCTTGAACTTGATCTTAAGAATCATTCATCTAACCATCACTTCCATCCTTGACAAGCACGACGGAGCTTGTGTCTCTCTGGTGTTGTATGACTTGCAACTAAGGCATTTGTGAGCCACAACATGAAATCTTACTTCAGATGTTTCTCCGCAGTCGTTACATAGAATCCAAACCTTTTAACATATAACAAACAATTTAAGGGTTTTGGAATCCAACTGTTTCTGCAGCAACACGCAAATATTAATTTCATATTTCATATACCATTTTGTTTCGATACATTTCAGGCATAGGTATTGATGCAACCTGAAATTTTATGGTGCAAATAGATTAAAGGTTATGCTCATCCGACTAATGAATCAACTAACAACTTAGGAATGATATTATTGTAAACCACGATAACTAGGTTTTGACTAGATTGTGACACAAATAGAGAGTTACCTCCTCATCCATTTTCTCCCACACACGCGACATGTCACAGAATGATTTCGAGCAAACAGGGCATGAATATCTGCAAAATATAAAGACAATTTTTAACGCATGTACAGCCATTGAAGACCCTTTAGTTGTGTATAACACTAACTGGAGATGTTGTTGCATTTCTCTCACACAACCCAAATGTATGGTATGACCACACGGCAATACAGTGATGTCTTTAGTGGTATCGAAAAGAAACTGCACAGATGAAAATATTAGATGAGATCAACTGATTTGTACAGTCTGAAAAAGAAATCTACATAGAGGTCTGCTGGCTATTACCCTGCAAATATTACCTCAAAGCAAACTGGGCAGTTTTGATGCATTGCTTTTTCAATACAACGGTGTGAATCCTTCATCAACGTTGAATACTGAATTGACACAGTTAAAAGATTTTGTTTCTTTTGGGAAGCAATGTTCAATAAAAAAACTTACCACATTGGTTACAGTGGAAAAAGTTCTCTTCACCTCCAGTTCTGTTATTATTGTAAGACATAGGCTGTCAAAATATAAATTATAAAGTGCATTTATGATTGCTAAAATGTAAGAATTAACATTAAAGAAATGTGAAAATTTCGGACCTGCATATGCCACATTCATCACAATGATATTGATTTTTTGATACCTGGAAATACAAATAATTTTTCAGTTATCCAAAACATAGAGAGAAAGACAAAAAGATGTTGGGGATAAAGTGAGAGACAAAAGAAGCTAACATCGTCATCAAAGAACTTGCATTTGGAGCAGAAGTATTTACCCATGCAAACACCACATTGAATGCAAACCTGTTGAACCTCCATAAGAAGTAAAAAATACCATTATTACTAGAATTTTAATTAGGCCATGTATTTCACTTGCATCTTGCTCAGTGCTACACAAGGAACAGAACAGATGACCTTTGTAGTATTGTTTATGTATGTTCAGCTCTTATCTTAAAAGAAATTACATTGCATAGAATCAAATAGTGGAATTGATTCAAAGTAATAACTTGTAAGCAAAACCATGAGTTATGAAAATAGTTTATACGGAAATAACTTAATCTTAGTGTTTATGCCAAAAGAATTTAATGTTGTTGATAGGTACACAGTACATACAACTTGAATCGAATTCTGTGAAAACGACGTCTTGCGGGAATCAATTACATTATGGTGTGGTAAAAGGAAAGAATAATATTTAGAAAGTTAGAAGTAGTTATTAAGGAACCTTAGATTGCAACATGGTGCTATGATCTTGCATCTCCTTTTATAATGGGAGCACCTTCAATTAATAACACGAACTTATAAGAAATAAATGAATTACTAGATTGTTATTGTTATGAAAGAAAAGAGAAAGAGAAATGCCTGTAACGTGGACGTGGTGGTTATTATGAGGTTCCATTTATTTTGGTCTTGATATCACGGGTGGGAAGGTTTTATATATGAGTAGAAGAACAGCAAAACAATGGGACTTTTTTGGTCCCTATAAAATTTTCAATCACTACTTTTGGTCCCTCTTTTAATGTAAACTTATATGTAGAATTCATATTTTTGAATAAAATTTTGCATAAAAATTCATAATATTACAAGAATCTCTTCCAAAAAATATTAGAATTTTTTAACAAAACATGAATTTAATTTGTGTTTTGTTAAAAAATTCTAACTTTTTTTTTGAATTTTTTATACAATATTTTACACATTTTTGGACAATTTCATTAAAAAATACAAATGTTAACTTAAAAATAAGAACCAAAAGTAGTTATTGAAAATTTTATAGGGACTAAAAGTTGAAGGAAAATTTTAAAGGGACTAAAACGAAAAGTTGGTATATTTATAGGGACCAAAAACATATTTAACCCAAACTAATTAAGGAAACAAAAAACAAGGACTTCAAAATATCTTTGGTCATGAACGTGTAATAGATAATCACAATAATCCTTCAAAATAGTATTTTACGTTAAAATATTTTGTTAATATTGTTATATTAATCCTTCAATATTATTTATTGTCATGTAAGTCCTTATACATATTTACATACTGTCACTTCAGTTCTTATATAAAAATAAGGGGAAATTACACCCACTTCCCCCGAAGTTTTCTTAAAAACCACTAACACCCCTCTAGTTTTCAACTAGACACTAACCTCCCTCAAATTTTATTCAGATTGACAAACATCTCCCTTTTAATTAACATTGTTACATCACCGTTAGTTATCTGTTGCTTAACCCTTTTCACTTTCATTCACCTTCCTACACTCTATGTCATTCTCTTCCACCGTGGTCGCTGTTATGATTTTCTACTCTCATCATGAATCATCCTTCATTACATTAAATGCTTAAAAATGATACAAAACTATTATCCAAGAATATTATTAATTTAATTATAAAAATAAGCAAAAAGAAGTGTTCCTGATTCTTGTCCTTGGGCTGTGATATATCGGCTTTTTTTTAACTGTAGCACTGTATTAAAAATTAATTACCAAACTACCACCCTTTTGAGATAATTGACACTGCTACGATTTATTTATTTTTGACTTGACATCATTTTCTCTAAATTGAAGGACACGTGTGTTTGCTTTGGGAATGGAATATCACAAACTTTGTTTTTTCTTTAATATTATTTTTTCTTTATTCTATTTTGTTTTTTCTTTTTACGTAGAACAATGTTCTATTTTTTTTTTTAATAAACAATGTTCTATTTTATTGATTTGTTTCATATTAAAAATATAAATAATGTTTCTATTTTATTTAATTTAGGGTTAAATATGTTATTGATTGCTATAAAATTGTGAACTTTTAAGTTTAATCCTTATTTAATTTTAATACTCCCTCCGGTTCTATTTATAAGAAACGTTTGAGTCAACAAAAGTGAATGTATTTGATCCAATTTTTTAAACAGATGCATTAACTTTTGTTGACTCAAATTTCAGACTCTGGCAACTTACAAGAGGGGATGGAATTCCTTACGAAAGAAATGGCAATACGATGCATAAAAGAATACCATATGAACAAGGCCCCAGACTTTGTGTTGAACACTCTGATACCACTAGATGGATTGTCCGTTGTGCATCGTCAATGGTTTCACAAGATCACCGACAACTATCCTCAACTTTCATTTGCCAGAGCATCCTACAAATGGTAAAGCAGGATCCTACAATCTCAGTTTCAGTACTCATTGCACACATACGATCGAAGTACACATATACTACTACTTACAGGAAAGCATGGATTGCAAAACAGAAGACTATAGAGATGATATACGGGAACTGGGAGGATTCATACAAGGAACTTCCAAGGGGACTCCTTGCTTTCCAAACTTATCTTCCAAGAACTATTACAGATATTGAAACCGTGCCTTTTATTAAGGATGGATATGTTGTTCTGGGGAAGGCAACCTTCAAACGTCTCTTTTGGAGTTTCAAACCATGCATCGAAGGATTTGCTTACTATAAGCCAATTGTTTCAGTTGATGGAACATGGTTGTATGGTAAGTATTGTGGGACGTTACTAATTGCAATGGCTCGGGATGGGAGGAACAATACCATTCCAGTAGCATACGCCATTGTTGAGGGTGAGACATTTGATGCATGGTTTTTCTTCCTCCAGCGCTTGCGATTGTTTGTCACACCCCAACCCGATCTGTGCTTGATTTTAGATAGACACGAGTCAATCGAAAGTGTTGTTAGGCGTCTAAACAATAATTGGCACCATGTCTTCTGCATTCGACACATAACGCAAAACTTCACGAGGACTTTCAAAAATACAGAGATGGAAAAAAAAAGTAACCAATATGGGTTAGTATTTTTCTTATATACAGTCGCGCATATATAAATTATTTTATGAAGTCATAAACAATGTTAATTTTTGTGCTTTCAGGATACTCAATGACTTAGCCAAGCATCACACAGTACAAGAATCAAATAAGGGATGGTCTGGTGATGTTGTGAAGTGGGTCGATGATATTCCAAAGAAACAATGACTACAAGCATATGATGAAGGGAGACGTTGGGGGCACATGACAACTAACATTTCCGAGTGCGTGAACAATGTACTAAAAGGGGTGCGTAATCTTCTAATCAGTCCAATTGTTCAGGCAACCTATTACAGGTCTACTGAACCTTTCGTAAAGAGAGGGAGTGAGGCCCAAGCAATGATGGCATCTTGTAAAATTTACTCAGATAAAGTCATGGATAATCTTGCCAAAGAACGAACAATATCAAACACTCATCAAGTCTATATTCACAATCGTGGACAAAGTATTTTTAGTGTTCAGGAGTTGGTTCGTCCACCAAGCGGCCGACCAACATGCACATTCATGGTAGACCTCGACAAAAAATGGAACTGAACTGTGCCACAATCCAATCATGCAGAGGGATCCAAAAGGTCGTCCACAGTCTGCTCGAATTCATACTGAAATGGATCAAAGGGAAAGTAGTAGACACCCAAAGAGATGTCGTATATGCCGGAATGAGGGACACAGCAAGAAAAAATGTCCTAACAATACTAATGTTTCTGAAAGAAATTGATTTGTTGTTATATATCAATTTCGTCGTTTGATATGTAGTGTATTGGAAGGTCAAATTAATGTAATCTATAATATATTTTATGTGTCAAATTTTATTTTACATTTTTCTTTAATATCATTAATTAAATAATTAATTTTTTAATTAAATTTAAACAAACCAATTTGTGCCAAAATAAAATTTCTAAACAAACCAATAAGAAAGAACATTGTTCTACGGAAAAAGAAAAACAATACTAGAATAAAGAAAAAAATAATATTAAGAAAAAATAATGAAGTTTGCGATGTTCCACTCCCAAAGCAAACACACGTGTCCTTTAATTTGAGGAAAATGATGTCAAGTCAAAAAAAAAATAGTAGCAGTGTCAATTATCTCAAAAGGGTGGTAGTTTGGTGCATAGTTTTAAAACTCGGCTCGGACCGGCCGGTCGGACCGGTAACCGGTGGGTAGGCCGGTTCGAGCCAACATTTGGATCGGCCATGCAATTGACTCGGCCGGAACCGGTCAAAACCGGTGACTCGGCCGAGTTTGTGGTCTGACCGGTTCTCTTTTTTTTTTTT
>Ga0228711_1001225_pt1 | contig 36961 bp, 16 predicted proteins | sample MedpolnodulmetaG_2_FD_177996 | JGI IMG/M metagenome (GOLD analysis project Ga0228711, IMG submission 177996) | Root nodule microbial communities from Medicago polymorpha collected in Santa Monica, California, United States - brown nodules | ecosystem: Host-associated > Plants > Roots > Nodule... | reverse complement strand
TAGAATAAATATATATATATATATATATATATATATATATATATATATATATATATATATATATATATATATATATATATATGTATGCGTATGTGTATGTATGTATGTGTGTATGTGTATGTATGATCATAAGAACTATAAGAAGGTAGGTGTTAGTAAAAGGGATTGGGAAAAAAATCGGCTAACTAATTCACATTAGTTTACGAACATTGCCAATAATTTACACATGTTAGTGAAGTAAAAAACAAAAAAAAAACTAAACAGGCGCAGACGCTAATTTCAAATAAAAAAAAGAAATAACTTTGAGTAATTTAATTGTTAAAAATACTTTTTGAGTAATAATTTGGAGGCAAATTGACCTATTTACATAAAAATGATTGTTTACACCTCACAACTTATACAAAGGAATAAAATGTGTATAACACTATCTTGCATAAAGTTAAACTTGGTTGGTTTGACATTAAGGTGTTTATCATGCCTTATCTCTAACTAGATCTAGATCTTGAAGTTTTGACTTTTAAAATGTTTTAGGGTCTTCAATGGAATTAAATAAGTTAAACTTTTTTTTTGAGCAAAAATAAGTCAAACCTAACTAACGTATTCTATTGCTAGCTCTAGTTTCTTCCGTTACAAGGCAAGTGTACGAAGAAAAAGTGTGTGGCCTACATGACACACTGATAGGTTGAATTTTCAGTTTTAAAGAAAAGTAAAAGGTATGGCCAATATGATGCATCTTATCTTATTTTGTTTTATACTACCTATGCTTCTTATTATATTTCTCATTTGGAATAGTCAAAACTTTTAAGAAAGTGATATGTATACCAAATTTTAATATAAAATAATATATTAAAACTAAAATATCTATATGATAGCACATAAATATTTCAAAATGAGGAACATAATATGAGATGGAGGAAGTATTTCATTTTAAATGGTTATTTAATACCAAGAATGAATTAGTTCAAGTGGTAAGGAACGTGTATGGAGAAAATTCAGCTCAAAGAGAGAGAACTCATTTTGTGTGTCTTATAAGTTTCTCGTTGAAGATTAGATATCATTAAACCGTGTAGAAACTTCATACTAATAACATGATAATCCAAAAAAATGGTTATTTATTTTGGGGAGTTTGCATTTAAATTAAACTCGTACTTCTAAAAAACATTCTGAGTTACACGAAAAAAAATTCTAAGATTTTGTAGATAATCTATCATAAGAAGAATGAAAGCATGAAAAGCAAACAAATATAGGGTAATAAGATATATAGAAAAGAGTAATAAGATATATAGTATAAGATATGTTATAAATAAGAGAGATTAAGAGATACCAAACAAATATAAGAGTAATAAGATGATTGAGAGAAACATACAGGTCTCTGGTGACTAGGACTTGAGTTGGGATGACCATTTAGTGATTCAGTTTCCAAACTTGCCATAATTGCAGAAAACTGAACAAAGGGAGAGAGCAAGCAAACCAGAGAACAATATTTTGATTTGGTTAGGAAATAGCAACCAAATAATTATACTATGGTGATTCTCATCTAAATGAACATTAATCTAATGTGTATTTATATAAGAATGATGGGTATATGAGTATATCTTGCCACGTTTGAGCACTCATAGTCATAGTATACTTGGAGTATTTATTTGGAAGAATAGTCATAGTATTACTCATTAAGAATTAGAAATATTGTCCAAGTCAAATATTGTCTCATTGTACAGCAATTTACTAATTGTTTAATTTTCTAAGTCAAATATATGCTGTATTTATTCATTTCTAAGTTTACTTCCAGTTCACAATTAGTTGTATGAAATGTTATTTAGGCAAAAATTTAGGATATCTAAATCCCACACACATTAAATGATTAAACTAATTTACACAAACATTTAATGAAGTATAGAATTTTTGTTAACGCAATTTAGCCATGTAGTCAATCAAGTAGTTAAAAATGGATCCGTCAATTTTGTTTTAGAGTTTGGACATCAAATTTGACCTTGAATTATAAGCGAACTTTATATAGAACAAACCGACTCGATCAGGGTTTCAAATAGCCTACATAAGTTTGCACTAATACAATATTTATTTAATTTTATAAAAACAATAAAATTGATTAATTGTTTTATTTTGTAAGTAAATAATCTTAATCTTAAATCTAAACACAAAAAACGAATATAGTATTTTGAAACCAAAAAAAAAAAACGGCTCCGACGTGTGGAAAATAAAAGTCAAAGAAAAAAGAGTTCTTAGACGTGACGTACATGAAATTGTATAAACTAATAAAGTGGAAAATAGTATTGAAATTTAGAAAGGAAATCGTTGACTTTGAATATTATTTTAGTATACTATGTTTTTGAGTACCTTATTTTCTTCGTCGTGGCTGAAATTTCGGGGAAATACTTGGTATCCAATAGCCATTGGCCAACAGTAACATCAATAGAATAGTTTTATGCATTGAGAATGTGATTGAAGAACCTAGACACATGGAGGGAGGTTGATCCTATTGATTGGGAATTGGGAGAAGGGAGGAAAAGACACAGAAAATTCCCAACATGATCATTATGTAATATAACATGTAACACATCAGCAACGTAAGAAGATGATGTAAGGTACCGACACAAGGTTTTGCGATTTGAGAGACTACTTCAACTCATTTTGTTTAGATAAATTCAACTTATAAATTTGACTTGAAAACTCGTACGAATTTACCTAAAATTAAAATTAATATAAAATTTCTTATATATATATATATATATATATAAGTTAATATAATATTGTAAATATGTCAATAGTGTAAAATATGACTTAATTACAAAGGAAAAATATATCAAATTACCATAATAAAACTTTATGCTCAACTAAGTATCAACATACAAAAACTAACGTACAAAATCATAACTTTCTTGAGTCTCTAAGCCATCCAAAGGAAGTTTCTAAAGTTAATAAAACTACCCAAAAAATAAACAAGTTAATGAGAAGAAGGTTAGAGTTTCAGTTTGGAGAACGTTGATGAAGGAGAAGAGAAGAGAAGAGAAACGTTGTGTTGTACGTTTTTTAGAAGAAGAAAAGAAGTGTTGCGCTGTGATATTGGCTGGGCTTTAAAAATGAATTGAATTTTAATTGAAAACCGGCCCAAAAAAAACTATTTTTTTAAAGGTAAACTCACAAACTTGGAAGAGTTTACCCGATTTTACCGATTTTAAGCCGTGTTAACTCGGTCAAATTCGGTAAACTTTCTGATTTTATCAAAAAAACGAGTTTATCTCCGAGTTTATACAATTTTGGCACTAAAAACGCAAACTCAAGTGAGTTTACGTTTTAACACTCGATTTGTAAAACCTTGACGTAATGTTGGGAGAGTTGATAACTTGGCTTTTTTTTATGAAAAGAATCTGATGTCAATTTTTGTAATTGTGCATTTTAGAGGTAACTCAAGAATGGTAAAAAGAAAAAAATTAGATGTAATTCGTTACTGACTCAATGATTAGTCTCTAACATATCTAAAAGATCTTAGTCGTGAGAATATCTTGAAGGACTGTTGAGGTCCTAGATCTTAATTTCGGTGGGTTGGAAAAAGAAAGAAAGAGAGGATATAAGGTTATCTTAGTAGCTAGAGTGAGAAAGTTAAGAAGTATAATGATAAAGAAGTTGATAAAGGAAACAATGCCATCCAATTCATTTTTGTTGTTATCCATTTGAGGTTAGGCGGTGGGATGAAAAACTCTGTCAAAATGTGGAGGAACCAACCAAAAATGGAATAGAAAACGAAACTGGGTCATTCACATAACTTTCTTTCCTTATTTCTTCTTTATTTAATATATAAAAAATTATTTAAATTTAATTTTTCTTAATAACATTCGATCATTTACTAACATGTCATTTTGTTTTTATATTTACTTATTTAAAAAAAAAGTTAATGTTTGACAAAAAAAAGAAGTTAATTTTTTTATATTTACTTATTTAAAAAGAAGTTAAATCTTGAATTAATTTTACCTATATTTTTTGAAGGAGAATTAATTTTACCTATATAGTATCGATACCTAGTTAAATTTTTTTTTTTTTTACCAAAACAAAGTTAACTATCATTAATCAACCAATGTTCAATACAAGAAGAATAAGAATAAAAAATACGGTGACTAGCCCAAGAACATGCCGCTCTAGTTAAATTTTACGTATAAAATAATATTTGTTTATTCAGGGTTTGTATTCACCCTATTTATCCACCATTCTTTTAATATATATTTATAAGAGAGATACGCCCTATTTATCCACTAAATGGTTGTTCAAATAACACAACTCATTCTTTTAATACATATTTATAAGAGAGATAGTAGTAATATCTCTCTCTACACACACAAATATACAATAAATAGATGCTAGATAAGTTGAGCAAATACAAACTCATTTATTTGAGGGATACCTTGACATATTTTGGCTCCTTAAAAGATTCTCCACCGAAGATTGTTCTATAGCACAATCATTACACTTGCGTATCGCATCCAGGGCCTTACATCAAGATAAATGATTTATGAACATCCAAAATAAACAACCGACAATGTATATTTATATCATCAAGATATAATTTGTTTTTTTATAATATTATTTTGATCGGCTATAGTTGTTCAAATATCATTTATCGACCTTTTAGATTTTTTCTTAAGCGGCCCTAAACAAAACAAAAAAAAGACATAAATGTCCTTTCTGGATTTATTTCTAAACAAACCAACGGTTTTGGTTTTCAATCGCCCACACATACTTTTAGTGGTATTTATTTTATTGAAAAAGTGACAATGTTGTGAGTCAGAATTGTGTTTTTTCAAATAAAAAAATGCTCAAAAAGAAAAGTCCATCCAAATCAATGAGAACAAGATATATTTGAGTCAATGATAACCCATATTTGACATGTCAAAACAGTGAATTCACAACAAAGATCATTTCCCTTTATCTAATAGGTATCAACCTTTTAGTCCATTATAAGTGTTTTTCTTTGAAGGAATGTCCATTGTAAGTGTTGTTGACTTTAAATAGATTTAATTGTATCTTGGTCCTCTATTTTACAAAGTTAATGAAAATAGTCATATTTTCTAAATTAAAGTAGTAGCCTAGAGAAAAACAATGAGGGTTTAAAGAAAATATTAGGTTGAAAATAGTCCTAATAAGCATATGTATGCACCACACAATTGGATTATAATTTGTTGAAAATTCAATCAAAATCACAAAAAAGACATAGGTTGACAACTAATAACAATAGTTCTAGTCAACACTCAACCTCATGGTGTGCTATTAGTTCTTTTTTATCACTTTAGTTGTGAATATATAGCCAACTATATGCTCCCTCCATAATTGACATTTCTGTTATTATGTTGTTTGGGATAATTTTGAACATAAAAAATCTTATCTAAAAATTAAGTATCCAAGCATTACTCATTAATGTTGAATGGCGAATACTCCATTCGATTACTATTATAAGTAAAGTAAATATTTTATTTTCAAGTTCGTTGAATAATAAATGTATATAGACTATATTATAAACTTGAAAAGAGAATATTTGTTTATAATAGTGAACAGAAGGAGTATACTTAATCTTCGATCCTTTAGGTTATTTTTTTTCTTTCTGATTAGACCAATTGAATTATACATGATCATACATTAAGCATGTTATGGTTGCCATATTTGAATTAAGATTTGAAAATTGAAATGTGTAGTATGTTGTAAAGAGAGATTTTAGGCTATTGTGGTGTTCATACTATGACACTTCGAATATTAATTAATGAAATTCTTAGAACATATATAATATGTGATGTCAATAAAATTGATGTCATGGTGCTTAGTTTTCTTTTGGTTTTGTCCGCAAATATATATTTATGGTGTTCATACTGTGACGTTAACGTTAGTACTCATTTAATTCTATTTGTTTTTGGTATAAGTACTTCTTTATTTGGTATAAGTACTTTTTTTTGGTACTTCTTTATATTGTACAAAAAAAAAAGTACTTCTTTATTCTTTTTCCGACCACTGTTATAAATAAAATTTACATTTTCATGTATAATTGATATATCTGATTGATAGTATAACTTAAATTTATTAATTATTCAATAAATCTATTTACTTATAACAATGATCGAATGAAATAATTGTTAGATCATCAAATTAATTGAGTTATTCAAACACTTTTGATTTTGTTTTTGACAAATAGGAAGGAGATGATAGCCCCACACAATTGTGTACACTTATTTTTTTTTGATTAAACGAATTTGCACACTTTGGCTGACGTTAGGGAGAGTTCGTATAATAATTACGGTATATCTTTTCAATTTTCCACTTTTTTCTAATGATATTGCTTTGGTGGTAACCTTGTTAATATGATATTTTATTGAATATGTGATATGAATTTCAAACTTTAGAACTAACCACTAAGCACCACTTGTCACGACAAATATAGTGACGGTAGACAATAGTAAGAGTGAGATCAATGAGGTGCTAAATAGAGAGGATCCATTGTGGTGTTTGTGATAAAAAAATTCTTTTCATAACTTACTTTGGCGTATGAAATTAAACTTTTGGATGTACTCATCTAGGCCAAATTACACGTAAATGAGGAGTTTTAACCAAGTTGTCCGAAAGTATACTTCCAATAAATGAGAAATTATACTCTTTTTTTTACTAATATTTTTTTTTAGAAGAGTTGAGTTTTGAAGACTTACCAGAGTTAGCGTATTTACTAATAAAAAGTTTAGATGTGTTGAGTTTTGGAGACTAATCAGAGTTAGGGTAAATATCTAGGTTTAAAAAGCGTTAATCGAAGTAATTACATCGACAATAAAAATTAAACCCAGGTGAGGCAACTCCTTACTCATTGAATCAACCTTAAAATGAATAATTTCACTGATAAAAAAGAGAGGATTTTTAAGAACATAGGGGTGGAGGTGGGAAAAGAAGCTCTAAAAAAATAGATCTTAAATGTTTTATGTCTCTATTGAAAGTCCCTTTTTGCATCTTTGATGTCGGGATTGTATTTCTACGTCTATAAACTAATAATAATCGATGATTATTTTTTTTTCCATCCTATGAACTTCTTACACGTCATATTTTTTTTCTTCGAGTACATCATTTATCCGGATTATAAATTCCGAACGATTTTTCAGATTATTAAGATTATAGAATCCAAAATGTGCCTAGATTTTAGCAACTTGCTTGAAATGATTTCATGTCTTTGTGGATTCAACAAATTTTCATTAGATAAAACAATATAAAAAACAATGACTTTATATTTATATAAAAAAAATCATTATATCAAAAAATCATTATGTAGGTATTAATAATATAATTTCAACTAATCCGCCCCAAGATATATACAACTGTCATCAAGTCTAAGGCTTCCATCCTTTTCAATCTTAACTCCATCTCTGACCTTCTTATGAGCATCAACCTTCTCTTTAGGGTCAAGATTTTCAATAAGGTACAAATTGTCATCTTCTATTACCTTATAACCCTTCGCCTGACTTAGTTTATTATAGACAATCATCCTACCGACATATCTTTGATCCCATTTGTTTACATCTTCTCGACAATGTTGTCTTCATAGCATGAAAGTGGGAGGAATTGGATAATCATACTTCAAATATACTATGATAAAATGATTGTTATTCACCTGCGCTAGACACATCATTCGATCTCTATGTAAAAGTACACCACGTGTAGGGAAAATGGTTCTAGATTAACCTTTCTTGATGAATAGTAGAACCACCACATGCTTGTATCTATGTGCAACGAGGAAACCTATATATGACATGATCATCTATGTATCTGGTCGAGCAGAACCAATACCATCACCGGTTAGTGCATATCAAAATAGTGAATTCACAACAAAGATCATTATCTTTTGTAAAAAAAATAAAAATATTATCTAATACTCCCTCCGATCTCAAATGTAAGAAACATTTCACTTTTTTAGATTCATTCAATAAATGATGTATGTGGTCCTTATTATAAACCACATACATCATTTATTAAATGAACTTAAAAAGTGAAAAGTTTCTTACATTTGAGACCAGAGGGAGTAGGTATCAACATTTTACATGTTCCTTATAAGTGTCGTTGACTTTAGATAGATTTAATTCTATTTTGGTCTTCTATTTTACAAAGTTATTGAAAATAGTCATATTTTATCATCATATCAAATTTTTGTAATTTTTTATTATACATAATTAAAAATATTAATAATCAAAATTGTGTATTGACATGTGTCAAATGGTTCCTCTAAAAATAAAAATGTTTGAAGTGGTTGACTACGATATGTATTTAGGAATGGATGGTGAAGTAGTTTAAGGAAAAAAAAGTTAGGGTTTAAAGAAATATTAGGTTGAAAATAATATGTATACACCACACAATTGGATTATAATTTGAAAGTTCAAAAAGGACTTAGGTTGACTACTGTTAACAATAGTTCTAGTCAACACTCAACCTCATGGTGTGCCATTTATTATTTTTGTTCACTTTAGTTGTGAATATATAGCCAACTATATGCTTCCCCCATAATTGACATTTCTGTTATGATGTTTGGGATAATTTTGAACATCTAAAATTAAGCATCCAAGCATTACTCATTAATGTTGAATGTCAAATAATCCATTCGGTCATTGTTATAAATAAATATTTTATTTTCAAGTTAATCGAATAATTAATTTATCTAGACTATATTATAAACCTAAAAAGAGAATACTTTCTCTAGTCATATTTATAAACAATTTTTGTTTTTTTTAAATTCATTTAATAATTGACGTATCTGAAACATAATATAGTCCAAATACATCACTTATTTAATGAATCTGAAAAAGTAAAAATTGTTTATAAATGTGATTGAAGAGAGTATTTGTTTGTGACTCAAGGACTAATCTTCAATCCTTTAGATTATTATTTTTTTCATTCTGATTAGACCAATTGAATTATACATGATCATACATTAAGCATGTTATGGTTGCCATATTTGAATTAGGATTTCAAAATTGAAATGTGTTGTATGATGTAAAGAGAGAATTTAAGGTATTATGGTGTTCATACTATGACACTTCAAATATTAATTAATGAAATTCTTAGAACATGTATATGATATGTGATGTGAATAACATTGCTGTCATGGTGCTTAGTTTTCTCTTGGTTTTGTCCGCAAATATTTATAGTGTTCATATTATGATGTTAACGTTAGTACTCCGTTAATTCTATTTGTTTTCAATATAAATAGTTCTTTATTCTTTTTCCGATCACTATTATAAATAAAATTTACTTTTTCATGTATAATTGATATATCTGATTGATTGTATAACTCAAATTTATCAATTATTCGATAAATCTATTTATTTATAGTAGTGATCGAATGAAATAATTGTTAGATCATCAAATCAATCGAGTTATCTAAACTCTTGATTTTGTTTTTGACAATTAGGAAGGACATGATAACCCCACACAATTTTGTACACTTATTTTTTGTTGATTAAACGATTTTGTACACTTTAGCTGACGTTAGGGAGAGAGTTTGTACAATAAGTACGGCATCTTTTCAATTTTCCACTTGATATTGCTTTGGTGGTAACCTTGTTAATATGATATTTTATTGAACAAGTGATATGAATTTCAAACTTTAGAACTAACCACTAACCACCACTTGTTACAAAAAATATATAGTGACGGTAGACAATAGTAAGAGTGAGATCAATTAGTTGCTAAATAGAGAGGATCCATTGTGGTGTTTGTGATAATTTTTTTTCCTTTCCATAACTTACTTTGGGGTATGAAATTAAACTTTTGATGTGCTCTTCTAGGCCAAATTACACATAAACGAGGAGTTTTAAACAAGTTGTCCAAAAGTATACTTCTTGAAAAATTCCGTGAGAAATTATAATTTTTTTGCTAATAATTTTTTTTTAGGTGAGTTAAGCTTTGTGGAATCATCAAGGTCAGAGTAGACATCAAGGTTTAAAAAGCGTTTATCGAAGTAATTACATCGACAACAGAAGTCAAGCTTACAACTTTACAAACAAGTCACATCCTTACTAATTGAATCAACCTTAAGAAGGATAATTTCACTAATAAAAACAAAAAAGATGATTTTTAAGATCATAGGGGTGGGGGTGGGAAACGAAGTTATAAAAAAAAAAGAGATCTTAAATGTTTTGGGTCTCTATTGAAAGGCCCTTTTTGCACCGCTAAGGTTGAAAATTTCTATTCACTTCTCAAATTGCTCTTTTTTTCCATTACCGTTGGTCCAGGGACAGATGACTGCCGTTAGTTAAGTATTGTTGGATACTTTTAAGAGAAGTTAAACCGATTTAAAAATGATTAAACTACTTTAAAAGGGGCACTTAATTGCTGCTGAAAAACCGAACGCTAGGGATGTGAATAGGCTAGACCGAACTAAGCTTTGCAAGGCCTAAGCCTGGCCTGCCAAGTTTTTTTAAAGCTTAAGCTTGACCTGCGACCTGTCATAGGCCTGAGTCTGCCCTTCTAATAGCTCGATACGGCATGCTAGCCTGTTTAAAAGCCTATATCTTATGACCATCTTTAAATAAGCAATGTGATCTAAGTTTAAATAAACTAGCGAACTAATAAATCAATCAATTAGATTAAACTCTCTTCTAGGAAATTTAACTAAATATTGTATCATATTTCAATTCTACTTTATAATAATACATTTATATATGCAAAAAAAAATTAATATATACTAATAAGCTTAAATTACTGAAAAAGTTAACAAATTTAAATTTTAATTCAAAGTACAAAATATAATATAATAATAAATAATATTATTCATATTACTTAAATAGGTCGACCTAATAGGCTTAAGAGGCTTTTTGAACCTTTTAAGCTAAATAAGCTTAAAACAAGCCTAGGCCTTCTCTATTTAAAAAGAAAAACCTGGTATGACCTGACCTGTCACAGGCTTGGTCATAGGCCCATGTAGGCTAGCCTGGCCTATTCATATAATTCATTTTATTAACAATTTTCTTTTTATTATTAGAACAAATCTTTTGATGTGTGTGTGTCCAATCACTATTCATTTATGTTTGTGACCATAGTAGACTTTTTTGCCATTGAGTATGTTTCCGAGCAATTTGAAAAGTGAGAAGAGTATATTCCTAACGTTGGGGTTGTAGTATTTCTATGTTTATAAACTAATAAGACTATTTAATTTTTCCACCACTCTTCTCGCGCGTCATGTTTAGTTCCGAACTTTTTTATAGGGAATTTTGGATTATATAATCCAAAAACTACTAAAACCCAAAAGTGATATTGTAATTGATACGTAGGCCTCTACTAACCACCGTACTATCTCAATATAAACTGCAAATCAATTTTGGAGATAATATGAGTGGTCAACAGTGACCATAGTATCATAGCCTATTTCCATAATTAAATTTATGAAATAAATTTGTAGAAGGAATGAAAAGCGAAGAATTAATGAATGAAAATGTTGAAGGATACAAACCTATTTATAGCCATAAAATGTTCCTACCCCTTGAGCGTAATGCACGACAAAATATTTATTACCGCCACATTCTCAAACTGGATTTAAACTAAGAACCTCCGCTTAGAAGAGATCTCTTACCATCTCATTAAGTGCTCTTACGAGTACTTGATAAATGTTTTTAAATTAAATTGTTTTGAACTAAATATATGTTTTACGTCAGTTTATGAGTTGCAACCACAAACAAAGGCCATTATTAGCAACGTCCCTAAAAATAAGTAAATAACACATAACCTTAGCAAAACCCTAATATTTGTTTACTCACGTCTTCTTCTACTTCTTGTATAGGGGTTTATTCCCGAACATCATTCAGTATCGCAACAATAAAAAACACAACCTTATAAAACCCTAACATTTGTTTCACCACTGCAGTTACCGTCTTCGTGTCTACCGTTTCTACAACTTTCACGTCTCTGCAAAACCCTAAACTCTAAACCCTAATTTCGCTCGTATCTTTGAAGCATATGACTTTTATCTAAACCCCTCAAATCATCACCCACGGTGTGGCCCTCATAATACCATTTACTCTGACGATCACAATGAAAAGGAAAAGAACTTCCTCTCTCAAATCTTCATAAGAAATGGTTTCAGATTCAACATCAACGGCACCGACAACAACGACAATTTCATATTTACCTGAGTGTTGGGAAACTATTTTCAACTTCATCATCACGAATGACGACGACAACCATAGCAACTTATACCCTCTCAATTCTTCACAACAAATCAAAAGGAAGAGAACTTCTCTTATCAAATCTTCAAAACAGATGACTTCATCTACATCTTCACATATACCCAAATACGACCACAACAGTCGCAACAACCACTACTTGAATTCTTTATCCCTCGTCTCCAAGCAGTTCCTCTCCATCACCATCCGTCTCCGATTCTCATACACTGTCTATGTTGCAACACGGCCTTTTCTATGTCACCTCTTCGAAAGATTCACCAACCTTACCTCCCTCAACCTCTCGAAATACCGTTGTGACCTTGACAAGTTTCTCCGGGAAATCTCTACTTTCCCATCATTGAACATCACACCCCTTAATATCTCCAACCAACACAACTTTCCCACCAATGGTTTGCGAGCATTTTCCCAAAACATTACAACTTTGACCTCTTTCAATTGTTCCAAAATTTTGCTTGATAACCGCCACCTTTTACTCATTGCCAATTGGTTCCGTTTTCTCAAAGAACTCAACCTCAGTCACACTTTGATCAGCCCTTACACTAACTACATCAATGAAATTCATTGTTTGTTGTCCAAGTGTCGATGTATACAACATTTAGATCTTAATCACACTTATTTTCTGAAGATCAACATGTTGCCGAGTAGTCTTTGCTTCTTGGTGATTTGGTGTCTATAAACCTAAGTGGATATCGGATGCTCACAGAATCAGCCTTGTTTTCACTTGTTAGAAACTGTCCTTCGCTTAGTGAAATCAAAATGGAACACACAAATGTCGGGAAAGGGAGTGTAGAGAATTTTAATTTCTTGAGGGATTTTCTTCCAAGCCCTCGATTAAAGTCTCTTTGTTTAGCTCACTGTCTGCAGTTGAGAGATGCAAACATCATATTGTTTGCTACCATTTTCCCCAATTTGCAGCTGCTTGATTTGAACTCTTGCAATCGTATATCTGAAGGTATTTGTTACGTTTTAAGGAAATGTTGTGAGATTAGGTATTTGAACTTAGCCTATTGTTCAAGAGTGAAGCTACTTGGAATGAACTTTGTAGTTCCGAAGCTAGAGGTGTTGAACTTGTCAAATACAAGGGTTACTGACGAAACACTCTATGCGATCTCAAAGAATTGTCCTGGACTTTTGCAACTATTACTTCAACTTTGTGATGATGTTACCGAGGAGGGAGTGAAAGATGTGGTAGAAAACTGCACAAAACTGAAAGAGATTTATTTAGGAGATTATTTTCATATAAGCGACAAAAATAGGGAACTCTTCTCGCGTCGCGGATGCCTTCTCTGCTAGTATTCTGAAATTTCTATGTTGAACAGATTAGTAGATTTATTTCCAGTGCTTCTGAAAAGTTCATCAATTCTGATGTGTTATATGTTGGAAAGATTTTTGCTGGCCATTTTCTTTTGAATGTATTTGAAATTATGTTTTGTTATTCTTTCATTCTTACCATAAAAACAATTCAAAGTCCGGTATGTGTTACATAGACAAATAGTGCTAAAATGATTCCAATATGATAAGAAGCATATTACAAGTTACAACACAGAAGTTTTCAGTTAAGATGTGAAGCATGAGATTAAGCTAATCTCAATTAACAAAATATAATAACAATCTATATAAAAAAGTTACAACTAAGAAACTTTCCTTAAAAACCCTAAACAGGAATTCAAGTTTCTTATTGATCAAGCAAGCTAAAATTTTCCCTTCATTATTTCACATTAGTCTAGTCAAGAACTAGCTAACCTCATTCCGATTAAGCCACAGCAACGAAACTAGGTTTATGAACTGAATTTTTCACATTAAGACCAGGTGCACCGAAACAGAAATAATGACCCTTCAACTTCCTGCTAACAGAATTTCTCTTAACCAATTTTGGTGTCTCGTCATCATCATAAGGCAGTTGTTGACTCAAACAAGATGGTCCGGCAACAATATCGTCATTATCGATATAAACACCCTTTTGCTTATTATCAATTGATCTAGGTGAAGAAATTGATGATTTTGAAAAAGAACTTGATCTTGTTCTTGCTGATGCAAATCTCTTCTTAGCATTAGGGCTTGATTGATAACTCCTAACAGAAAGTGTTCTTTTGTTGTTTGGAATCAAATTCGCCTTAGAAGCCGAAGAAAATCTTTGTCTAAGTGAAATTTCATCAAAACTATTAGTACTCATTTTCTTGCATGATGATGAATCCAATGAAACTTCATCATTGGATAATTTCTTTGATCTTTCAATTTTCTTCTCTTTTGGTTTAGTACTCCAATGAAGTGCTTTTTTCAACCTTGATGCTGCATAATTAACAGAACTTGGCCTTTTGCTAGTAGTTGAAACTGAGATAGAATTTTCATTGGTTGATTCATATGGAATGTGTTCCGATGAAGATGAATTACTCGTTCCAACGATTCCACCACGATGATGATTTGATAATACATTTTCGATTCCGGTGTACAAAAATATTTCACTGTCTAAGATTTGAAATTTCGTGCCGGGACTACTTCCAATACTTTGCATTCTCAAATGTGAAGCTATAGCTTTTCTTGAATCATAGCCTCTAAAACCAAACATTCCACCAGCTGAGATCAATTTCTTGATCAAAATATCCGATTTCGATGAATTAGGATTTTGTTTAAGGTAATCAAGTGGTGTCATACCATGAACATCACATATGTTGAGATTTATGAAAGGTGCTGTCATCAAAAGTTGAACAAGATCAATGTGAATGTTTCCTATGATTGCCATATGAAGTGCTGTTCTTCCATCATTGTTCTTGATGTTGATGATTTCTTCTACATGAAAGTGATTTGTGGTTAGTAGCTTTTTCAAAAGCTCGACTTGTCGGTCAAGTCTTCGAAATGCATGAGTTTGGAAACCAGTAACAGCTTTGTGGAGAAAAGTTTCTCCTGCATTGTTTCTATGAGAGATTATTGTTGGAAACAAAGATATTAGAGCATTAACTGCTGATAATTGGCCTCTCGAAGCGGCGACATGTAAAGCAGTGTTTCCTTGATGATCTGTTGAGTTGATTATGTCAAAGGATGATGCTAGGTATTTAACCACCTGCATTTTTAGATTCATGAACAAGTTCTGAGTACCATGAGACTCAAATAGACTGTAATTCAACTGAGATCAAAGTGAAGCACGGACACTCCTCGGATTAGGCGTGTCCCCGTGTCAGACACGTGTCGTGTCCGACACCGACAAATATAATTACACTGAATTATATGATTTTCTCAAATTATTAGCGGCGTCGGCGTGTCAGTGTCCATGTCGTGTCCCGTGTCCGTATCCATGCTTCATATCAAACCAACCGACAAACAGGCCGGTTTCTGGTTCAACCGGTCTAGTCTTTAAAACTTTAATTTGATTAGGATATTACTAAGAATAGATTTATTCTATTGTAGTTTGATACTCCACACCAAATATTCATCTATGTTGAATTCTAATTCTATTTCTATTTGATATTCATCTATGATTCAAAAAGTGATTTATGTTAAATCAACATTCAACACCAAACAAAACTTTATAAGTTGATTTTTATTTTTGAAAAATATGCCATACTACTTTACTATAATAGTAGTTTTTCCAAAGTGAGAGAAAATGTAAGAAAATTACCTCAACTTTCCCTCTTGCTGCAGCTGCATGCAAGGCAGTTGATCCATCAGCATCTCTATAAGCCAAAATATCATGGGAACAATTTGCAAGAAGTTCCTCTAAAATCTTCAAATTACCACCTCTAGCAGCAGCATGAACAGCTCTATTAATCATTTCCAACCTATAAGCAGAAGGAATTTCACCAATTTGTTCTTCCATAATCCCACCTCTACTTGTAACAAATCTTGGTGAAACTGCAAAATCAAAAAGCAGCTTAAAAACATCACAATTCTTGCTCCTAGCAGCAGCATAAAGTATATCAGTAACACCATATTCTCCTTCACCGAAAACCAACAAAGGATTCCTCTCAAGAAGAATTTGAACAAAGTTGAAGTCTCCGGCTGATGCAGCCGTGTACATTAGCCATCCACCATAGCCTGACTTGATCAAAGAATTCTTTGATTTCTTGGATTCGCTTTCTAGTAGAAGTTTATGTGCTACTTGCGAACGAAACTTTGTGACATTGTTGAATTGTTCTTCGTCATCATCCCACACCACTTCCAGACGCCTGATTCGGCGTAGGGAAGTGAGTTTGAAGAGATGATTGCTATCGATTTTAAGCATTTCGCGAACCAAGTCATAGTGGCCGTTAGCTGCGGCCCAATCTATTGGAGATGCATACCACCATTGGTCGCCAGTACTCTCCCAACGAAGAGGAAAATTTGTTGGAGGCATTTGCAAGATTTTTTTCAAACACTAAGATATCCTAATGAATTTGAAAAACCAATGACTTCAACAAAAACAATACAAAAAACGCGCTTATGATCCAAATTCACCTAGACAAAACGAGTTTACCTAAAATCCGGAGTTTGACAACATTGTATAAGACAACACTAAGAAGACCAAACCAAAACAAATAAACTCAATCTCACTTTGGAAAAACTAATGATTTCAAAAGATGAAAGGAGAAAAAAATTAACTAAGGATATACCTTATATATCAAAAGTGTATAGTACAATATTAATAATATTAATACTTCAAACAAAGAAACTGAAATTGTGCGAAGAGGAATATAGAAAAATGATACACAAGAAGAAAGCTTGCATGAAAATTATGACATATACATATGAAGATAACACAAGAGACTAATTAATAGAAAATTAAGAAATTGAAATTGAACTAGTTGCAAAGTCACGTATATTAGAACACCAACTAATTAAATATGATAGGGATTGTTGAAGTACAAGGAAGGAAGAGAAAGGTGTTATGTCTTTTTAAGAAGGGTGGTGTGATGAAAATTAATAATGTCATATAAATGGTACAAGAAAGGAAACAGCCATAATTGTTCTCACAAAGTTAGCATAGAAAAGGTAACAGAAGACACATAAAAAGAAAAGGTAAGAGTGGAAGAAAATAGTTTTATAAGTGATCACAAAACTATTTGTAGGAGAGAATAGAGAAAGGGAAAATCTCTTAATCCAAGATTTTTTTTTATAATTAGCTTGGAATCTTAAAAGGGAACTCTAAGATGCTAATAGAAGTATTACAGAGGAGTGATTCTTGAATTTTAAATTAGATTTAATTGCACTTTGGTCTTTTATTTTATTTTTTCTTACATAATTGACCCTCTTTTAGAAGTGATGGGACAATTTTTTTTATTGACATGGCATAAAACCTTTTATGTGTTATGGTCCATGTCGATTTATAATATAAAGATTTTATGCGATGTCAATAAATTTTTTACCATGTCACCATTTTTGGGTAAAAAGAAAATTGATCGAGTGATCAATTAATCGTATTTTTAAAAGGGGTGACTAATTAGGTGAGTGATTCAAAATAAATGAATCAAAACTGCAATTAAACCGTAAAATTAACAAAATTTGATTGATCAAAAGGATCATTACAATTTATCAATCATTTCTTAATATCATCAATTTCAATAGCCAAATTACTCTAATATCCTTACAATTTAAGGGACTAAATTAGTGTTTTACTTAGTTCATTTAAATGTGGGTATACATATCACATGAATAATAATGATAGAGGTTGGTCACAATGATGGAAGGAATAGGAAATTGAACAAATGGAAAAAAGAGATTTTACTGTTCATAAAGATACTGAAGTAATCATGGAGGCAAATCTGAAACAGAAAGCTTTTGCCTTACACTTTCATAGACATGGCTCATGGCACTATCAAATGTTGTATGCTACTTGTAATAAATTAAATGATCATAGTCTTTGGACAATCAATTATATTCCATTAAGACACGGTTAAAGTGATAGTTTATTGCTAAAAATCCACATCTAACTCTTGATTTAATTAAATATTGTTCTTACAAATTATATATTTTTTTTTAATCGGGTATCCTCCGCACGCAACTGCGGAGACTAATCTATCGAGCATTGTAGGACCCAAATGAGCAGCAAACTCTCCTTAAAAGTTTTAACACTGCTGCGTGTCTAAGATTGAATTTGAACCCAAAACTTTGGTTAAGTTAAAAGAGACTTGTTCTATCTCATCTAAGCGCTATTGGTTTCTTGCAAATTAAATAAGAATGTTTATTATTGCAAAGTTTATTGTAATTGACTTTTACTTTTATCACAACATAGCAAGGCTACACGTTTTCAATATATATAGAATATTTTGTCAAAAAAATAATATATAGAATATGGAATCCATGAAGATAAAAAATAGAGGTTGTCAATTTTACAAAATATCTTTTTTTATATATTTAATTTTTTTATTATTCTTGCTTTCGCTATAGCACTTATTTTCTATACTTTATGATTTATTATAATACATACAAATTTATGTACACGACTACAAATGGTTGGCGTATTGCAAAGGGACACTACATTGGCTGGTCAATTTTCAAATAGGACTTAGAAATATGTTATTGCCATATGTAATCTTACCATGCTTGCATGTCTAATAAAAAAAAATCAATTATTATTAAATAGTGTGTATTTTATTTAATAGATATTTTTTATGTTTCAAGATACAATTAAACCTAGGGATCATTTATTTTAATTTGATGTGCAATTTTGATTATACTTAATTAAATATTTTGAGGGGGATATTTTAATTTACTTATTTTTTTGTTGTAATGCATTATCAATACTTTTTAAGTTTTTAAGTGTTTAAGTGTCTAAACTTTTTTTTTTTATTTGTTAGTGGCATTCCAATAATAGCCTCAAAAACCCACCGGCCACTGAAAGTATATTGTGTTTGTGAACCTAAAGACTAAAGTGTGTAAAAGACCAAAATGATTAAACTCCTAAAACAAGTAATATATAGTTTTGAGATTTTCTTGGTTTGGTCATGATAATTTTCGCACGTCTGCATCAATTTATAATATATACATTTTCATTTTATAAACAAGTACGATATTTATAACAAGTAAACATATAGTTTGTCCAATTCCCAAACATTTCAATTTGGTCATGATAAATTATGTGTTACAAATTTAGGTTAATTACCTTTTCATTCTCCCTATCATAATTATTTTATGATTTCGATCTTTGAATATCGTACTTTCCTATTACATGTAACATGTCAACTTAAACCTTAATATTTTGAATAAATGAGACTTAGTATTTGCAAAACATAGTTGGCTCAACCTATTTTTATCTTTAACTCACATGGGTTGGTTTAGTGACGTAGATCTTAGATTTTCAAGTTTGTTTTTTCCACGGTTTCAGATTTGAATCTTTTCAGTGTCAATTTATGTTGGTTAATTCATACAAAACTTTATTCTAACTTTCATTGTATTTACATTGGTGTACGATGAGATTAATCCCTTGTATTAATCGATTTTCGAGTCGAATACCACCGAGTTTTAAAAAAAGGGAAATGCTAACCGGTGCCTCCGGGGCACTGGTTAAGGATACTAAAAAGGGAAATTATATAGTAATTATTGCATTGAAAACTGTGTAATTAATCCATAAATAAGTCAACAAAGTTTCCTTTTATGGTAATAAATTCCTTTTTTTGTATGCTTAACCAGTGCCCCGGGGGCACCGGTTAGCATGACCCATGAAAAAAAAACATTTGCAAAAGATGAACTAAGAAAACATTAATTAATGTAATGAACGTGTGGAGATGAGATAATTTGACATTATCAAATTAGAAAGTGTAAATGATAAGAAATCAATGCACGCGTAGGGGACATGGTTGATATGCCCCTCTTGAGAATATCCCCTCAATAGAGTTTCTACTTTTCCATAAGATCTCATATAGTATTTGCACAAAACACTGTAGGGACATAGCAAAAGCTTGGTAATAGGGTTAAACTGATTTCCATGCTCGTATAAAACTAGTTTTACATTAACATGGAGAATATATTATTTTACTACTTTATGTAATTAATTTCAGAACCTATTCAATTATTCGATAGTCCGCTATTAGGTTACAACTATCGAATCACACTTCATATGCTCAATCTTAAGCGTGAAGGTGGACCGTAAAAATCATATATTAAATGAAATAAAAGTCTGACAATGTGTTTATATGTGGTGGATGATCCTCACTTTATAAGTCAGCTTTGCAAAGGTTGAATTATGCAGATTACAACTTCTAAAAAAACGTACATCACAGTTGAGAGCAACACTATACTATGTAGTTACAACTAAACAAACAATATCTATTGTTATTGTGTTTGCTTTAGCGGTGAAAAGGCAAAAAAACGTGCGTTCATCAAAAAGTTTCAAATAGCAGCTTTACAATTTTCACGATTCTGCTGCTTTGAAACACGATATTTCAACCTAGCGCGATTTCTAACTCAAATTCATACAGACACTATATCAATTAAACTTATCACCACAAGAAACGTACATGTTGAGTAATGAACACATTGGGAGAATCAATGACCTTAAATGAAGGTTGGTAATTCCTTTAGACAATGTTAGTTCACCTTGTTTAGTACATGATAGTGGCAAAGATTACTATAAGATTTTGGTGAGCTGTCTTTGCTAGGTACTTAATAGTGACCTAAGTCCAACCATTCATGTTCATTGATCTTGGAATCAATTAGTTCTCAAAAAGCAAAAGTGAACATGTGAAAGGTAGCTTTTAACATAGGTACTGCATCCAAAAAGCTTTATAGGGCATGTTGCATGCTTTTAACAACAATTATATGTGCATATCAATATGTCATGTCAAAATCCAACCTTCTCAAGTATCAATTTCTTGCCTCTTCTTTTATCTTCTACTAGTCTTTTTCTTGCTTTGATGGGGGCTCATGAAAATTCAGCTTCACATGGGTGTCAAAGCAGCTCATAGCCATCACTAATAGCAACTCAATATCCTATTTTCAAAAGTGATTTTGAAGATTTTAAATTGATTTGATATGTTTGGATGTTTTATATTAGAATGGATTCTAATTTGAAGTTGATAATTTTAGTTTTTGCCTTCGAATATGATTCTTTTTCAATGAATTTTATTATTTGACTCGGTTTACAAATCTAAACATAAACCATTTTATCATAAACTCAATTTGAACTAAAACCAATTTAATCAAAATCAATTTTTGGCACGGTATAGCGAAATACACACTTTTATATTGTTTGTTTACATGTAATCACCATGTGGTTCTATTCAACTTATTAACAACATTCAATTATGGACAAATCTTTTGGGAGAATTGGAGTTCAAATCCTAACCGAAACTATCATTAGCTTATTTATCGGTCGAATTTCAAATTACCAAGACCTCATTCCTCTAGAAATTGGAAAGTTAAAACCAAAAAAGACATCATTCCTCATGCATCAATTGAAACTTTTAGATCAAGATCAAACAAGGTTCTAACTTTACAATTTAGATCTAATTAACAGAAATTGGAAAATGAATTCTCCACATATTACACCATTTAACATATGGATAAGGAAATTTTTTATTGTTACATAAGAATTCTATATGGCAACATGTAACTCTTTCAAATAATAACCACCAACATGTAATTCTATGTGGTTAGAGTTTTATTGGTCAAATACCTATTTTATGCATTCTTCACTTTCTTATATAAATATTTTGTAACTAATAAAATTGCTCATGCATAAATAAAGAAAAACAATATCAATAATCATAATACATTTTCTCATTAGGTTAAAATGTCTACTCAAGTTAAATGATGGTGTAACATTTTAACAAAAACAATGTAATTATAAATTATCCATATAAGTATATAAAAATTATAATAGCTATTTTCTTTATTTTCCCAATCCTTTAATCATTGGACCACAACTGTGAAGAACAAGATTAAATAGACAAGAAGTAAGGCAAGGGACCACTAAATTCTGATCGACTACTATCTTAGTTAAAGCAATTAAAAAGTTCACAAGACCCATTACCTACAAGGCTAATCTTGAATAATGGATCCCACCAAGTCAATTACATTAAAGGGATAATATCATATGATTTTTCAGTGAACCTAAAAAAGGTGATGTATTTATTTGAACAACCCATCTGCTTAATCCATTAGCAAGGGGGGGCAAGAGATGGTGGCTTCCATCCACAAAAGTTCTAATAGCAATGTCAAAACTAGGGTCCACTTACAAGAAGCAATAAAAAATAACTGACATATCTCAAACTATAATATTTATCATTTTTGTAACATGAATCATGTGGACAAAACAATGCCAATCATAACAATTCTCGTTGCATTTCTATTATTTAAGTAAAAATAATAAACTCTATATTGATCTTTCACCAAATAAGTTTATTCTTATGTTTGACTGATATGAATTACTGTGAAGATCACACTCTTAGTGAATTTGAGCAGGAATTATGAACTAATAGTATCATATTGGTGACATACGTTAGTGATAATATTATCATGAGATGCAAGTTTTAGAACTTGTTTCTATCGTGATCCAACAAGCTATGAATTTTTTGAGTGATTCTTGATCTAACATGGGTAAAAAAGATGAGATTGTTGACTAGATCAATCATTTCAATTGGTGGTCCCAAGAAAGAGAAAGAACAAGAAGCAGCAGTCTGGGGGGCGAGGAAAGGGTTCAAGGTAGGTGCCTCCGGCTGTTCTTTTTTCTTTTTTCGCAAGTGTTTTTCTTAAGAGTTTTGGTTTAGCCCACTCTCTCTTTTGCATCAGGCGATCCCTCTACACCCCTTCTTTTGTAAAAAAAAAATATTCTTATATAAAAGATATTCAGTTATAATAAGCTTTATCTAATTAGGCCGATCTTAAATGTTCAAAGGTCTAAATCAAAATTTTTAGGGAGATCTTAAAAAAAAATAACACAAGACATATAAAATTAAAATACAACAAAAAAATACTCAAGGTTTAGTTAGTACAAAGTTCAAACCTAATTATGAATAATATGCTAATTGAGTTGGACAAGCATTTATAAAGTTCAAACCTAAATTATGAAGAATACAAAGCTATTATCTTGTTCTTTTGGACAAGCATTTATAATTAATTTGTCATATATTATATATTTAAATTTAAATTAAATTTCCCCTAAAAAAATACTAAAGTAAATTTATTTTAGCCTCTTTTTATACATAAAATTTTGAGGTATAAAACCCTAACTTAAACTACTAAAGCAAATTTATTTCTACAATTATCATATGTTACTCAACTATTTTAAATTTTTTGGTTTCAAAGAGAACGTTCATTCGTTTAATATAAGAATCATTTTTTTTTTTTATAAAGAAAAAAAAGAATATAAAAATTCACTTTAACCATATCAAGGTTTTTTTTATAAAAATTCTGCAACAAGATTGCAGCCACAATATCAAAATTTTATATCATTGCGGTTGCAATTGTATTGCAGCTGCATTTGTCACAAATTTTCACAATACCATGGATCCCAACATAACTGCAACCACTGCCTTGAAGTACAATCCATGTTGCACAATCAATTTCTTGAAATTTGTACAATCCATGTTTCACAATCAATTTCTTGAATTAAAATCCATGTTTCACAACCAATATGTCTGGTGAAGAGGATTTCTTGAAATTTAAATTTGAACACCTTGACTGGTTAGAATTTAGCCACCTAATATATAAATAAATACAGGATCCAACAATCAATTCCTATCTCTCCCTATTAACAGCTCCTTAAGACTTGAATTAAAATACAAACTATGAATTTCAGAAGCATATAGTGTACTTGACCCCAAAAGGGTAGTAGTTTGGTACTTCTTTTTCTTTCTTTCTATGATACAGTAAAGAAAAGCCTTTAAAAATAATATAACATCACAGTAAAATTTAACAAAGGTGCCTGTAATTTTTTTATTGTTGATACATAGCCATTACATAATCTCTTATTTGAAAAACTATACAAAAGAGGAATGCACTTTATTTTCCATTTCTTTTGCAATCAGAAGAACATTATGTTACACAAACCAAGTGAACCAACCACTGGCATTTATTTTGAAAGCTTAATGCAATAAACCTTATATAAAAAAAATTCACAGTTCCAAGGTAATCTTCTCAACTTTATTGAGTGAGTATAAGCAACTGAAAATCCTCATTCAGTGTAAGCCGGTAATGTACGAAGACACTGATCTTTCTACAAAGTAGGAGGGATCCAAATGTAACCGTGTGTTTGAACATATCCGGCTTTTTCCAGCAATTCATCAGCTTCTTTAGGACCTCGACTTCCAGATTTGTAAGGGATTGACTTGAATTCACCCTTATCGATTCTGTGCAAAAGTGGCGTAAAGATTTCCCAAGATGCCTGCATACGAGATAAAATACAAACATTAGTGAATCAACAAGACCACATCGCAATAATCTATGATCATGAAGCATATAGAGATCTTACCTTTAACTCGTCTCGGCGAACAAAATGTTGCTGATCACCTCTAATTCTGCAAAACATATTCCCGTTTCCATTACTATAAATTAAATTTCATTCAAACAAATGAACCGATTCTAAGAATCTGTTTGGTTCTACGGTGGCGAAAAAATTGATTTTAGTTAAAAGTGAGTTTAAGATAAAATAATTTATGTATATACATTCATGTAAAACGGTAACTTCAAGTTAGAATCAACTATAGAGGTAAAATCAATTCTAATCAAAAACCTCCAACATACCAAAACCAATTCAAGTCTTTATAATCACTTTTGGCTAACTCAAAACTGAATAAAAAAATGTACTAGTAATTCATGCAACTCAAATTCTTTTGGTATACAGTTTAGCATCTTGAGACTTGTTTGTTTAGAAGCAACAAAAACATGAACTAGGAAAAGTAACATACGTGTCGAGAATGAGGCGCTCATAAGCCTCAGGAATGGTTACATCATGGTAGCGTTGTCTGTATGACAAATCTAGTTCACTTTGAACTGTTGACATCTCCAGTCCAGGTTGCTTGACCTGCACAAGACATCGAACAAGTCAGTCTACTCTAAGAAATATCGCTTAATGATATTCACATTTAATGACCTGAGCATGATGAATTTGACATGTACTAATGAATATTTATTTCCTTATCACAAGAGAGTTACATGTTAAGTAGCAAAGTCACCAAACGTGTTTAAACAAAATTTGATTCCAAACAGTGTCATGAAAATTATATCTTTAGTTTAAAGCTTTCAATATACAAAAACAATTTCCTCAATAACACAGATAGGGAACTATCAGTGGATGATCAGGTCAAATAAATAGCAAGACATTTCTCGTTATAGAGCTATGTAGCACCAACACTTTAGATTGAAGGTGTGTCCGACACCGATGCAAGCGATTATTCCATTTTCTAAAATTATAGCATGAGTTGACGTGTCAATGTCAGTGTCGTGTCCGGTGTCAGTGCTTCATAGGTACAAAGTTATCAGAATAGTAGCATACCGTAAGCTTCATGTACATAGCTTCTGAAGGTTGCAGGCGCATAACAAACTCATTTCTACCCTGTTTCTGACCTAAAAAAGAATAAGCATTCAATAAATTATTAACATAAGTTAATGTTTTGGCCAAACGGTATTTGCCATTAAGATATGGAAAATACATGCTAGCTAATATAATGCCCCTTTTGATGTAATCTCTTCAATGCATGTTACAGAAGAATGCATTGAAGAGAATTCACCTAAGTAAAAAAGAAAAAGGTATGGTGCCTTACACTTGAAAATATCACCGGGAACATCCTTGAACTGAATCCGTATGTCTGCTTTTCTTGAGTCTAGGGCTTTCCCTGCTTTTAGAATGAAAGGAACGCCTAACACCAAAAAGAAACTTCGAGTAAATATGTCTCGATTATTCAATTGATCAAAAGCATAGTGATTTGTGATTTAGGGAAAAAAAATGCTGCATGCACGCAACACAACCACATAAACAAATAATTCAAAGGGAGGTCCATAATTTCCCCTAAATCTACAGTGCAATTAGTGATTTAGGAACAAAAATGCTCAGGCATTCACATACCCTCCCATCTTTCGTTGTGTACTCGCAGAATAACACTTGCAAAAGTTGGAGTGTTTGAATTGTCAGGTACAGTTGGATCATCTCTATAGCCTTCATATTGTCCGAGAACAACATCCTCATCTTTAATAGGAAGTACAGATTCCAGAACCTGCATTTTTTATATCAAGAAAAAGATTTGAGACAAGTTGCAACTCAAAGATAAAAATCGAAGTAAACATAAAAGTGAAACTGCCAATTTTCAAGCAATTAGTTATTGAATATGTGTCTTTACTACACTTGTGAGTAAGCATTATGTAGTAAATAATGTATTTGTAAAAAATGTATATCTGTAATTAACGTATGTTGTAAATAACGTATATTTGTAAAAGGAGAGCAAGACGCGGTACGATTACTGAGTACGGACATTGATTACTTATATCGGGACCAGAGAGGCTTGAATTAAGTGACAGAAGAGGATAATAATATCCACATAAATTGAAGGGAAAGAAACAAACCTTCACTTTCTCGTCTCGAATGTGCTCAGGCCTCATAGAAACGGGCTTTTCCATAGCAACCAAGCAAAAAATCTGAGTTTGTCGAAAAACAAGAAGATTCACATATCAGGCTCATAAAGGTCTAATGAAAAATCATGAAAATTTCATAAATGTCTTACACCAACATAACAAGGTAGAAAATAAAAAGGTATATATTGTAAAACCAAAAAGTATGTTAAAGTATTACTAGGGTCTATTTGAATGAAACTCAATCCATTGCTTAAAATGAACAATGTTGGAACTGGAAATGATTTACTATTATCTTTTAAAACATAGTAAAAAACAAAGTGGTGATAAGGTGGCAAAAAACTTCAAATGAAAGGTCACCAAAGGCAACCAGCAACAGGCAACTAGTCTTTCTTCATTTAAAGTCATGTTTGGATAAACAACTTAATTAAGTGCTTATAGCATCAGCACTTAAACGCTTATCATGTAAGTGCTTCTGTATAAGCTATTTCTACAACAAAGATAATATAAAGTCAATGTGTGTTCATATAAGCCACCTCCGGTCACTATTATAAGCCAAAATCTAAATTTTAGATTCATTCAATTAATGATGTATATGGTCTTTATTATAGACCATATACATCATTTAATGAATGAATCTAAAATGTTGATTTTTGCTTATAATAGGGACCGGAGAGTGTATAAGATAAAAACTGTTTTAATAAGTTACCCTGGAGAGCTTATAGAAATAAATTGAAAACAGCTTTTGAACATGTCATAAGTTGTTTCTATAAGCTCTCCTAGACGGTCTCACAAATGTTTATGCCAATAGATAAGCTCAAATAAGTCAATCCAAACAGACCTTAAATCGTTGAATAGAAATGTTTCCTTTAGTGTAGCAAATAGACTTATTTACTTTATTAAATGCCAGTATTTTCCTCTAGCACATCTTCAGCTATCAGAATAATTTTTCTTCCAGACATTACGAATTCGATGTTTAAATATTCACCACAAAAAATTTAACGGTTAAGTTTTTGAGCAAATAACATTTCGTTTTCAATATTTCACCAAAAAATCTATTTGACATTATAAGGTAGTATGACATATCACAAACAGTAAAAAACAATATCAAAATATATAAATTTATTTCAGAATAAAACAAAGGCATCACCTGTAGCAGATGGTTTTGAATTATATCTCGTATAATTCTGCAAAATAAAAAGTACATTATTTATTTTGGTTTACTGATCTTAATGATAGAAGATTATTACAAAATATAACAACCAATCAACCCAATATTTTATCCCACTAGGTGGAGTTGACTGCATGGATCAGAACATGCCATAATTCCCAATCACGTACTAAGTTTAAGGATACGCCATTTACATCTAAGTCTCTCTCGAGACTTTGTCCTATATTATTTTCCTTGGTCTCCGTCCACATCTAACTACTCTACATCTGGTTAATTCACCTTTCAGACGCTTTTATGAGCTTACATGTGTTCAAACCACCTAAGTCGAGATTCTACTATCTTTTCTTTACAACGGAATTTATCCAAAAAAAATTTCTTCTAAAACTCGTACTTATATCTTCTCTTATGTGACCATTCATCATCCACATTAACATCTCCATTTATGTGGCACTGAGTTTACTTTCGTGGCATTTTACTACCTAATGTTCAGTTACATACTCTTACTATTATGTGGTAAAAAATTTCCTTTCATCTTAACTTCTACTTTCTTATCGCAAATCAAAATATCCCGATATCAAAATTTCTGAATATCACTTCAGTTTACAACCTATTATTGCGATGACTTGTCACTTGAAGAGTTTAACAAGCAAAATATTGAAGTAGAAAATTACTACACATACCCGTATTGGTCAAAGTATCCACCTCGGCCATCAGTGCCAAAATCTTCTTTGAAAACTATCTGCAAAAGAAGGAAAAAAAGCCAAAAAAGTCAAAGTTTAAACAAGATTCAACAGATAAGATAAAACAAAATTAAATATGAATTGTCAATCCTAACTAATAGTGCTCTTAGAAATCGTGTGTTGAAATTTGGGGCGAAATTTGGGGCCTAACTCATCCTTACAAAACCGGCTTGTAAGGTGAGGAGTGCCTCCTCTTTATAAACTCTTCTCAAGAGTGCTATCTATCCGATGTGGGACTAAATCCACCCCCTCAAAGCCAACACAATGAAGGTGTTGGAGGCTGCAATGAAGGCTAACCAAAGGTCACAATTTAGGCGACTAGGGGCGGACCGCAATTAAGACGGAATTTCCAACATCGTAGTTGGGCCTAACACAAGCCCACAAAACCGGCTTGTGAGGTGAGGATTACCCCCACTTATAAACACATTGTCAAGTCATCTCCTATCCAATGTGGGACTCTTAACACACACCCTCACGACCAGGACTATTGGGCTTGGTTCGTGGACATAAATGGTGGGTGGCCCGATAGCGGAAACCTGATAGCAGGTGGCTCAATGAATCTTGAAGAGACTCTGATACCATATTAGAAATCGTGGTTGGGCCTAACACAACCCCACAAAACCAGCTTGTGAGGTGAGGATTGCCCCCACTTATAGACACATTGTCAAGCCATCTCCTATCCAATGTGGGACTCTTAACAAGTTCCTTCTCTAATTTCAATAGTATTACTGAAGTTTAACCCTCAACATAACTTTGAAAAAAATTCTCACCTGAACATTAGCAATGTTGTCGCGATTCCATAAAGGCAAGAAGAAGCGATTTGCAAAACGAAGCACCAACTGGAATATAAGTCAAACAAAGAGATATTAGGAAGTGTTTCTGAAGCAATCAAGAAGTGTGTCGTAATGTGATCATTCACTACCATATTCTGCACTAATTCCTTTCCCAAGTAGTGATCAATACGGTAAATTTGTGGTTCTTCGAATAACCCTCCAATCTGAGTGCTGAGTTGCTCTGCAGATTCCAGATCCTTACCAAAAGGCTTCTCAACAACAATACGTGTCCACCCACCATGATCAGCTACAAAATTGAAATAGATAAAAAATTATTAAGCACGGACACGGTAACCAAATACGATACTAAAATCGACAAGTCAACTATGTGATGCTGATACAAAATTTAAACAAGGTATGATTAAGTAATCTTACATTTATTCATGCAAGCAGTCTTGATCATCTTGGAAACCGATGGATATACGGAAGGAGGAAGTGCAAGATAGAAAAGCCTCCGAGAAGAGCCCTCAGCAGTGTTTGTTGTAGATTCGTGCTTGGAAATCTCTTTATCCAACAAACGGAAATCATTCTCAGAATCATAAGAGCCACTTACATATTTGATCTATAGGCAAGACAAATGCAAAAAGAGAATGATCATTTGATCAAAGAAAATTGCAGATAGTTGTAAAATGAATCAATGACGCAAATTCTAACCAGATGTAAAAACTTTGATACAGTCTCTAACTTTTCAAGGGAAGCATCTTTTTCCTTAACAAGATAGCTGCATATTAAATCACAACAAATTTCCTATCATTTATTATACATAGTAAAAATCACAAAACAACTAAAAAAGAATCAGCGATCAGACTTATCACATAACGATCATAGAACAAACTTCAGAGTAAATTTTTAAGCTAATATAAACATAAAGATCCAAGAAATGCACTTGGTTATTCATTTGAGTAATCTACTTACTGAAAACAAATCAATGATTGTGAAGAAGCAGAAACAACTGATTTCTGAAAAACAATTCTACTTATTTTATGAATATTGGAGAACATAAGAAAACCTCACCCACGTAAGCGGTTTCTTAATTCTTCATCAGAGATTTTTGTTCTTGCATAACCAAAAATACAGACTTCATTTGCTAGTAGGAATCCCTGCAAATATAGCAATGAAAATTTAGAAAACCTTTTGGTTCAAGTAAGAGTAACAAACGTCTTTAGAAAGTATCTCAGGTCGATAAATTAGGAACGGATATTGACTCAGATTATAAACAAACACCAAAAATTAACAACAAAAGCTTTTGGAACGTGGGTCAGCTATGCAAATCAAACGACACAGTTGTATTATGTCATGTTATAAACCAAACTGTTCTAAAAGATCAGTTAAACTTAAATCTTTTTTAATGGTTTAACTAAAACGCTTCAAATCTTTGTGACGTATATAATATATGAGAATGGGAAAATAAATAAGCCAGTACTTGATTTTAATTAACAACATTCCGAAACATATTCCATTAAAGGTGTCTCAATGGTCCATTGATAGTTCAATTATCATCTAAACTATATCGAAGGTGTAGCCGTTGTTCGACACTTGTCGGTATCTTACTCTGACACATGTAGTTACATTCAATCACTTCTATTTTTTCAAATTATTACTAGTGTCTACATGTCAGTATCAGTGTCGTGTTTGGTGTCTATGAATCAGTGCTTCATAAAACTAAACAAGAAAACCGAGTTTTACGGAACCGAACCTGCTTGTACAGATTGAAAAGAGCTGGAAACGTCTTCTTCTTGGCGAGATCACCAGAAGCACCAAGCACCACAATTGAAAGCGATCCATTTTCAGGTCCATTATTATCTACTGATAAAGGGGAATCATTTTCTATGTTAGATCTTTGCACACACTGCCAACAATCCTTTGTTGCCATCCTCCAGAAGTACCAAAAACCTGTATCTGGTATGATATCAATCAAATAAGTTAGAATCGACCAAATTTGGACAAAAATAAACTTGCATCCTACAATAACAGTAATAAAGACTTGGATCCTCCGCAGTTAAATCTCAATCTTAAGGCTCTATTTGGCAAAAAATAGCAGATAGCTAATAAACTAGCTTATAGCGGATGACGTTATAGCAAATAGCTTATAAGCTAGCTGATTGAATTTTTAGTGTTCGATAAAATTAATGGTTGAACTAGCTTATAAACATGAAATGACATAAAAAAGATATGTTTATTAATATCTAATCTTTTTTCATGTAAGATGACAAGGGTAAAATTCAGTGAAAAAAATGATAAATTATAAGCTTTAAGCTATAACTTAGCATTTTTGTGGGCTAGTCCATACATAGCAAAGCTCTGACTTTAAATGGCACCCCTGCAAGTGGAGAGTGGGATTGGTTTCCCAGCTTAATCGGTCTTTAGGCCGTATGCTGAGTTTCCAAAAGAAGTTATAAGCTATAAGCTAATTGAATTAGCTTATCAAAATAAGTTTTAGGGCCCGTTTGGATTGACTTATTTTGAGCTTATGCAAATAAATAAGCTTTTATGTATTATTCATAAGCTTGTCAAGGTAATTTATGAAAAAACTGCTTATGAAGATACAATTTTGGTTAGTGAGAACTAATGAATAACATAAAAGCTTATTAAGTTATTTTTCATAAGCTAAAAAACAAGTCAATCCAAACAAGCCCTTAAGCTATAAGCTAATTGAATTAGCTTATCAAAGTAAGCTACAAGCTAGTAAAAGTAAGCAATAAGTTTGTTAGAAAAAAAAATGTTACCAAAGAGTCTTTTTTTTGTCATATGAGCTTATAAGTTATAACCTCAAAATCTGGCATTGCCAAACAGAGCCTTAATCTAGCTGCAGAGGATCCAATCCAAGTTTACTAACAACATAAACTAAATTGAACAAGAAAATAATACAAACCAAAAATTATTCCTAAAATTTTGATTCCTAATTTCACACCAATATCAAGAACAATAATAATTCATAGAATTTCACATAATACCAATAAAAAAGAGTGCTTTTTGGAATAAACTGATCAAAATCTGAATTAGAAACAACATTGGAACAAAAATTCATCAAATCATAATAATGAAATCAAAAATGAAAAATTTGAGATCAAGGGTATTGAAAATTACGTTGATAAGGTTATGAATAAAGAAACCAAAAGGTTTGGAAGAGAACAGGATTCGAAGGCTGTTTTGTAAGGTTTGGAACAGAACAGTTGGTTACTTTAACAACTTCATCTTTTGAGTCAATTAATGATTGTGACAGACACAACACAACCATTTAAGTCCACCCACTCTAGTTATGCAAGTTATAAATTTATCATATATCATCCGATCATTATTATAAACGAATAAAAATAGATTTATTAAATAATTGATGTATTCAATCTATTAAATAACTAATGTATCTTACGATAAAAATACGGATATATCTGATCTATATTATAAATAAGATACATCAATTATTTAAAGAATCTGAAGAAAAATTCTTAGTAGCAACTAGGGATTGTTTTTCCTTGCGTAAACCAGGATCATCTACACACGACTACAGAGACTGATCCCTCGAACCTTCTCGAACCTTGTGGGTCATAAATAGGCAGCAAACTCTATTTAAGAGTTTTAAGTTGCTGCATGCCCAAAACTATTTTCCAACCTAATACCTTGATTTAGTTAGAAGAGACACCCTTCATCTGATTTAAGCGCGGGCGGATTGTATAAACAATTGCAAGTTCTCTTACATGCAATATTACTGAATACATTAATGAGTAAGATATGTACTAGATATGTTTTTAAAATAAACATGTAGCAGAGGATATCCTATATTTTCCATATTATGAATAGACCAAATCACACATTAATTTAGATTATCATAACAAATCAATGAAATAAATTTGCTACTCTCATTATTAATTGTGATGTTTTTTTTTACATAATTAATTGTGATTGTTTAACAAATTTGCTTGCTTTTCTAGTCAATTTCAAATGATTTCATTCTATTTGATTGCACAAATAAAGTAATATATAATTTTTAGGGGAAATAAAGTAATATATAATTATTATACTTTATTTCATTTTTATATAAAGTAATATATAAATAATTTGATGTTGTATAATGGGAGATTTCATTTTTATATTTGTAATCATGTAGTGAATCCGACAAAAGATAATGGTGGTAATATATACAACTTGACTTTATAGATTTTATAGAATAGAATAGTTCTTTAAATATACATCTTGTGACCATTTACAATCTTTGTTCATTGAAAAGGGTTAATTTTATGATTAATCCAATAAACAATAGGAAACCATTCATTATTTTGTCTAAATATTCAACAACAAAAATTACGTTTTTTTTTACAAATAGACAAAATAGTAAAGTCATTAAAAACTCATACACATATAAGAGTGTCGGAATTCGAACTCTGATTATAACGTCTGGTCAAACAACTTCGACATTACTATCCGCAGAGCAACTTGTGCACACAGAAATTACGTTTGTATTTTTTTTTAAACCAATATGTTTATAATTTCAAACATTTTTTTTTTGACAAAAATTTTAAAACATACATGAAAAGTAGAAGTGGACTGGAAAAAATCAATAAAGAACACACATTTACGTTAAATATAATTTTTAATAATTTAAAGTTTTTTTAATTTTTTTCTTTCTTGTAACAAAAATTATGGAACTATTACCATTTGCCAAAAAGAAATCATGGAAAATTTTCTTTTACTGTAAAAATTTATGGAAGTTGAATAAACCCAACATGTCTTATTTTATTATAGTAGAAGAAAACAAGGGAGTGGGTTGGCAAAAATTAAAATATTGTTATTATTTAAATTATCAAGTTTTAGCACTTTATTTTAGTCAAAAAGAAGAAAGAGAACAAAATATTTATACTTTCTTTACAGCTGAAATATCATCATCATGGCGGCTTTTTAAAATAAGGAAGTCTCTCATGTGATTTATGATGCATGATGATGATGGGTCATCTTTGTACATAGTTAAATCAAAGAATTTGACTTATATATATTGAATGCGTAAAATATAATTGCAAAATAAAAACATAAAATAGTTTTTTAGATTTGTTGTGTCCATAAATTATAGCTCAGCTAGTAAAAATGTCGAAATTGGTAGGTCCAACGCCGTGATCAGGGTTTAAATCTGGATTCTTTCACTTGTGTGTATGAGTTTCAATGATTATTTGTTATTTCGTCTTTCTACCAAAAAAATATTATGAGAGAGAATCGAAATCCATATCTTTGCTTTATGTTGAAAAAGGATTTAAAAAGTGAAAAGTCAAATAATTGTTTTTTAAAAAAAACATATCTATATATCCAGTTCCAGAACCGACTAATACAAGTATCGAGGGGTCAAATCGCATCATCCACTTGTGGGGTGGACCATTTAAGACGCATAGCTCTGTATGGACTTAGCACACCAAAATTGACACAAGGAATCGAACACGAGACTTGGAGAAGAGTGAAAGAGAAGTCCAACAATTAATAGGCATAAGCATCAAAATTTGATCATCTTCTAACAACAAATTCAGCTTACCTTGTTGATTTCCTTTGTAAGATCGAACTTAAAAAATTATTACCATTTGAAAATGCACATGTACTTCAAAAAAACCATATCCATATGCCGAGTAACATGATACACCAAGTAAATATCCATAAGCCAAAGTAACATTAGCTATGAGAAAAAATCACCACCAAGTAATTATCCATATGCCAAGTAACATTAGCTATGAGAAAAAATCACCAAAATGAACAACTTTGAACATACATACATGCACAAAACAAGGAAAGTTCCCTCCATCAAACTAACCACGTAACTACTGTTGGGAAAATGATATCACATTTTCAACCACTTTGGCTTGACAAGCTTTTTCTCGGCCGGTTTTCTCTCTTCAGCAGGAGGTTGCACGACAGGCTCAGCAGACACCGGCGCAGACTGTGCAGGATTTGACGACTGGCCTTTATCGTCAGAGAAATTCAAACCTTTCAAAGACATGACCTCTTCAGGTAGGTAAGGGCCTTCGTCGCTGCTATCACCTAAATATCCCATTAACACCAAGTTAGTAAATATATCAAAAAGCTTAAAGGTTTCAGATTCAAATCCTGGTGAAGAAGAAAATATCAACATCACCTCTAACATATTAACATATCACAATTACAAACAGTAATACATAATTTTGTGATGAATGAAATCCTCTCCTGAATGAAAAACTATAGTTTGCAAACAAATTTAAAGGAATCTTTTAGATTAGACAGTTGGCAAAAGTTAAATCAACTAAGTTGACTATAAAAAATACTCTCAATTCCCAACAAAAATATAGCAGAAAAAATACACCGAGTTACAGAGAAACATTGGAGTTGCGAAAATACACCACAGGGTTCAGTTTTAACTTATTTATGTATAGTAACATGCATAATTTCTTTGGCAGTTTCCTAGGAATATACACGACAACAGCCCTAGCAATGATACGACCAGTGTTGAAGAACATCGGCCATGGTGACGGATTTTTTGCAAACCGGCATAGCCAGTTTGTGAATGATGGCAGCACCATGGCGTTTTTATGGCAGATACGGCGGCTGCAAATAAATAATTTTGGGCTTTTTGCCATAGTCTACAATCGGTAAAACTGGGTACGACACAAAATAACAACCTACCAACCATGCTATGGCATGATGACAGCAATGAACAACTACAAGAAAACCTTCTCGCACAAGGTGGGCATGAACAGAAAACTGACCTTTTGAAACATCATATGAGAAATACACAATGGCACCAGGGCAAAATCCAGCAGTATAGAAATCCTGGGAAATGTCTTTGACCAGCTTCTTAGGTGGAGTAGTATCTACATTATCAAAAACACATGTGATGAATCGTTCAAGTTAAGCACACACAATCAAATTAACTTTCAATACGATGAAATCTTCTAACTCATATCAAAAGACGAGTTGCTATGAATTAGGCGGCGTTTAGAGAAACACCTTAATTAAACTCTTACTAAATAAGTGTTAATCATGACAGTTTAATTATGTTTATGTCATCAATTCTTAAATCAACAAGTTATTTTTGTTTGGATTTGCACGTTCAAAAGCTACTCGTGTTCTCAAGTTTTGTTTTCACAGTAAAAACCGAATTTGGGGTGGATGAGAATCAAAGAGAGGGCATAACTAAAGTCTACATAAAGTGATTCATAAGCATAGTCGTTAATAGTGGCCGCGCGGTGCAGTGGGGCACTGGAGCGCTATGCAATAAGCCATAGTGTTGCGGTATGAAATAGCGGCGCAACGTTACGTAGCAGTCTTGCGGTTTAGCACCGCTATTTCATTTTAAGTGAAAATACAAGATTGTCCTTGGTTTTTAAAAAAAAGGGTGTTTTTTTACTAAAGCAGATATTTTTGTAGTTTCTTTAACATTTTTTTGTTTTCCAACTAATAAACTCGTTATCTTCTGATCGATGCATAAGAGTTTTAGGGAGAAGATTAGATTTTTACGCTTTTATATTTCATTTATTGGAATGATAGCTAGCCACAAGATGAATGGCCAAAGAAAAACCATCCTCTGTTAAT
>Ga0228711_1001224_pt1 | contig 36973 bp, 15 predicted proteins | sample MedpolnodulmetaG_2_FD_177996 | JGI IMG/M metagenome (GOLD analysis project Ga0228711, IMG submission 177996) | Root nodule microbial communities from Medicago polymorpha collected in Santa Monica, California, United States - brown nodules | ecosystem: Host-associated > Plants > Roots > Nodule... | reverse complement strand
TATAACCAAATAAAAACAGAAAAATAAACAATTAATACAAAGCAAAAATATTTTTAAAGGAAAGAAAACAAAGAGAAAATAAATTTTTGAGAGAAAATGGTGTAATAATTAAAAACAGTGGTGTATTTAACAAAAAAAGTAGGAAATATTGGGCTTAAGCAAGAGAAACGGGTCGGTTCGGAGTACTGCGCCCTGGATGGGTCGAACCGGTTCAACAATATGGGTCATGGGTTTGGCTCAGGCAGATTAGATATGGACCGTCCGATGAATCAGGAGGTCCAAGTTTAATCATGAAACAATTCATCACAGCCGCAAGATTAATCACATGGTTTTAAAAAAACACACAAAGAAAAGAGAAATAAATGCCAGAAACACAGTGATCGTCAGATTTACGATCTGACGGTTCAAACGAAATACACACAGTAGGGAGCAGAGAACCAATACATATGTGAACCCTCCCAAGATCATCCTGGACCGTCAAATCTGAGATCTGACGGTCTAGTCTTGAGGTCACAAATCTAGCAAATGATCATGCTTACATACAATCAATCCAAACAAAAAACACTATAAAAGCAAATTTACCAAAAAAAACTTCATAAATCACAAAAAATCTCTCTCCTAGAGAGAGGCTCTTGCTTCTCTCTAGAAGTGGTTCGACGGAGAAGAGAAAGGGACGACGGCGGCGGTGGTGCTCCGACGCGGTGGTCGGCCATAGCGCCGCCGCGTCGGAGTGTTTTTTCACTCCCTTTTTAAAACTTTTTACAAATTCCGACTCCTTTCTCTCCTCTGAACCCGAATCTGAGGTCGCTTTTTCCAAAATCACAACAAAATCCTCTAGATCTACATCTCAACTTAAACACAAGAAAAGTCAAATCAAACGAAAATATACCTTCTTCCTCTTCAAGATCGGTTCGGTTTCGCTCTATTTGTACCGATCTGTCTCTGTTATCACCTTGAAGTTTAGATTTAAGTTTTAATCTTTACGTCCTTGAGATTGGTTATGAATCTGTTGTGGTTTCGCGTTTCTGTCGTGTTATTGTTGGCAGATTCGAGTTCTTAGTGAAATGACGAGTTTGAATTCGTGTTTGAAGGTTTTGGATAGATCTGGAAAACGGTTTGAATACTCATGTGTTCTTCATGTTCATACTGTGTTCATGAGTTTTTGTGAATTTTTTGTGGTTTGATCTAAAAATGAAGAGAGAGAAATGAGTTTTGTGTTTGTGAATTGATGGCTACTGATTTGATTGGTGGCTCTGACACATTCTGACTCTCTCAGATGCGCTACAGTGCATTAAATGACTGTAAATAGTGAAAAGTAGGGTTTCTCTGCTGCAGAGAAAGGACGAAAATGCCCCTAAAGGGCTCTGGCACAAAAGGACAGCACATGGACTTGGACCAAAGACTTCTAAATGACTAAAAAGAAATGATTAAATGGTAAATAAAATAAAAACGAAAATTACTTGTAAAAAATAAATAAAAATTGAAAATTAACCTTAAATGACATAAAAAGAACTAAATAATTAAATAAATAAAAAAAAATTCCCTTTCGGTAACCAAATAAGGTATTTTAAAATACCTCTCTCCCGAAATTTCGTCTGAGACGACAAAATTACTCGGCTTTTAAAAATACGAATACGTAACTTTTTAACTGATAAAGAATGAATAAAAATCTAAAATACGAACAAAAGTTTTAAATATCTAAAGAAAGGAACAAAATAAGATTTAAAATGCTTACGAAGTGGATAAAAATATTTTAACTATCAATGGTACGAATAAAATGTTTCAAAAACTTCAAAAAATGAATAAAAGAACGCGTAACATATCTAAAAATAAAGCAAACATTTTGGCTGTTTAAAATACGAATAAAGACTTTAAAATACGAATAAAATTTCCAACTGGTCAAAATTTGGGGTATGACAGGGTATATATAGTAAGTTATATAAAAAGGCTCCAACAGACTTAAACTCAACAGTTTTTTTGTTTGTTTGTACAAAACTACTTCAAAAGGCCCTAAACATTAACATACTCAAGCTCAACTAACCTTACACTTTTCTTTTTGGAATTTCTTTTCTCACCCTAATCATTTCTCAAGTCCTTTCAAATTGATATTTTTTCGTTTGGATTTTAAATTCAAAGCTTATTTTTTGAATTTCTCATTTATAATATGAATTGTGATTAACTAGTTTTTTCCAAGACAGTAACATACATTATTAAAATGCCATAAACTAAAATGACAATTTAAAGAGACATAATACAAATTGTCAAGAATTGAACACATTTTATTATTTGATGAAGAATTCATAATACATTTAAATTAACATAATATTTATTATAGCAAATTATTTGACCAACAATTGATAAGAATCAACTATTTTCTTTTTGTTGATAATATGGCAATTACTTTTGTGAAAAATATATTTGAGAAATCAATTGAAGTCATTTGAAATGATTTTGCATCTTAAAATGTTCGAAGAAACAACAATCTTATGACTTTTTCATAAAAGTAAAGCATTTTTGTGTTGATATTTTGCATAACAATTGTAGATTCTCAATGGTGATTTATATATCCAAGTTTTATTAGGGCTAGTTTTTTTAGATACGTTTGATATACATGCATATCGTTTTACTTGGATTTGATGGGTTTGGTTTGACCCCTCAATTTTTTTTTGTTATTGTTTATTATTAATAATACATAAGATACGATACATTTGGTACATGATGTTTTGGATTTTAGCATAGTTGGATTTTAAAACATCGTATTATGGTAATTTTGAGTGCCAACATAGTTGAGATGTCAACCACCATAATTAATGTGTCGCATTCATCGTTTATCAGACAAAAAAAGTATGAAGTGTTATTTAACATACCCTTTTTTAAACTTGGCCTAAGGCCCATATAATGTTAGGAACGATACTAAACACGGAGGAAGGAAGAAAGTTCAAACTGATCTTTTTAAATCAGTTCAACGATCTTAAAAGTGCCAGCGACAGTTAATTGCTGCTGAAAAATGTCGAGCAACAATTTATTGTCGCTGATATAAGGAAATGAGCAATTTCATAAGTGAGAAGAGTAATTTTCATATATTTGCTTATTTAGCCCACAACTTTATTAAGTGAGAAGAGTAATTTTCATAAGCGAGAAGAGTAATTTTCATAAGCTTTGAACCAAGGGAGCTCAAAGCCCAATTGTATCTTGACATAAATGCTTAATAAGTCTAATTCTTTTACCAACTCTGATAACTTTTACCATCAAGAGGATGGCAAACAAGAATCAATGCAGGATTGTCGTTCGGATTAATGTAATAAGGACTCAAATCATTTTGAGTCAGATTCAACTAAGGGATGATGAAGGGATAAGTTACCATAATGACTTCATTGCACAAGAAAAAAATACCAGTTTTTCCCTTATATACAATAAGAGTTTGAAATACAAGTAAGGAATTACATCCCTGTAACAAATTCTTTTGATCTTAACCTGTGTGGTAGTATTATGTAATATAACTAACAATTAGTTTCCACTTCACGTGTATACTTTCTTAATTAAATTTATAGCTAGTCATTAAGTTTTTATTGTATGAATATGCAGTTAAGTTTTTTAACTCAAACACTCTCTAAGTAGATAACCTTTTAGTTAGCAATTTTTTTTTTGGTACAACCTTTTGGTTATCATTTAGCGATACTTATATTAATGTGATTACAAAATTATAAAATCCATTGTTAGACATCTAATGACGTAATCAAAAGAATTAAGGTTGAGTGAGATTATTTTGAATTTGTTACTATCTAAGTAGATTTAAATAGTTAGGAGATATAAATAATGTTAATTTCAAAACAGGTCTGGGCATATCACTAACGAATGCGTACATTTCAGGGATTTAATTTAGAAAGTTTTGATTGAAGGAAGGTTAAAATTTGCAGACAAGCAAAAACATGTTCATGGTGCTTTTCTTTTTACATGTCAATATTCTCAATGTTGTTGTGAGAGAGCCTACGATGACAAATTTAGTAAGTGCATCAAACGGTTTCAAGTAATAAGGTAGTAAGTTATCATCTGGACTATTGTTTTGACTAGGTAATTTGCTAACTTATAAATTAAAACAGTAAATTAGGGAGCGTTTGCAAGTTTTGTTTGATTGTGTAAAGCGAGTTGATTTGATTGAAGAAATAATAAAAGACTTGAAAGACCTATGAATTTGTCCGGTTTAATTAGGGAAAAAAACAAAAGGCTTAATTGCACTTTTTTCCCCTATCTTTTGCTAATTGTGCGATTTTGCACCCCCTCTTTTTTTTGAGCGATTTTGCACCTCATCCTTTTGCCCCCTTTCTGATTTTGCACCCCATCTTTGTGTTCAATTGCACTTTTGCCCCCTATCTTTTTGTTAATTGTGCGATTTTGCACTCCCTCTTCTTTTTTTTGAGCGATTTTGCACCCCATCGTTTGCCAGTTTTCCCCTCTTTTAAGGATGATTTTGAACAAAACACAATTGGCAAAAGATGGGGTGCAAAATCGCTCAAAAAAAAAGAGGGGGTGTAAAATCGCACAATTAGCAAAAGATAAGGGGAAAAAGTGCAATTAAGCCAAAACAAAAATACATGACTCAATTGAAAACAATAAAATATATATCTTAAACCATGAGCAACTTCCCTAAAATCCTCTATAATGACTTAAATTATTTACTAAACTGACTCTAACATACTAAAAATAACGTAGGATAAGCTGTCATCAACCTACCACAAAAATAACTCATAATTTCCTTCTTTTTTTTTTTTTTAAAGAGCTCATAATTTCCTTTGTCGCACAAATGATACTCATTCTAATTTCATGAAAAGAAAGAATGAGAAGGGGTGTTGTCGATGCTATGTCTTCATTCTGAGGAATATTTTAGACACTATAGAATAAATGTAGACGAATAAACATAGGTTGATAACAAAATATTGATTAGAACCCCAACTAAGGTTCTCAAATATTGAGGTCAAAGAAACTCAACAAAACATATGTTGGGGTTCCAGGATCGAGTTATTATCTGCCACCAAAGTTCAAGATCCAAAGACTAGCAAACTATAAGTTAATATTAGGACTAATCAGTGGGTGCACAATATAGCGAAAGTTTAATTTCAGTAGAAAATGGGAAAAGGTTATGTAAATCATAATTCCTATAAAGATAAATCAATCTTTTGAAAATGATGATTCAAGAAAGTATGCTTGAGTAGCAAGTCAAAGCCCCCCCAATTGACAAAGAGTCATAAAAGAAGGCACCAACGTGACCACAAGACATATCCATGGGTTAGGCCCCACCTCTCTCATGCACATATAGTTCATTTTTTTTTCAAAAATAACATGAGATTCGTTCTTTTCAAATAACTCAAATAGAAGTTAGCCAAATAATATGCAAGAAATGTCTCACTTCAAATAACTCAAATAGAAGCTAGCCAAATAATATGCAAGAAATGTCTCACTCTTCTTACAATGCTGCACAACGAGTTAAAATGTAGAACATGATCAGATAAATGAAATGCCCAGCCATGGCAAAACAAGAGCCTAAATGCTTCTAAAATAATTGCACCTCCAAAACAAATGATAAACTGTTTGCATATGATTGCAACCAGAGATAGAACATTCAAATGTGGTTGAAGAATTTTGCGCGAAACTATGTTATCCTTTGTAGCAGTATGACTCATAAAAAGCCACCACACAAAAATAGACATTTCTAGAGGAAATTTTTTGTTCCAAATGATATCCTGAAAGTCATCACGATGGGGAAACTCTGCCGCTATCAACAACTGATAAACCTCTTGTCAGCGGCGAAGCTAGCAAAATTTTCATGAGGTGGCCACATATAAAACAAAATAAAATAATTTTAGAAATTAATAGTAAATTTTACCAATAAAAAAAATAAATCTTAACGACTATTTCTTATATAAAATGTACTTCATATAATACACTTAAAACAATAAGAATGAATTGTAATTTACTAACGGGTTAGTCTAACATGTGCAATATTGCACATGTTAAGGCAACTAAAAGCAGTAACTTTTCATTGAAAACCAACAATTAATTATTAAAAACCTACATATTTGATATGAAATGCACAAGTTTCAAGTCAAAGTTACTACTTTAAACTTCTTATCATGTGCAAATTTGCACATGATAGAAAAACCCTTTGCTAATTACTTATTTTTTAGCTATCCCAAAAATAAAAAAGTGTTTATAAAGGGTTAATTTTTATTTTTTTTTACAATAATAAAGAGTTAATAAAGCATAGTTTCCTTTCTTTTTCCCAATTTACTAATAAATTAATAATACTAAAAAAATGGGGTTGGGTGTGCCTATATGAAATATGTTTGGACTAGTTGTAATAGATTTTTGTTGGCATATTTTCTTTGTTAAATTAAAGTTTTTTTTTTTTTTTGTATTAACCCTCTAATTTTTAAGAGACATATCAAATAATTTTAAGTTCGATTGAAAAGTAAGTAAAATCAAACAAAGAGTTATTCCACTTGAAATTAAACTTGAGATAGCCAAATATATATATATTTGCCTACTTATTCAATAATTATTTTTCTCTTTGGGGTAGCCATAGCCACCCCTTGGTAATGAAAGCATCTGCCCCGCACTCGTACATTATAAATTTTTTCAGGCAATATCTGCCACCTCCAAAATTCATCCACACCGTTCTGCCAAACAATCCTATTCAAAAGAGCACAACATCCCTCCACATCTACTCCTCCCATGCAAGTAAACAACGCTGTCACTTCGAACCATCACACCCTAAACTCCACCCAAATGCATACATCTCACCTACTGACACCTCCTTATCCTCCGCTGACTCAAACAATGTCCTATATCCTCTCACAAAATGCCTCTTCCCCATTCCACACGTCCAATCAAAAGAACGTTTTGATCCAGCCAGCAACTACTAGCACAATATTTTGTTTATCAAACCACCTACCTACCGCCAACCCATTTCCGCGTCTAACTTCTTCCAACTGGTTCTACCAAACTAACCCTAAACGCCCTCCTTCTTCCATGTATTATTAAATCATCATTTATTATATTTATGTATTATTTTCTCTAAAAAAATTATACATTATTTATATATAATATAAAATTATATTTTATATATAATATAAAATTATATGTGTTTTTCAATATTAAATATAAGTAAAAAGTTAAATGTATCTAATTTAAACTTAGACTAAATATATTTATCTTTATTTTTTTACAAGAATATATTTAACTTATTGTTAATATTGAAGATTGGAGGTTGTATTATTTTATTTTATATTTTTTTGCAAAAATATAACAGCACTAATTTTATTCTATGTTAAAAATATTTTTTTTCAAACTTTGTTTGGTAGATTTATGTATTTATGCTTTCGTAAGGTTAATATAGCTATTAGATATTCATTTCATTTTTCTTCTTTTTCACTTTATTTTTGGTGAATACGTTTCTTTTCTTTCTGAAATCTGCTTGCCATTTTTCCTTAACACCTTACAATGGTTTGATAAATAAAATTTCAATTATTAGGAAAGAAATAATATAATTAAAATTTGTACCAAGAAATAAAATAAAATACTCATAAAATCAAAATTTGTAGAGATTTGTGTACAAACCGCCAAATCTAGCCTTTCTTATAACAATTTTAAATTGTCAGATGAGTATAGGGATATTTGTGATACTGTTTCAAGAATGCCATAGCTATCATCGTCAGTCATATATATCAAAATAGATTTTAGAATGAAACTGACCGTGCACTCATCTGCACCGAAGTGATAATTTTAATAAGAAAAGTGAAACACTTAAATAATTAAACTATTCGATTGTAGAAAACAACACATTATGAACGAACCACACGCAATTTAAATTTTTTTATTTATAAACTAAACTAAACTAAAGGGTTTTTTGTTGGCAAAAGGTAAAATATGATATATAAACTATTTGATGAATCAACATCATATGATATAATGTATTAATCATAAAGCTTATAATATAGTGTTTCTTTGGTTAAAACTTTTATCCCGAACTTGATAACAAAAAGAAAACCTTTTGTCCTGAAAATGATATAAAACACATTTATCCTAATAAAACAAAATTTAAATATACAAAATGGAAATATTATAAAGTATAAATATAAAGTAAAAACTAAAAATAGAATTTGTTCATGTAAAAAAACTAACAAAATTTGATATTAAATTAAAATATGTATAATTTTATCAAAAATTTAATTTTGTCACTATATATATTCTAAAATAAATTATAACAAATTGAAAATAAAATATTTTAAAATAAAATTATTATAAAGTTTTAAAAAATATGAATACTGATTTAAATTTTTTAACAAATTAAACAATTTTTAATAACAGTATTTTGTCATTTATAATATATATATGAGCTCCTATGATTGAAGAAATTGACGAATACGGTTTTTATTTTGTATAAGCAAGGTATCCTCCGTTGTAGAGATTATTTCTCGAGTTGGATAGCACCATAATGCACGATAAAGCTCTCCAATGACTAGATTTGAACCCTCTCATCTTTAGTTATACCGTAAGAGACATGAATCATCTCATATGAGAAATTTATTATTTGGTAGTGTCGGTAGGTTTGTTTTAGTCCCCACGATTTAGTCAACGACATCCTATGTATGTAGAACCCCATTGACTAATTGCTGATAGAAGTAGTATCATATAGGTTTTGTCTAATGTGTATCTCTCAAAAAGGTCACAACGGGTGTTCTTATCATTTTTAGTAAAATAGTGAATTTTATGATAATAAAAAGAGAAAAATAATAATATTTATTAAAATTACTAAAAACAGTGAAGATATATTTTTGGGCCATTTTTTAAAAGGTTTATATTATATACATAAAACATATTATAGTAGATTTCCTTTCATTTCTCCCTAATTTATAATAATTGTATATCACCTTATTGTAAATGAAGAGTCTAATGCCACTACAAATGTGCTTAAAAGTTTATTTGATTTTTAATTTGTCAAATATTGTAGTTCTTTAACCAATTAAGAAAATCTTGCATATGACAGTTATAGTTTCAAAGACATATTATTGTATTTGCTTGAAACACACAAGCTAATACAATGAGTAAAATCTTAATTAACTTTTCATCCTAGGCGAAAACATTTTTTAGCTTTTCACAAAGCCTAAAAGAGCACAAGATAAAAATCATATTAATTCTTATTGATCCTCTCAAGGTAATCTGAAAGGAAAATGTCTAGTAGAATCATTGAATGAGTAACTAAAACAAAGCAGTTAATATTTTATTAAATTAATTTTAGGGTTATCTCACCTTTTTAATAGCATTCATGTTAAATTGTATACTATATATTATTTATCTAGGACATTAAAATAAGTGGAAAAAAACACTATTGTAGTTTTCCAATCTTACTATAAATTTTGTGGTAGCTAACCTTTTGACCCCAAGTTTTTTAACACACATTTTCTACTTTGTAAAATTTATGTCTTATAGCTATTTCCCCATTGCTTTCCAAAGAAAGATGGAATACACCCAAAACCCTAATAAATCTGACCAAATAAGATGGAGCTCTGACGATCCTGGTCAAGTTAGGTCTTATTCTTGTACTTTTTGCAAGAGAGGATTCTCTAATGCACAAGCATTAGGAGGCCACATGAATATCCATAGAAGAGATAGAGCCAAACTCAAACAACAATCTTCTGAAGAAAATTTGCTTTCTTTGGATATCTCAAACAAAAACCCTAATGATCAAGTTGATTTGGAAGAGAATCATGAAACTCAAAGGGGTAAGTTAATTACTACAAAAGAACTTCCTCATAGTTCTCCATTTGTTGACATAAGGGGGTCCAGTGGTGTTATGGCTCAAAGGATTGAAGAGAAGAAATGTGATTTAGACCTTGAGCTTAGGTTAGGTTATCAGCCAATGGATTCATCAACATTGAGCACTCGATCATTTTTCTGACCTTGAAAAATTGGCAAAATTATAGGTCACTTTTTTTTTTAGTATCTACCTCTTCTTCCACTTCCCATTCGAAAGTACTACTCGATTTTTTTATATAAACAAAAAGGTACATGTATTTGTTCTATACCTTTATGCTTATGTAAAATACATGATGGAGTTAATAAATGTGAGAATTTAATTTTGGTGTGTTATTAGTATATCAAAAAATTTACATTTTAATTCAATGACATGTTTCTACATTATTTAATAAATTTTGACATCTACAGTTATTGTGGTAGTCAAATTTATTCAATAATGTAAGTAGTATATGTTATTGAACGAAAGTGTGAGAGTTTTATATACTGACGCTACATTTATACATTAAATATCATGTTAGTGCAATCGTGGGAACACTACCATAAATATATATGCACTTTTATACATGTTAAAATTATTTGTATTTTAGAACAGAAAAAAAATTACTTGTATTTTTGTACCAAAGAATATATATTTTTATTTTTCTGCCATTTGGATACGACCTTTTTTATTTGGGTTGCTATTTTTTTTTAGGGGTGCTATTATTATTGTTTTAGTGATTATATTCTTACATTATATCTACAATATATTGAAAATTAACTATCCTTTCAAAAAGAAAAGGAAATTAATTATTGCTTCTCATATAGCTATTCTTATTTTACTTTTTTAATAATAAAAAGTTTCGTGTCATATAGCTATGATATAATCGTTGTTCGGTGTATTATTATTAGTAAGAAGCAGCTTTTCGTTGGCTTATTAATATGATCATTTTATATTTTCTATCCATTTTATTAAATATTAGATTATTTGTTAAAATCATAGATATATTAAACTCAACTGGTAAAAATGTTAAAAATCATAAACTAACACTGTGATCGGAGTTTAAACTCCAACTCCTCTATTTGTGTGTGATTTTTCATTGGCTAATGTCTTTAAATTTTAAGCAACATACGCCGCTATAAATTGCAAGATTGATTATAATTTTCACGTTTTGTCTTGGCAAAAAATGAAGAAAAATTATTCAAACAGAATTATGATTCGTTTAACTTTAGCACTTCTAATGGACTCGAGTTCTATATATCTACTTAAGCTGCAATCGACCATCATACCAAATGGAAAGGCTATATATGTATATGTATTAAATGAGGAAGACAAGGTTGTTCCAATATAAGACTGTGATCGTACCTGATTAGAAATAGCCAATGTGGTGCTTTTATGGTGGTTGTGTGTTGTTGTGTTGACTGGAATGGTGGGGTGTATACCTATAGATACTCAGATGCTCAAGTCAGTATTTGAGTCAGAAAGGGGGTTAGGGGTAGAAAAATTTGGTGTCTTTGGGGACTACTGAGAGTTCCCTTATATAGCAAGGAGGTGCACGCGCCGTTGGAACACGTGGTTGCTCTGCAGTTACGAAATCGTTGGAATCGTAACCGCCGAGGCGAAATTTAAGGGAACGTTTAAAGAGACGTTACAGTCGTTTGAACTGGTCTCTTGTAGTGCTTCGAGCACCTCCCCTGTGAGGAGGGGGTGTGCCGGGAGTAATGGTCCAAATGTGAAATTTAGGTCACTTTTGGATTGAGCCTATGAAAATGGGTCTTATGTGTTTTCATTGATGCGCCTTGGGCGTGCACCATGCGCAGGAAAATTTGCACTTATGTGCCCAGGGCATGTTGTGGGCGGGTCATAAATGTTTTTTTTTTCCACTTTTTTAGTGGAAAAGTCCAATTTTCAAGCTCAAACCCAGGTTGAAACTTGCCTATAAATACAACTCTCCTCATTTATAGTTTTTCATTCAGAATGAAGCGATTCAAGAGGAAGGTAAGCAGAAGGAGCTTCAAGGGAGGAGTCTCTGTAACGCCCCAAAAATTACATGTAATGATTAAACAAAGTTAATTAGAAGTATTCTTGATTTTATGATTACAATGGTGTTATGATGCTAGTATAATATGTTAGCTTTGAAGAAATAGATTTATGATGATTAATGATGTGCTAGGAGGATTATGATGATGTAGGGGAAAAGTGAATAAAATAACATAGAGGCGGGAGGTGTAGAATAAAAGTTTTAATTAAGTGTGGGAGGGAGAAGAAAAATAATAGAAAATAGAATGGAAGGAATAATAGTATGAGGTTAGACCAAATTTAAATAGAGAATTAACAATTAGAGTTTTCACTTTTGCTGAAACGTAGAAACAAGAGAAGAAGAGAGAAGAGGATAAACCCTAGTTCTGGAGAAGAGAGCCGAAAAGCTGTGACTTCCGAGATTCGAGGTAAGGCCGAGATTCTTTGCACTTTAGGGTATCTTAATCTAAAATGGGTGGGTTGTCCTAAATTTTAATATGTTTTTGTTGTTATGATGAGACCTTTGATGAGAGAATGATGATGAACGAATTAAAATATGAAGTTGAAAGATGAGAATTAAGGAAACTAGTTTAGGTTTTTAAATTGAGTGTTTAGCCTTAAAAAGAGTAGATAATCCGGTAGGTTAATGAAGAATTAGTGTTTGAACGATAGAGTAATCTAGGTGATGATTAGGGATGAGTTTGGTGAGTTTTGGATCGAAAACGAGGTTTCAGAGAGGTTCCCTAAGGCGAAATCGCAGAAAATATGTGATTCCTGTAACTTGACACCTGCGCAAGGTTTTCCCACTTGGGAGCACGGTCCATGCGCACCTCTCAACATTATATGGTGGTTTTGGTGCCTTGGAAGGGCACGGTCGTGCCTCTAGTCAGCATGGTCGGGCACCCTGTCTAAGCTTAGGAAACCCACTTTTTGGACCACTTTTTGCTCTGAGTCAAGCTTAGGTGTTATCTTTCCAATGGCTCTAGTTTTCTCCCTTCAGTCATCCACAACTTGAGTTATGATCAAAATACTACACATAGGTCAACACGGTCCTGCACTCCTCCCATGCTTAGGAAAAACCAACTTTTTCACCCCTTTCTATTTTGAATCAAGCTTAGGTGTTTTCATGAAAGTTGTAGATAGGGGTGTAATATTTCAAATGGCTTTGGTTTTACCAATTTTAGACATCTTCAACTTCAATTATGATTAAAACACCACACCTGGGTTATGTTGCATTTTTCAGGAGATTTCAGCAGAACCCTTTTTATGGACTCTAAAACAACTATGAACGCGATAGTGAGTCTAAGCAAGCCATTAATGTGTCAAGTAAAAATAAGGGTCTTTAATAGATATGTCTAATGAAGAAGGTTGCTTAGGCATAAATAGAAGGGATAACCTCAAGGTAATGGCGAGTCTAAAACATGAACTGGTGATAGTCAATAGAAGATAGTAATGATGAAATCATATATGAAGATAGGATCTTAAACTTAATGAGCCTAAAATAATAGACTGAAAACATTATGAGGAATGACGAATGGAGTGATAAAGATCTTAAGACTGAGAACGAAGGGTAAGACATGTCTTTAGGGAAAAAAGGGCGTATGAAATGGGGGATAAAACTAATGAAGGGTGTGGGTTCTAAAATGATGTTCATTTAACAAATATGTGAACTATAATATTTAGATATGATGTTAACCGACGAATGAAATGTTAACGTTATAAGATGATGAGGTATGATGGTAGCATAAATCTCATATGATAGATAAACGACGTAATAAAAGATGCTTATGAAGGATTTAAGGGGTAAGTAGAGAGAGTTGTAAGGGGGTTATTCATGAACAAATAAAGATTAAAATGATAGTAAATTGTAGTGAGGGATAAATATAGTGACGAGACTATTTGAAGAGTGTGAACTTGAGGCATAGGTGAATGAGGATTAGAGAGGAGTAGGTTAAATAAAAGGATGTGGTGCGAGATGTCAGTCACAGTAAGGGTGAATATCGAGTTACTTATGAATAGTGAAACAAGATAATAATGGTACAAATAGAGAGGACGGATTTAGAGAGCTTATTATGATATTGGGATTGTTAGGATGAAATGTAAACGGCGATAGGGAGTTGTGTATGAAGTAAAGGAACGATGTGAGGGGTAGTGTAACATCCCACTCGTTAGTATTGGAACTTTATCGGTCGGACATTTCAGAGGACAAGTGTACATGAAAGATAAATATGACGGAAGATATTATCATGCAGTGTCATTTAAGCATAAGTCCAGCTACCAGTATCAAGTTAAATACGCCTAAGACGAAGGGTATTTTAGAAATTTCATGCAAAGGGTAAATCGGCGATTTGACAGCAAAAGCAATAAGAAATTCTGTATATAATATTATTTCTAGCGCCACGGGATACGATTGATTAGTTAATGTTTCAAAATTTAATAAGCCCCAAATAACTCATTTTGCTTGGAGCTTTCTCTCTCTAAAAGTTAGAAATCAGAATTTTCTCCCTCCTCTCTCTAGCACATCGCCATCCCTCTCTCTCTTCATGAGTTCATCCTTTTCTCATGAAAAAATCATGACTGTGCAAGCTAAAGTGGTAATGGTGATTATGTAAGTAAGATTATAGCTTGGGGTTAATTATTGGAGCAAGATCAAGAAGCTAGGGTTTTGTTGTTTTGAGCATGAAGCTAGAGGACCATCATAACCTTATTATGTGAGTTCTTAGATAGTTTCCCTACCCTTTGGGTTTGTGTAGATCTTATGTTAGGATTGTTAATTGTTAGCTTTTCATGAATTAGAAATTTGGTAACTCTTATGCCATAAGTTGTCAAAATGTGTTAATGTTTGCCATGCATTTCAATTCCTACTATTTTTATGTGTTCTGGATGTATAAGGTACCTTGGGAAGCTTGAAATTGAGGATTTTGGACCAAAAATACGATTTTTGGAGGTCTGGACTGATGAATGCTCACTCAAGCGAGATATAGGCAGAAGCTAGCCATAGCTGCTCGCTTGGGTGCTCGCTCAAGCGAGGTGAAAGCTAGCTGCCCGCTTGGAGCTCGCTTAAGCGAGCCATAGCAGCACAACACGTGTTGTACTCGTTCTGTGGCCCAGCAAGGGCTGTCTGAGGCCCGTTTCTAGAAGTCTTTTCTTAAACTATGAACCCCTCAATTCTAAGTTTCTAATGTACAATCCAAGTTAAGCTTTTGAAAAGGGGAATGTATGATGAAACATTAACATTGTTCGACAACAAACGGCACACGAGGGCATATGATACGATTTATGCCGGGTAGTAACCTAATCTCTAAGAAATGGGGGAATTGTAGAGCCTCGACTTAGATAGTCGAGAAATACCATGATAGTATGTAACCTATACATGTAGGCTATGTATGTATAAGAACAAACATGTAAGTGGTTACCGCTATACGGGTAGATTACAGATCCGTGGCAATCAATTAAACAAGTATAGGTTTATGTCTTACGTACAGCTAAGCTATGTAAAATATGATATGAACATGTCATATATTTTGCTATCAACGCCAGGGGGATACAAGAGGTTCACGTTAGGGGGACGGGATACGCTCTGCAAGGTAGGCCCGCACGACATTAAGAGGAGTTCGGTGTTAGCCTCAGATAGAAATTTCACTGGTTATGTATGGGATTAGATTCCGGGGTTACTCCACTCGGGATTGATCCATAAAATGAATCAAGATGTTTATGAATGTTCAACGCTAACCTCTAACACGGTATGAATGTTTCATACAATTAGCATATGATAGGATTATGTTATGACAAGTATAGGTATATGCTTCTACAACAAGCTATGATAACCCATTGTCGACGATATTAGTTTTCCCCGATCGTCCAATAAGAATATGTTATGTACATGATATGATTAAGCCATGATATTGATGATTTCCGATGTAGCAGTCTTAGTTTCCCCTGACCACCGTGGTATGCAGAGCATTTAACAAGACCAATAGATTAAGGACATGTAGAAGCTTATAACGATCTTAGTTATGTACGATTGATAAGTGTTAGAAAACAATTAAATATACTATATATTTTAGGCACTTTGATTACTTGGTTCGCAAGTTATCTAGTAAAAAGCTCACAAATATGGAAGAATCATTCATTTATTCTTTTTACATCTAATGCCAACGTTTTGTGTAGGAAAATGCATGTCTGGACACCTTAGAAGCAAGGAAACATGAAGAAATGCAAAGGTCAACTCGCCACAGCGAGTGAAAGGCGAGTTCAGGGCAAGTTATAGGCAGAGTATCAGAGGCAACTCGCCTCCCATGCGCCATGGTGAGTGCAGGGCGAGCACAACTCGCCATGGCGAGCATATTTACTCGCGAGGCGAGTTAAGGCAGCCTAGCCCCTCAAAGCTGACATGGCAGAAACCCACTGGGGAAGAAAGCTCAACTCGCCATGGCGAGCACACCAACTCGCGAGGCGAGTTGAGTCAGAGAAAAAAAGTATAAAAGGCCTTTCATTCACATCAGAGGAAGATATATCATCATATCATACTATATTATTAGAGGCCACTTTAGGAGAGAAACAGGAGAAAGACCAGAGAGACTCTAAAGAGCAAGGAGCACAAGGATTGAAGGAAGACACAAGATCATTGAGACAACATGGCTTGGTTCCATTCCATCTCTTCTTTTCTCCCTGTAAGGTTACCATGACAATGAATAACTAAAATCTTTTTGTTGGGATTAAATGTAGTAAACTCTATTAGTATGTATTCCCTTTGATTATGGTGTTGTGTGATTTTAATTATTTCTAGTATTTGATTTGATATTGATGTTATTCTTGCATTGTATTGCTTATGTTTGATTTATTAGTGATTGAAAAATACTTTTGAATCTATATGAGAATAATCATCTATCAAAACATAGATTCTAGACATGGAATGGATGTTTTGATAATCACCGTTTGTATCCACACTTAATGCTTTCTTATCATTTAATAGATTGAGAAATCATCGATTGAACGATAGGAACGACTCTTGGATCGTTTAATAGTATGAGACATCGACGATTGGACGATACAATAGAAATCACAACTTCATTTGGACACAAATGATGTTGTCGAGGGATACGTGATAATATCGATTGATAATTGGAATCCGCAACCCTAATCCGAGAATACGTATAAGTGGGTTGATGAAGTTTAATCCCAGCATAATCATTTCCCTATTAACTCTCATACCTTTTACAATTTTGTAGTTTATTAGTTTATGAAACAAAACCATCGGAAAACCCTAGCTCAGAACGATATTGATTGTTGAACGGATTAGAATATCGCACCAGTCCCTGTGGAGACGATAACATAAATACTTACTTTTGATACAACATCAACGATCGTCTAGATATGTAAGTTTTCACACACGTATAATCAACTGATTGGTTGTGTTGTAGACATGTGGTGACCATAGGTTTCCTCGAGGTTGCCTATAGCCTAGGAATAGCTAGAACTCACTGAGACATTATGTCTCATCCCAATCCTTATTTGTTTCAGATCAGCAGGTTGGTTTAGCAGGACGCAGCAGATATATGGCCGAATGGATAATAATCAAGTGCTCGTTCGTATCAGCTGCAGGTTGTTCATATGAATTCAAGTGTATATATGACTTTGTATCGAATAGATAGTGTTGTTTTATCAGACGTACGAACGTGAATTAATGTATATTTATTCATTCGAAGCTTTATGTTGTAAATTTTAATGTATCCAGTACTAAGATAATGCACATGCTAAACTTTCTAGATACGTTTAGTATGGGTATTACAGGTAGTTAGAATGATGATTCAGGATATGGATCTAATAGAAGAGAGTAATAATAATGAGAAGAAAGATAAGGGATAAGTGAAGAAAAGGGGATTATTTTTGGAATAGTTCATAAACAAGGGACAAAGATAATAGAAGAAACTTAGAATAAAGGTTGCGTCTAATGATTTAAACTAGATTTAAAAGGTACAAATCAAGTAAAAATAAGTGCACGATGTTAAAGGACTAAGGAAATAGACGACAATAATGATGAAATGAATAGCTGACGTAAAGGTCTTACGACTTAATAAGCCTAGTCATATAGATGGAAGTTATTATGAGGGAAGACGAAGGAGTAGTAAAAATTGTAAAGACCAAGTATGAAGGATAAGGTAGATTATTAAGAGTAATGGGTGCGGAGAATGTATAGGAAGCCAATGATGAGTGTAAGTTCTAAACATGACGTGAGTTTTAACAAGAAAATGAGTTAGATTTAATTAGACGAACATATGGTGTAATTAATGACGAGGTGTTACTGATGATGTAAAATGATGACTGCACGTCAACACTAGTATTTTGGTCATGTTTATGTCGTTTTTATGGCATATAGAGAGTCAATTACTTGTAATACATGGTTAAATCAGATCAAGATGAAACAAGATCACAAAAGAGAAGTTGAAGAAGAATACAAGAAATATTGAGGTTACTAAGAAATCGTGCCACGTTTGTGTTTCAACATGGCACGTTGCAAGACTATGGAATTCACTGAGCTTACTAGAAATTTACAGTGGCTACCTCTCTTTCTGACCTCAAATCGTGCCACGATGGAGGCACAACGTGCCACGAAATTTCCAGTGGCTTCTTTGTTTTTTTCAATTCGCATAAATTGTGCCACGTTGGAGAAATTTCGTGCCACGATAGTGTGAACTTTGGAAAAAATTTAATATTTAGCTTTCAAAAATCTTTTTTTTTATATGTAAATATGCATAAAATAAATATAAACAATACTTGAGCGGAGCTAAAATCTGATGGGTTGCCTCCCACCAAGCGCTTCTTTACCGTCACTAGTTTGACTTCAGATGACCCTTAAGGATCATTTAACACCACACCTACTCTCTCCTTAGGGAGTTCACCTCCAAGGTAAGGTTTTAACCTTTGTATGAATATTATGATGAATGACTGATGATGATGTGATGAATGACCCATTGTGAAACAATTATCTATTTTATTATTCATGTATCCCAATATATGTTATGATTTGAATTCTCACCCCTGTTGTCGTTGTTTTTGTATTTTGGTGTTTGTACCCTTGGGGTACAGATACTCAGGACGAGGAGCTTTAGCTTTGTGGGACGCTTAGAAGGTGGCGACGGGGATATACTCTCGTAGCTATTACTTGTGATATTAATTAGTCGAATGAATTTGTGCTCTGATCTATAACATTGGGGTTTGGCTAAACGTTGAATGTCCTTAAATTATGAAGTTTAAGCACTATGATATTTTATGCTATTTTTCTCGAATGATGTTAAAGACAAGATATTTATAATTATGAAATATATAAGAAGTATCTTCTGTTGTTTTATCCGATTCTCTATTATTTTATTATGTGAAAGATGAATGAATGTGTGTGACATGCTTTTTCATTAAAACCATGATTATTATTATATAAAAATTATCGTCAGGAATCAGGGTGTTACATAGTTGGTATCAGAGCAAGTAAGTCTATCCGACCAGTTTTTTTTTAAAAAAAAAAATTTGTTAATTCCCTAAAGGCAGCATGTGTGCAAAACACTGTCGATCCTTGAATTCCTTTAATAAGGTATCTAACTGTTGGTGGGTATAGAAGGAAGTTTGGGACAAAGAAGTCGAGCGAGGTCTGCTCACCACAAGAGTGCTAAGGAGAGGAAGGGTAAGAATCATGAGTGTTGTGATGCTTTGTGGAGTTACGACGGATAACAAAGAGTAGGAGTTTCAGTAGGAAACAAGTGGGGGAGACATCGCTTCTCCTCTAAGATGTTTCACTTGTGGTGCCGTTGAGAAGGGAAGTTTAGTCTTCAGGAATGCAAATAAAGAACAAAACTTAAGAGAAATGCAAGAACTTTGATTTCTACTTTGGAATAAGATTACAAGTGTCCAATCTTAGCCTTTGCCTTAGAAATGAAGTTTATTTATAACCTAGAAACTGAGACAATACATTAAAAATGAGTTACAAGCCATAAACCTAAATATTTCAAGAGTTTCCAAAAGTTAATTTTGCTCTGCACATGATGTCCGAACGTGCTTCAAGGGCGCACGTCCTTCTTGCCTTTCTAACTTTTGATATTTTATAGCGTTCAGAGAGGCGCAAGGTTGTGGATGTTGCTAATGCCTTATGGTTCACGACCTGACTTCTAGAGAGCATGACTCTGCTTCAACTTTATGACCTTTTCATTGATTTTGCTCCTCTTTCTTGGCGCTCAATCCTTGCTCTTGATTCAGCTACGATGTTCTTCATAAATTTGATTATAAAAACTAAAACTAAAGCTTTGTACTAAAATAAATCTAAAATAGAACTAAAAAAACATAAAATTTATCGAAATTAGTTTCTAAAAACACCCTAAATTACAATTTATCACCTTCTAGCAAAAGACAATGTAAGCAAAAGGGTGGCAATTCCGACAACTACTCAATCTTCTGTGGGAAATACTGGTAATTTGGAGGATGCGACTCATCTTTTTCTTCATTGCAACTATTTTTGTCAGGTTTGAATCGATGTTTATGATTGGTTAGACTTCATAGTACCTCTTTACAATATCTCATAACACCTTACACAATTTTGTGTTTTGCGACGATTCTCGAAATCCAAATGGAATCTTCTCCATTTGATTTGGGTTCCACCGTTTGGATTATTTAGAAAGAAAGAAATGTTAGAATCTTCAATGATAAAGAAGAGTTCATTCACCACCGGCTTAACAAAATTAAGGCACATTCTTATGGGTGGTCAAAGGCGAAACACGTCAACTTTGCTTTTAGTTTCCACATGTGGTAGTTCAATCCTCTGTTATGCTTGTATTTGTAACTTTTTCTTAGCTTTGTTTTTGGTGTTTTTAACATGTATTTGATATAATTTCTATTTTCTCTTTGCTTCTCTCGTGCACTCCTTGTGCAAGGAAAGTAAAGTATTTGATAATAAAATTTCATTTTACCTTCTTAGAAAAACATAAAAAAAAAAACATGCAAACATTATTGATAATTATAAAAAATAAAAGAAATTTATTTTTTTCACTAATAAATAAACATATGATACTATATTTATCACTAAAAAACATAAAAAATAGTGAACATGTATTTGTCTTTGCAAGTATTCAGACCAAATATAGCTACCTCCATTTTGAATGGCAAGTGTATTGATGGTACTGTTGACGGTGCTCATTTTGTTCAAAACTTTACTGTCAACAGTCTGATTGAGGATACCACTAAACGATGGAATGAGCAGATCATTCGTCAAGTATTCAGACCAAATATAGCTACCTCCATTTTGCATACGCCTTTGTTTTCTCAGGTCCAGCATGACAGACTTATATGGAAAGCGGAAAAGAATGGAAAGTATTTTGTACGAAACGCTTATAGGCTTTGTGTTGACGAACTGATTGATGTTTCTTATCTTAGGCTTCCAGGTTATTGGTATGGCATTTGGCGGCTGAAAGCCCCCCCGAAGGTAAAGAATCTCATATGGCGAGTGTGTCGCGGTGTATTGCCCACTAGAGCAAGACTCTGTGATAAAGGGGTTCACTGTCCGACGTCATGTGTTCATTGTTTGGCAGAAAATGAAGATGCAGCCCACCTCTTGCTTGGTTGCCCCGCGGCTGTACAGGTTTGGCAGGTTTCTAGTTTGTGGCTAGACATTCAGCAAGCCAAAACTCATGAAAATTCAGCTATTAATGTTGTTTTCTACTTGCTGCTACGTCTCACAGTTGAACAAAGCCAAAGATTTTCTGCCACAGTTTGGAGTATTTGGAAACGTCGGAATTTAGAGGTATGGGAAAACAAGGATGAGTTGTGTGCCATGACTATAGATAGAGCGCGCGTAATGATCAAAGAATGGCAAAAAGCTTGTGATGTCCGAACTGGTGCGCATCAGATAGGTACTGCCACTATTCCAATTTTGCAGTAGCACAACACTGACGCGCAGCATCCTGCTACGCGTGTTCAATGGCAGCGTCCTCCTCGCGGACGTCTCAAATGTAACGTGATGCAGGTTTTTCGACTGCTATGAACAGAACATGGATCGATATATGCATTAGAGATGATGATGATGGTGCGTTTGTGCTTGCCAAAACTATCACCTTTGAAGTGGTTCACTCAGTTCATGTTGGCGAGGCGCTGGGACTGTACCATGCTATGGAATGGCTCAGTGATATGCAACTCCATAATGTTGATTTTGAGACGGATTCTAAAACCACTCATGATGCTTTTCATGCTCATAAAGATGATGTCTCTGAATTCGGGCGTATCATCTTGGCTTGTCGATCTCTCTTCTAACAACCATTTAACAAACTCTTGGGATGAGTTTACTCGGCGACAAGCAAATGAGGTTGCTCACGCTTTGGCCGGAGAGGCTACGTTGTCAGCTAGTCCCATTATTTATTGTAATCCCATGTATTGTATAAACAATATTATGTTTAATGAAATGCTATAAGCATCTTTCCCTAAAAAAAAAAAGTTTGTCACCTTGTGCACGACACTAGTTTAGTAACAAAGTAACTACCTTCCAATACCTCTAATATAATATCATTATAAATTGAATAGTTTTGCATTAAATGTATTTTTTTGTCAAGTAGTTTAGAGGTTAGAGCTTACACATTTTAAATGTATAGAAATGAGGTGTTTGGAGTTCGGACCTTAATTTAAATAAGGGTTTTGTTAATGAGTGCCCTCAGGGCACTCTTTAAACACCCCAAATTTAGTAATCATTCCTTTAAAGAGTCAACTATTATAATTTCCAATGCATTCAATACACAACTTTTCATTAAAAATTTAACACTTAAAGTGCTTAAATAGTGCCCTCGGGGCACTCGTTAACATTTCCCTTTAAATAATAGCATAATGAATACTCCCTCCGTCCCAAAATGTAAGGAAAAAGAAACTCACTTTCTTTGTCCCAAATTATAAGCAAAAAAGATAAATTTTTAATCTATTTAATTTTTATTTTTTTTATAAAAAAAACCATCTTTTCCGAGAAAAACTTTTACTTAATTTCATAAAATTAAATACAAATTACATTCAATTTTTTCTCTCTCTCTCATTTTCTCCGTAATCAATAGTCAATGAAAACTGTTTTTACATATTCCCATGAAACTTATTCCAAAGAAAACACAAAAACATATATTCTTTTTTATTAATAAGTGTGATTTGATTTTTTTTACTTACAATTTTGGACGGTGGGATTATTCATTTTTAAAAGGGAGCATAATATTCTTTTTTTGACAAAGGGAGTATAATATTCTTAAAAATGTAACAATTTAAACTCGATTAATTGCTTTAAATGCAATACAACTTTATGTATGATGGTATTTTTCTAAAGGAACTCATGGTGTTGACTGTTGACTAACAATTCATAATGAGAATATTCATTATGAGAATATAATAAAACGTTATCAAATCAGCATTTGCATCATGTTTTGTTACTCATTCGATAATTAGCAATGATTTTCTAAGATTTTTTCATGATTTTTGACTATGAATGGATTTGAATGTGCAACGCATTGTTTCATTTCATTTTAGCATACTCATTGACATTGTCCCAATTAAAGGAAGTAATCACAATTCAATATCCAAAAAACGAAATAAACACAATGTCTGTTTTGGCAAGAAAAAATCACATTTGTTAAAGGAATTCACAATGTTAATTGTCAATGCATTATAAATATTTGAGATTTTTACATAAAAAATGTATCAAACAAATTTTGATTTTTTAATGTGAAAATTTAGGTTTGAATGTAGTTTTAATTAGCTTCCTAGTATGGAAAAATTGCAATTTTAGTCTTCTATTTTTCATTGTGAAATTGATCCTATTTTAGATATTTTATCAACTCATGACTTTGAGTTTGACCATCCAATTTGATGACGTAATAATATATTAGTTGTCTGAAATAAAAACAATAAAGTTTTTTATTTTTTGGTCAAGAAACAATAAAGGATTTTATTTACATATTCACCGACAATTTGTATATATAGTTCCTAAAAATATTTGCATGTGATTTAATTGGATGCACGTTTAAAAATTATATCACACCGTCAAAATTTACCTCTAAATAAAATCACTTTTTTCTAATGGAAGAAATCAAATCATATTTCTGATACATTTATAAAAAAAACAAAAAAAATTAAGTAGTCTAATGCTTAGAGTTTTACCATTTTAAAATTTTTAAGGTGAACAAATAGAAAATTTGGTCTTTCAAAAAAAAAAAAATTGAAAATTTGGTGTTTGAACCCACCCCTATACTTCTAAATTCTAGCAATATATATATATACAAGATTCTCATACTTAAAAATAACATGATTATAGGACTAAGTAGGCTCCCATATTCTGTTCCTCCAACCTAAAATAATGGAAAACGTTCACGCCACTAGCACCAACTAACAACTTAATCCACCACTCTTGCCTCCAAAAACAGAAACACTACACTTACTATATGCGTGTGTGCCTATACTAAAATGCTTATATAAAATTATATACACCCTTTTTCATCCATAAACCTCAAAATTATAATCACTCTCTAATTCGAATTTTCAAATGTCTTCTTCTTCAATAGAGTCATTTCGAGACCTTCTCATCAAACCATGGAAAACCTTTCCTTTCCCCACCATCAAATCAAGTGATCTCTTCTCTCTCTTCCTCAAAGTGGGTCTAGCAATTTCCACAATTTTTCTCATCTCCCATTTCTTCTACCTTTCTCATACTTACCATCAACCACAAACTCACTACTATCAAATAGCATCCAAACAAATGTTCCAAACCCGCACTCCAAAAACTCTAATCATAGAATCCGGTGAAGCTGAAGAGCCGACCAACATCTCTCACATTTTGTTTGGAATCGGCGGCTCTTCAGCTACCTGGCACACACGTCGCCACTATAGCGAACTCTGGTGGCGTCAAAACACCACCAGAGGCTTCGTGTGGCTAGACACAAAACCGTCTAAAAACGAGATGTGGCCAGATACTTCACCACCATATAAAGTCTCTGCTGACACGTCATCGTTTAAATACACATGTTGGTACGGCTCTCGTTCAGCTATTCGTATAGCACGAATACTGAAAGAGAGTTTTGAATTAGGGTTAGATAATGTGAGGTGGTTTGTGATGGGTGACGATGACACCGTCTTCTTCCCCGACAACCTTGTTACCGTGTTGTCGAAATATGATCATAATCAAATGTACTATATTGGTGGAAATTCAGAAAGTGTTGAACAAGATGTGGTACATTTTTACACCATGGCTTATGGCGGCGGAGGGTTTGCTATAAGCTACCCTTTGGCGGCGGAGCTTGTGAAGATTTTGGACGGTTGCATTAATCGTTATTCTGAGTATTATGGTTCTGATCAGAAAATTCAAAGTTGCATTAGTGAAATTGGTGTTCAGATTACCAAAGAACCTGGTTTTCATCAGGTACATTTTTTTTCTATTAATTGCTTCATTCTTTTGTTTTTTTGTTGAATATTCATTGGTTTATTACGTATTTTGTTTTATTTTTACTACATTATTGGTTCATTCAACATCATTAATCAATTTTTTCGGAAACACATCATTAATCGATTGAATTCTCTATAAAGCGTTTTTTGTTTAGCCATTAATTATTAGTATTTATTATTAATTGTTGACTTTGAAATTTTCGATCGATGATCACTAAAATCATAATTATGAATTATGAATCATCAATATATTAACGTTAAATGAACCGTTGAAGTATTTACTATCCTTCAAAAAAAATATTTACTCTCTTCCTTATTTTTAGTTTTCCACGATATCTTTTATAGTTATAAACTCTATTTTGACTAGAGTTATGTATTTTGTTAAAGAAAATCAAAGTTCTACCAAAAAAAGAAAAGAAAATCAATTAAAGAATAGTTCCTTTTTTAGTACAATATATTTTATTTAAATACATTTCTCTTTCAAATTTTTCTAACTAACGGTCAAAATAAAACTTACCAATTTGGATTACTTGATCTAATTATGTATTTCAAGTCAAAATCAGTTAATTTATATTTTAAATATCTAAACATTCCATTTTACATTCTAAAAAAAATTCCATTTTAGCTAATTTATTTATTTATTGATTAATACAGGTAGATATACGTGGTAACCCTTATGGATTACTAGCAGTACATCCAGTTGCACCATTGGTCTCATTGCATCACTTAGACTATGTGGACTCAATTTTCCCAAACATGGAACGTGTTGATGCTGTAAAAAAGTTAGTAACATCTTACAAATCGGATCCGGGTCGAACTATCCAACAATCCTTTTGCTATGACCACTCAAAAAATTGGACAATATCAATATCATGGGGCTATAGTGTTGAATTATATCCCTATTTACCAACCGCTAAAGAGCTTGAAATGGTTTCCCTAACATTTAAAACGTGGAGGACTTGGAGTGAAGCCCCATTTACTTTTAATACCCGACCCGTTAGTCAAGATCCGTGTGTGAAACCGGTTGTGTATTTTATGGATCGTATTGAGGGTTTGGGTCGGGGGTTAACCCGGTCCGGTTATAAAAGATATGATGATGGTTCAGGGAAGGAGTGTGACAAGGTTGATTATAAGATGGCTCATGGAATTCAATATGTGAATGTTTCAGCTCCTATGCTTTTGCCTCATTATTGGAAAGAGGTATGGTATTTTTCTGCCCAATTTGTATATTCACTCACTCCTTTATCTTTTTCCAAAAATTAAATAGTGCCTAACTAGATTGTTGTAATTTGGATTAATAGGCACCACGAAGACAATGCTGCGAGATAATCAACAATGTAGATGGCTTGAACAGTACAGTGATCAATGTCAAAATCAGAGGATGTCATAGATTTGAGAGTGTAACTCCTCGTTAGAACTATACAACAAACACATTGAAAAGAAGAAAGGTTATGATTCATGATGTAATTTTGCAAATGAAGACTCAAAGAGTCTTGGCTCAAAAGAGCCAGATGCAATACGATAATGAGTTGATAGTTGAAGTTTATTAGAAGACAAATTGAAGAGACTTCTTTACAATTTTCAAGTGTTCAACTCATTTTTTGCACATATATAAATGACTCAATAGTTTAGACTGGCTCTAAAATTTTATGATTTTGAATAATATAATTATTTTCTAACTTGTAGAACATTATTATTTTTTTGGGTAGAACTTATAGAACATATTTTGCTAACCTGAACTGCGTTGTGACTTGAATTATGATGAAATTTATGAAGTATTTCATCTCTGGTGTTTGCCTGCTGACTCGTAGATTAGTCTGTTATTATGGAGTAAAATACCTTGATTATAGTGAGTTATTTTTTAAAAGATTACCATGACATGAGATATTGATTTTGTCTTTGAAATTAAACACTTAGATTTCTAGAGGAAGAGAACTCTAGTAATCCAGAGTTCGGCCAGAATATAGGTAAAGTCTTTAAAGCAATTCGATTTAGGAGAGGTCATTAACCAATTGAATCCAATATTATTTTTTTAAGGAATTCAATCCAATAATTTGTTACATCTTAAAAATTATAATATGTCGAACCATTTTTCTTATTTTTTTTTAGGTGAAATGTCGAACCATTTTTCTGTCCACCAAATTTTATGAATATTTGGGACTAACGAGACATTGCAACTTTTAAATAAAAAGGTGTGGAGCTCCATGACATTGTTATATTTTAGGTGAACCAACGACGTGCTCAGAAATATGATTTTGAATATATATTCGTGGCTTAAACTATGCCCAACATGTTGTATTCAAACGTTTCCTCTAAAAAAATGTTGTATTCAAACGTGGAATTGTTCAACAACTCACATTTAACTTCTCATAAAAAAAAAGTTGCAAAGAATCTACCAAAAATTTAAAAAAAAGGGTAAAGGAAAAATAATAGAATGATTTTTAATACTTAATTAATAAAGTAGGTAGCTAACCTAACCACACACATATGGAGGGAATGGATTTGCTCAACCATACGATGATAAAAATCTATATCACCGCAATAGGGATGGATTAACAACATTGACAAAATTTTCAAGAAAAATTGGAAACCTTTAATGCATAAGTCAATAAAAATTTATTTTTGTTTAAAAAAGTATATAAGTCAATAAAACTTGGGCAAGGCCTAAACTACAAGCAGCTATCTTAGGGACATTTGAAAACCTCAAGAAAATTCTTACAGGTTGTTATGAAATAATCAAACTCTTTAACATCAACCTGATTAATATGGAAATGATTTGTAATTGTTTTTGAATCAACTATGAAGTCGACATTATCAACGTGAGAATGATGACAACGAGTGGACCGTCAATATATTCTTAAGGGCTTGAATGCCCTCTAGAAAGACTTAGGCGTCCTCCAGAAGGTCTCCTGAGGCCTAGGCGCGCCCTTCCAAAGACGTCGCTTCAACTAGCTTCTAAAAGCATCTAGAGCTTAGTAAAAAGACTTAAGGCACAACTTGCTTGAGGCTTAAGTCATGTAAAAACAAGCCCACAAAGGGCTATGAATACCACTCTTGGGATCATTCTCATGGCATCTCATAAACAGTCTAAACCCTATATATGATTACTGTACTCACAGCAAGTACAGTTGGCGCCGTCTATGGAACCTCGGTAAAACTAACCTAGGCCACACTCAAAAACCTAAAAGCCTCCCGGCGATCTCGAAAGAACGATGGTCGGCGAAGACCAAACCAACATTGTTGCTCACTTGACCTCAAGATCTCATAAGCATGCCAATCATCATGAACAACACATCACTGGATATCATATTAGGTTCTTTCTTTTCAAAGTTCTTATTCATGAAATAACATCTTGCTAGTTCATGATTCAAAAACCGGCATCTCCAATCTTAAAGCTATGAATCGTTGCCTCATCTAATTTAAACAAAGTTGATTTTTTAATTATACATCAAACATAAGCATTCGAAGATTTCATGCATAACACATATACATACTCATCACTCCTAGAATACTAACATCACATGAATATTATCTCCAAATACAATGCAAATCATATTATCGTATTTCTATCATCGCATAGCAAGCATATTCATTCTTTAATCAAAAATCATCATCAAAAGTTTAACACCTTAACAACATCAACCAATGCAAGAATTTCTCACCTCATTCTTTATATAGCTTAATCAACTCAACAAATACAATTCATCATTTCAAAAGTATAAGCAAGGAAATCATCGTCACCAAAGAAATCATCAAATCACATACATATAATTCACATTTCATTACTATCATCAAAATAACCATCATCAATTAAAATCACATGTAATTTGGAGATTTCTTTGGTGTAATTGTTATGTTTATATACCAAGAAGAGTTAGCCTATTCGATAAGGGTGTGCAGTTCCCTACAATATTTTTACTTTAGGTGGCTTTTTCAGGTGTCAAATACATGACCAATAATCAGTTGTCGAATATGTGATGTGTTAACCAACTCTTCCACACAAAGCCGTAAGAACTTTTAAGAGAGTACAACCCATTTTCCTCCACTTTCCAAATCAACTTATCATTTCGGATTTGTTCTAGTAAAAGACCTTTTTATTCTTATGATAATAATATATTATTTGATTGGTCAAATACCTCCCTGGGTCTTTTAAGTTTCATGTTTGTTTCAGATAGGTCCTTTAAGTTTCTAAGGTTTCAGATAGGTCCTTTAAGTTTCGAGGTTGTTTCGGATAGGTCCTTTAAGTTTCTAAGGTTTCAGATAGGTCCTTTAAGTTTCGAGTTTCGCTTAACGGACAGATCAACTTTGGCTTAACGGAGGTTGATAGAAAGGACCTATCTGAAACAAACTCGAAACTTAAAGGACCTAAATGAAACCTTAGAAACTTAAAGGACCTATCTGAAACAAACTCGAAACTTAAAGGATCTATCTGAAACCTTAGAAACTTAAAGGATCTATCTGAAACAAACGTGAAACTTAAACGACCTAGGGAGGTATTTAGCCTATTTGATTCAATAAATAAAAAACGACAACTAATGTCTATAAACTAAATACCACACTATTAAAAATAGCATAAAACTTAATTAAAAAGATTCTAAAAATGTGATATGATAGAGTGTCATCAGACATCTAGTTCGAAAGTGGTTAGGCATTCATTCAGTGGATCCTAATGTTATTACGGAACATTTCCTTCATTTTGGAAATCTATCAGGTTTTGCAAAATCTAAGCGATCTTTTATGCTGTTCATTTGGTTTGCTAGTATTTAGGTTATTTCGAAGGAAAGGAATGATCGAATTTTTCATCTCAGAGGAAATCCTCTGTTTCAGCTTTTGGAGAACATTAAGCATTTTTCATTCTGGTGGTTTAAGGCTAAATTTGTTTGTTTCCTTATTTGTATCATACTTGGTGTCTAAGTCCTTTGTTATGTGTGGGCATTGGCTAATTTTAGTTGAACTTCTGTTGTAATTTTGTGGCTTTCTTTTTTGCACGCCATGTGTTGGGAAGATAGTATGTTGGTTTTAATATATCTCATTTTTTATCTTTTAAAAAAATGTTAACAATATAAAGATAAAATAATGTTTTAGTAATTACCTGGTTCTAAGAAGATTGGACTTTGATAATTTGAAGTTTGGTTAAGTAAATAATATAAATTAAGTAACAAGTAATATATTTTTGGGTTAGTGGTGTTTTACCTCCTGTAATTATTTATTTTTTGGGAATACCACTTAATAGGTCATTCAAAAACCAAAATTCATGGGGAAAAAAACTGGTTTTTGAATGGCCTATTAGGGGGTATTCCAAAAAAAATAAAATTACAAGGGGTAAATAAAAAAAATTACAGGGGAAAAACTGGAAATGACTTATATTACAGGGGGTAAAGCACTATTAACCATATATTTTTTATATATTCGAAGGATTAAAACAAGTATTACTTATTAGGCTCTAAACATACTCTTTTTGGGTGAGTTTAGATTAATTAATCTCGTAATCTCATCTTACAAAAGTTAATACACCGATTCGAGCAATCATTTTAGTATTAACAAATGTTTATTAGAAAATTATTCACTTGCCACCAAATCCATCTTACAATACTCTCTGTTGTTACTGTGAATTAAACCTCTAACTTTTCAACAACGTCAAAAGCCAACAATTACTCATTTTAAAATAAAATAAAACATTTAGAGTAAAAATTACTAAATTAACACTAAAAATAAACTTTTTTATAACAAGTTATAACAAAACCCATCAATTTATAAAGAGACAAAAGAAAGAGGCAACCACCATCACATTCATAGTCCTCGCCAACATGGTATGTTGTCAAGCTTCTAACATATGTCTCACATTCTTCCACGCTAAAATATCATCACTGGTAGAGACTCTTGGTATCCTTTTATTTGATGTTTTTAAAACAATGTGATGTCTCATATTCTTTTACAAATCATTAACTGACATTGAAATCCAAAATTTTTGTCGCCGCATCATCAAATCCAAAGGTGTGTCTCACTTAATCCCCTTGATGAATATTTATTCCTAAACCTCTCTCGTAATGAACGACTCCGAAATCTCAACTTGGTTGTCATCGTTTCAACTTACGCTATTAAAATAAGAGTCTTACAAATCTACACCAGCATAACAAATGGTGTAATTGATTTTAAAAATATAACAAAGTTATGCATGAAAAATGTTCAAAAATAACCGAGGAATGGTAAAACTCGTTTCTACAATAGGAATATTCACAATACAACGGAAATTTATCGAAAAAATTATTTTTCAAAGTTAAACATTTTCCCTTATAATAAAACATATACTCCAAAATAGAAAAAAAGACTTAGAGAAAATTCTTAATCTAGTTTATAATATAAAGACAGGGACTATTGGTACGGGAGACTCGCCACTAAAATCAAACCCAAAAGCTATCAAGTCACAAATCCAAGTTATTTATCTTCTACATTTTTGTCATCATCACGATCTTTATCTTACTATATCCACTAAAATACTAGGCATTTAGCTTAGTCCACAACACTAGAAAACAGTCACCAAATAAATACAACATATATACAACTAGCATGTTTGCAAAACATCAATCATGACAAATATTAACACATTCATAAAGCAATGCCAACATATAAGATAATCAAATATCACCTCCATTATCGAGGGTGGTGGAAAACCATCCACCGTGATCGACAATTGTGAAGAGTCTTACAACATTCATGATTTTATTTTCCATCAGGTATTGTATCCCAACAAATTATCGACGTCACATACTATATGTGCATGAACATTATACATAACCATCAACACATATGCACAATGTAACATCCTAAAGCCTATATGCAATAAATCATGCAATTAATTTAATAAATCAAAGATACGATACGATACCGATACAGTGATGCGAGATATTTTTTGAAATTCTCGATACAAAATGGCATCGATACGTTATTAAAAAATTAAATTTAAAAATAATAATATAAGCGCACAACGTATAAATGTAACTAAAAATGATAATAAACAAACTTTCACATTAATCAAAATTATCATAACATATAACAATTACATATTTTTTCTCACAAATTAGAATATAGGTAAACATCATTAATATCATCCAAAGATAACATCATCAGTACTATAAAAAAAAACACCATGGTCTAATGCTGACTACCCAATAGTTAACATCAATTGTGTCAAGAAAAAACTATGCTAATCAAGGAATAATGTAGCTTCCAACTTTGGTTAATTAAGAGACAACTTTTATAATTCAATTCCAACACCATCAAGGGGATCATGTGCATAAACTAAATTGCTTGCCCTATTTGGATCCTTTTTATTTCTTTTTCAAAGAACTGATAAAAGAGTAAGTACTCCAATTTGTCTCACAGTAGGAAGGAGAACAAGGTTGCACAAGAAGCTTTAAAGCAAGCTTTCAGAGTAAAGGTGTATAAGATCCACGAATTACTAACCAAAACTGTGGACATGAATTATATATATATTCAATTGATTCAAAAGAGGAAAAATCACCTCTACAAGACGAGAACTTGAAGCAAGCTTTTTGAGATTCATTTATAGGAAACAAACTTGTAATAATTTCTTCTTCTAGAGACACTTTTTCTGTCAAACAAAGACATAGACAGTGAGAGAGTTGAGATGAAACAGAGCAACAAAACAAACGAACTAGTAACACTTTCTTCTACTGGAGGCATAACTATTAACAAAACAAACAATAATAAAACATTAACAACAGGTTTGTATTATAACTATAAAGAAAAAATCAATCTAGGGTTTACATATGTTGAAGACAATCATTAAAACAAACAATCTTATTAAGAAGAAAGTAAACATTTTTCGTGAAACAAAAGAAAATGTTAAAGAGAGAAGAAGATACTAAAGGGAGAACAACAAAGCATTAAAGAGAATAGAAGAAAATATGAAATAAAGTATTAGAGAGAAGAGAAACAGAGTAGAGAACATATTGGAGGTGTTGATGGAGGTTATTGTGGTTGCAGATGTTGAGATGGAGCAATTGGCGTTGCATGTTAGAAGGAGAATAGCTATCATCGCTGGTGGTGAGAAACCCTATATTTTGGGTTCCATTCCATTTATTTTTTCAGAGAGAGCCCTTCTTGTCCAACTTCATATATTTGTATGTATTTCTTATTTTATTATTTCTTTAATTCTTAAAGCAAGATTCTTGAAATTGAATTATTTGTTTTACTAATGAATTTTTATGAAAACTTTGATTAGTAAAGAACAAACGTAAATTAGTGAGAGTATTTATATCAATCTGGTACAATATATGGATGACATACTGATGGTCCAAATAATTTATATACTCATGTAAGATATGGTTCGGTGATTGTTTTTTAATGAAGGAGTTAGGCAGGATTTCCTAAAGAGTTATAATTCAAGATCTATAGAGATAGATTGTTGATGTACCTCGAACTTAACCTAAGTGCATATTTCAACAAAGTGTTTGGACACATAATATGCATAAGTTTATGTTGAAATTGTTGCATATAACACATGTTGTGTCTGAGGGAAAATGCCCTAACTTATCAGAAAGTAAAAATTGAATGAAGTATAAATTATGAACATAGAAAATAGTTCCTTATATGCTAATAAAGTATATTGCCCATATGGTGATCGATGTTAACACTTACCCAATATATTGACTTAATATTTGATTGAATTTTAGTTCTAGTGAGAGATTGTTAGAGTAAGCCTTAATAACCAATCTTTATATTGATTGAATTCAGTTTTGTATCATGCCCTTGAAATATATATTTGTGACTATATTAAAATAACAAGACATTTCTTTATTGATGTTTTGTTTCAATATAATAAAGTCTCTAGAATAATTAGTTTATTTAATGGAACATTAAGTGTGACTTAATTGTGAGGCCCCATTAAAATAAATTGCATTATTCTAAAAGTATCTGTAGTCAAAAGATTTACTATGAAATGAGATTGTAGTAAGGCATATACACTCTTATATTGGTACCCTGATGACCACATCTCATGTGTCATGGATAAAATGTTATCTAGTCTTCACATAGGTATAAAATTAGGAGTAGTATTTGTTATTGGATTGACCTTTCATGAGAATACTACATAAAGAGTTATGTAAAGTGTCATAATATATTCTCGTAGTAATAATTGTGTATGCCACCCTTCGACATGAAACCACTATGTACCTTAAATGTAGGAGTTAATTATGTTGTTTCTATACTAACATTGTATGTAAAAGGATTACTACAAAGTCTGTTGATGTATACCCTATGAATCATGTTGAGGGACATGAGTTGTCTAGATGGAAATTTTCACTCCTACACAACATAATAAATGTCTATGAGCTCAATATTGAACTGGACAAGGGTGACACAGAATATGCCTTGTGTTGAATATATACACAAGGACAAAAGAGTAATCATACACAAAATCGTTATCATAGAAAATGTTTCGTCATATCACATGATACTCTAGTCACTTTGGGTGGAAGCAGTGTATTGCTAGATGTGTATTATTGTTTATAATATCATATATATGATTTAATATTACTTCCAACATTACAAGAACCTGCAGAGTCACACATATAAGACAAATATATGAGTGAAATAAATAAATAAGATTTATTTAAATTAATATATAAGACTTATTATAATATCATATATAAGACTTACTACGAAATGAGTTATACTGTAAGGAACGATGAGTTTAAGTGAAACACAACACACCATAAGGTATGATGCATATAAGCGAGTCTATAAATATAACTCACTATGGAGATCAAAATATAATTACAAAAACTTCAGAAAACCTAGACATACACAAACCCTAATCTCTCTGCACCTCTGGAGGATTTGGCTAGCTTCAGTCATTAGAGAAGTTTTGTTTGTGTAAATGTGTAAAGGTATTACTTGCTTTTCTCGTGATTATACATGATTCAATTACAAAGGTTATGTGCTTTAATAGGTAAAAAACGTGAATCCTTAAAGGGTTTAATTATCTGTTTAATTTGTGGTTAATAATTTAATCAAGAGCTATTCATTGGAAATTGTTCCGCTAAGAGGATTGTTTTTTGGTTTGAAAAATCCCTTTTTATAATTCCAACATGAGTAGATGCTACAGACTTGTATTCACACATTTTTTTCTCTCCTATGTTAAGGAGGCATTACATAAAATCCTCTAACTCTTGATCTTAAGTTGTGGTGATCAACTCAGTTTGTGTTGAACATGATAGAACCCACTAGGTGTTTTTTAAGCTCACTTACTCTCATTGAAACATGAACGCTGAAGTTCTCATTTCAAATGCATGACATGAACGTTCATAACTAAAGAAGCCAAATAAGCTTGTATGTTAATTTAATCTAGTGGATTTGATTAAAAGTACTCATTTATCACAATAATAATTAGTTCTCACCGGATTCGCTCCAATCACAATTCATTTTTATTATCTTTTTTCCATTTCTCACTTGTATCTTCACTATAAATGTTTCCTTTGTCTTCTCTCTACTTTTATTCTTTCAACTTTCTCTCTACATTAACTCTATTATTATTCGCTCATCTTTTTTTTGTTAATTAAATAAACTTTTTTTTAATTTCATTTTTTAAAAATATCTCAATTGTGATAGTTTAGGGCGGCCACACATATTTTTCTTTTTAAGACAAATTTAATGACCTTCAAAGGTGGGCTGCAAATGTGTGGCAGCCAAAGCAAACACAAATTATGGCTGTTAGAGTGGTTATAAACCTCACTGGTACAAAAGAAAAAAAAAACAAAGATACACTTTGTGGTGGCCTAAGCATTGACAAATATTTGTGACTGACTCAAATATGGTCACGTTTTGGCTGCCACAAACACGGTCACGTTTTGGCTGCCACAAACACTTGATTTGTGACCACCTTTGATGACTTATGTCTCTTTTTAACCGCAACAATTACCAATTTTTCTCTTGGGCTCATCAAGTATGCCTAGTTTTCTTTTCTTTATGGGTGATATTTCTTTCGCATGACCCAAGTATATGTACCATTTCAAGAGTGATTGAAAAGAAATATTGATAACAACCGAGAATGTTATGGTGTACTATAAAGACTTGCATTGAAAATTTTATGAGAGAACTGATGTTGATGTGACTATATTTGTTCAAAAGATATAAAGATCTATCGTTAATTTTATGAGTGTTAATGAAATACTATTGGAGAAGATAAGTGGGGATCCAAACTTCAATATATGTGATGTTAGATGGACACCACCCTTAGTGATTGTTATAAACTTAATATTGGTGCAACACTTTTGCTAGAGGAAGGTAAGAGGGGTATTGGTGTTGTGGTGAGATCTATTGATGGTATTGTGGTTGTTGCTAATTGTTGACAAATCCTTTTTTATAAGATTCATATATAACATAAGCTTTAACTATATGAAAAAACGTTACAAAATTTGCAAAATAATACGTCTTTCCTAGATCTTATAGCATAATATGATGCTTCAAACATGGTTTTGAGTTCGGACATTGAACCCTCATCACCAATTTTCCGCTTATGTTGGTTTTATTACTGGGAGTTGTATTAATTTTAATGCTTATTTTCATAGTTTAAATATTTTACATATTAAACGTGAGGTCAACTAAGTTGTCTATCATTTAGTTTAGTATGTTCTTTATAATTTTATATTTTTGCAGTTTTAACCTTCAATTTATTTCAAGACTTTCATTTATAAAATAATC
>Ga0228711_1001218_pt1 | contig 37100 bp, 12 predicted proteins | sample MedpolnodulmetaG_2_FD_177996 | JGI IMG/M metagenome (GOLD analysis project Ga0228711, IMG submission 177996) | Root nodule microbial communities from Medicago polymorpha collected in Santa Monica, California, United States - brown nodules | ecosystem: Host-associated > Plants > Roots > Nodule... | reverse complement strand
GATTTTTCTAAAAATCCTAAACAAACACTTAAAAATGAGAAAAGTGATTTTTTTAAAGGAAAAATTAGATTTTTTTTGAAAAAAATCTGAAACAAAAGGGTCCATAATCTGCTACCACAGCTTGGAGGTCAGACTTCTCCCGGTTCATATCAAATGTGGCTTCTATAATGGAAAAGTGATAAATAGTGTTGCAAAAGTGATTGGTAGAGAAGGCATATATATTCTACAGATTGATCGAGAAAAGTGATTTTACATGTAAACAATTTAATTTTTCTTTCTAATGAAGATATATGTTGCACTCTTCTTCATTCCTTCTATTGATTGAATGATGCCTTAACAACATAACTTTATTATTGTCTCCTCTCCTCCCCATGTTTCAAATTTTGAAAGCATTTTTTTTCCTTTGTAGGTTTTGAGAGTAGTATCAATTTAGTGGACGTGAAAGAATGTTACTAAAGCACACAGTTTAGTCTTCCCCTGAATGAAACCAAGAAAAACTTTGAGTAACTTAAGTTCCTTATTTTATTTTAACTGCTTGGAGTCCTATTTCTTTAAAGTCCAATTTCCTTTATCACGCATTTAGAATATCGGCGATCATCCGATCTTGATCAAATGGTTTAAAGAAAAGCAGATTTTATTTTTATTTTATAATATAAAATACCGAATTTAAAATCGTTTGATCTTGATTGAGTGACCATCAATAATTCTATTGCATGACTTCGTGAAAAATCGACTGTAGTGAAGTCTTATTTGTGATTAAGTTGACGGTTTGAATTTCAATTTCTTTAAAAATTTGTCACTGTTGTTTTGTATTGAAATGCAATAATAGATGATCCAATAAAAGATGATCTTTAACTTAAACGCACTTTGCCTTTCAGAAAGGGTCTGGATTGTTGATATGTGAAGAATCATGTACATGAAATTCAATTTCATTGTCGGAAAACAAGCCATGAAGTTTGGAACATTTTATAACAAAACTTATCTTCATATTATTTTCTATATCAATATCTTTTTCGAATTTTATTAACAAATATCTACCTTATAGGCTAACACATATAGATTTAGCATGAAGTTTAAAACTCCTCTTATTTTTTGCTTCAAAAAAAAAAATCCTCTTATTTTTTGCTTCAAAAAAAAAATCCTCTTATTTTTATGTGTATTTTTTTCGTGTTTATAGTATGCTCCTAATAATTTTATGAATGTGACCTTTCATCAAATAATTGACTTTTAGGTTCATTCAATTAATGATGTATGTGGTCTATATTATACTTCCTCTGTCCCTTAATGTAGCCACCCATTGCTTATGTCACATTTTTTAAGAAAGTTATCAGTGTAATTAATGTGTCTGGTTTTTGTGTTAATATTACGAAATTGTCATTTGTTTGTATGTGTATTAAATTTGACTTTTCACATTTCAAGACAAAATAGTAGTACTAATTAGGAATATGTTTAGGAAAAAAAATAATTAAATACATCTATTAATTTGAAAAGGAGTTTACATTTAGTAACAAGGGAAAAAAAAACAAAAAGGTGCTTAATAAATTTTCCCCGCACACTAGTTAATATAAGCAATGCATCACTTAAAAAAATTCTCATGTTCTACTATGATACCACGCTAATATAACTGAAACAAATAAAGAGCACATAAAAAAAAACTTGAATTTATAGAGTAAATCGTCATTTTAATCCCTAAATATAAATGTGGTGTATGATAAATATATTCCAAGGTGTCAATTTTATTTGTACAGATTAAATTGCCTAATAAAAAACATATTTGAGGATTAAAATTAACTAACAAAAGAGACTTTAGACGACTAAAATAACAAACCAAAAAGACATTTGAAGTTTTAAATGATTTAAAAAAAAATACATCAAGAGCAATAGTCACGCAGAGAAAGTCTACTTAAAATATGCATCTCAATGGTAGTAGTCATCTCTTTCAACAACTCATTCTTATAGGAGAGAAAGAGCATTGAAGGTTACAGTGCAGCGGCGCAAGTTGCTGGAAAAATTGATCAACGAACAATGACAAAATAAATCATAGAAAAATCAAACTTTTGAATCACTCCTAAACAATACCATCAATAAATTTCTCAATCACGCTAAACACAGTTTATAACAAATATATGTCTATGAGTTTCAATACTTCTAAGTAAATCTTCATAATACAGAGAAAACAGGAGCAAAAACATTAGTAAATTCTGCATCATCAAGAAAAAAACAGCCTAAAAACCAGTCTTTAAATCCACCAAAACAACCACCGCTGCAACTGCAAAAACCCTTGGGCTAGTGGATGTGTTGTGTGATTCCACCCTGGAGCTTGTGAAGCAAATACAATAAAATGCTTTGAAAAAATGCTTTGACACTGATTTTTAGTCATTTCAATTGTACCTATCACGCTATCTGCTATTACCACTACAAAATTATAGGGGGTCAGTGCTAGGTAATTCTATGTGAGATTAACAACATACGAAAAATACACAAAATTAAGGATGCCATCATACTTAATAATATATGAACCTAAGATATAAAGCAATGAAACTTAAACATAACAGAACATTGCTTTCATATTATTTATTTTCAATGCTTTAACATCATCCAAGTAAATGAATTCAAACAGCATTGTAAAAACAATGCAAATAAGCACTTAAAACACCTATACCCATAACATCACCTTTTCAAGTAAAATATAGCAACTATACTAGAATCAAAATTGTAACCCCTAGTGAGGTTACAAAAATCAAATGGATATGGAGGGAAAAAATATAGGGTTATAAAGCAGTCATCTATAACACATGTTGAAATTCGAGATTTAGTTTTTTAAGGAGTAAAATGAAGAATTCAAATAATAAAATTCTATTAATATTTCTGTTAGCTAATAAGGAAACCAATCCTAAGAGATAGTTTATGCTCATCTAAATTGCGCAATAACAGTGTAACATAGCAAAGTGGCCCCTGGCGGCTACATAACATGCAGAAGTGGAGCCGTTAAGTGTAGCGGCCAAAAGAGTGGATACCACGACGACTTGTTTCATGTTCAAAATATATACACACCACGACTGGTATCAATAGGGTCAAGTTCTATAACAAGTCAAAATACGACAAGTGTTGTCAATTGTGGATAATGGAAAATAGCTACAAAACTTCAAAATCTAATCTAGTCATCTAGGTTTTGTTCATCCTAGTATCAGTGCAACTTGTTTTCAGTATTTATGTCAAGGAAACAGAGTAATGACAATCAAGCTAGTCAATAATGCGTTAAATCACAAAAATCACTAGATAGATTACATACCCCATCACTGCATTATGCAGATTTATAAATTTAAAACCAAACTATATAGCAAGGTACTCAAAAAATTCAAAATTTCATAATCTTAAAGGTTGTGATATGCAACAAGCTAGATGAAAATAAGTTGAAAAAACATTAACTGATATGACTTGGACTGACGTGATGAAACTTTAATATTGAGACTTCACAACATGAAAGTAAAGATGCCGAAGGCAGCAGTGTTAAATATAATAGCAGTTTGGAAAAAAACTAGGGTAAATCAAACATTCACACAGTCATCCCCCGCTTCAAGACACATTCAACCATTCCCAACCAAACAATAACCCACAAACATACTGAATTAATGTTAATCCAATGCCATAAAAGTCGGAAGAGGAAGAGTGTTAAACACCAAATAACATTCAATGAAAAGGTCCATTACTACCTTATATAGAACAGGAAATAAACATCAACTAGCAATTCACAAAACATAGAGTTACCTACCACAGCTAGGTACCCCAAGGTTTGGTGCCATCCCGCATAACCGTGATCCAAAGCTGATGCCGATCATGGATGGCCTTGTTCCTGATTTTTTTGATCTCGGTTATCAATGACGTCGTCAAAAGGACCGGTATCCTACATACAACATCATAATCTATCAATAAACGTGGGGATAGTTGAAAGTTATGTAAATTAAAACAATCAATAAATCAATAACTCACACGGTGAGATAATCAAAACCAATCAGAGCCAATGGTACCCTTAACTTGTTCTCATAATCCTCAATTTCTTGCTCGTATTCTATAAAATCATAAAATCAACATTAGAGTAGATTAAAATACATTTTAAAGAAATTATATTGTAATTAACATACACAATATGTTAATATTTTACTTTCAACCAAAGGCACCAAATCTTTCTTGACTCCCATAGATCCCTTCTCGTATCCCTTTTTGGATCCCTTCCTAGGTGCAGAATGCGTTTTCAATTCCTTGAAAGAGGAGTTTATCTTCCCCATCAAAATTCGAATTGCATAAATTTGTTGCTACAAACAGAAAATCCAGAACATAAAGAATGAGAATCGCATAAGAAGATGTATGAAGAAAAAATAAGAGAAAATTGAATTCTACAAACCTAAAATCGAGAACATTGCATGCAGAAGAAGAAGAAAAAGTTTGAAGAAAAAGAGAAATAAACGCAATAACAAACCTGATCAGCAACGTTTGCAGCCAATGTGTTGCTATGGGTTTGAGAGTGAAGAGTGATGAGTAACGGTTAGGTTGTGACGAGAATGAGAGTGAAGAGTGATGGTCTGGGCTTACAGTTTTAAGAAAGAATGATATTACTACTACTAGGAATAATATGAGAGTGAAGAGAGATGGGAAAGGCTTACTAGTATTAATCACTGTGGTAAAGGTCTTCTCCATTTATAATTGTTTCCATTTGTTGCAATTTGGAAAGAGATAGACACAAAAAATAAGTGGTGGGTCCTTTCACTAAGTGGATCTCACCATCATTAAATTTTTGTGTCTATCTCTTTCCAAATTGCAATAAATGGAAATAATTATAAATTGAGATCCTAATTACTGATAAGTAAAGGTAGAAAACAATTGTGTCAAAATACGACAAGTGTTGTCAATTGTGGATAATGGAAAATAGCTACAAAACGTCAAAATCTAAGCTAGTCACCTAGGTTTTGTTCATACTAGTATCAGTGCAACTTGTTTTCAGTATTTATGCCAAGGAAACAGAGTAATGCCAATCAAGCTAGTCAATAATGGGTTAAATCACAAAAATCACTAGATAGATTACATACCCCATCAGTGCATTATGCAGATTTATAAATTTAAAACCAAATTATATAGCAAGGTACTCAAAAAATTCAAAACATCATAATCTTAAAGGTTGTGATATGCAACAAGCTAGATGAAAATAAGTTGAAAAAACATTAACAGATATGACTTGGACTGACGTGATGAAACTTTAATATTGAGACTTCACAACATGAAAGTAAAGAAGCCGAGGGCAGCAGTGTTAAATATAATAGCAGTTTGGAAAAAAACTAGGGTAAATCAAACATTCACACAGTCATCCCCCGCTCCAAGACACATTCAACCATTCCCAACCAAACAATAACCCAAACACATATTGAATTAATGTTAATCTAATGCCATAAAAGTTGGAGGAGGATGAGTGTTAAACACCAAATAACATTACCTTATATAGAACAGGAAATAAACATTAACTAGCAATTCACAAAACATAGAGTTACCTACCTCCCCAAGGTTTGGTGCCATCCCGCATAACCGTGATAAAAAGCTGATGCCGATCATGGATGGCCTTGTTCCTGATTTTTTTGATCTCGGTTATCAATGCGGTCGTCAAAAGGACCGGGTATCCTACATACAACAGCATAATCTATCAATAAACGTGGGGATAGTTGAAAGTTATGTAAATTAAAACAATCAATAAATCAATAACTCACACGGTGAGATAATCAAAACCAATCAGATCCAATGGTACCCTTAACTTGTTCTCATAATCCTCAATTTCTTGCTCGTATTCTATAAAATCATAAAATCAACATTAGAGTAGATTAAAATACATTTTAAAGAAATTATATTGTAATTAACATAGACAATATGTTAATATTTTACTTTCAACCAAAGACACCAAATCTTTCTTGACTTTCATAGATCCCTTCTCGTATCCCTTCTTGGATCCCTTCCTAGGTGCAGAATGCGTTTTCAATTCCTTGAAAGAGGAGTTTATCTTCCCCATCAAAATTCGAATTGCATAAATTTGTTGCTACAAACAAAAAATCCAGAACATAAAGAATGAGAATCGCATAAGAAGATGTATGAAGAAAAAATAAGAGAAAATTGAATTCTACAAACCTAAAATCGAGAACATTGCATGCAGAAGAAGAAGAAGAAGAAGAAGAAGTTTGAAGAAAAAGAGAAATAAACGCAATAACAAACCTGATCAGCAACGTTTGCAGCCAATGTGTTGCGATGGGTTTGAGAGTGAAGAGTGATGAGTGTAACGGTTAGGTTGTGACGAGAATGAGAGTGAAGAGTGATGGTCTGGACTTACAGTTTTAAGTACGAATGATATTACTACTACTAGGAATAATATGAGAGTGAAGAGAGATGGGACGGGCTTACTAGTATTACTAGTATTACTACTATTACTAGTATTAATCACTCTGGTAAAGGTCTTCTCCATTTATAATTTTTTCCATTTGTTGCAATTTGGAAAGAGATAGACACAAAAAATAAGTGGTGGGTCCTTTCACTAAGTGGATCCCACCATCATTAAATTTTTGAGTCTATCTCTTTCCAAATTGCAACAAATGGAAAAAATTATAAATTGAAATCCTAATTACTGATAAGTAAAGGTAGAAAACAATTGTGTCAAAATACGACAAGTGTTGTCAATTGTAGATAATGGAAAATAGCTACAAAACTTCAAAATCAAAGCTAGCCACCTAGGTTTTGTTCATACTAGTATCAATGCAACTTGTTTTCAGTATTTATGCCAAGGAAACAGAGTAATGCCAATTAAGCTAGTCAATAATGGGTTAAATCACAAAAATCACTAGATAGATTACATACCCCATCACTGCATTATGCAGATTTATAAATTTAAAACCAAACTATATAGCAAGGTACTCAAAAAATTCAAAACTTCATAATCTTAAAGGTTGTGATATGCAACAAGCTAGATGAAAATAAGTTGAAAAAACATTAACTGATATAACTTGGACTGACGTGATGAAACTTTAATATTGAGACTTCACAACATGAAAGTAAAGATGCCGAAGGCAGCAGTGTTAAATATAATAGCAGTTTGGAAAAAAACTAGGGTAAATCAAACATTCACACAGTCATCCCCCGCTTCAAGACACATTCAACCATTCCCAACCAAACAATAACCCACAAACATACTGAATTAATGTTAATCCAATGCCATAAAAGTCGGAGGAGGAAGAGTGTTAAACACCAAATAACATTCAATGAAAAGGTCCATTACTACCTTATATAGAACATGAAATAAACATTAACTAGCAATTCACAAAACATAGAGTTACCTACCACAGCTAGGTACCCCAAGGTTTGGTGCCATCCCGCATAAACGTGATCCAAAGCTGATGTCGATCATGGATGGCCTTGTTCCTGATTTTTTGATCTCGGTTATCAATGTCGTCATCTAAAGGACCGGGTATCCTACATACAACAGCATAATCTATCAATAAACGTGGGGACAGTTGAAAGTTATGTAAATTAAAACAATCAATAAATCAATAACTCACACGGTGCGATAATCAAAACCAATGGTACCCTTAACTTGTTCTCATAATCCTCAATTTCTTGCTCGTATTTTATAAAATCATAAAATCAACATTAGAGTAGATTAAAATACATTTTAAAGAAATTATATTGTAATTAACATACACAATATGTTAATATTTTACTTTCAACCAAAGACACCAAATCTTTCTTGACTCCCATAGATCCCTTCTCGTGTCCCTTCTCGGATCCCTTCCTAGGTGCAGAATGCGTTTTCAATTCCTTGAAAGAGGAGTTTATCTTCCCCATCAAAATTCGAATTGCATAGATTTGTTGCTACGAACAGAAAATCCAGAACATAAAGAATGAGAATCGTATAAGAAGATGTATGAAGAAAAAATAAGAGAAAATTGAAATCTACAAACCTAAAATTGAGAACATTGCATGCAGAAGAAGAAGAAGAAGTTTGAAGAAAAAGAGAAATAAACGCAATAACAAACCTGATCAGCAACGTTTGCAGCCAATGTGTTGCGATGGATTTGAGAGTGAAGAGTGATGAGTGTAACGGTTAGGTTGTGACGAGAATGAGAGTGAAGAGTGATGGTCTGGGCTTACAGTTTTAAGTACGAATGATATTACTACTACTAGGAATAATAAGAGAGTGAAGAGAGATGGGAAAGGCTTACTAGTATTACTAGTATTACTACTATTACTAGTATTAATCACTGTGGTAAAGGTCTTCTCCATTTATAATTTTTTCCATTTGTTGCAATTTGAAAAGAGATAGACACAAAAAATAAGTGGTGGGTCCTTTCACTAAGTGGATCTCACCATCATTATATTTTTGTGTCTATCTCTTTCCAAATTGCAACAAATGAAAAAATTATAAATTGAGATCCTAATTACTGATAAGTAAAGGTAGAAAACAATTGTGTCAAAATACGACAAGTGTTGTCAATTGTGGATAATGGAAAATAGCTACAAACCTCAAAATCTAAGCTAGTCACCTAGGTTTTGTTCATACTAGTATCAGTGCAACTTGTTTTCAGTATTTATGCCAAGGAAACAGAGTAATGCCAATTAAGCTAGTCAATAATGGGTTAAATCACAAAAATCACTAGATAGATTACATACCCCATCAGTGCATTATGCAGATTTATAAATTTAAAACCAAACTATATAGCAAGGTACTAAAAAAATTCAAAACTTCATAATCTTAAAGGTTGTGATATGCAACAAGCTAGATGAAAATAAGTTGAAAAAACATTAACTGATATTACTTGGACTGACGTGATGAAACTTTAATATTAAGACTTCACAACATGAAAGTAAAGAAGCCGAAGGCAGCAGTGTTAAATATAATAGCAGTTTGGAAAAAAAATTAGTGTAAATCAAACATTCACACAATCATCCCCCGCTCCAAGACACATTCAACCATTCCCAACCAAACAATAACCCACAAACATATTGAATTAATGTTAATCCAATGCCATAAAAGTGGAGGAGGATGAGTGTTAAACACCAAATAACATTCAATGAAAAGGTCCATTACTACCTTACAATTTTTACTAGCAACTCTCTCTGAAATTGACAATAATGATGCCTTCTAACTGAGAGTTTTACTTTAACCTTATGTGCAATTGGTCGAAGGTGTCTTACTTTTGGCTTGCCTTAAAAAGTAGAATGCCAAGGTATATGAAAGGTGGTGTGTCAATGTTGAAGCCAAGGTAACTGAGCAATGTGAGCTACCTTTTGATGAGATATGTAGCCTGCAAAGATTGTTCACTTCGTGGGGTTAATTACTTAGGTATCCTCTAAGCACAACTGCATAACCTAATCTCCTTCAAGAAATTTAACATTGCTGCATTTTAAAGGTTTGATTTGAACGGAATACATTTAGTTAAACTAGAATATATATGTTTCCATCTGATCCAAATGCTCTTTGGTAACATGTATGAAGATTTTGATTAGCATGTATAACATTTTTATGCTGGTGCATATGGATTAAACTCAAAATGAAACTATCTCTCTTTTTATTTAATCTTCTTTGAATTTATAGTGTGATATTTTATTTTATTTTTTGACAAATTATAGTGTGATATTTTTGTTGCCAAATTGGAGTTCAAAATCTCAACACATCCAAATATTTAGTCAAACTTTACTTACCTTACTTCGAAATGTAGATTAAAATTATGTGTTAAGTGCCCCACATTGAGAGAGACATAGTTTGAATAAATGTTTATAAGTGGGGACAATCATCACCTTACAAGTCAATTTTGTAAGGTTGAGTTAGTTTCAACCCAAATTTTAAAATGATGTCAAGTGTATCCAAAATATGGTGGGTTTCGTGTTATTAGGTTGTTAAACAAATGTTTTTTTTAATAAGGCAGACTAATTCACCGAAGAAATTGACACTCGGGAGAATCGAACCCTAAATCTTGAGAGGAGAACACTCAAAGGTCATAAGTCATCACCGTTAAAGCAACCAAGTGAATTTGTTAAATATGTATTTATTAGTGGAGGCAACACCTTAGACAAAGGTAAATAACATTTTCAATATGCCAAACTCCTCACATATTATAAGGGCTTAATGGTAACTTGGCGAGTTCAATACTTGTGAGAAGACTTTAGAGTGTGTTTGGATGGAGGAATGTTTTGAGTTAATAAAATGTTTTGAGGTAATTCAAATCCTTTTACGTAAACTTCATTGTTTGGGTGATAGTTTGAAGAATTTTCAAAATTATAAAAATTTATGACGTATTTTGTTTAAGTTTTAAAGAATTTCAAATGACATCTAAAAGTTAGAAATTTCAAATTTCTTCATTCTTATATTTCTTTCAAAGTTTGCATTTTACTCTTCACATTTTCAAAATGACCCCAATAAATTTTCTCAAAAGTACAAATTGACCCCTATATTTTTAAATTACAAATTGATCCCTCAAATTTTTCAAAAATTATAAATTGGCCCCTCAAAATTTTTGAGCTTTGCAATTTGACCCCTATTTTTCATTTTTCATAATTGGCGCAAAAAATTAAATTTCATAAAAGTTCCCCATAGATGATAACAATGAAATTTTCTATTACTATTTGCAAACGAAAATATTTAAAAATGAAAACAAATTAATTGAACAATTTGAATTACTTAAAATTTTAAAATTCTTATAACAAAAAAAAATAAAAAAATCAATCAGGTCATCCAAATAATAGGGACAAATTAGGTGAAAGATGAAACAAGTCAATATATGTTATTTATGGTAAAGAAAAAATAGTGGAGTTTGTGTTGATGGCATAGATACAAGAAGGAGAGGTTTTGTCGGAACAAGATTGTTAGTTTGAGTTTCTTGTTTCTCCCTCTCTCTCTTTCTCTCCTCCTTCTTCTTCTTTTTCAGAAAAGCATAAAAAACTATTCCATTTTCAAAGAAAGAGCAATATATCAAATGGCAGATCAACTCACAGATGATCAGATCTCTGAATTTAAAGAAGCATTTAGCTTGTTTGATAAAGATGGTGATGGTATGTTTTAATATATAATCTTTCTTTTTTTGCGTTCATTTTTCCTCCCTCTTTTATTGCATATTATCATGATCATATTATTTTTTTCCCTCCCATAATATCTTTTGTTTTAAATTATAGTTGATTGATGTCATTGTTTTGTGACAATGAAACAAAGATACTTATCCGATTAGACAATTTTCAATATCAGATAGGTATCATATTTGACATCGACACGTTACCAACATATATGATTACATTAGTAGATATCATTTTTTTCAGATTAATATCGATGTCAACGTGTCCGTGTCAATATCGTGACTTGTGACCGGTTTCTATGTCAGAGTATGTACGTCAATGCGGACGAGTCTTTTAAGCTCTTTTTTTTCAAGTCATCACAATAAAACAGAGAGAAAATTGAACAATTGAGTTATATTCTTGTCTCAAAAGAAAAGTTTAAAGGAAGCAATATACTCTGTTTATACAATGTTCTTTTTTTTTTGTTTCACATTGTAAAATTATTTCAAATATAATAAAATGCTTGCAATGAAAAGAATTTCATGTCTTGCTAATGCTAATTATGATTATATTCCAAGCAAAAGTTTTATATTCGAAGAAAAATCTAAAAATTCTATAAAAAAAATGTGAATGTAGTTCATTTTAAACACAATTCGATGTCTTTTTTTTTTCTTCCTCACAAAAAAAATTGAGAAATGATATTTGTACAACCACTTTTTAACAACTCTTGAAACAACCATCTCCCTCATACTTACATGTGTTTTTATTCTCTCTATTCTTCTTTCTCTCTCCATTGTTTTTGTCCAATCACAAGAGGAGAAAAGTGGTTGTCACCTAAGTTATCTATTATTAGTTGTACAAATATCACTCCGCAAAAAAATTAAATGTCTTTTTTAATAGTTACATGTTGTAAAAAATTGCCCATGAATGGAGCTACAATTATAGTAAGACACTCCAATTATAGTTTTTGAAATTATGGTTGCACTAGCATTGCGATTGGATCAAGATTTGTATATTACAAAAAAAAATGGTTTCTTTATTATCTATGTAGCACGGATCAACACTTCAAATTGAAGATGTATGGCCTGTGTTTGACACATTACATTTAATTATTCTATTTATTTTTATCAGATTATTATTGATGTTAACATGTTAGTATCATGTCCAGTGTTCCTCGTCGTGTCCCTAATTCTTAAGTTATCACAATTGCATAACATTATATGATTCTGAAGGTTCCATCACAACAAAGGAGCTTGGAACCGTGATGAGGTCATTAGGCCAGAATCCAACAGAGGCAGAGCTACAAGACATGATAAACGAAGTAGATGCCGACGGTAACGGCACAATCGATTTCCCTGAATTTCTAAACCTTATGGCAAGGAAAATGAAAGACACAGATTCAGAGGAAGAGCTGAAAGAGGCATTTAGAGTATTCGACAAGGATCAGAATGGATTCATTTCTGCTGCTGAACTTCGTCATGTAATGACCAACCTTGGTGAGAAGCTGACTGATGAAGAAGTTGATGAAATGATTCGAGAGGCTGATGTTGATGGTGATGGTCAAATTAATTATGATGAGTTTGTTAAGGTTATGATGGCCAAGTGAAATTAATTATCAAACCATACAATACTACTACTACTACACCTTATATATATATAACCTTCAATCAATTCTCATTCATTTGTTCAACATTGATCATTGTAATGAAATATGATTTATATGTGCTAGATGTGAAGTTGATATACGGGGGATATTATATAAATAAAATTTGTCATGTTCACATTTGTGTTTCAGCTAAGGTCAGATTGTTCGAATAATATTCCAGTTGTATCTGTTTTTACAACAATTAATAGTTAGACTTTACTTACTTTAGCTTAACTAATAAGTATAATCTCGTCAATAATTATGTCATTTTTACAGTTTTTTACATGTTTTCAAAAGTTTTGCGGTCGGTAATAGGACTTGGATTCTCTCCGGTGAGAATTTTATTGGATGATCTGTAGTGTAGATCTGAACCTTTAATTACCTTTTAATAATTATAAATGCCTGCAATGAAAAAAATTAAATGGCTTAGATTTCACTGGACTCTCCGATCACCTACTCCCTCGGTAATTGATGTTATTCTTTAGAGTAAATTACACTTCACTCCCCTCAAAGATACATGCATTACACTCCCCTCCACTCTTATGTTAAAATATACACTCATCTCCTTTATTATTCAAAACATATTATAAAATATTTAACTCCCCTCCCCTAAGAGAAGCTTGAATTACATTCCCCTCACCTCTTATGTTAAAATCTACACTTTACTCCCTCAATATTTTTTTTTTATTTCTAATAGTCTAACAAAAAAATAATAATTTAATACACTTCGAAAAAAATAGTATTGCGGATCTATTTTAATATAATCAAAATTTGAATACATATTTTTCGCTATTTTTTATTCCCATTTTCATTAACATATAGTTTTAAACCCTATTATAAAATAGAAAACAACCCAAAATAAAATTAAAATATGTGGAAAATTACCAAAGACAATAAAGAATGCTTATTTAAAAGTTAATAATTTATACTCTAAATTATAAAATTAATAGAAAAATATTTAAATTTAATTATCATTGACATTTAAATTATAAAAAAATGAATTTATTTTTCTTAAATGTTGGTTCAAAATTATTATATATTATAAAAAAAATTATTTATGTTAAAATAGATTAAAGTGTAGTGCCTATTTAATTATTAAGGGGGATGGTTGTAATTCAATGATCTTATAGGGGGAGGGGAGTGTAGATTTTACTTTTCAAGGGAGATGAGTGTATATTTTAACATAAAAGGGGAGGGGAGTCTAATTCAAGCATGTTTGAGGGGAGGGGATTATAATTTACTCTATTCTTTATATTGACTTTCTTCAAAGTAAATCATTGATCGTAAATAATGTTACTAATTTAATTGATGACATATCTATTTGTAACATTTTTATGCAATATCTATTCGTTATTAAGACAATAGATCAGTGACATGAAATTAATTAGGCTTAATTGCAGTTTTGCCTCCTTAAGTATCACAATCTTGTGATTTTGGCTCCGTATAAAAAACAATAACAAATCGATCCCCTATGTTTACCCCATTTTGCACTTTTGATCTTTCACACCAATTTTGATCAAGTCAATGAATACGTAGCACCCACATCACTTAAAGTGAAGTGCCACGTGTGCCTTTCTATTTTTTTAGCGGGGCAAAATCACAAGATTGTAATACTTAGAGCAACTTTAGCGCTTGGCTCTTAAAATACAAGAACAACATTGATTTTGTTCTAAGCATTGAACATCTCTTACGTGGCTGCCACTGTGTAGAACGGTTCTGCAGCAAGAACGGTTCTATCTACATGAGAAAGTTGCTTTACGTTACACACATTTCATGAAAGTGGAGAAGAGACAAAGTGGAGACGGGACCCACTTAAAAGTAAAAAAAGAATTTTATGTTGATTTATACCGGTAGAGTAAAAATGTGAAATTGTCCTTAAATCTCATGTGGCATTATTGGATCCACAAAAATGGAATGAAGAACTCAATTTCAGTTTTAGCATCGTAGATGCTCTTAGGAGACCAAAAATGCAATTAAGTCTAATAAATAAAGGGATTTATGTGCCACGTATGCATTGACCTAGTCAAAATTGGTCAAGGGGGCTAAAAGTGCAAAATGGAGTAAACTTGTGGGGCTAATTTGTTATTGTTTTTTTATAGGGGACCAAAATCACAAGATTGTGATACTTCGGAGGCGAAAACTGCAATTAAGCGAATTAATTAATCAACAAACTTCATTTGTCATAAGCATGCACTCGTAGTTATCTTTCATCTTGCATAACAAAAAGTTGCTTAACATATAGATCATCCGTTAAAGGATCATATGATGAGCAGTAATATAGGTAGAGTAGAGCAGATATATATTCCTAATGTTTTTTCAATTAGCACTAATTGTTGCAAACAAAAAGAAGATCTTCATTAACTAGTTAGGTAGTAATTAACACTAGTTGAGCTGTAGAAGTAGTAACCAAAATCAACCAACTGGTTATGCTGCAGGAGCATAATCATAGCCACCATCGTCATCGTCGTCTCCTTCGTCGCAAACTGTAGGAGGATAGTCATACCAAACTACACAACCATCATGGTCATTTCCATGCTTCTTGCACCATGGAGCAACAACATTGGAAATTGATGGCATATTTGTAAAAAGACCAAAATCTGATTTATAACTCCTAAATTGGGGGCTAGTAGATATGAATGTATGATTGTTAAGGAAGAGACTCAATGCTCTTATATAAAGACAAGGGAAAGTGTGAGACATAATTTGGCACAAGAAAAGCCACAAGAGAAGTGTGGTTTTTTGGTTAGGGTGTGAGTTTGAGATGTGGAATGCTATATTGTCTGGCCAGATAGGAAATACAATTCATACAAGTCAGCAGACACGTTGGAGATATATGGAATCCAATCCAGAATATAGGAATTCACCACCACATATTAGTGTTGTTGGAGGACAATAACATACGGAATCCTTGAGTGCTAGGTTGGGTTATTTAACATTAATATTTAGGGGCAGCCTTGGAATCTATGATTAAATTACCAATTTATCCTTGAAATTGTAGGGTCAGGTATATTATTTAGGGAAAATTACATTGACTTCCCGTGAAGTTTAGTCAAATGTCACAAACCTCCCCTCTATTTTTAATTTGATCACTAACCTCCCTTATTATTTAACTTAATGACACTGATCCCCCCTCTTGATTAACACCATTTGTTACTGTCATCCAAACACACCGCCTATGCCCTACATCCCCATTTCATGTTTCTGTTGCATTCTCCTGAAACAATCGAATTGATTCAAAAACAAAAAAGAAATCAAATTGCTGTTGTTTAATTTCTATTGCATTCTCCTTAAACAACCGAATTGATTCAGAAACAAAAAAGAAACCAAATTGCTGATGCGTTGTATTCTTAATTTTTGTATTAGGAAAAATGAATTTGGCATAAAAATATATTTTCTCTAATCTACCAGTCTAATTCACAAAAACATAAAATAATTAACCATATGAATTTTCACGATTCTCAAGCCAATATATAAGCTTCAAATTTACTATGAGTATCATATAATGCTTTTCATGTTCTTGATACCATTTTGCTACAATTTTGCACTGAATAGCTATTGTCTTGGCCAAAAGGTACCGTTTCGGTGAATACCTGAACTAAAATTTATCACCTCATGAGTTGTTACTGTTAGTCTCTCAGTAAACTCAGTTTGATTGTGTACTGGATGTCAAAATAAGTATACATATGAAAGATGAAACCTCAGGGCGACAATTGATCTTTCTTTTTTTGTTTTCTTCTTGAACATAACAGATTGTTAACGGAGTTAATTTGAGGGGAGGTTGTTGTCTATGAAAAAACTAGAGGGGAGGTGTGTGACATTTGATTAAACCTCAGGGGAGGTCAATGTAAACATAGTGTTGAAAAAGTTGACAGTGCGACTCTCCACTAGGGGAAAGGAACCTGAGTTTGATTCCTAGAGTCACCTATTTAAGAGATAGTCTACTTGTGGAAAAAAAGTTAGCCGATATTAACTTAGTATTAGTTGATCCATTTCGACTTTAGGAGATGATTGATTGGCTGAGATCCATTGTGAAGAGCAGTTGAGCTTTAGTTCGTTTGCTGCAAGTCCTTCTCCCATGGTCTCGGTGTACCTACATGTTCTCCGACGCCCAAATCAATAAAAAGTTCAAGAAAATATGTGGTTGTATCATGGGTAAGAAAGTATCATACCTGACCCCAAGGGTTGAGCAAAGGGTATATATAATGGATAAGTATGATTTAACTCATAGTCCTTTAGTTAGATAGTTGTCCTTAAGGGGACGTGAGTGACAATCAGAGTGGTCTGCTGCACAAAATCTGAACTAGGAGGTGAGGAACTCTCGATTTAGACCATAATCCAATAGGATTTAGTTTTGGACATGTCCATCGTATCGTGTCACTCTTGATTTTAACACCTATTATTAATAATTAATAATCATTTTTCTTAATAATATAATTAATAATCATTGTTCATTTGTTTTTTTTCTGTTTCATCATATCATATTATATTATGTTAGTAACCAAAAAATATTATATTTTGTTGATATTATATTATAATTATATATTTTGTAATTATTTTAATGGAAGATATATGCTTTAATTTTATATAATGGTATTTTTTAAGAAGGGTTAAATTGAAGTAGAAAGTTATAATTCATTCCATTCCATCGACAATCCAAATAATCGTACGGCAAATTTTTTCTACTCTACCATAAAATATCCAAACAATGGAAGGGACTATTCCATTCCGTTATGTTCATTTTTGCTCCGCTCCGTTGTGTTCCATCATTTCAAACAGAGCCTAAGAAATAATGAATTGTTGTATTCTATCTGTAGTTAGTCTGAATTCATGTTTGTTATGTGATATTGTAATTGATGCTGCTAAACCAAATGCTTTAGAGGGCTCCAAAAAGTGAAAGTTCAAAGGCACTACCAAGTTATACTCCAAATTCTCCATTGCTAGGGCCAGCACCGGCGCCAATACAAGAGCCAGATGATGACACCAAATATAATCTCTTTAAAGCTTTTGCATTGTTATTTATGTTTATTTTTGTGATGGTTACTCCTGATCTTGATTATGACCGACAAATTTAATATTTGTATAAGATAAATTAAAAACGCAACCCATGGCAAATTGAATTCGATTGAATTGAAACGGTTTTAATGGTTGCTTTTATTAGCTCTTGTATTATTACTCAAAACAGGCAAAATATTTTATCGAAAAATAGTTTCCGATAAGCTATTAAAAAGAAAGAGTAAAAAATACACTGTCAGAAGCTGGCAAAGGAACATGGGGCCTAAAAAGCAATTATTAACAATTTATAGCAAAAATGATATTTCTTATCTTATAAATCGATGTTGTAAAGTCGAGTAAGGTTTAATCCAAGTTATTTTTAAAATATCAAACAGATAAGATTAAGGATTAAATTTACATCATCGTCACGAAAAAACTTTTTTATCCATGAATTTAATCATACCGTCATGAAAATATTTTTAGAGATACTTAAAAAAAAACATAATAGAAAGACATTATGATACAATTTAATGTATGTAAAATAAGTTCTACAACCGCACATACAAATTAATCTCATTAGTTAGACGACAAACAAAGAGGAAGAAGCTTCAAGGTTGGATACTTTCATGAGTTTTTTTTGTTACCATGATATTGGTACAAAGTTTTCCCTGCCGCTTAAGAGTGACTAATCTCCGTCAGAGAACTTGTGGGACAGACAATGTGGGTTCTCTCCTCCCAACCAAATGTTTTCCATACGCATGAGGTAAAAGTCGAATCTCTGATCACATGCTTAAGAGCTCAATCCCCTTACCACTTGGACCAATTTTTTATTGGTACTTTGATTCGGGTTTTGATTTATACGTCCACCATTTTTATTATGAATATTTTTAACTATAATATGAACTGTGCTATGTGTACTGTTCGTGATATTACTTACACGGTTGTATGGGATTTTGAGAGCTGATCTTGCCTTATGCCTATTATTTTGACCATGTTCTCTGAGATTGATATGTTTAATGTTGTACGTATGATGTAATCACCATTTATGCATATGATATAATCCCTGTGTATACCAATAAACCAATACCTTTAATCCTTAAAGGTGAATGGAATATATAACTTTTTAGTTGTTGGTTGAAGTTTAGAGTTTGAGGAATTGAATTGCCTAACTACCCTATGAGCTTGAGGTGTAGTGTAGTCTAAACACTCTAAGTGATTGATGTACCATCTAACAACTACAATGACCGAGGAAAATACTCGTAAGTGATGGGTATCATTCTAATCATAATCTCATATACTAGGAGGAAAAATACCCCCAAGGTATTGGTATCATTCTAAGTAATCCCCAAGTGATTGATGATGTATCATCTAACCATTACAAGGACATAGGAAGATACACCCCAAGTAAGTGATTTATCATTCATGATTCAAACATGATCAAATGTCTTATGAGGAAAAGTACAAGGTGGACTTATCATGTTCCCAACTAATATGATGGAATGATAGTGAAGGGTTTGAGTAAAATTAGAGGCCAAGTAATCAAAAGTAAATGACAGTAAGGTCATTAGTTATAGAGATCAATTTGAGAAAAAAACGAATAATAATAAAATAAGGGTGAGTCTTCTTTCCCAGAAAGATCAATAGTACACAATAGTTCAATTTCACCCATTACCCATATCCCTTCCCCCTCCCCTCTTTTTTTTTGTTTTTGTTTTTCTTCTTTCTTTCTATCAAATTGCAAAACTAAGGCACAAATAAAAGGTTTGATTATTGAACAGCTTCATCACAATCTTTTCAAACTTTTCTTTCTAGCATCTAGCTTCTTCTTGTCTGCCTGAGCTTTAGCAGTTCCAATGTCCCTCTTTTGTGGTGCATGAGCAGCAGAAACTACCGCGGCAGCAGAAGAAACATTAGCAGACGACTCGGTCAGAACGCCCACTACTGCCTGATCCTGACTAGTTCCTCTTGCTCCAGTGGTTGAGGGCAATGACAGTGGTGGCAAAGCAGCACCTGACGGCATGGTTTTGTTGTCAGCATTAAGCACTGAGGTGTTTGTCTGATCAACATTCAGAGCAGTAGTTGATTCGGTTATAGCTCCACTTTTGAATTTTGGCTTTGGTTTTGCATGGATTCCGGTTAAAAGCCTGCAGGTCGCAATTAAAGCCCCTCAATTACAAGCAGATGCTGGAAATGTCTTACATAAAAACTAGCATGGAACTAGTTTAACTATAGAAAATTTATCAAAACCACAGATCGACATATATATAAAATAAATTGGCAGGAGCAGCACCATTGGCTTAACTCACCTGGCATGTCTAGCATACTCCTCATAATTTTCGAGCAGTAGTTTACCAGCCAGTTCATTTAAAGCTGATTCTGGAAATGGTTCAATCAATAGACACCTAACAACCTGTTGATTATGGGAATCAATGTTTTGATAAATACAAAGTCTAATCAACCAGAACTTAATTCAATAAGTCAAGAATATAAAATAATAAAAAAAAAAAAAACTCTCATGTAAGAAGACAGCCAAGACTTACGATAAGAATATGCCGTAACCCAAGGCTAGGATTCCAATCCTTTTTGAGCGCGTTGACACAAATCTCTCCACTGTTGGCAATATTTGGATGGAAAATCTTGGTCAAGAAATATCCTATAACATTAAATTCGACGGGTTCACTAGTTAGTTAACATTCTTTCAATTTGACGCAAAACATTAAATTCGACGAAAAACACAAATATACTCAATTCTTTCAATTTGGAAAAATAAAGAAATCAGGAACAAGCAGGCAATCAATGTTTTAAGGGAAAATAAATAATGAACCACATCACATGAAACAGTTCGTAAAAAACAATTCAAAATTCCAACAGAAAAATACTAATGTAGTTCTATTTAAACACACCTTTAGGAGGAGAGTGTGGAAAATCATGTGATAGTTTCAACTTCATGCGGAAAACTCCACTCTCATAAGGAGTTGCAGCTGCAAAAACACATAACACAACAACATTTTAGCTTGAGCTTGTTACATAATATGGAAGGTTACATTAAAAAAGAAGTTTGCTTACCAGGGCCTTCAATGTCAGCAAAAATTGTTGAAAAATCATCATCATTCACGACAACTTTAATGCCCTCAGGAGGGGTTTCATCAAGATTTTTCAACTCCTTGGCAAGTTGCCTTATCACATTAGGCGGAAGATTTTCGTTAGTGGCCTAAAACAAAAGCACCATACAACCATGTCAGAATGCTCCGTTACTGAACCAAAATGGAATCGAACAATTACACGACAAATCCAAAATGGAATCAAACAATTACACGACAAATCCAAAATGGAATCAAACAATTACACGACAAACCCAAATGGAATCGAACAACTACACGACAAACCCAAATGGAATCGAACAACTACACGACAAGCCCAAATGGAATCAAACAACTACACGACAAATCCAAAATGGAATAGAACAACTACACGACAAATCCAAAATGGAATCAAACAACTACACGACAAACCCAAATGGAATCGAACAACTACACGACAAATCTGTTGCACATTAAATTCGCAAGCGACAAATGATTCGTTACAGGATAGCACGAATCAAGCAGGTAAATAACTACTTACCATCAGCAGCACAAGGGAACCCTCTCCGTTTAGTTCTGTCACTGAGGAGTGAGGAGCTTCCGAACTAATTCAGAGTTCACAAATTTGCTGCACAAACAAATAATGTAATAAAGTCAAAATTCCTCCACAAGAAATTAGTACACCTACTACCATTTTATCAAGTTATCATTACACAATCATGGGATTCAGACAATAAACTAAACTAAAATCTGAAGTACAAGGAACAAAACTCAATTAGACATAAGCCAATTTGCAGACACTTCAACAACAACCATATAACAAAAGTTCGAAAATTTGTATACCCAATTTGCATCAAAAGCACCCTATGAAACAAATCACGAAACCAAAAGAATAAGTATAAGAAAATCAACTCACATAGAGCTTCTTAACATGAATTAATCTCATTTTTAACAAAAACCCTTCATGTACACACAATAGCATATAATAAAGAATCAATTTTTAACACAAATGAAGAAAAAGAAAACATTTTTTTGAGTTTCGATCAAGGGGATAAAACCCTAATGGGGAAAAAACATGTCAATATTCTTAATCCAACACGAAAGAAATCACGACCCAAAAGAAAATTACCCATCAGATTGGAAAAGCATCATTCACAAAACACGATAGACATAAAGAAAAATCAAGGGTATGATCAAAACATCAAATTCAACAACAATTGTAAAGAGAAAAAAAAGATCCAGCTTGGTGTAATTGAAGAGAGTTGAAGAGAAAATGAAGAAAACCCAGAAAAGTGAAATGAAATTGAAATGATTGAAGTAGAAAACCTAGATGAAGATGATTCACCTTTTTCACACACAAGAGAGGAGTTTCGGGGGGTGCAAGAAGAGAGAGGAGGAGAATGGAGAGTGAGAGAGAGAAAGTGCAAGAGCGCGATCCCTCAATGAATGAATGATTGATTGGTGGAAAATTTGAGGGCACATAAATAAATTAATTTAATTAATATTAATATTATTATTCGTAAGGTAGGAATCAAAATTAGGAAAACTAGCCTTTTGGTTCGAAATGCATCATTGTTTGTGTTTTCAAAGAGTTTTTGGGTAATTTTTAAACAATTTTTCTCATATTTGTACTATGTTCTTATCATTTTTCTTAATTTTCTTCTCTCTATTGTTTCTGTTCAATAAAAAGAGAGAAGAAGAATGTTGTTACAAAAGTTGTTATTAAATAGTTGTATAAATATCATTATTCTTTTAAAGAGTTTTCTCATCTATTACGATATTATCCGACTGAAAAGATTAGTTTATATAGTTGTATGTAGAAGAACAACATGTTGGCCTTTGAAGTGTGGTGTCATATTGCTTTTTACAAATATCTCTTTCACTTATCTTTTTAGACAAATTTTATTAATCATTTTGATCAACGGATTTGTTTTATCTTTTGATATGTTTAGATATTATAGTGACAAAATCTCGCATTAGCTTTAGATGATCGCTTGCCCAGTGAAAAATGAAACACAATTATTTAATTAATTAACTATTAAATGGATGTATCCACGTGAGTATGATTTAATTGCAATCAACCTTATGATATATAGGAGTTTGAACTTCAAATTCTCTACTTATTCATCTTGACGTGTGAATTTTAGCCATTAAATTATTTGTTTTTAATCCATTTTCCAGTTTCATCTAAAATTAGACGTCATTTTTAATTTTACACAGTTATTAAAAAAAATGATTATTAATGTTGATTTTAATGGTAAAATATATTCAATGATATGTTAACCAAAAAATTGTTGCATTGTTATTATAAAAAAATGTACAAGTAATTTAAATTTAATACAAAGAAAAATTAAAAAGATAACACTTATTCTAAGATGGATGAAGTATTAAATAGATGTACGACAGAAGTGTTAATGGATATAGATGGATAGGTTAATTGATTCATTAATTGATTAATGAGAAATTAGGTCCAAAGATTACGATTTTTGAAAGGACATGTTGGTAGCCCACATCTTCGGGACTTATAGACGTTGGATTCTTTGTGTCTCCCTTCAATGGAAAGATTGCAACGCGTTTTGCCAGAGCGTGAAGAAACGTGCACATGCATGCGATTCATTAACGGTACTATACTGATTTGATTTGAAAAAAAAGTAATTTTTTAATGGACTTAATTGTAGTAAAATATAAGGAAAGATTTCACCCAAAAAAAAAACAATAGGAAAGATATCCGGTCAAAAAAGAGATAAATAAAAGATTATGTCCCAAAAAAAAGAAAAATAAGAGAACAAAAGGTGGGATTTTTTTAGAAAAATATCAAATGCACGACAATATTTGTCGTGGAATATGCACGAATAGTTTTATAGTTGTCATTTAGCTTTTACTTTTAACTTTGATTTGATCCAAAATGATAAATATTGCATTTCTTAGATTTTACTTGTGAGAAATCACAACAAAACACTTTCTTATGCGGTGGTCTTTATCCAAATCACTTATCCATGTGTTTTATAACTGGAATGGGTAGATTATCCATGTATTTCTTTGGTGACAGTATTTTTTTAATATATATTGCATACAAAATCACTCAAAAGCATATATATGCTAACATAAGCTATAAAGAAGTCATTGATAAAGTATATAGCCTATGATTGAACATGTCGTGCAATTTCGTGCTTGAATCTGTCGGGCTATTTAGCAACGTTCATTTTTTTAATAGGTTATATAAAGAGAAATTGAAAAAATAGAAAATGATGCAAGAGAAGAAAGGTAAAAAAAAAAAATTGAAAATTTGAAACTCCAGTTTTATTTTTTAAAAAAAATTACAAATAGTTTTATTTTAATTGATTATTTAATGATGAGCAAGGTTACTAGAATCTAGATAAGATTTTGTCGCGGATTTTGCTTGTTGTATACGCTAATTTATCACGTCTCAATGTTTGTTTAGTGTCTAACTAACAAATATAAGAGTTAGGAATTGTAGGATCAAATGAACGCACACGAACGGGTGCTACATCAACATAACTTATGTATTCATAACCGAAATCATTGATGTCATGGTTTCTATTGAGAATGCTCACTCATGTAGTTAGAATAATCTTTAGATGAAATTGAATTACCAGAAATTGACTTACTATTGGTAACTTTTACTTTCTATATATTCTTCAAACATGGTTTCATAGAAGATTACGAATCGTTGGCAAAATCTATTCCACAAAGTAAACGTTTACAGACTAAAAAGATTAACCTTTTTATAAACAAAAAATATAAAGAATTAATTTGTTACAAACAAATAGCTTAACTTAGAGGACTAAATGATGCACTTAGCCATAAAAAAAATATACAAGATTTTCCAACCTTGATCAAATACTAGAATCCACCTCCGCTCTTTCATCAAGTCGAACCAGACTCTAATATCATTGTGGAATCATGTAGGAGAGCTTTAAAACATTGACACGAATCACTATATTTGACTAAAAACAATCACATAAATTACTTGAACACCGCATCTTAATCTAAAATCTTAAGATATTAGTTAGATATATGAATTCTCTCATTTATATATTGTTCACCATTCATATTTTTCATTCAACGGGGAACTTGTATCACATTTGACATCAACAAATACTTCATATCTATAAATTTTGAATATAAAAAAAATGCGGAGTCAAAGATAATCGTGTTTTTTCTATATATATAAAAATGTTATATTATTCTCCTAAAAAAATGTTATAATATAGTTTTTTGTTTTTTTCCTATTCAAAAATCTTTTTAGTCATGTCATTTATTTAAAATACTCACCGACTTTCTCGATTAGTTTTCAATGAAGAACTTAATTGATTATCTTGTGTATGATCTCCACTTTCTAGTTTCAACCAAGTAAGTTATTTTTCATTCACCAATCTTAAACTGAAACTTGTACTTGTTTGTTTCTTTATGCATAAAATTTTATCAAAAACAAATCATGTCTATACTACAAGAATATGTTGATGTTAAAGAGTAGGCTAATGTCATATGTGTTTGGTGGTAGTTGCCAGTTAGGTTGGAGGCTTGTCGGTAGAAGAGAGTCCACCAGATACTATTCATCTAACTATTGAATTAATTTCATGTTAGCATGCATGCATTGTTATGTATGGGATTAAATTAGTGATTTGAAGATACATAAGAAAAATATAATGGAAGAGCAGAGTGTTTTAGAATGGAGGCAGGTGTTGTGCAATTGGCAGTGCTGGTTGGCACTGGCTGGTAACCGTTGTGGTGTCGCTTTCACCTCCCCCAGCTAGCCGTTAGTTATACCAATTTAAAAATATATTTCTTTTCTTCAAAAAAAACATATTATATAATATTATATAATACATGTGAGTTTAATTAAAGGTCGAAGTTTGAATCTAAATTTTATGTTTATTTATTTTAAAATATGAATTTCTAATCATTAGATTACTTATCCTTTATTAATTATAGGCTTAATTACATAATTGGTCCCTTAAATAATTATGAGATTTCAATTTGGTCCCTTTCTTAATTTTTGTCCCATTTTGGTCCTTTAAGTTACCTCTGTTGATCAAGTTTGTCCAATTCTGTTAACTACTAACCTCAAATGTCTAATGTGGACATACATTGTAGGTGGTCCACCAAATACCTCATTAATTTGTTTAGTTTAAGCCATTTGATCTTTTTTCTAAAAATACAACCGTTCGATCGTGCATGTCTACTATATCTAATTGCGCACTCCCACTACCTAATTTTTTTCCCATATTTCTTCATCTTCTTCCCTCCTCCTCCTCCTCCTCTTCCTCTTCATCACAATCTTCATACATTCATCATCACTTCATTATCAAATCCAGAAAAATTAAAAAAATAAACTCAAAAATTAAACCCAAAAAATATCTTCTTCATCATCCAAAATTAACACAAATTTTAACATCATCATACCCATAAATCTTCAAACAATCACACCTAAAATTGATTTAAAATTCTGCATTAACCTTCAAAATTTCACACTACAAACAAAATCCAAACTCACGTATTGTATAACAACTCGTTAATCTCACAACACCATCAACAATAACTCATTTGCGAGTTCCTGTAGCACAAGCCCCAATTGGGTGTTGGTGAAGAGGTTGAATTTGAGGAAGCAGAACAACACATAAAATTTAATTAAAATTCTGCAGAAACCTTCCAAAGTAATGAAGATGATTATGAACACAGGGAGATTTTGAAAAATTGCAGCAACAATATAATTTCGAATTAAAATTAAAAAAAAAATATGTTTATCGATTTTGTTTTTTGCTGAAGGTGCTTTGAGATTTTCTTCTCCTTTCCGTTTTGTTTTGTTTCATTTCGTTCATAGCTTCATTTTCTTGGTGTTTTTTTTCATCTTCCTTCCTCTTGAATTGAAGAATTTAGGATCTGAGTGGGTTTTTCAATTTTGCTTCGTGGTGAAAATTTCTTCAACCGAATTGAAATGTTACTTCAAATTTCGGAATAATTCTAGCTCTGATCTTAGGGTTAAACAATGGATGTTAATTCATCGATGGCAAGGTACGCTGGGGTATTAAATAGGAAGGTACGTCGGGGGCTGAGGTGTGGTCATACATTGACGTTTGTGCCGGCGGTGGGAGAGAAAGGTACGCCAGGGGCATATTGGTCCGGAGCTGATTTTGTTCGGTGGTGCGACTACGCTTGTGTGGGTTTTCAGTTTTTGCTTTGAACAACTAGTAGCGTAGATACAGTTGCTGAGTGATTTGGAACTGGTATTTAATGTTTGTTAGATTTTTTTTCTGGGTTTGGTGTTGAAAGTGATAAATTTTTCTAGGTTTGAGGATGAATGTGATGAATTTTTTGAATTTGATGATGAATGTGATGAATTTTCTGGATTTGATGATGAAGGGGATGATGTTAATGTTTCTTGATTAAAAACTAACAAAATGGATTTAAGTGGCGGAGGTAACTTAAAGGACTAAAATTGGACAAAAATTAATAAGGGGACCAAATTGAAATGTCATAATTATTTAAAGGACCAATTATGTAATTAAGCCTTAATTATATTACTTTTGTTTGCATGTTAACTTTAAAGTTATAATAATTTTGTATTGTTGTCATTTACACATTCCGGTCGCTATTACAAATAGAAATTTACATTTTAGATTCATTCAATTAATGATGTATATAGTATTTATAATAGAACACATACATCATTTAATGAATGAATCTAAAATATCAATTTTCGCTTATAATAGTGACCGGAGGATGTATATTACATTATGTGATGGGTTCTCTCCATTGTGTTCAAATCCTTAAAGAGTTAACCCCTAGATTTCATAAGCATGCTACATTGATTCAAGACATCAATGACCTCCTCAATCTTGACTGGCTAGCTTCCATTGTGTTTAAACATTTTTTTTCCACAACTTAAAATTATAAACATTCTCAAATGCTCATTCATTACACCTTACATTATACTCCCTCTGACATATATCTATGCACTTTTTTATTAGAGGAAAATAATGCTTATACATAGAGACGGAGGGAGTAGACGAGCGGAATGGCTCAACATTTTGTGCACGTGAATTCCCATTGGTCTTGACTCTTGAGTGAAAATATGCATGCGAAGAATTAGGTACCAAGAGTTTTGCGAATTTAGATACGTGTGACATTATATTTACATCTACAGTAATTCTTTTCAAAGACATTTACAAGACTCGGACTCAGAACGTCCACACTTAAGACATGTTTTTTTACAACTTGATCAAACTCCAAGAGTTTTTATAAATATTTATATTTTATGAAATTGATCTCTACACATTATTCTTTTACAGTATAGACAAAATATATACTTTGATACGAGGGATGGCAAGTGTAGTATAAAATGTGTTGTGATTGTAATCTACAAGGCCCAAATTTGTGACAAATAAATTCGAGGGATCAAATTATATAAATTTTAGAAAATAACGATAAAAAATGTATTTAAATATTTTAATTAAAAGCTGTAAAATATACAAATGAGCACCAAACTTGTTCTACCCTTAAGATAAAGAAAATCCTCATAGGAGTACTAAAAAAAATCACGTTTAAGGACTAAATCATCAGTAAAGGTGCCAGCACCACACACTTTGTTGGTCCTTACATTGATTTAACATTATTAATTGTATGAGCATGTAATAAAAGTCAAAATCCAAAACGTCTGCATAGATGTTACATAGACAAACAAAATTTGATGATTAGACAGAAACATCACTTTTATCATGAAGTTTGAAAATTTGAGGAAGGGGTCCAGTAGTAGTAGTGTTAACTGTTGTTAACTATTAAGCTTGCACGTGCAACACCAACCCACCAAGTCAACAAAAGTAACTGGTTGTTGGAATTAGAAGCCTAAATTGAATATATGAAAAGTTGGTGGGTAGAATTAGAGGCTAAGATTAGTTCTCATTTCATTACAAAAAGTCCAACTTAGAAGTCAGTAGTTTCACATTAAACAAAAATGGAAGGAGAAAATGGGAGAAAGATGAAAATACTTTGCCTTCATGGATTCAGAACCAGTGGCAGTTTTATTAAAAAGCAAATCAGCAAATGGGATCCTTCTATTTTCTCTCAATTTCATTTGGTAATAATACTAGTACTAAATATCTCTGTCTTTTCTAATGTTTCAACTACCAACTGTAATATGGATTTGTTCAAGTTTCTTAGTAACTTTTGATGTGAAAGATTTCAACTTCTTGATTTAGCAAAAAATTTGCAGCCACAATTTGAACTTAATACTGATTTAAACTAATTAAGTAGGGACATGAAGCCTATAACTATGTGCTATTGGTGGTGATTAGTCCTTGTTCATAATAATTTCTAGTGTTGGATGAATGTGATTTAGGCCGCGAAATTAATATTTTTATATCTTCGCGATTGCAATGTGGTTGAGAATGTATCATCAGCATTATTTGACTGTAATTCTTCGCAAACTCAAGGATTGCAACGCGACTGCAATTTAAGATTTTGATTTATTGCTAATTATAACAATTTCTAGCTAAAGTATTTGTATTGTATTCAGTTTTTTGAAAGTACAAAAAATGTAGAGATGAAAGCAATATAACCAAAGTTGTTTTTTGTGACAGGAATTCCCAGATGGAAAATTTCCTGCTGGAGGGAAATCTGACATAGAAGGCATTTTTCCTCCACCTTACTTTGAGTGGTTTCAATTCGACAAGGTGGGAATGTTATATCCTTTTCCATTTCATTTCAAATTTTAGTGATTATGTATATCAATGAAAAAATATCAAACTCTATTTTTTTAATATTAGAGTAAAGAAATTGAATTTAACTAAACATATAGTAACTCTTATATTTCAGGATTTCACTGTGTACACTAACTTGGAAGAATGCATTTCATACTTGACTGAATACATCATAGCTAATGGACCCTTTGATGGTTTCCTTGGCTTCTCCCAGGTAACATTTATAACTGATTAATAGTCATTTTAATCATTGAATATGCGAGGCACGATCACTATAGTCTTTGAATGTATCAAACTTATAAAAAAAATCTCTGAATGTGTCTCATGTAACATGTTAGTCTGTATGGTCCTTGATGGTTTCCTCAGCACTCAGCAGTTTCAATACGTTTAGATACTAAAGTGGCAACTCTCGCACATTTAAGGATCAAAATGACAATTGACTCGTTTATAGTTTATCTAAAAGGAAATCAAATTTGGAATTCATACATGTATTTATCTAAAGGGACTAATTGAATTTGTTTTTTTTCTTCCATCGTTTGTATTAAATCAGGGTGCAACACTTGCAGCACTTTTAATAGGTTATCAAGCACAGGTAAGTAACTAATGTAATGTAATTTATTTATACTTTATAATTGCAATTGAACTAGAAAATTCTGAGTAGTTAATTAATCAACATATGAAATTAATTGACAGGGAAAATTGCTAAAGGAACATCCACCCATAAAGTTTTTGGTATCAATATCAGGATCCAAATTTAGAGATCCTAGCATATGTGATGTAGCATACAAGGACCCTATCAAAGCTAAATCTGTTCATTTTATTGGTGAAAAAGATTGGTTGAAAATTCCTTCTGAGGAACTTGCCTCTGCATTTGATAAACCACTTATAATAAGGCATCCTCAAGGTCACACTGTTCCAAGATTAGGTAATCCTCTCAAACAACTTATGACATATCTCTACAAGTTGTTTTCTGCTTATTTTTATAAGTTCTTGAAGATAGTTTATGAAAACAACTTATAGTTTATATAAAAATAGTTTGATTTTATTTAAACATTTAAGTGCTTATGCTATAAGTGATTAGTTAAGTTATTATTCAAACATTGACTATATATTAAACTTTTCTTGCCTTGCTCAAGCAGATGAAGTGTCTACGGGTCAGTTGCAAAATTTTGTTGCAGAAATCCTAGGCCAAACAAAAGTTGGTGTCTCAATTTGTGAGCATGAAAGCAAGGTAGAAAATGATAGCAGCAATCTAGACAAAGGTGTCAATGGGGTGGATATAAACAAGGGAACTGCTGAAACTGTAGAGGTGGCTCAAGCCTGAAGATTTTAGCTTATAGATAAGGCACCTCAGCTTAATACAAATTGTGTTTGAGTTGTGATTCTTCATGTAGTTGTGATTCTTCATGTTGTGATTCTGTAGAATTATTCACGTCGAGTCATGCATGTTTCATTTGAATTATTGAATTGAATATGGGCAATTTCTTATATCTTTACAAGTAGTGCAATATCTCTATAATATCTATAAGTGGAAAAACTAATAACAGATTTGAATGAATAAGTGATAATTGTGAATGTAATTAATATTCTTCCTCAAAGTTAAATGCATCCAATTTGTGACTCACACAAATGTTATCCTAACTAGCAATCAACTTCACCAAATACTAATCGTTCTGGTTCGGGAGAACCCCTGTGTGAAATAATTCTTGGTTAGGTTATCTTCACCTCACGGCTGAATTTTGGATTACTATGACCCATTTTTCCTGGGAACTCGACTCGAGAACTCCTACGAGTTTACTTGAAATTAAAATTAAATAAAATTTATTATTTACATGACATATGTAAACTTATATAATTTTGTAAATGGTCCAATAGTATAAAATATGACTAAATTATAAAGGTTTTCAACCGCCATAATAAAGCATTATATTTAACTAAACATTAAAATACATAATAAACTTACAAAATCATAAGTCTCTTAAGTCTTAACCATTCAAAAAGACAAGTTTCACAAGTTCCTAAAATTGTTAATAAAACCATAAAAAAAATAGACTTACTAAGCATTATGACTTATATTTAATTTAAAATGTAGAATTTTCAATACAAAATTATTATTTTAAACTTCTTAACATGTGCAAATTTACACAAGATAGAAAAACTCTTTTATATATTCCCCCTTTATTATTGCAACAACTTTTTTTACTGCCCATGATTTTTGAAAAGGACGAGGGAGTATTTTTTATTTTTTTTAGAGAGGACGAGGGAGTATGTTGTTGAAATTAAAAGTTGGGTTTAAAATTCTCAAACATGGTTACTTCCTTCACATATAAGTTTAAAATAATAAGATGATTCTCAAACATGGTTACTTTCTACAACACATCTTAATTTGTGTCCACAATTTGATATAAGTTGAATATTCAACTTTAAAGCTTGACCGACGTTTACTTATATCCAGCAGTATGATGTGAATGTATGTGGAAAGGATTATGCTGAATAATTAATTTTATGGATCAGTAGGGTAGGAGAATCATCTACTCAGGAGAAGGTGCCCTTAAAATGCTATTTGATCAAATTATGATTATCATTCATCACAATTAGAACTTAGAAGAAAACAATGGAAGGTGTTGTGGTTCAGAATGGAGAACAAGTATTACCAGGATCACTATTGACAAGATATGAAAACAATCAAGGAAATTGGATGGAACAAAAGAGAGGTTCCCTAATGGTGGTAGCCACAGTTATGGCATCCTTAACTTTCCAAATTGCAATAAACCCACCAGGGGGTGTTTGGCAATCAAACACAGATACTCAAGGCGGTTGTGCACCTAATCAAATATGCAAAGCTGGTACTTCAGTTTTAGCATCTAGTGATGGCACTCAAAAGCTTAGATATGAAAATTTTATGCTGTTATGTACCATATCTTTCTCTGCTTCTCAGACAATAATTGTGTTACTAATATCTGGATTTTCCCTTCGTAACAAGTGTGTTATGTGGTTCCTCATGATTGTATCGTGTCTCTCGGTGCTTTGCACAGGTGGGGCATATGTGTGTTCTATGTTGATGATATTGGACCCACCGGTAGGGTCCTTTCATTATCACATCACACTTTTTTATGCATATTTTTGGGGAGTGCTGATTCTTTCGCTGATTCTCATATTTTTCTGCCGCTTTGTGTTTTGGCTGCTCGAGAAGTTCTTCCGTTTTCTGTGTTGCGGCTGAAGGATTGTAAGCCATTATCACATCAAACATGCTAATTAGATGTACAATTTCATCTACCAAGCTAGGTGGATCTATCATGAACTTTGTTGATATAAAATTTATAGTTACATATCAAGAGTTGCAAGTTTTCGTAGTTTAAGAGAGTTGATGTCTAAGCTAGAGGTATATGCTCGTTTTGATTTAAGTTGATTGTGTAATTGAATTGGATGTGTTACAGTTACACATTCACAGATGTTGGATGTAATATTGTATTATTATTATTATTATTTTGGTCAAGTAATATTGTATTATTATTATACTGTATAAATATGAAAAGTTGTTTTATGCCCCAGCCACCAACAAAAAAAATAGTCTCCTTTAGCATAAAACAATTACATATACAATATATCTCAAAAAGAGAATCATTAATGCTATATTATATTCAAAAGGAACATTGTTAGTGTTATAGTAATATAATGTTTTTTTTCTTACAGAAATCAAAATAATATAAAAAAAATATTATAATATAAAAAAAATATTATATTATCCAATCCTCTTTCAATACGTATCAGGAAATATCAGATAATTTAAAAAAATAATAACAATTAATGATCTGATACTCTTTCGATACGTATCGGGAAGTATCAGGCAAATATCGGTGGAAGATACAAAAGGGATACGGTACGTCACCCATTTTGAAGTATATGGGCTTCATAGATTAATGCTTTGTGGGGCCTGTGTGTTAATTCCATACCTTACATTAACGTTCTGGAATAATTTAAGAGTTTGAGTAAGTTTGGCTTATCAAATGTAGTGGAACATAATACCAACACAAAATAACAAAAATTAAATATAACAGAGGTAATTTGGAGAATAACAACGGCAAGTGTCTTGAACACATGGACAGGAGTAATTGTAAGGTAGGAAATGAAATTTTAGATAAGAGAAGGATTGCCATCTAAAAAACGTGACAGTGGGGACCTAAAAAAACACAAGGGGTTAAACTCTTCTCATGGTTGGAAACTTGGTAGGCTCGACAATAAAAAACACAAAAGAGAGTATACTCTTTTCATGGTTGGAAACTTCGGCTCGACAATTACAGAAACTACAAAGGAATGACAAAAGGCTCCAAGCATAACAAGAGCAAAACAAGATTCAAATCGAATAGCATACGGACAAACCCATAAACCAAACCACAGAGCATAACAGGAATATAGGAGGAGTCGACCAACAAGCAGAGAATTGCCTACAATCAATTGCGACCAGATTGGCAAAACATGGAACCCTGTATTTCAATCAAATCAATCCACCGAAGCCGGTAATTGTGAATCTCTAAAGCAATTTGAGGAAAAAATAACAGAAAGAAGGAATAAATGATAATTATGATCACAATCATCAATTTCAAACAATTATATTTTTTATAAAGTAAAACAAGAATCGCAAGTTGGATTTCACTTTGGTTCCATAGAGTAATAAACCCCCTAACTCCATACAGCCTACATTCTATTAATTCACATGACAAAACTGCAAGTCAGGGCAACAAAACAGATAATCCATACACCAGACAGTATGGTTTAACCAACTCTGTTGTTGATGGTTTGATAAAGAGATTTAAGTTGTGTGTTCCATTTATCCACTGCTGTATACTTCTTCATTCCTTTTGACCTGAACAATGTTATTTTAACGTTAATAAATTACTAGGTTTTAAATACACAATAATTTAGAGACCAAGTCCAGTTGTAAGATATATAAACTGACCTATCAGAGCGTTCCAAGAGCCTGTTCACTTGATCAATGTGTCCTTGAATTCTGTTATCCAAAATAAGCGACACAAGTAGCTGCTCAACATCATGCTCGGGTACATTAAGTTCCTGCGAATTAATGGGTTTAATTGCACAGAAGTATTAGATTAATCATAACTTAAGTGCCTTGCAAATTCAACTCAATAAAGAAATATTACTACTAAAAGAAAGGCAAAAGCAACTTTCAATCAGGCTACTCTCCTTTTCTAGGAATCTACAACTCTCTTTACTGAGCGAGACTCTACCCAGATCTAAAGAATTCGCCAAACTAGAAAGTCTTTGTTCCCGTGTAAAAGCCAAATTTTTGAGACCAAGCAAGGAGGCACTACTGTAGAGCTCTTTTGGCCTGCCGCTTTCTCGCCTCTTAACTTCGCTTCTCGCTCTCCTATAACTCTAATCAAGATGCTTTCCACAAGGGTATGAAAGATTTGGATAAAGTCTCACATCATTAGAAGGTAACTAGGAAAGGGGTAAGAAAAAGGGAAAACAGAGGCAGTAATGAGTCCACAAAATAATGTTTGGCTTATTCTATTCACAATGAGCAGCCGGCTCTTAACCAACATACCGTAACCCTTAAACCAGAGACTGGTAGGAATAGCTGTCAAATCATAAGTACATATTTTTTGATAAAAAAAAAAAGGTATTTGACACCTATTCTCCATTTCTTTATTCCACTAATTCGTTTGTTTGAGCTGGGGCAAGGGTTAGCTGAGAATTGAAGTTGAAATGCAGTGCAGTAGTGTTGTAAGTGCTATCTACCTTAGATATAAATGGAATCCTGATCCTTGTATATGGTTTGATGAGTTTCAGCAAGACCTGTGTTCTGATATTCTTTAGCAAATCCTCAATGTAATTTCTGATAAATGGATCATCCATGATGGTTCTTCTGTTACTCTGGAAAGAAAAATACCCGATATCAATACAAATATTTGATTGAAAAAATAAGATAAATATGTTGAGGTCAAACGGAGAAAACATATTATCATGCCAGACAGACTCAATAAAATTACCTTCAGGATTTTCTCAAATTCCAATATTTCATTTCGTTGATAGGCTGCTATCAGATTTGTCATAGCCAAAATTTCAGGGTCATTCTTGTATCTGCAATAAATAATATGTTAGGTAAAAACAAGAAAAAAGGGAGAAACCATCCTCAACTTAAGAGGGGCTGGATCAAAGAATGGGATAACTGAAAAAATGAAGTACAGATAAACAAAATAAAGAGGGCTTACGGCTTAGCCTCCTGCCCATCAAATGGATTTACTTCAGACTCCATCAACATGTTTGCAAGAACGAGGTACCTGACACAAAGCAACAAATTAGCAATTATGGTTGAAAATGTAAAATACAAAGAACGCTTGAATAATTATTTAGATGTAATCAGGCATAATTATGTAATCTACGGAAAGCAATATGCAGTTAAAAGATAAGTACACCTATCTTTATAGAAATTATCACTAAAATTAATAATACACAGAGTATGCAGTTAAAAAATTAGTATATCTGTCTTGATGAAAATTATCACTAAATATGACAATTCACATTTAATCATAGGCAATTAACATAGTAAATTGCAGAGGCATGCCATTATAGAAATTAAAAATTGAAGTGTATAGTAATAAAAGCTAAAAGAACGTTTGTGTTGCTTACTTCAAGCATTGGATACGCCTCTGATTCCCAGCTTCGTCATAATTCTTAAAAGCTTCAAAGAAATCCGTAGCTGCGTCAGCCCACTGGCGCTCTGCCATGTGCATTTTCCCGCCACATTCATGGATTATCCCCATTATCCTTGGATGGGGAATTGCTGACTTAATAGTAAGTGCTTTCTGGTAAAGTTGCTGCATTTAATATAGTTGAAATTGTAAGGATTTTAGGTAGGAAATGAGAAAGGGAGAGGAAACGGAACAGTAAAATTATACTTATATTTAGTGTGTGATGATGTCTGACAAAAGAAAAAACATCAACCCCTTTGATATAATTACTAGACTCCCGTCCTAATTAAGGAAACAAGTCATGAAATACAATAAAATAATAAATATGGAAACATTCTGATGAGACCGTCTAAGATACTCTACAATGTTTTTAGATACAATTATGATATTACGAGACATTTTCCAAGATATTCCAACACTTCCTCTAAAGCTTAAAGAGCAAAGCTACAAAAATAATATAGAAGTGACATAGAGGAGTACTAACACCAATATATACTATTATTTTGACTCTTGACTCTTGACTCTAACTACGTAAGGAAATAAATCATCAAATATGGAAATATTCCAGGTAATCATCTAATGCTCTAACAAATATCATGGACAAAACGACCAATCAGAAAAATAATACAAGAGGTCATAGATCAATATGCACTATATCACACCAGCCATCTTGTTTTCACATTAAAATATGAGCTTGGTGTGTTTTTGGATCTAATGAAATTAACATGCACTGTATCATACCACTCCTTTTCAAAGAAGACGAACCAAACGAAAATACACTAGTAAAGCAGATAAAACCATATATAGAAAGAAAAAAAATGTGTCAATCATAAACCTTCCAATACATGCAATGCAAAACTTATTTGTCAACGAGCTTTAA